>Ga0302274_10000580_pt1 | contig 37204 bp, 35 predicted proteins | sample III_Bog_N2_1_FD_198755 | JGI IMG/M metagenome (GOLD analysis project Ga0302274, IMG submission 198755) | Peat permafrost microbial communities from Stordalen Mire near Abisko, Sweden - III_Bog_N2_1 | ecosystem: Environmental > Terrestrial > Soil > Wetlands > Peat | place: Sweden: Abisko...
AAATAATTTAATCCCGTAATTGCAAAAAAGGGGGAGTCAAATGACTCCCCCTACAAAACACACATTTATACTAAGAAAAACTATTTGATCACAATTAACTTCTTGGTTATAACAGAAGAATTACCGGAACTCATCTTAATGAAATATATCCCATTCGATAAATTCTCATTATTCAGATTTATTGTATGCTGTCCTGCCTGTTGATTAGCATTGGTAATCTCCTTTAATTCGCGGCCTATAATATCATATAAGCCAATATTGACGGATTGTTCACCGGGTAAATAATAGCTTATGGTTGCCTCGGTAGACATTGGATCCGGATATACCAAAAGATTATACTCCTCAGATGATACAGGGGTAATACCGAGTGTTCCACTTAAATTCACATTATCTACATATACATTGTTACTATAGAGACCTGATACATATTTAAAACGGAAACGAACATTTGGCTTATTATTTAATGTAGTAGGCAATGTAATGTTAACATTTTCCCAATCCGATGGAGAAGAGGGTGTAAAAGCTTCCGAATAATGACCCGCATTTGTCAAGTTATTGCCGGTTATGTATTTTAAATGGCTCCATGTTTGCCCGCAGGTTAACGAATAATCTATATTAAGGCTGTCTGTAATGGCGGCAAGACTTGTAGCCTCGGTAGCACAAGAATAGTCGAAACTGAATGTCATGGCAGTAGTAGTACTCAGGTCTATAGAAGGAGTAATGGCATCCCATTCATTAAAAGCCCCTGCAGCCGGAACAAGTACGCAAGGTGGAGAGCACTCATCGTTATATACAACATGCTGAAAGGAATTTAGCAGGAGAGAACCGCTTCCTGCTTGCGCAGCTGCATTAGTATATTGCCAGCTAATACCATTATTAAACTTATTATAAAATATCCAATTATCATTTACTTCGGCAGGATTTTCGAAACCTTCCGAATATGTTCCTGAAAAATAAGACCATGATGGACTTACATGTATAGAATAATACTGGGTTTGGGTAGTGCTTCCAATACTATCGGATACAGTTTCAGAAACGGTTTGACTCCATGGAGTATTAAAAGTAACTACAGGGTTTTGCAGTGTCGAAGTATTTATTGTTGCTCCTGTAAATGTCCAAAGCCAATTAGTTGGTGTGGCATTCGTGGAGTTATCGAAAAAATCAACTTTTGATCCCTGGCAAACAAAACAGGTGTTCGCATAAAAATTCGCTTGCGGAACACATTCGGTTAAAGGAGTTGTATAAACCCCTGTGGCAATTAAGTTAGCCGTGTCCCACAAATTATTACGATCTGATTCTGTACTGTTTAAAGCGGCCCAGGATCTTTCTTGTTGTCCTTGTGTAAACATCATGGAACATTCGGAATAGTCCATAAAATTTTGAAAATTTTCGGTACGTACTTCTAACGGGCTTCTTGATATAGTATCACATATTTCGGCTTTTGTTGTATCTGCCAAGGTAATGGCTAGTGCACTTTCAGCATTTCCTCCGCCGGTGGGGCAAATACTATAATATCCTTTTGTAATGGGAGTATCATTTACACCATCGTCTCCACAAGCTATTCCGGGTGAATTAGTTAAACCCCAAGGGTGTTCCAGGTTCATTACATGGCCAATTTCGTGTGATAGGCACCTGGCAAACTCTCCCGGGTTACCTCCCAAGCCCCCATTAGTTAAAGCGGTACCTACTGTGCCAATACAATAATTAGCAATCAGAACACCATCAATATCAGGAGTATTAGCAACCTCAAAAGGGAAATAGGCATAACCCAAAATTGTACCGCCTTGAATAGCACCAGAATTAATGGATGCACAAACCCATACGTTTAAATATTTCCGCCTATCCCATGGATTCAGTTTTGATAAATCGTTGGCCTGATTTGTAAGGTTTGTATAAATCCGGTCTATTCCATTTGTACATTTCCCATTAGGATCTATTGTAGCCAATCGAAACTGAACCTGCATATTTCCTTCAATAGACTTAAAGTGAGCTGTAACCGCATCAGCTGTGTCGGGATTCGTATGCCCCCAATCATCATTTAATACTTTCATCTCACTTATAATTTGAGCATCTGAAATATTTTCAGGCCCATTTTGCTCCAGTATATGAAACACGATAGGTATAATATACTTTGTGGGAGCATTAGCCGTGGCATTATGAGCTCCATGCGTTTTTGCCGCTTTTTCTGCTTCCAGCTTGCTTACATAATTCTGGGTATACGCCTCATCTTTGGCATATTCTTCGAACAATTCGGGATGTTCGGCAAGTAATTTTTGTGTCATTATATCTGTACCGCAAAGGATATGTGGTTGTGCTTGTCCTGTTGCCAGGTTAAATGACATACCTGTAATCCATATTGTGATTGCAAGTAAACGGAGAGTAGGATTTAGTTTCATAGTATTTATTTTTTATTTCTGATTCAAGTTGATTCAAAAAGGATTTTACTTCGGAAGGGCTTTTCTGTTTAAATTAATTCAAAACTTTTTTCATTGTGTATATATATTATTACTACTATTAGTGTCTATTGTTATCATTTTTTTATTGAATATAATCTCCCGGTTGCAAATTGATAGTTCTTTTTGAAAAAAGAGAAAAGAAACCCCGTTACCAGCGGGGTTTCTAACATACCAATTCATTTCTATCATCATGTATCGCTTCTTATTGAGAACATAAACCCTGTTACCAGCAGGGTTTCTAACTTACCGAAACTCGCTTCTGTCATCATGTACCTCATTTAAGATTGTATTAGTTTTCATTGAAAAAATCAATAAAAAACAATCTTCTCCGGTACCGTAATTTATACGGTGCCGAAAACACTGCAGGCTATCCAATTACGGATAAGTTAGCAGGTGGGCGGATGCCAGATATTATCGGAAACTTGTAAGGGATGCTGTGGAACAGCAATGGCAGGCCTGAATAGCCTGGTTAAAGAAAAAATATGCGCTTTAAATACATAAGCAGGAGTACAATCCTTTTGGAAAGATGACATTATATCTTCCGCAGATTTGGCGCTTTTATTAGATTGGTCAGGGTGAAATAATTCACTTTCAAAATGGTGAAAAGCTGCCACTAATTCTGTTTCAGGATCATCTAAATAAGCATTAACAATGTAATCATCTCCCGTTTTTTGAATGCTTACCAAATCATACATTATGTTATTGAATGAAAATTCCTTGTTCGCTTCCGTCCATTTTAATGAATTATAGTCGGTAACAGAAAGTGTAAGTTTTTTAATATTGCTTTTCTCCACCATACAAACTTTTGCTTCATCCTTTGTATAGAGGATGCCCAGTGAATACATTAAACGATATCCGGCAACATAATGAAACATAGCAAACAGCATAACCATAGCCATTGCACGAACATATACAGAGGATGTTGATTTTACTGACATATTTACTTTTACAAATCCTTATTCAAGTTACAAATTTAAAAATATTTTGAATACAAAAATGAATTTTCCATATTTTGTTTTCCATTCTATTTAAAAGAGAAAAGAAACCCTGATGCCCATAGGGTTTCTTTTCTATAAAAGCATTTACCTATAATCAGTTACCACTTCTAAGATCAATTGGAATTATAAGTTTCACGCTTACATTTCTGCCCATGTTAAATACCCCTACCCTACCTGTAAGAGGGTTTACAGGAGCATATTTAAACCGGTTCATATAATCCATATACCCCGTATTCATTAAGTTGTTGCATATAATGTACAATTCGCAAAACTTATGTCCTTTGGAATAAATATCGCCGCCTATACCGGCATTATATAAAGTATATCCAGCCTGTGCTGCTTTACTAACCTGGTATACCGGATCACTGGTTGAAATACCATTGTAAATTGCATATTGTTGATAAACCTGGCTTTGTTCCGATTCATTTAACAACCCAAACTTGATATACATATTTTTAACACCCTTGCTGAAAATGCTCTTAATATGGAATTTAATATCTGCAGTAATCCGCATTGGCGGAACAAATGGCAAGTATTTTATCGAATCGGCCACACCTTGCAAACCTCCTGTAGTATAGCTTAGCGTTCCAAGCAATTCAATCCAGGAAAGAGTTGCAGGATGAATATCTAATGACGCCTCTCCTCCATATAATTGTGCGGGCCCTTGTGTATATTTATAAACAGGTGCAGCACCTAATCCTGCAGCATTTAATGAATTGTTAATAGAATCGCCGCCTAGTTTGCTTACCAATCCTTGCGCATAAATGAAATCATTAATAGAATTTACAAATCCATCCACTTCAAAACTTACATCTTTCGAATTTATTCCTACGGCAACATCTTCTTCAATATTTGTTTCCGGTTTCAGGGTTGGGTCTCCAAGTTCATAGACAACTGTTCCGTCATGTACTCCGTTAGCTCCTGCCTCAGCCACATTGGGCGCCCTCCAGCCGCTTGCAACATTGGCTTTCATATAAATATTTTTGGTAAAATCGTAAGTAGCTCCTAAACTCCATGACATGCCGCTGAAAGTGGTTGTGAAGGCATGGAATTCTTCAAAGGCATCCGGCGTACCTGCAGGAACAGGTACCTGAGGAGAAGACGCTGATGTGTCTATCCAATGATCAAGTCCATTGAATGTCCTAGTATCATACCTTAAACCTCCACTCAGGTTTAGGTTTCCTATTTTTTGACTTGCTACGGCAAACCCTCCAACCTGAAAATAATTGTAGTTCGGTATAAGCATTAAAGTACCTAAGCTTTGTGAAGTTTGAGCCACTCCATTTGAGCCTACAGCAAAGTTAAACCCTCCTATTTGTGGAGAAGAATAACGAACGTCAAACGTTTCTCCTGTGGAATAATAATAAATATCAGGTGTATTAGGCATAGTAGGATCATTGGTTTCCTGCCTTTGATTTTTTTGGAACGAAAATATAGCGTTAATATGACCGCTTCCCAAGGCCACACTGTTATCCCATACTAATTTATAATGTTGAATCCTTTGATAAATTACAAAAGGAGTATACGATTTTTGCTCTTCTGTTGTAGGTAATTCAAAAGTAGTTCCTGCCCCACCATTAAGGTCAGGATAGGCAACATTCCTTTCCATCAGTCCGGTTGCAGAATCTCTGGTACCATCCATAATACCTGTATACATGTCAAAATAACTGGCATGGAGTTGTGAATAGCCCCAGCTTTTATGTATTCCGATAGTACCGTCTGTATTTAAATCACTGAACTGTGAATTCAAAGCATACCCATCATAAGGATCTTGATAAGCATGTGCCATTGTATTATCAATACGTCCACTCCATGAGATACCACTCATGGATGTTCCCGCCAGGCGGGCCATGGTATTAATCAAGCCGTTGTTTGTTTGATAATTAGACAGTACTTCTCCTTGTGTTACTCCATTAGGAAGAGGCGCTTCCGGAATGAGGTTTAATACCCCGGAAATAGCATCGGAACCGTAGGCTAACGAGGCAGGGCCTTTTAATATTTCGTATCTGTCGACAGCATCGGGGTCGGCTTCAATTCCAAACTCATCAAACCAAGGTTGGTCAATTTGTTCAACACCATCATTGATGGTTAATACCCTGTTATATCCCAATCCTCGTATAACTGGCTTAGAAATACTTTGCCCGTCTGTTATTGCCGATACCCCCGGTGTAAGCGCTATAGCATCAATAACATTAGTAGATGCATTTTCATTCAGATTTTGTTTGGATACGTCAGTAATAGAATACGGGGTATTCTTCAGATCAGTTGCCCTTGTGTTTCCAGTTATTACTACCTCGTCTTCATGAACTGTAGATTGTTGCAAACTAAAATTTTGGGTAACACTTCCTTGAATTTTTATAGGTTGGCTTTGTTCTTTGTATCCTAACATTTGTACTTCTATAATATAGGTTCCTTTAGGAAGATTAGAAAGGATATAGGTCCCATCTGCATTAGTTTGTGCAGCCACTTTAAGATCGGGAATATATATTACTGCACCGGGCAAAGTATTTTTACCGGCAGAATCAGATACTTTTCCGGTTAATGAATTTTGTGAAAATCCTGTGATGAAGGAAAACAGGGCAATAGCAGATATAAATAGTTTTAAGTATTTCATGGTAATTGAATTGTTTATGTTTAAAAAATCATCTCTATTGAAAAATCAATAGACAAATAGATGTGCTCCAAACTCCGCTTTGGGCGAAATCAAGAACGAAAAATCAATCCTGACATAATGTCAGAAAAGATTAGCAGATGGTTGGCGGATGCCAGATGTTATTGGGAGTTAGTAAAGGATGCTGTTGAACAGCAACAACTGTCCGAATGAGCCCAACAGAGGGATATATGCATATCTTAAATTCCGAAGCAGGTGTGTAGTTTTTTTGGAAAGATGACATTATATCTTCCACCGATTTTGTTCCTTTTGCACTTTGGTCAGGGTGAAATATTTCCTTTTCACAATTGTTCAATGACGCTATCCATGAGGTTTCCTTATCATCACAATAAACTGAAACAACATAAGCATTGCCCAATTTTTGGATGCTTACCACATCATACATTTCATTATTAAAAGAAAACTCTTTATTTTTTTCTGTCCACTTTAAGGAACTATAGTCCGAAGCAGTAAGAATAAGCTTTTTGATATTACTATTGTTCTTTACCATCCCTTTTGCTTCATCCTTTGCGCAAATAATGCCTAAAGAGTTTACTAAACGGTAACCCACCATATAATGAAACATGGCAAAAAGCATTACAATTGCTACAACACGAATATATATTGGAAACGCTGGTTTTATTGACATGTTTGCTATTTGCAACTACCCATTATAAACACAAATGTATAAAGTTTTTGAATAAACAAGCAAAAAAGAGCTGCTTTTTTATAATTTTTAGAAATCCAAAGGCTTATCAATTTGGAGAATAGGAGAAAATCTTCTCCTCACAAACTAATTTCCTTTTATGGAATAATGGAAGCTTTCCATAATAGGATTGGCAAGAAGCTTTTTGCAGGCTTCTTCCACTATCACTTTTGCTTTTTCTTCTGCATCAGCTTCCACCTCCAGGGTAATATGCTTACCAATACGAACATTTTCAAATTCGGGCATCCCCATATTCTTCAATACAGAGGTTACTGCTCTTCCCTGTGGGTCGAGTAAGGCTTTCAATGGCATTACATCTATTTCGGCTATAAATTTCATTCTCTTAAAATTGGGTTGCTAAATTAAGCTAAATACTAAACTCTACATAATGAATTTTTGAACCTACTGAAAGAAACAGCTTTTCATAATAAGTCTGTATTTCGGTGAGCAGGGAAAAACGTTCAACACCTAAGTTTACTTGGTCTGCATAAACATTTCCGGAAGAACTGAGTAATGGATAGTTCTGCGTATTTACCTCTTCCAAAGCATATTCATATAAATTCTGATTATCTGTTTTAAGGCGGACCATAGTGCCTGCAGGAGCTATATTCCGATACCTTTTTATAAATGGGGGGGCTACAAGTCTCTTTTGTTCTTTCCCGGGATATGGATCAGGAAAAGGTATCCATATCTCACGCACTTCACCCGGTGCAAAATAGGTTTCAATAAAATCAATCCGGTTACGGACAAAAGCTACATTCGCCAAGTTCTCTTCAAGGGCTGCCTTAGCTCCTTTCCAAAGGCGGGCCCCTTTTATATCCATTCCAATAAAGTTACCTTGGGGGAAACGCTTGGCAAGTGCTACTGTATATTCTCCCCTTCCACAACCTAATTCAAGGGTAATGGGATTATTATTTTTAAAATAGTCTTCTTTCCATTTGCCTTTTAATGGAAATACAATTCCATCTTCCGGAAATAAATGTGTTTGAAAAACATTAGAGAATTCTGCTACTTCAGCAAATTTTTTAAGCTTCCTGTGGCCCACAACGAATTATTTTTTTGCTTTGCCAAGATGCAAAAGCATGTCGGTCGTCATTGTATCAAGTGCATATTGGTGTTTCCACCCCCAATGTTGGCGCGCTTCACTATCATTAATAGATTGGGGCCAACTATCAGCTATTGCCTGCCTTGGATCAGCTTTATATGTAATTTCAAAACCAGGAATATGCTTTTTAATTTCCTCCGCAATTTCCTTTGGTGAAAAACTTATAGCAGCAAGATTGTAACTGGAACGTATTTTAACCTTATCTGCATCGGCTTGCATAATTCCTATAGTAGCTTTGAGCGCATCGGGCATATACATCATTGGCAAAATAGTACCACTATTCAAAAAACATTCATAACTGCCTTTTGCCAAAGCTTCATGGTAAATATCCACTGCATAATCTGTTGTTCCTCCACCCGGAGGAGACTTGTAACTTATAAGTCCCGGATAGCGCAAGCTCCTTACATCAGCTCCATAGCGGTTAAAATAATATTCGCACCAACGTTCCCCTGCTTGTTTACTAATTCCGTAAACAGTACTTGGCTCCATAATAGTATACTGTGGTGTATTTACTTTAGGTGTATTGGGACCAAAAACTGCAATGGAGCTGGGCCAAAAAAGTTTATTTATAACCTTCTCCCGCATTAATTCAAGAACGTTTAACAGCCCTACCATATTAAGCTGCCAGCCCTTTTCGGGGAATTTTTCGGCAGTAGCAGATAATAAAGCGGCGAGCAGATATACTTCGTTAACATTGTGCTTTTTGACAACAGTTGCAATAGCTTTTGCATCCATAACATCGAGCACCTCAAATGTAGCGGGGGAAGCTGAATCGGGCTTAATATCCGATGCAACAATATTTTCATTTCCGTAGATCTTGCAAAGTTCTTCAACAAGCTCTTTGCCTATTTGTCCACCGGCTCCTATTACAAGTATTTTGTTTTTCATGATTTTTTTTAGAAGTTGGGCGAAAGTATTAAATTTTGCCTTTACCTTCATAGCGGAAAGGTAAAATATTTATAAACCCCCTCTACTCCATATACAAGCCTTAGGTTTTTAAAATAAATGCCGGCTAACACCCTCAAAAAAAATAGTACATTTGTGTGCTTTAAATCATACTTATGGATACCGTCAATACTGAACCTGAAAACAAAAAGCCTGAAAAAGAGGATCGTCGCAATCGTTTCCTGATAATAATCATCCTTATTTTATTAGTGCTTATTGCTATACTTGGCTGGCAATATTGGACTGTACATGAAACAGTGGTTGAAAAAATAAAAATTGTAGAAGTTGATAAATATAAAACAGACAGCCTCACGAATGACCTAATCGGTTTACAGGCGCAATATGCATCATTAAGAACCAACAACAAGGATATACAAGCCCAGTTGGATAGTAAAAAGGATACTATAACGATGCTTATGCAACAGGCTGAGAAATATAGAAACGATCCTTACATTATTGCCCAGTTGAAAAAGGAAACGGCAACCCTCCGTACAATTATGCAGGGCTTTGTACATACTATTGATTCGCTCAATACCCTTAACCAAAAACTAACGGTAGAAAGAAATGTTGCTGTTAAATCGCTGGATGAAGAAAAACAAAACTCCAGTCAACTAAAAAAGGAAAAGGGAGAATTGCAGGACAAAATAGTTCAGGGTTCCTTACTTCAGGCCAGTGCCATTGGTGCAGACGGAATATTTCTCCGGTTTGGAAGAAAGGAAGTCACTACTGCAAAGGCCCGTAAAGCTGAAAAAATAAAAGTACAGTTTTCACTTGCCGCAAACCGTATTGCTCAAAGTGGAAACAAAACCATATATATCCGGGTAATATCACCCGATGCGAAAGAACTTTCTAAAACCGCCGACGAGGCCAGCATTTTCAGTTTTGAAGGCACAAAAGGATTTTATTCAGGCACCCAGACTATTGACTATGCAAACCAAGAAATGAGTCTCTCTATTTATTGTGAGAGTAATGTTGGGTTTATTCCGGGAAAATACATTATTAAAATATATGCTGACCAGGCGGAAATAGGCGAAACCACCCTATCCTTAAAATAAAAGAATATGGCTCAACCCAATAAGCCCAAAGCCAAGCATGTTACTACAAAAGTAAGAGATAAAAAACCTCCTGTTTATTCTCCTCAAAAAAAAGCGCCTTCTACGCTTTTTAGTTCCATGGATAATTGGACAGAGAAAAATTCAAAAGCTCTATTGATTCTTATTTTCGGAACAAGCTTATTGTTTTCTCTTTTGCTTTTTAATGCAAGAATGGATGTAGGCGGAGATGATTCCTTATATATTATGGATGCTTTTAATTTTATCCATAAAGGCATTTTCCCTTCCGTAGTAGGGCCTATGTATCCTTTAATGCTTGGCATCTTTGTTCCATTTATCGGTATAAAAATTATTTTTTTCAAATCACTTTCTCTAATTTTCAACTTAATTGGGTTACTATTTCTTTATAAAGCATTTAAAGGAAGAATACCTGCATTTATACTTTATTCTGTTCTGCTATTAACGGCTATTAATTCATATATATTAAGCTTTGCCAGTCTAACTTATATTGAATCTTTCTTTATGGCATTACAATATATCTTATTTTATTATTTCTTCAAATTACAAGATTATCTCCAGCTCAATAACAAGGCGTCACTTAAAGATTCATGGAGAATCTGGTTGCCTGTCGGGCTTTTTGTCTCTTTACTTGCCCTAACGCGAAACGTCGGCATTTCTTGCCTTGGCGGTCTAATTATATATTTTATCATTCGTAAGCAATTCAAGTATGTTTTATATTTAGTGGGCGCACTCCTTGTTTTTGAAATTCCCGTTACCATACTTGAAAGGATTTTTTGGAACACCGGTGTCATTCAATGGAAAGGGCAATCGAGCTTTTTATTTTTAAAAGATCCCTACAATGCCTCATTAGGTAAAGAAACTTTTGATGGGTTTATTGCACGTTTTTTCCAAAACAGTGACTTATATATCTCCAAGCGCATTTTTCAAATATTAGGATTTCGGTCCGACAATGAAACCGACACAATTCCATCATTAACATTTTTTACAGTTCTGCTATTGCTTTTTTCCATATACCGTTCCATCAAATCAAAAAACTGGTATTTGCTTGCAGTGGGGCTTTATATAATAAGTATGACAGGAGTTACATTTGTGGCTTTACAAACCCGTTGGGACCAACCCCGTCTCATCATGATATATGTACCCTCCCTGCTAATACTATTTCTATATGCATTATATGATATTTGTAAAAAGGCTCCTTGGGGAATACAGCTGCTCATAACATTAATTATACCTATTGTTTTCATTTCTGAATTCAATTCTACCATAAAAAAAGCGAAAGAAAACCTGCCAATACTTAGTAAAAATTTACATGGCGATATTTATTATGGATTCACTCCTGATTGGATAAACTATCTGAAACTAAGCCAATGGTGCGAAAATCTACCAAAAGATTCGCTAGTGGCTTGCAGAAAATCACCCATGTCTTTTATGTATTCAAATGGCCGGCAATTTTTCCCTGTATATAGCGTTGACAGCGTTCATCAAACCAATGCCGATTCAGTTATCTCTTTATTTAAAAGAAACCATGTCAGGTACATCTTAATGGCTAAGCTTAGGCTAAACCCCCTGGAAGCTGATGGTCAGATTATCAATACCATGAACAGACTTATTTATCCAGTAGCCAAAAAATATCCGGAAAAACTAAAATTCATACATCAAGAAGGCACATCGGAAGAAGCCCAGTTGTATGAGATATTGTATTAAAAAAATAAAAAATATTTAAGCAATGAAAATCGCAGTAATAGGCGCCACAGGATTAGTGGGCAGAACCATGTTGAAGGTTTTGGAAGAGCGTAATTTTCCGGTTGATATTATTATACCTGTAGCGTCTGAAAAATCGGTAGGAATGGAAGTTACTTTTATGGGGAAAACCTATAAAATTATTTCGTTGACGGATGCTGTAAAAGCTAAACCCGATATTGCCTTGTTTTCTGCCGGCGGAAGCGTATCGCTTGAGTGGGCTCCAAAATTTGCAGAAGCAGGTACAACAGTAATAGATAATTCCTCCGCATGGAGAATGGATAAAACAAAAAAACTGATCGTTCCGGAAGTAAATGCATCTGTACTTACAGCAACCGATAAGATAATTGCTAACCCTAATTGTTCAACCATTCAAATGGTAGTAGCTTTAATGCCCTTGCATGAAAAGTATAAAATAAAACGCGTTGTTGTTTCAACTTATCAATCAGTATCGGGTACAGGTCATAAAGGCGTATCGCAAATGATGGATGAAAGAATTGGGAAAAGCGGTGTAAAGGCATATCCTTATGATATTGATATGAATGTTATTCCTCATATAGATCTGTTCCTTGAAAATGCTTATACAAAAGAGGAAATGAAAATGGTAAATGAGACCAAGAAAATAATGGGTGATGAAAATATACGCCTAACGGCTACAACTGTCCGTGTGCCTGTAAAAGGAGGTCATTCTGAATCTGTGAATATAGAATTTGAAACCGACTTTAAAATAGAGGATGTAAAGAACCTCTTAAAGCAAAGTAAAGGAATTATAGTAGTGGACGATCCTTCAAAAAACATATATCCTATGCCCAAAGATGCTGAAGGACGGGATGAGGTTTTTGTAGGACGCATCCGTAGGGATGAATCGCAACCTAACACATTAAATATATGGATAGTGGCAGACAACCTTCGTAAAGGCGCTGCTACTAATGCTGTTCAAATTGCAGAGTATCTTGTAGAAAAATCTTTGGTTGGAGATACTAAGGTTACTTCTTAGGGGTAGTAGTAGTATTGTCAGATTTAGTATCGTCTTTTGCCGCAGCCGGAATCGGCGGAGGAGTAACGCTTTTAACCTCCGGTTTTCCATTTACATTTCCATCTGAATATTTGGTAGTAGTAAGTTGGTTAAAGCTATCATTATATTCTTTCCATGCACCCGTCTTTTTCCCATCGGAATATGAACCTTCCACTTGCATTCTTCCATCTTCAGCATATTCCTTCCACTCGCCAATTTCCTTACCGCCTTTATAATTTCCAATTCTTTTTACTTTGCCACTTTCAAAAAATTCAGTATACTCACCTTCATAGTTATTGTTTTTGTGTATTCCTTTATTAAGAATATTTCCATTTTCATAATAGCTTTCAAAAGGGCCTTCCTGTATTCCGTTTACATAATGATAAGTTGAGGCTATTTTACCATCGGAATAATACCACTTATAATCTCCGTCTTTATTCCCTTTTTTATACATGCCTTCTTCCGCAGCCATTCCCGATGGGCCATACATCATATAAATACCATTTAATACACCCATCGTGTAATACTTTTCACCGTTTATTTTTCCTCCGGGAGAATATTCTACAGATATGCCATCCAGGGTATCGTTAGTATAATTCATTTCACTGTGGTAGTATCCATTATTGTCCACATTATAATCTGCTCCGTTTTTTAACCCATTTTTGTAAGTTACTATTTCATCAACTATTCCATTGGAGTGATGGCTAACCCAAACACCTTCCTTTTTTCCATCAACGTAATTACCAATCCATTTTGTGGGGCCTAAATTCTCAACCCAAAGTCCTTGTTTCATGCCTTTCGAATCCATTCTATTCGTATCTCCTGCAGGGGCACTGGCTTTTGTTGTAAATGCAAATAGCACTGAAAAAATAAAAATAGTGAATGTTATTTTGCTCTTCATGGCGAATGATTTTAATGTTTGATATGGCAAATATCCGAAGAATAGGGAAACGGGGCTAAAATGCTTGTTAAAAAATGTTAATCTTCTTTACCTGCAACTATTATAACTATCTCACCCTTAATAGTTGAAGTTGAAAAATGCGTTAGTAACTCAGCAAGGCTACCTCGAACATTTTCTTCGTGCAGCTTACTTAACTCGCGCGATACGGCCGCCTTTCTCTCTGCTCCAAAAGTGGCAGAAAATAGCTCCAATGTTTTTAGCAGGCGGAATGGCGATTCATAAAAAACCATGGTTTGGACTGAATCTTTTAAAGATTCCATAATTTTGTTTCTTCCCTTTTTATGGGGAAGAAAACCTTCAAAATAGAAAGAGTTGCAGGGCAACCCGGAGTTGACAAGTGCAGGTACAAAAGCAGTAGCTCCGGGCAAACACTCCGTTTTAATTCCTTTAGCAACACATTCCCGAACGAGCATAAATCCCGGATCGGAGATTCCAGGTGTTCCGGCATCGGTTACTATGGCTATGTTTTCGCCATTACCTATACGCTCTGCTATGCGGACGGTAAGGCTATGTTCATTATGCTGATGATATGCAATAACAGGTGTTTGTATGTCATAGTGCTTTAGCAGGATAGACGTTTTGCGGGTGTCTTCAGCAAGAATGAGATTCACCTCCTTTAAAATGCGGATCGCTCTCAGGGTAATGTCTTCCAAGTTGCCTATTGGGGTCGGAACTAAATACAACATCTAATTTTATGATTATAAATTAAACCAATAACTTCACAAAGATACTAAGAGCAAAGAACTAAAAGGTATGCAAGCGACAACAAGCACATTTTATCCTATTATATCTACTAAATTGAAAAAAAATGGAACAGAAAACTATCTTGTTACGATTACGACAATACTAGTCTGGTGTTTATAATGGCAGGCCAGTCTAAAACCGATTATAGTTAATGTCGCATGTAAACTGCCTGAGAAGTTTAAATACTTCGTCGAAATCGGTAAGTGGCAATGTCTCCCTGCGATCGTAAATATCATGATAAGCTTTAATACCTCCCATCGTATAAATAAAAACAGAGGGTACATGAGCCTGATAAAAGAAATAATGGTCGCTGTTAGCTGCCTCACCGCGGGCCTTAACTACTTTAAGTAAATGTTGCTGGTTATTAATATTTACCATGTCGTTGAATGCGGATTTATAGACGGCACCGTTAACAACCATTATGCCTTCATCGCCGGTACCCAAAATATCCATATTGATAAGGAAGCGGATGTTTCCGAGCGGAAATAATGGATGTTCGGTGTAATATTTAGATCCTAACAAGCCCATTTCTTCTCCACTAAAGGCTATAAAAGCAATGGAGTAACGTAAACTATCATGATGTTGCGAGTAATATTTGGCAAGACTAAGCAACATGGCTACGCCACTTGCATTATCATTGGCCCCAGGGAAATAGATTTCACCCATAATTCCAAGATGGTCGTAATGTGCTGTAAATACAATAAATGTATCGGGTTGAATATTGCCTTTAATATATCCGATAAGGTTTTGTGTAGGGAAGCTTTTAATGAGCTTGCATTTAATATCTACGCTAATAGTGGTTGCATAACGGAAGGGGCTTTTGCGCAAAGCATTCAGTAGTGCAAAGTCAGAAACAGTTCCAGAGGTTTCTTCGGTAAGTTTATCACATAAAATAATAAGTCCCCTTGCTTTAAAAGGGTTAGATTGAATACTTCCCCAAACTTCTTTTTCTTTTTTATCAGTTACGCCGGAATCATCCACCAGAATAAAAGATTGACTATAATCATGTGCCAAGAAAGCTTTCAGCTTATTGCTGTCTTTAAATATTGACCTGTCGAATCTTACCACATTATAATTTCCTTTGATTGTGGGGGTAGACGGAATTACAATATAATCGGCACCGGGTTCTGCCATTTCTCCATTTATACTTACTATATATGAAGTTGGATAGGTATTTACCGGATATTCAAATTTCTGTTCGTATGAACTTCCAAATTGTTCAAGTCCGAGGGCTTTAAATTGCGAATTAAGGTAATCCGCTGCTCTTTGGTTTCCATCGCCAACATACCCTCTGCCGCCCATATAAGGCGACGCCAGGGTATCTACTATTTTCACTGCAAAATCCTTCTGTGCGAAAGAAATGCTGCTCAAAAATAGGGTAAATAAAATACTGGCTATACGTTTAAACATACTCATTATTGAAGTGGAGAATATCGGAGTCGAACCGATGACCTCTTGCATGCCATGCAAGCGCTCTAGCCAGCTGAGCTAATCCCCCATTTTATTACTTCCTTTCAGAGAAGTACCGAAACGACTTTTTTGTCCGATTGTAATGTGCTCTATACTTTTAACAACCAACTAAGTTAATTGTCAAAAGATAAGCAAAAGTAATAATTTAATGGAATGCGGAATAAATGAATAAAACATTAAAAAATGAAAAAATCTGCTACAAGGACAATTCCACTGCAAATTTTATCAATTCAGATGTGTTTTTAACTCCTATCTTTCTAAGCAAATTCTGCTTATGCGATTCTACCGTTCTTTTACTGATACTTAAAAGTTCCGCAATTTCATCATTCGATTTTGCTTCCCCTACTAATTTAAGAACTTCTGTTTCGCGGCTGGAAAGGTCTTCGAATATTTTCATTTTTGGATTACGCAACCGAGAAAGTGAATCAGGATTGCTATCTCCAAAATTTAATAGCTTAATAGCGACATCGTTTGAGAAATAATTACTTCCCTTAAGTATTGTTTCAATTGCTTTAATAAGTTCTTCCGGAGTAACGTTTTTCAATACAAAGCCTTTTACTCCAGTTTTTATCATTCGGTCAATATACATGTATTCATTATAATTAGACAGGGCAAGTATTTTGGCTTCCGGATTCTTTTCTAAAATCATTCTTGCTGCATCAGCGCCATCCATTCCGGGCAACTGATAATCCATTATTATAATATCGTAGGAATTCTGCCCTGCAATTTCCACGCCCTCTTCTCCATCACGGGCTTCATTAATAAAAAACTTGAATTTGGATTCCTGAAATTCAAGCATAGAACGAATACCTTCTCTAACCATTTTATGGTCGTCAACAATTAATATTCGTACATTTTTACTCACTTAATCAAATAGTCTTTATATGGAATCATTATTTCATATGTTGTGCCGGTTCCAATAATACTTGAAATTTTAACAAAGCCGGTATATGATTCAATACGCGATTTTATATTCTTTAATCCCATGCCTTTAGATTCTTCTACTTTTTTCAAGTCGAAACCCTTTCCGGTATCTTTAAGAACAATGAAAAGCTTGCCTTCTTCCGGATCGGAAACCATTTTTATACTTGCTTTTTGAGCAAACCCATGCTTTAAAGCATTGTTGATGAACTCCTGTACTATTCGAAATATAGTGACCTCCAAGTTTTTATCAAGTACCGGGAAATCCGGGGCAATGTCTGTTTTAAAATCAATAGTATTACTCAGCTTTATTTTGTTGCAAAGTTCATGTATAGCATGATTGAGTCCGAATTTTTGAAGTGTCCCCGGCATAATATTAAAACAAATGTTTGAAAGTTCTGCCATTACCTCATTCAAAGCGGTATCTGACTTGGTAAGTAACTCATCATACTTTTCAGGAGAAACCTTTCCTTTTATGCTTTTAAGTGTCCCTAGGAAAAATTTAATTGCCGATAACTGCTGTCCCAAGCTATCATGTAGGTCTTTAACAATTCTATTGCGTTCCTTTTCCTGGGTATCTACAATGGTTCTAACAAAAAGGTTTTCAATTTCTTTTTGTCTGGTCATATTTTTTATGGTTCCCTGAAACCCGCTTGTTTCGCCAAATTCATTAATTATTTTATTAGCCGAAATCAGGCAGTCGATAATAGTATTTTCCTTATCTCTTATTTTCACTTTGCAATCCGGCACAACTCCTTTATCATTAATTTGACGCGTGAATGCAGCCCTCTCACTTTCGTCATAAATATAGTCAAAAAAGGAATTTGTATTAATTGATGCACTATCGCATTTTAGCAGTTCGTAACCGGCGCGGTTCAGGTCAATAAACTTCCCTTTTATATCTGTAATAAAAAAACAATCAGAGGAATCTTCAAAAACTTTTCTGAATTTTCTTTCCGTTTCCTTAGATGAGTTTTCGAATTCCTTTATTTTAGAAAGATCTCTTGCAATAATTAGATACCCTATTCTAACTTGATGTTGATTATACAAATAACTACAAGAAAGACTCACAGGTAATGAGGTCAGTTCAAGGGATTGGAAAACGATTTCGAGGTTGTTAAGGACTCCGTTTTTACCGAGCATACTTCTTATATATTCAAAAAGCCTGCTATCATCACCGGCAATAAAATTTATGGAGGTCTCTTTTAGTTGGTTTTCGGAATACTTTAGTTTATCTGTAACAGCTTTATTAATGCTGGTTATTTCTCCTTTATTGTCCAATACAAGCAACATGTCGGAAACAGAGTGAAAAATGTTATTAAAATAATCACGGGAAATTACAGAGGTTTTGAGTTCCTCTCCAAGCATATTTATATTAGTGATAAAAGCATCAATCTCGTCATACTTCTCCGAAGGTTGTATGCTGTAATCAAAATCACCTAATGAGTAACGAATCAATAAATTATTTATGTCCTCGAGCCGGGAATCCATATTTTGCTTCTTCCTTAGGGCGCAAATATAATTAAAACCTTAGGATTTCGGCTTAAACTGCTCCAGCCACTTCAAAGCTTCCTGCTTATCCGTGAATAATTTGGATGGAATTGATGTCTGGGTTATCTTAAGAAACATATTTCCAAAGAATTGGGTATAAATGGAATTAACAACTAAAGAAGCTGCTAAAACCCCTTCAACTCCTTCTTTTGCAGCAAAATAATCACGAGCCTGTTTGTCCATTGCTCTTAAGCCTTCATATGTAACTAATAATGGATATGGAACTTTATTTGTATATTCTAAACGCTGATTCACTATTTCTTTAGCAATGTCTAAATGTATAGTACCCCCGGAAAGATAAGTAAAGTAGAGAATATCATCTCTGATTTCCATACTTATATAAGGAGTAATAAAAGGAGCTTTATTCACTTAATACTTAAATGCTTATGAGTTAATAATAATAAAAATGCACCCTTCTTTTCCAATATCTATCCAAGGTTCTAACGTAAAATTCGTATGTAAAGTTACGGAAAATCTTACTATCATAAGTAATCCACTTAAGTAAATCACATAGAAAATTTTTAGAAAATTCCGTATAATTACTGATGTTTAAGCTTTTCAGCCGATATACTTTTGCGTCGTTGAATTAATAACCCTGTTTTAGCTATCTTGGTATTTAAACCTAATAAATTCTACTATGAAAGAAACAATCTCCCTGATTGACACCATTGACGAAATAATTACCTATGGTGCAAAAAAAGACGTACTTCACTTAAATACAGGAAATTTTAAAATTACGGGCAGTAAAATTTTCCTGAATGGCGAAATAAACAAAGAAGTTATCAATTTTGGCTCCTGCAGTTATTTAGGCCTTGAATTTGATTATAGGCTGAAACAAGGGGCTAAAGATGCCATTGATTGCTATGGAACCCAGTTTTCCTCTTCCAGAACCTACATATCTAACCGTTACTATTCAGAATTAGAATCTTTACTTAGCAAATTATTTGAAACCCATGCGGTTGTAACACCAACCACCACCTTAGGACATATCGGAGCCATCCCCTTGTTTATTGGAAGCAATGATGCTGTAATACTTGACCATCAAGTTCATCATTCTGTGCAAACAGCAGTAAACCTTATCAAGTCTAAAGGAGTGCATACTGAACTGGTTCGTCATAACCGCATGGATTTGCTAGAAGAAAGAATAAAATTATTGCGCCAATCTTACAAAAAGGTATGGTACATGGCTGACGGAATTTACTCCATGTTTGGAGATGCCACTCCGGTGGAAGAAGTTTATCAATTATTGGAGAAATATCCTGAGTTTCATTTTTATGTTGATGACGCTCATGGAATGAGTTGCTTTGGAAAGAATGGAAGAGGATATGTACTTAGTAAAAAGCCCATACATGAAAAAATGATTATGGCAACTTCATTAAATAAATCATTTGCAGCAGGCGGAGGAGTAATGCTTTTTCCTACAGAAGAATTAGCTCGCCGATTTAGAACTTGCGGAGGCCCTATGATTTTTTCAGGACCTATGCAACCATCTCAATTGGGTGCGGCAATTGCATCTGCAAAAATTCATCTTTCCGATGAAATTGATCTTTTCCAAAAGCAATTGCATGCAAGTATAAAGTATGCCAATAGCATGATTAAAAAATATGAGCTTCCTCTTATTTCCGAATCCGATTCCTCCATATTTTTTATTGGTGTTAGCTTGCCCAAAATAGGATATAAAATGATAAGCCGCATGATTAATGACGGGTTTTATCTTAATCTTGGTATTTTTTCTGCTGTTCCTATAAAAAACACAGGTATACGGTTTACCATTACCCGTAATCAAAGCTTCAAAGAAATTGAAAAAATGATTGAGGCCTTATCAAGAAATTTGAAGGAAGTACTGGCAGAGGAAAACTTTACGATTGAAGAAATATACAAGGCCTTTAAAATGAACCCGGTGAAAACGGAAAAGCCTGTGGAATTAGCACCTGCCATTATCACAGAAACAAACTTCGAGGTTATTCATTGTAAATCTATTGCTCAAATTGATAAACAACTCTGGGACCAATTATTAGGAGAACGCGGTTCATATAATTGGGAAGGAATGAAATTTCTCGAAAATACTTTCACCGGTAATGAGACAGAAGAAAACAACTGGGTCTTTGATTATATAATCATTAAAGATGCCCTGCAAACTCCTATTCTTGCCACATTCCTTACTACTTCTTTATGGAAGGACGACATGCTCGCTCCCGAGAGTGTTTCTTCCCAAATTGAATCACAGCGGGACGCAGGTGACCCTTACTATTTGGTTTCTAAGGTCCTTTCTATAGGCTCGACAGTTACAGGAGGTAATCATCTTTACTTAAATCGTTCGTCTGTTTTATGGAAAGATGCGCTTGATATATTATTGAAAAAAATGACAGCCCTTCAGGAAGAATACCATACCAGTTCAACCATGCTCAGAGACCTTCCCCAAAGCGATCAGGAAGTGGATGGTTTTATGATGGAGAATGGCTACTTTAAAGTAAATATGCCTAAAAACCATTCTGCTGAGATTTCTAAGTGGAGTACTCAACAGGAATTTATGGCAACCTTATCAAAAAGGATGCAAAAGCATATCAGACAAGACGTTCTTCATCACGAAGACAAATTTGAACTAACCATTTGCAAAGATCCAACAGAAGCGGAAATTAAGCACTGGTATCAATTATACATAAACGTTAAAAATAAGAGCCGCGAGCTAAATACATTTACTTTACCATTTAAAATATTTGAAAATATTGCCAAAAACTCAAATTGGGAAGTAGTTACACTTACGTTGAAACCTGAATTTGATACCAGAAACGAAAGAAAACCTGTAGTAGTTATGTTCAGCTATGTTACTGAAAAAGCATACAACTATATGATGGTTGGCATAGATTATGAATTTCAGGAAGAATACAAACCATACAGACAAGCTATGTATAGAAGTTTGTTTCGTGCGAAAGAACTGGGCAAAGAAATTGTTTACCTGGGATATTCTGCCTCTTTTGAAAAAAGAAAATTTGGAGCTACCGAAATTGAATCAGTAGCCTATATGCAGGCAAAGGACAATTATTCTATGGAAGTTATAGAATCCATGAGTGCATTACAGGAAAAAAAATAATATTTTAATTATAAACAAGCAATAATGATAAACACTAAAGAAAATGTCAATCTAAAAGGTTTGCGATTTTTCCGGCTCTTTAAAAAGAAATATTCAAACAGATATAATTCTGAAGTGTGGGTATTTAATCCCTTTGCATTATTCGGACCCCGTAAATAATTCCTATAAATAGATGAAGCTAAAAACCCCAATCACCCTCCTCGTTAAGAAGCAAAAACCATGGACATGCCTGGGATAATAAGGTTAAAAATACAGATGAAATTTTATAAAAAACATATTAAACGTAGTGTACAGAAACCTCATTCGCTAATTAACAGGTCGCGAATAGAGGTACGTTAGAGGATGGCGGGAGGAACCACGTTCCTCCCGGTCACCTTCCTTTTCTTACTTAGGTATTTTATGTCTTCCTTTCAAAATTTCAATTACCCCATCTAAGCTGCTGCCTTTAGCAGCAAGCAAGACTAAATAATGAAACAATAAATCTGCGGCTTCATTTAGAAACAACACTTCATTATTATCCTTAGATTCTATTACTAACTCAACAGCCTCTTCACCTACCTTTTGGGCTATCTTATTTATGCCGGCTTTAAAAAGCGATGCGGTATAAGACTGCTCGGAGGTTTCATTTTTGCGCTGCTGAATGATATTCTCCAGTTGCTTTAAAAAATCAGGGTCATTTTTTTCATTCCAGCAGGTATCGGCGCCTGTATGGCAAACCGGACCGGCAGGAGCAGCTTTTATAAGAATAGCGTCATTATCACAATCGGCCAATATTTCTTTCACATGCAAAATATTTCCCGATTCTTCCCCTTTCATCCATAAACGCTTTTTACTGCGGCTGAAGAAAACCACCTTATTTTCTTTTTGTGTTTTTGCCAGGGCTTCTTCATTCATGTATCCAAGCATAAGTACTTTCCCGGTTTGAAAATCCTGGATAATGGCAGGTGCTAAGCCTGATTCAAATTTCGCGAAATCTATTTTCATATGTTATATTCTTACAGGAATTTTATTATTTAAAAGGAATTTTTTGAGTGCCGGTATCTCTATTTCTTTATAATGAAACACACTGGCTGCTAAAGCAGCGTCAGCCATTCCATCTATAAACACATCCTTAAAGTGCTCCATAGTTCCGGCTCCGCCTGATGCAATTACAGGTATCTTAAGAGATAGTGCTGTAATTTTTGTTATATCATTTGCAAAACCATTTTTAGTCCCGTCGTTGTTCATAGAGGTAAGTAGTATTTCGCCGGCCCCCATACTCTCCGCTTGCTTTGCCCAATCAATAGTTTGTATATCCGTTTTTGTCCTGCCCCCATGCAAATAAACGCACCAGGCTCCTTCCTCTTCTTTTGTATCAATAGCAACAACAATACATTGTGAACCAAAGCGCTTTGCCAAATCAGTAATAATTTGAGGGTCTTTTACCGCAGCAGTATTAATGGAAATCTTATCTGCGCCCGCATCTAACAAAGCTGAAACATCTCCAATGTTGGAAATACCTCCGCCAACAGTAAATGGTATATTAATAGCCTGCGCAATTTCCCGCACTAATTCAAAAAATACTTTTCGCTTCTCATTTGTGGCCGTAATATCTAAATAGACCAGTTCATCAGCTCCTTGTTCTGCATAATACCTACCCATTTCCACCGGATTACCCACCTCTTTTATATTGAGAAAGTTAATGCCTTTCACAATTTTTCCATTCTGAATATCCATGCAGGGTATGATACGCTTGGTGTGCATTTATATGGTAAATGATTTTAATTCATTCAATTGTATCCTGCCTTCGTATAGGGCTTTGCCTACTATCACTTCTTTGCAACCCATCTTTTCCACATGTTTAATATCCTCCAAACAACTGATTCCGCCACTGGCTATCAAAGTAAAATTCGTTACGCTATTTAATATTTTACTGTATAGTTCAATTGCAGGTCCTGCAAGGCTTCCATCTTTTGATATATCGGTACAAATAATCTGTGTAACGCTTTCTGCAAGCAAATCTTTTATACAATCATATATAGAAATACCGCTATCCTCCTGCCAGCCCGACACTGCTACTTTTTCATTTCTGGCATCTGCCGCGGCAATAATTTTCTCCGTTCCATACGTTGCTATCCACTCTTTAAAAAGAGTTTTATTTTTTATGGCAATACTACCCGTTGATATCATGGATGCCCCACTGTTAAAAGCTATTTGTATATCTTCATGGGATTTAATCCCTCCACCAAAATCGATCACAAGCTTTGTATTGTCGGCGATTTTTTCCAATACTTTAAAGTTCACTACTTTCCCTTGTTTTGCTCCGTCCAGATCTACCAAATGCAATCGTTTTATTCCGGCATCTTCAAATCGCATAGCTACTTCCCAGGGCTTTTCATCATAAATTATTTTTTGTGAAAAATCGCCATAGGCAAGACGCACGCATTTGCCATCAATCACATCTATTGCAGGAATTACACGTATCATAAACTAATAAAGTTTTTCAAGATAGCTTCTCCCACTACTCCGCTTTTTTCAGGGTGAAATTGCATGGCATAAAAATTATCTTTAGAAAGAGCAGCACTGAATGCTTTAATATACTTAGTAGTGCCGCAGGTTTCTGCACCAATCTCTGCATAAAAACTGTGCACATAATATACATAACTATCATCAGGAATTCCTTTAAATAAAGGTCCATTCAGCTTCTGAATGGAATTCCAACCTACATGAGGTACTTTAACGTTTTCAGAGGGAATAAATTTTTTTACTTTCAGATTAAATATACCGAGGCATTCTGTATTTCCTTCCTCGGAATGTTTGCACATTAATTGAAGTCCAAGGCATATTCCTAAAAATGGCTGTCGCAACTCTTTAATAACCCCATCAAGTCCCGATCTTTTTATTTCCTTCATAGTGCCAGAGGCTTCACCCACACCTGGAAATATAACCTTATCAGCTTTTGATATAACAGCGGCATCAGCAGAAACAATAGGCGTTATACCAATTCTTTGCAATGCAAAAAGCACAGACTGAATATTTCCTCCACCATATCTTATTACCACTACATTCATTTATAAACTTCCTTTTGTACTAGGCAAAATCATTTTATCCGCATCACGCTTTACAGCCATCTTTATGGCCCTGGCAAGCGCTTTAAAAATCGATTCTATCTTGTGATGTTCATTTTCGCCCTCTGCTTTAATGTTTAGGTTGCATTTAGCCCCGTCGGAAAAAGATTTAAAAAAATGGAAAAACATTTCGGTGGGCATGTCTCCTATTTTTTCCCGTTTAAATTCAACATTCCATTCAATCCAGTTCCTGCCACCAAAATCTATTGCCACTTGGGCCAGGCAATCATCCATTGGCAGACAGAAGCCATAGCGTTCAATTCCCTTTTTATTTCCCAATGCCTCAGCGAATGCTTCACCCAAGGTTATCCCAGTATCCTCAATGGTGTGATGTTCGTCAACGTGAGTATCTCCTTCCGCTACTATGGTTAAATCAATACCTGAATGCTTTCCAATCTGGTCAAGCATGTGGTCAAAAAAACTAATACCGCTTTTAATATTTGTCTTTCCTGTACCGTCCAGATTCAACTCAATTTTAATATCTGTTTCGTTCGTTTTTCTTTCCTTGCGGATTATTCTTGGTGGGAGTTTAAGAAAGTCATAAATTTCATTCCATCTTTCAGCTTTTAAGGCAAGGTATGGCATCAAATCATCGTTAATAGATTTTGTGATATTGATAGAAATACATTTACAGCCCAGATTTTTGGCTAATTCTATATCAGTAAGCCTGTCGCCAATCACAAAGGAGTTTTTCAAATCATATTCCGGTGAAAAATATTGGGTAAGCATTCCAGTTCCGGGTTTACGCGTAAGTAAATTATCTTTAGGGAAAGAACGGTCAATATGTATTTCGTCAAATTTTATTCCTTCGCCCTCCAGAATTTTTAACATCATATTATGTGCGGGCCAAAATTTGTCTTCCGGGAAGGACTTTGTTCCCAATCCATCCTGATTTGTAACAATTACCAATTCATACTCTCCTTCATTACTGATTTTGGATAATGCCGTTATGGCACCCGGCAAAAATTCAAGCTGATCGATTGAATCGATCTGTTCTGTTACCGGCGGCTCAACAATTATTGTGCCGTCTCTATCTATAAATAAAACCTTTTTCATGTCGTAAGATTTTTTTCAAATATGGAAAGAAGGGATACCAGTCTTTTGTTTTCATCGGGAGTACCGATAGTAATTCGCAAACCACCTTCACACAAGGGTAAGGTAGAACGGTTGCGCACAACCACGTTATTGGAAATGAGAAAATCATAAAGTTCATTGGGAGAATCCGTTTTCACCAACAGGAAATTAGCTTGTGAGGGTAAGATTCCTTTTACAAAGGAAAAATCGGAGAGATTCCTTACCAGCAATTCACGTTCCTTTTTTAAGACAGCAATCATTTCATTTACCTTATCTTTATTATCCAGCGCCTGCAAAATTAGTTTTTGTACAAGCTCACCCACATTATATGGCGCTTTAATTTTATTCATTACACTTATTGTCTCAGCATTTCCAAAGGCCATCCCTACTCGCAATCCGGCAAGGCCCCATGCCTTTGAAAAGGTTTGCAGAATAACCAAATTAGGATATTTGTGTATATCAGGTAACATGCTTTGAGCATCTGAAAAATCAATATAGGCTTCATCTACTACTACAATACCATCAAAGTTATAGAGCAAATTTTCGATCTCCTTTTTATTAATTATACCTCCGGTAGGATTATTAGGACTGCAAACAAATATCAATTTGGTATTTTTATCAATTACGGAATTAATTTCCGACATATCTATTTGCAAATCTGTATTGAGATTTACCGACCTTACTCCTACATCATTAATACGGGCAGAGACTTCATACATTCCGTAAGTGGGCGGTAAAATGATAATATTATCCTTTCCCGGATTACAAAAAGCACGGATCAAAATATCAATCGCTTCGTCGCTTCCATTTCCCAAAAAAATGTTGATGGAAGGCACCTCCTTTATCTTCCCTAATTTCTCTTTTACCTCTACCTGCAAGGGATCCGGATAACGGTTAAGCACATGCGAGTTAATGGCAGAACCTATCGCATTTTCATTGGCATCTAAATAAATTTCAGCATTCCCTTTAAAATCTTCTCGGGCAGAAGAATAAGGAGTTAACGATGCGATATTAGGCCGCAAAATATTTTTCAAATCAAACATTCTTTTTCCTTTTTATTTCGTTTATGCGCATAGTTACAGCATTTTTATGAGCATATAATTGCTCCGCTACTGCCATGACCTCAATCGTAGAACCTAATTTTAATAATCCTTCCGGAGATAGTTTTTGGAACGTCACCTTTTTTACAAAACTATCTACCGAAACCCCGCTGTATGCGCGGGCATAACCATTGGTAGGCAAGGTGTGATTAGTCCCCGATGCATAATCTCCTGCGCTTTCCGGGGAGTAATTTCCGATAAAAACAGAGCCAGCATTTATAACCTTTTCAGATATTTTTTCAGCACCAATGCATGAAAGAATAAGATGTTCAGGTGCATATAAATTAGAAAAGCCAATAGCCTCATCCAAATTTTTTACAAGAATAGCACTACTATTAACTAAAGCTTTTTCTGCTATCCCTTTGCGGGGTAATAGTTTTAATTGGGCAATAAGTTCTTTATTCACAGATTCTATTAATTTCTTGCTTGTTGAAACAAGAATTACCTGGCTATCGGGACCATGTTCAGCCTGGCTAAGCAAGTCGGCAGCCACAAAGCCGGCATGAGCTGAATCGTCTGCAATTATCAATACCTCCGATGGACCTGCCGGCATATCTATTGCGACTCCTGTAAGTGATACAAGCTGTTTGGCTATCATCACAAAAGAATTACCGGGGCCAAATATCTTATCTACTTTAGGAATTGTTTTGGTTCCAAATGCCATAGCAGCTATGGCCTGTGCGCCCCCTACCCTGTATATTTTTTTTATACCGCATTTATTTGCAGCATATAATATAGCGGGATTTACATCTCCATTTTTACCCGGTGGCGTGCATAATATCACTTCTTTACAACCGGCAATTTGAGCCGGTATGCCAAGCATAAGCACCGTAGAAAATAACGGAGCGGAACCGCCGGGAATATATAGTCCGGCTTTTTCAATGCCTATTGATTTTCTCCAGCAAATAACCCCGGGAGCTGTTTCTATCTTTTCTGTTTTGCTTATTTGCGCAATATGAAAAGTATAAATATTTTTATAGGCTGTATCGATTGCCCTTTTAAGGGAAGAAGGAATATTTTTGCCGGCTGCTACTATAGTTTTTTTATCAATCTGCAGGTCGCGAACAACAACATTGTCGAACTTTTTGGTGAATTCAATAAGTGATTTATCTCCTTTCGTTTTTACCAGTTCAAGAATATTGTTAACCGATGCCTCGATAGATGCAAAGCTCTCAGTAGGCCTTTTTATAAGGCTTGCCCATCTGTTCTGAGGAGGATATGCAATTACTTTCATTTTTACAGAACCATTTTTTCAATCGGAATTACCAATATGCCTTGTGCCCCGGCTGCTTTAAGCTTTTCTATCACTTCCCAAAAGGCATCTTCCACCACTACTGAGTGCACACTGCTCCAACCTTTTTCAGCCAGGGGCAATATTGTAGGGCTCTTCATTCCGGGGATGAGTGAAATAATCTTATCAAGATTTTTATTAGGGGCATTCAGCAGAATATATTTGTTTTTGGATGCCTTTTTTACCGCCTGAATACGAAAGATCAACTTATTTACTACTGCTTGTTCCTGTTTGCTGAGTGTAGGATTACCTATAAGCAAGGCTTCACTTTTCATAACCATTTCTACCTCACGCAGGCCATTGGTAAAAAGTGTACTGCCTGAACTTACCAAATCGCAAATGGCATCTGCAAGGCCAATTCCAGGAGCTATCTCAACCGAGCCGCTTATTTCATGTATTTCGGCTTTTATCTTATTCTTTTTTAGAAAAGCGGTGAGGATATTCCTGTAGGTTGTTGCAATCCGTGTACCGTCTAAACTTTTTATTCCGTTGTATTTTTTCCCTTTAGGCAAGGCAATAGATAACCTGCATTTACCAAATCCAAGGCGCTCCAATTCTTTCACATGCTTTTGTTTTTCCATAACCACATTCTCGCCCACAATACCAATATCGGCTACTTTATCGGCCACATATTGGGGTATATCATCATCACGCAGAAAAAGAATTTCAAGGGGGAAGTTATATGCTTCGGTCCGGAGTTTATTCAGGCTGTTATTAAATTCAATTCCGCATTCTTTTAAGAGGTGGACAGAATCATCATAGAGCCTGCCTGATTTTTGTATTGCTATTTTTAGTGCCATATGGGTTTATATAAAATTATAAAGGCTTACTGGTTAAGGTAAGCCTTGAAGATATTGTTGTTGTTTTGGTTATTGTACAATACACTTACGACTTACTCTGCGTGGAGATAAGCATGATGATGATGTAAGTGTGTTAGTTTCATGCCGCAAATATACAATAATTCCAAAGAACAAAATTTTTCCCATCTGCTGGCAAAATCGCATTGTAAAAAAAGGAGGGTGCTTTTAGAAGCTTAAAACAGATACAATACATTGAATTTCAGAAGGTAAAATTATTTTAACAATGCCCATTTTACAGCAGGCATGTTAAATTTATTCCCTACTTTTGGAAGTAAAATACACCTCAAATTAATTGCATTCTTCTATATTGACAGAGAGCCTAAACAAAAGAATGCATGAACTTTGTACCTTTGCAGACTTTTTGAACTTTTAAAACCTACTATGAATATCTTAAAAGAAGACATCGACAAAACACACGCAGTAATAAGGATAAAGATTGCTCCGGAAGATTGGAAACCTAAAGTAGATAAGTCCCTGAAAGACTATCGAAAAAGTGCCAATATACCCGGGTTCCGTCCGGGAATGGTACCCATGTCCATTATTAGTAAGCGTTATGGAAAGGCTGTGTTGGTGGAAGAAATCAACACCCTGCTTTCAGACTCTCTAACCAAATACATTAAAGACAATGAACTTAGGGTAGTGGGCGAGCCCTTACCTATTGAGAATAAAGTTGATTTAGATAAAGAAATTGAACACGAATTTGGCTTTGAAATAGGCTTGGTTCCGGATTTTACCGTTCCTCTTTCAGCCGACCATAAATTCACACTCCTGCAACCGGAGATTGAAGAATCGCTGATGGATGAATACACCGAAGAGTTAACCAATCGCTATGGAACAGTCAGCAATCCGGAAAGCTCGGTTGAGAATGATTTGCTGGGTGGCGACTTTGTAGAATTGGATGAAAAAGGAGAAATTTTAGCCGGAGGCCTATTCAAACCTTCTGTAATTAATATCCGGAAAGTAGGCGAAGACTTTAAAAAGAAATTTATTGGTAAGGCAAAAGGAGATAAGATCGACCTTAAACTTTCCGAACTAAGCAAAGATGCAGCTGAAATTGCTTCTATGTTTAGCATAAGCAAAGAGGAGGCAGAGAAATTAACCAATACCTTCCAGTTTACCATTACCCAAATACATCATATTGTTCCGGCAGAAATTAACCAGGAACTTTGGGATAAGATTTATGGCCCAGGGAAAGTAAATAACTCTGAAGATTTCCGCAAAAATCTTAGACTGGAGCTTTCCTCCATTTTTGCCCCTAAAGGAGATAGGAAATTGAATAATGAAATGGTGGACCACTTGATAAAAAACACCACCATCACCCTGCCTAACGAGTTTTTAAAGAAGTGGCTCACCAGAATGACCAAAGAACCCTTGACTGAAGCCCAACTAAATATTGAGTATGAAGCCTATAGCCAATCATTGAAATGGAGGCTAATTGAAGACAAGATTTACAAGGACCACAATATAACCGTAACCCCTGAAGAAGTGCATGAATATGCACATCAACTGGCACACAGGTATATGGGTCATGGGGTTCCGCATGAACAGGTTGACATGGCCAGCAAACAATTATTGCAGGATGAAAAAGAAGTAAATCGCATGTATGAGCGTCTTTATGAGTCGAAGCTGATAGATCTTTTAAGAAAAACATATACCATTGAGACTAAAGAAGTGAAGCGCGATGAATATGACAAACTTACCGAATCAGCAAAATAATGTACTTTTAAAACCTATTTTATACTATTATGTTTAAACAAGATGAATTTAGAAAATATGCTGTAAAGCATAAAGGTATAAGCGGATCTAATTACGACCGCTTTACTTCCTATTTTAACAGAGGAAACATGGCATCCGTGGTTAGCGATTATATTTCTCCTACCATTATTGAAGAACGTCAGTTGAACGTTGCACAGATGGACGTATTTTCTCGTCTTATGATGGACCGGATTATTTTCCTCGGTGTTGCCATTAACGATGATGTTGCGAATATTATTCAGGCGCAATTGCTTTTCCTGGAGTCAGCCGATTCCAAGAAACCGGTTTCGCTTTATCTGAATACCCCCGGTGGTTCTGTTTATGCAGGGCTTGGTATTTATGATACCATGCAGTACATTACACCCGAAGTGGCTACTATCTGCACAGGTATGGCAGCCAGTATGGGCGCCGTGCTGATGTGTGCAGGAGCAGCTAAAAAGAGAACCGCACTACCCCATGCCCGCATTATGATTCACCAACCTATGGGTGGAGCAGAAGGCCAGGCATCGGATATTGAAATTACCGCTAAGGAAATCATGAAACTCAAAAAGGAGCTTTATGAAATTATTGCGAAACACTCCGGACAAACCTATGACAAAGTTTATGCAGACAGTGACCGCGACTATTGGATGACTGCAGCAGAAGCCAAAGAATATGGCATGATTGACGAAGTGCTGGTAAAAGCCAAATAATAAACCCTCTCTCTTTCTCAAAAAAAATCCTCCCGAATTTTCGGGGGGATTTTTTTGTTTAGGTCCGGAGCCGATAAACTTATTGTAAAAATCTTTACTGTTTGGTGCAAAAAATTGGACTTTAAAATGCATAAAAAAACGCACAAAAGAATAATGAAATAATAATAGAAAACCCATGAAAATACTATGAAAAAATAATAAACAACCATTATTTAATTTATTAAAACCGCATGAAAATGAATGCATTACAAATAATTTCATTATTAAATAATATAAATTAATAATAAAGCACGGAAAAAGGCCTGAAATTGCTTCCCTGTAATTTGTTTTCTTTTTCATACAACAAAGATAAAGTATGAAAAAGTGTTTTCTTAAAAAGTCAATGACTGGAGTGAATTGCAATTGGAGAATCCGACTGCAAATATTTTTCCCATTCTAGTTTACTTATGCCCCAATTTTCTTTCCCCATTTTATCCTATCCCAAATCCTTTCGTGTAAAAAATAAATAATGGTGGTATAGGTATTGCTCACCAGCATAAAGCCGACTGCTATATTCACTTTTCCGGTAAAAATGTAAACGGTTATAAAATCGAGTGTTACAATAATAAACCTGTACCCGATCGATTTAACCAGGGAACGTTTGAAGGAATCTTTTGCTTGCCGGGATGCGGGAACTGGTTCTTCCATGGTATTTCTATTTTTTAAAATATAAATATAGTTATTTTAAACTTGCCTTGTTTTTAACTGCGAATTATAGGCAGAGTTTTACATTTGCAATAATCTGCTCTTTAATGAGTTTATATAGGATACTAAAGCAATTCAGGTGAACTTTATAAAAAAAGCCGTATTACAGTTTTTGGGGTTTATGCTCTTATCATGTTCGGCAACAGATTTTTTATATTGCCAATCTTATTTAATTACCAATGTTGCAGGACAAAGAACTGCAGGATATTCAGGTGACGGAGGAGCAGCAATTGATGCCCATATGTATAATCCTACAGCCGTTTATGCTGATAATGAAGGCAATATTTATATATCCGATTGGGGTAACTCGCGCTTACGAATGGTAAACTCCGCCGGCATCATATCAACCATTGCAGGTAATGGTATTTATGGATATTTGGGTGATGGGGGACCTGCTATTTCAGCTGAATTATGCGGCCCTATGGGAATATGGGTAGATGCTTCGGGCAATATTTATTTGGCAGATATTGGCAATCAAAGAATTCGGATAATAAATACAAATGGCATTATTACTACTATTGCCGGAAACGGAACATTGGGATTTTCTGGTGACGGAGGACTTGCCGTTTCGGCTGAATTTGATGATCCCGCAGGAATAAGCGGGGATATATTGGGGAACCTTTATGTGGCTGATGAATTTAACAACCGGGTACGGAAAATTAGTGCTAACGGCATCATTTCAACAATAGCAGGAAGTGCAATCTGCGGATATTCAGGGGACGGAGGACAAGCAACACAGGCGGAGCTTTATTATCCTTCGGGAGTTGCTGTTGACAGCGATGGGGATATTTTTATTGCCGATGAAAGCAATAATTGTATCCGCAAAGTGAATACACAAAATATTATTTCGACCATTGCAGGCAATGGAACACCGGGTTTTTCCGGAGATGGAGGACCAGCCAGCTTATCTGAACTCTCTAATCCTGCCGGAATTGGAATTGACAATAGGGGCAATCTTTACATTACAGACGGATTCAATAGCCGCATACGGGAAATAAACACTAATGGTATTATATCAACCATAGCAGGCAATGGAAGTGCAGGCTATTCAGGAATCGGAGATTCGGCCACGCTTGCTGAATTATATAACCCTATTAGTATTATGGCAGACACATCAGGTAATTTATATTTTGCAAATCAATATAATAATTACGTGCAAAAATTAAGCCTCATCCCGCCCGATGCATCTCCTCCCGTCATCACTATCTATCCAAATCCTAATCAAGGAATATTTACGGTTCAAATACAAAATTTCTACCCCTTTCTCCGGCTTGAAGTATACAACATATTGGGTGAAAGAATCTCTTATACGGAACTAACCAGTGCAACAACCCAAATAAATATGAGCTCATGTTCCGGCGGAGTTTATCTATATAGATTAATCTCAACCAACAACAAAGTGTACGGTGCGGGGAAAGTAGTAGTTCTATAACGGCTTGTCATTTTGCGCTTGAAATTTTTTGAGCTATGCTTACCGGGCGCTGATTGACAGCTATCAAGCTATCCAATCGCTGTTGCAGCCTGGCAACTTTATCATCTTCCTGTTTGATCGCTTCAATTAATAAACCGACCAGATTACCATATGCAACTGTTTTTAAACCGTCGCTTGTAGTTGTTACTACATCAGGAACTACCCTTTCAACTGCCTGTGCTATTAATCCCATTTTTTCGGAAGATGGATAGGAGAGAAGTTGGCCGGAACTATTTGCTGATGATGATTGTTTCAAATTATATGTAACACCTTGCAATCTCAATACCTTATCCAAGGCGTTTGGTATTCCATGTATATTTTCTTTCAATGTAGAATCGCTCATCGTGTTCCATCCGTATGAATATGCCTGCCCATTTCCATACACATAAAATTTATCTACACTGTTATATTTTAACGCCCAGGCTTTGGTATTGGTATCGTTCACCCAGTTGATAACGGAATAGCCGGAACCGGAGGTGAAATTAGAATAGATATCCAAAGGGTTTTTATTTAGGTTGCCTGTTATCTGCAGCCTGTCTCCATTATCAGATGTTGAACCGATAAGTATGTTATCAGCAAATGAAAACCGCATAGTTTCCCTGCCGGCATTTGTAAATGCAATTGTATTTAATGCAGGGTGAAAAATACCTGTCAGAGTATCTCCCCACCAGGTATAATCCGGCAGGCTATCCGTTGAAAATATATTCAAACCTTTTATATAGGCCGAAGAAGCAGTGCTTCCTGCTATTTTGGAAAATACCGTATTCCCTACAATTTGGAGTTCGGCATTTGTCGGCGGTTGCGTAATGCTTCCAATCGATAAACTGCCCGCAGGAAACACCTTTAGCTGTGCATTTGCGGTGAAGTAAACAAACAATAATAAGGCTATAGTTAAAATGGGTTGAGCTTTTTTTGACTTCATTTGGTTTTAGTTAAAAGGCATTTTTATTAATGGCATGCTGTGGGTATTAAACCTAATTCGCTCCCCAGTGGAGCAGTAAAAGTTCCGTTAATTGTTATGGTGTTTGCCGCCCTGAAATATTTAACATCTGTACTATTTAAAGAAATGGAATCAGTTCCATTTCCAAATGTGATATCCGATTTAACCGAAAAAATATAGGCAGACAGATCCGCATTTGTTAATAGTGTGGTGCTTGTATTGCAATCAAGATTTAGCTTATAATATCTGAAATAATCAACCGAATAATACTGAGGAAAAGGAGTATTCAGGCAAAAAGGATACGTAGTATCCGCAAGACCTTCCTCTATATAAAGAAACATTGGATGCATTGTCATTGTTGGGCTATTGTAAAATTCCCCGAAAGGTACATCATCAAAATAGAATATTATTTTATTGGTATTCCATTCCAAAGCATACTTATGAAAAGCGGCAAATAATGGAACAGGGCTGTTAAATTGTACTTGTCCAACTGTGTATGCGCCGCATTTCCCGTCCTGGTAACTCCACCCTGAATTATCAGTGCTGGCATTGGTATACAATGGTCCCGGAATCATCGGGTCAATTTCATTATGCACAATTTGGCAGGATGAATCAGACTGAACATACTGCATCCATAAACTGGGTTGAAACTTTCCTGCACAAGGGCTGCCATTGCTATAAAATCCGGGCAACCGGGCATACAACTCATAATAACCATATGAATAGTTTGCAGAATCTGAGGCAATTCCTGCCGTAGCATAAGTCTCTCTATTACAAGGTATGGGTGCATATCCCGGTCCATCCGTCCTTAATCTTAACATCCCTCCGGAATCACTTGCATTTCCTTTTTCAAAGGCAGTACCACCTCCCCAGTTGCAACAATCACCACTTGGGCAATCAAGCAGATGCCATTTGGATGTATTTATTTTAGAACTGTTAAATTCATCACTTTTAGATGTATCTAATTTCCAATTTAAGTCATTAACCGGTGTTTGGCCTTTGCACGGGCAATTGCTATCATGCAAAAAAAAGATAATACTTAAATAATATATATTTAAAAAACGCATCATTAAAGATTAAAACAAGCCACTTTTAAAGAAACAGACTCAGATAGAACGCGAAGAATTACAATTTAGTATAAGATAGTATATTTGTAAACGATGGAGCTATTATATAACGAACGTAGAATAATCTTCTGCATTGGGTTTGCCATATTACTTGTTAGTATTTTTTTTCATGCCTTTAAAAAAAGTAAATCGGCAGTAATCTTCCTTTTACTGGCTTCTTTTTTCCTTTTCCTTTATGCCGCAGTTTCAATCCCTTTTCTTATGCCTTGGGACGAACGTTTGCATGCTTTGGTTTCCAAGAATTTAATGAAACATTTCCTTATGCCAACGCTATATGATGAAGAACTTTTGGATTTACCGTATGCATGGATACGCGCACATATCTGGGTTCATAAACAGCCTCTTTTTCTTTGGCAAGACATGCTTTCGTTTAAAATATTCGGGGTAAATGAACTTGCATTAAGACTTCCGGGTCTCCTATTATATTGCGCCATAGTATTTGCCAGCTATAGGTCGGGCAAATTATTGGGGAATCACAATATCGGCTATTGCACTGCCTTTTTAATAGCCACTTCATTTTTTTTATATCAACTACTTTCAGGCTATGCCTCACTCGATCAAAACGATCTTGTTTTTATGGAGTACATATCGCTGAGCATATGGACCATGACTGAGTATATTTATTCGGGAAAGAAATATTGGATTGTGTTAACAGGCATATTTTCAGGATTTGCTTTACTCACTAAGTGGATTACAGGGTTACTTGTTTATTTAATATGGCTATTATATACTTTTTTTCAGCATAAATGGAATTTCAAGAAATATGTTCCTCTATTATTTTCTTTCAGTATAACGGCAATCATTGCTATTCCTTGGCAATTATTTATCTTTAAAAACTATCCAACTGAAGCCAGGGTGGAATATCAACATGCTTTAATGCATTTTACCACTGTTTTGGATGGCCATGAAGGACCCTTTACCTTTTATCTCAGTCTTATAGGACAGCACTTTGGCAGTCTTGTTCCCTATATAATTTTATTTGCATTTGCCATTTTTTATTTTAAATCAACGGATAAAAAATTAAGTTTATCCATGATAATTTCAATAGTGGCAGTTTATCTGTTTTTTTCATTTGCAAAAACCAAGATGCAATCTTTTACAATTATAGTTGCATTACCGGTATATTTGTCTGTTGCCTTTTTTATTAATGTTCTGTTTGATTGGGTAAGCGATAAACTCCTATCACCTCCTAATTTGAAAATAGGCGCCATAGCATTGTTATTTTTTATTCTTGCTGTTTCAAGGTTCGATTTTACTGTTGTTAAAGCCGACGATGGATTTTTTCTAAATGGTGATGCTTGTTTTTATGCCTTGCAACATAATAAAAAAATATTTCAAGATTTGAAATTACCCGATAATGCTGTTTTATGCAATATCCCAGGCTATTATTATATAGATGCCATGTTCTATACAGGTTTACCGGCCTATAATTTTATACCTTCAGAAAGTCAATACGATGAATTAAAAGAGAAAAAAAAGAGAATAGCTTTATTTATGCCTGCAGATTCGATTATTCCCGAATATTTAAAAAATGACAAGCAATTAATTCTATTACATGATACACTCAAAGAGTGCGAATAATTGTATGCTATAAAAGATCAGCAATTTATCCTTTAT
>Ga0302274_10000592_pt1 | contig 36938 bp, 40 predicted proteins | sample III_Bog_N2_1_FD_198755 | JGI IMG/M metagenome (GOLD analysis project Ga0302274, IMG submission 198755) | Peat permafrost microbial communities from Stordalen Mire near Abisko, Sweden - III_Bog_N2_1 | ecosystem: Environmental > Terrestrial > Soil > Wetlands > Peat | place: Sweden: Abisko...
TATGGGACCTGCTGAATATGCAGCGAACTTGTATCCATTGGTTTAACCCTTTTGCAATAAAAAAACGGCGAGTCGCCGCCAGAGCATAAAGCTCCAGGGCAACCCGCCGTTTAGGTCTCTTTTACAAGACACAGTGGGAAAATAAAGTTATTCAGATTTTTTTAACCATCTATATTCTAGCAGGTGTATTTACATTGTCAAGACGTTTATCCACTTTTCTTACAATGCCCCTGACCCTAAGGGAGTATTTACCCAGCTTCTGATATTCTGGCTTTGGTGGGATCTTGTATGTTATCAAAATAGGCTCTTCTTCACTGAATGGAGATATAAAACGCATGTCTGGCGGTGAAGGATCTTGCTCATTCTTTTTCTCATACCGTTTCTGAATTCTGTCATCACTCGATAGATAGAAAAAGAATTCTGTACTGTTAATATTTTTAGCTTCCATTTCCTGTATTGCCTCTTCCAACTTATCTCCCCATACCTGCAAGCCAGATGATTGTCTTTCTATCAAATTTTTCCAATCAAGCTCTTCATAAGGCAAAGTCATTTGGTACTTATTCCCAGCGTACTCGAAGTTGAAAACTTCTAAGTTATTCTCTGTACCTAAAAATTTTAGTTTCTTTTCCATTGGCTTAAATTAATTAAATTGCAATAAATTACTCTCTAGCATCCCCTTAAACCTTTGTTTGCCGTAAATAAGACCTAAACAGCCCCTACAACCTGCCCTAAGTGTAAAAGGGTGTATTAGCAGGTACTTTATCCTATGGTCACAATGAGGACAGTTGAACCAAAGTCTAGATCCATTGAATTGGGTAGGTGTAGTAGTAAAGTTGATTTTAAGACCTAGGATTTCAGCGGTTAAGCCTAGAAGCACTTCCTTAGATCTGACTTTAATACTTTTTAGGTAATCGTATACTGACAAACGCTGACAGTCCTCGACTACAAGGTTTTTTCCTAAATCATATGGACTCATAGGGATTTCTATTGATTTGGTCTTGTATTTATCTGCTGGTTATTAGCGAAGAATGCCGCGTCAGTACTTACATTAACAGATATCTGTGGTGTTTTCATTTGTTTGAGAAGCCCTATGGCAGCCATGTATTGTCTTGAGGCCTGATTAGCCTGCTTTTGGAAACTAGGACCTTGCCTGTGTACATGAACATCGTTTGAATGCGTAATGAAGTGCGTATAATGGATGGCTGCCAATTCTGCCAACATTATTTCGCTTGAGGTCTTACAATCAAATTCTTCAATTAATTGCCTGGTAACCTTAATCGCGAAAGGACGGTGACCCAGATCCACTGCAAGAATAACTGGGTAGTGGGCTGCGCTTATTCCTACTGCCATAGTAAGCTTCGTTTCTTCTCTTTCGTGTAGTAATTTTAGCTGACCCTCATCCATCCGCTGATACGCTGGACTTGAGAATTTGTTCCAGACATCTTCAAAAATTGAATCGGGATCCGACTCAGATCTAGACTCTTCAACCAGCTTCTTTAGCGTTTGGGGACCAGAATCCTGCTCTTGGCTATAGATTTTCTTGATTTCATTCATACCTATATTATAAAGTTTATTTCAACGTTTTATTCAGAGCTTACTAAAAGAAACAGAGCTAAGATAATATGAATTCTTTTGCACAAGGTGCAACCTCATTAAAAATTAGAACCTTTTCTAAGCTTTAGTGAAGGGCGAAGCGTAAAATCTACGCTTCGCCTTTGATCAAACTATATATCTCTTGAGATAATTCCTCCAATTCTGATTCGGTTGGTGTTTCACTGCGGCTTTTCTTCACCGCAATGCAGGGTATGTCAGGATAACGACGTTTATGCTGTTGTCGCCCCTGAGCTGAGCTTTTTATCTGTAAAAGCATTCGCTTCTTGTTACCGAACTCGATGATACAATCGATCCCAGGTTTATCATTGAAGGTAAAACCTGTGATCAACCCCTTGGATCGCAATCGCTGCAATGCAAGCATGACATTGAGTTCGGAGCGTTTACCTCTGTAGAATGCCTCTCGATTCTGAGTCATTAGAAACTCTCCTAACTAAATTTTTTGGTAGGTGTCTTTCAACCTACCCCATAGAGCAGCGCAGTTACGGCAGAGAAAACACCACTCCGACGCACCATTCAAAGCCATAAATCTGGCGGATATCTTTCAACCCACCCCGTAGACAACCGTTCTGCGCGACAGCATAGGCTACGCGACCATAGGTAATTATTAAACAGGCGAATATCTTTCAATCCGCCCCAAACTGGACAAGACCTCTGGATAGTTGACCCTACATAACCCGTGATCACCTTATTTACAACTGGCGAGGATCTTTCACCTCACCCCGAAGAGAAAAGTAGCGAAGCACGGCGCACTGTGCGATAGCAGACCGAGCCCCAAGTGAATCTGGCAGGATCTTTCACCTGCCCCATAGAGAAGTCTACGTAAGCCAACAAGAGCCCGGCAAACACAACCCCGCCTAATTACAGCTGATAGGAATCTTTCATCCTATCCCGAAGTGCAGACTACGATACGGTAGTGGAGTGCACCGAAGCAAACTGGGCAATGCCTTAAATAAACCTGGCAGGATCTTTCACCTGCCCCATGCACAAGAGTGACAAGCTTGGCGACAGAAAAGCAATGCTTACCTATCAATGGCCAACCCAGAAACTGGTGGAAGTATTTCATTCCACCCCATAGAATTCGATAGATATCCGCAGCAAGCTCCAACATACGGGACCATAGGGCATGTAAAGCTGGTGAGTATCTTTCAACCCACCCCATAGACTAGCGTGCCCGTCACAAGCAAAGGAAACACAACGCTGCCTTTCCTCTATTGGTAAGTGGTAGGAATCTTTCATCCTACCCCATGGAGTGGAATTCCGTAGACTAGCCTGCGAGAGCGAAACGGACCGGGCCCATCCAAGTGAATCTGATGAGGATTTTTCACCTCACCCCAAAGAGTAGCGGAACATAGTACAGCGCTGTATACGACACCGCTGCAGGCCTAAGCCAATTTACATCTGATAGGTATCTTTCAACCTACCCCGTGGACTAGTTGAGTGGAGCAAAGGACAGAGGACCACACCGCACGCAGCCAGTTTTAATAAAGCTGGCAGGTATCTTTCAACCTGCCCCAAAGAGAACAACAGGACAGCCCACCCTAGCCAACTATAGCGCGCAAGCGCACCTATTATGTAGCTGGCGAGAATCTTTCATCTCGCCCCATAGACTAGCGGGGTCTAGTGAGCAGCAGCGGAGCACTCACAAGGCAGCCCTGTGATAAAAAACTGGCGGGAGTATTTCATCCCGCCCCGAAGTAGAGCAGAGCGTGCATTTGCGGGCATCACAGTTCCAGGCAAGACCTCGACCAGGAGCACGAAACATAACCAGTGCGCACCTAATCTATTGACACTGCCATTTACTGCAACAACAGCTCCGCTTCAGCCACGCATTCATCGAAGGTCTTATCCTTGAAGAATACTTGCTTGCTGCGAAGTTCTTCGGGCATAGCATGGTACAACAAGTTTTCAAATTGGCTACTCATGAAAAAAGTCACCCCTTTGTCTTTCTTGCTGCGCATGTTTCTGCCACGAACTTGCAAGGCCTGGATCATCACCCGCCACTTCCACAAAGCCCACTTGTGACCCTGCGGAAATTTACGGTCTTCAAACTGCGCCATCGGATCGTTCGGATTAGGATAACCCGGGCGCAGAAAGAAAATGACTTGGGCTAAGCCCTTGGGAAGATCGACAGCCTCACCGTAGTGAGCCGCTGTTCCAACCAAAGCATCGCCTTCGCCATCTTTGAACCGAGCGAGTGCTTCACGAGCGTGAATGCCTTTGCCGTAACTAACCAGGTCGAGACCTTCTTCCAAGGAGAACGAGATTACTTTCCCGCGCTCCTCTTCAGAATTGACCACGATCAGCGAACGCGTGCCGCTCTTCGCAAAACGCTTTGCCGAACGGATCATCCGACGTAAAGTCCGGTTTAGATCCTGACGGCTGCGCTTATTGAAGGACAAATCAGCATTATCGGTAGGCAGGAAGATCCTTGTGTTCTTTGGCGGGAAGTCGGACTCCATTGCGAAGAATGGACTCTTAATCCCCGTCTCAAAACCAAAGTATTCCGGATTCCCGATAGTTGCCGACATTGCAAGCGTCTTAGGCGCAAGCACTTTCTGGATCAGAGGCGCTACGTAGTAGCCCTTAACCACGAGCTTGTGCTGCACTTTCTGCCCCTCGGACTTTTCTTCCTCGTAATAGGCATAGGTGTAGTTCAGCGCGCTGCGCTTTTCATCAAAGCGAGAGTACTCGAGCGAGAGCAAGTAACGGCGCAGGCTGTAGATTAGCGTTTCAATCTTTTTCAAAATCTCTCGCTTCTCGACAGTATTAATCTGGCCGCTCTTGATTGCCGCTGCGATGGTTGTTTTGAGCTTTCGGTCGTCGACCTCAGCAAGGATGTTGATGAGCTGGATGATCTCGTCGTTCTCCAGAAGCGTCTTCGAATGCGGACGGCGCTTGCGGATCAGCGAAACCATAACTACCAGAAAACGTTTCAACTTCCGAGCATCTTCCGTGGCACCGATCTCCTGCAAGAATTCAATCGACCGCCGAAGATGGTGGTCGGTAATCTCGTAGGAAAGTGCTCCGCGAAAAACTTCGGCAATGCGATGGGCTTCATCGATAACCAAGCGGTCTGCCGGTTCAAACTCCTTTGCAAGCAAATGAGTGAACAGGTAGAAAGCCATAGTCTGAACAACGATACCACCCTGCTTCGCCAAAAACTTTTCACGGTAATAAGGGCATGGCTCAGCGTTCGGTTCGAACGTCTCGCCTGTTTCCTGATTAACGCGGTGCGGACAGTCTGCCAAAAGCAAACAAGGCACTTCGTCGGCGCGAAAAGGATGCTCTGGACCATAGTACAAGCACTTGTGCTCGCACCGGCCCATAGCAACTTTCACTTCCGGGAACTGCTGTTGAAGTTGCTCAACTTGGGTTTTATTCGGAACGATGTAATGCAGGTTTTGTTCGCCATTGGCTTCCCCTTCGCGAAGAAGAGTCATGCCCACGGCGCCCTTTCCACCACCGGTCGGCAACTCCAAGGTCACCAGGCCGTTCTGCATTTCCATTCGTTCCACTGCCACGATCTGACTGACTCGCGGATTAGGATGCACATCGTAAGGAAAGTGCTCCATCATTTCTGCTGTTTTGGAATATCTCAAGATGTTCCTCCGAACGGTTGTAAAAGAGTAATTTGCGACTCCAAGGACGCAAATGAAACCTTTGCAGATTTCTTGCTAAAATAACACAAAAAAGCCTATTCTGTCAAGTTTAGATTGTGGAATAAAAATTGCTTACCCTTGACATGTTTTATCCATTCTGGCATAATGCTCGGTCTAAGTGACTCGCCTATTTTCAACTAGGTCAGCCACTTTCTAGACGCAATACGCTACGGAGGAACACAAAATGGCAAAGGCAAAGGCTGGAACGCCCGACACCAAGAAGAAGCTGCCGGAGATCGTCATCATTAACGCTACGATTCTCGGCACAAGCGCCCTGCTGCTCAACCCGGCAACCGAGGAACTCCTCGAGAGCCTGCGTACCAAGGTTTCGATCGCTCGCGACCGGACTTTGAGCCGCGATGAGGAAGCCGCAAACAAGCTGATCCGCGGTGCCGACGGCAAGACCCTGATCATCCCGATCGAATACATGTTGTCCTCGCTGATCGAAGCCGGCCGGCACGTCGACTTCAAGCCCCGCACCAAGGTCTCCACGAAGCTGAGCACCATGCTCTACAGCTTCATGTTCGGCTATCCCACAGAGCTGCTCCTCACCGACGGCGCTGGCGGCGATCCCGAGTACCGTGCTGACTTCCGCCGCGGCCGCAACCCCAAGGATGGGGTGATGGTCGCGTTGGTCCGTCCGCGCTTCGACAACTGGGGCTTCAACGTCAGCTTCAAGGTCCGCACCAACAAGATCGACCCGAGCAAGGTCCGCGAGCTCTTCGAGATCAGCGGATCGATGGTTGGCCTGGGCGACTTCCGTCCAAGCTGCCGCGGCCCGTTCGGCTGCTTCGGAGTTCTCAAGTGGGAGATGAAGGACGTCGACGGCAATCTGGTCGGAAAGGAAGAGGTTTCCACCTCTACCACCGCCAGTGAACCTGAGGCTTCCATGGAATCGGCTGACATCGCCGAGCCCGTCCTCGCCTAAACCGCCATTGCATTACAACCCAAAAAGGACTTCCCTAACCCGGAAGTCCTTTTGCTTTGCTAAATGAAAATTATTTTGATTGATTTAACTGTTAAATTCTTTGCTCTATCTGTATAAACAACCTTTTGAGGCCAGCATGGTGAAATACAGATCGTCTTACACATTGCTCAGACCTTCGCTATACTTCCAGTGCTATGCCTATTATAGATTTATTCATCCAAAACAATCGACCAACAAGAAATCTTAGGCCTGATAGAACATCCACTCTATTTGCAAGAGCATATGCACAACTTGCCGTAAATAAATTAAATCCTGGCAAAGTTGCGCCTATCTTCTCATATATTAACGGCGATTATAAGAGTTTTGGAGCTCTAACCTTGAACAGTGGAGGTTCTGTATCCTTTTTCCCAGATTTCTATCACTTAGACAACTTTGACCACCTAACATTGAATAAAGATTTCATAAATGGCAAAGGTCATTTTACTTTAACTAGTGGGGATGGTGAACATACTAAGACCATAGGTTTTCAAACAAGTCCTTTAGCTGGTAGCAACTATTATCATCTTGTAACATTTGGAATGGACACTGACGATCTCTTGATGGATCTACTGCCCGAGATTAAATTGCCCGGCATTTCCTATAACACAGAAAATGAACGAGTGAAGTATATGCAGTGGATTCAAGAATCAGTGGACCGAAAGTACACATTGGACTTTCCTGATCACATAGGCTCTTATTTTGTCCAAATATTAGTTTTGCCGAAAGGGCGGCCTACAGAAAGATTGGCCGTAGAAAGAACTTATGTGGAAAAACTTATAAACAATGCTCAATCATTTGAAGGAGAGACCTTCGACTGTAGGTTAACCGAGTTACAAACTCCTGCAGCAAGCGATTTCACAATATATATTCTAAGCTTTCGTGTTAATAACTCGGTAGCTGGATCATTTGGATTCCTTCTTGCACAGGACCCGACTAAGCCTCTACCACCAGAAATGGTCAGCGCAAGTAATTTATAGTTAATAAGAACAACAAATGAGTAAGCGACTAAGTGTATCTGAATATTTGTATTATCCAGTAGATGCGAACTGGCGATTTTCAGTAAGAGACGAAACCGATGACATTGTTCTGCGGGTAGATTTCTTCAATACCTTAGAAAAGCCTGGAGAATGGAAGGATATTGCTCGAATCGAACAAAGCGGGCATACCGAATTTCACGCCCATCTTCCTGGGTCAAATTATAGATTTCCAATCGCTCAGGGACTTAAAAGAGAGGAAAAGTTAGAAATAGGATTCGACAAACTTCGCGGTTACGCCATTGCTGGAGCAATTTATTATAAAACTTATGTTTTTAACTCGAGCCCAGAATGGGATGATATAAAAACGCAGATGTTAAATAAAGAAATACCTATGGGAACAATACGTAATGGAAAATCGATAAGTGCAGTTGCAAAAATTGCAGATAGTTTAGAAGTTAAGAAGTTCGACTCAAAAGGACATTTAAGATCAATTAGATCTATAGATGGGTCTGGAATAGAAACTGTTATTGATGAATGATTACGGAGTGTTTGAAATTAAATAACTGCACCCGATTCGTTCGGCGGTGCAGTTTTCTTATTCATTCATTGAACGGGAAAGTTAGTAACTTTATTCCAATATCCCAAAGATTTATTGTATTGAGCCAATCTGAGATTCGTAATTAATATATAGCTGCTGTTCTTGATCTTGTATTTGTGCAATTTTCGCATTGTTTGTATTTAATAAATTTTGCGCTCTGCCATTTGCTGCGGCCATGTCCCCAGAATCACTTTCTATATTTGTTAAATCGGAATAGTACTGACTTTTAATACCAAGAATTTGCTGGTTTAATGTGTTTATCTGTGTATTATAGGCTGAAGTCAATGCGTTTATCTGATTCGTTTTTTGCTGCTGAGCTTGTTGAGCTGCTAGGGCGGCTTGCTGCTGAGCTTGGGAATTATCTACCGTAGGTGTGGGCGGGGTATATACAGGTTGTTGTATTACCTGAGGTACGGGGGTAGGAGTATTCAAACTAGGAGTTTCAATTGTAGTCGCTGGCGCAGTTTGGACTATGGGAGCACTACTAACTTTAGTAGTCGATTTAGGATTTGGTTTAGGTGCCACAGGTTGCTTAGATGTAGATACCTGTTGAGAATTTGAAGAAGCATTGCCGGTGGGTTCAGATATAGATGTTCCTTGTAATCCTGGTACCCCTAATAAAACGGCATTCTGTGATGTTTGTGGTGCACCTTGTCCCTGTTTAACCTGCGAACTATTGCAAGCAGTAGCAAATATTATTGTCGCAGCCAGTATTAGAAAAAGCTTTATTTTCATGAACTAACCTAATATTTGATTACGGAAGTAATTGTCCTGCTTGTCTGGCTGTGAGTACACTAGTTTGTGTGAGTGATTTATCAACAATGTTTGCTGGCACGGCATCGGAGAAAGTATAACCCCATGATTGCAGAGTAGCTGCATCTGGAATGCCTATAAAACCACTTGTGGTAACCAATTCATATGTACCACCATTGTTGATGAGCGTACCTGGCAGATGGGCACTATTGGCACTAGATACAGCATTTGTTGAAGTCATCCAAGAAACATCTCCAGCTGTGGTACTACTGAAGCTAAAACCTAATCCTTTGAAAATTGTAGCTGAAGTAAATCCAGCCTTCTGGCCATTTGTAATAAGATAACAGGTACCTGTATCTAAGCCTTTGTTTGAACAAATTATCTTGCCGTCCCTTGGCGGAATGAACGAGCCTACAGAAAGTGCCGTATCTGCTGCACTGGCAGTGACTACACCACCCCAAGAATTAAAACCATATGAAAGGAACGCACCAGCTGACGTATATGGTCGGCGAGTACCATCTGAGGCAATCATACTCACTGTTCCATCGGGGGTGAGAATATTAGTACCCACGGGGTCCGTACCACTTGTAGTAGACGGTGTCGCTGGTTGAGCGGGAGAAATGACTGGAAGCGGACTAGAGCTTGTTGTACCAACTATCTGCAACTGTAGTGTAAAGGTTGCGGTAGTTCCCCTTAAATCGGTAAGTGATAACACTGGAGTGTAATTACCAGAAGCTAATGGAGTACCACTAAATTGTATAGAACATTTTGTTGTTACGACACCCGTTTGTGAGTCTGTACTTGCACCCAGGACTTTTACATTACTTGCAGTAACTCCAGATGGTAGACCTGAAAAGGTACCGTTGGGAATATACGATCCAGTATAATCTAAGTTCAAACCGCCAAAATATGGAGAGGCGGTACTTCCTTCGGGTAAGGTTGAACTAGATGTAAGCGTAAATGAACCACCATAGATGACAGTCAAATTATAATTCTCTGTAAGCAGCGCCCCATTGTTATCGGTCAGAACTAAGATTATTGGATAGCTACCTGATAAAGTCGGTGTCCCACTCAAAGTAACAGAATCAACACCATTAGCACCTTGATTTACGCTTCCAAGAAACAGGCCGCCAGGCAACATACCACTAACAAGTGACACACCTGGTATATATGAGCCGCTATAAATAAAATTTATTGTGGCCGTATAGGGCACATTCGTATAAGCATTAGATAATGTTGTCGGACTGATAAGTTGAAAAGTTCCAGCCGCGTGAACTGAACGTGCCAAAACTGTTGAACACAAGATGGTGATCACCAGTAGATATTTCTTCATCTATGTTAAATTAAATTGTTTTTATTCCACTAAAAAACATAATATGCCGTGATTGTAGACGGCACTTATAAACCCCTTAATTGCGCCCTCATTTTAACACTAATTGGTGGTGACGTATATATAGTTGCGGCCCCCTATAAGCTTTATACTATGAGCTATCTAGTCAATCCTACTAACTTAATCATTAGATTTTTTTTCACGCTCCATAATCACCTGTAGAACATTATCTTTTTTGCCTAGTAATGCCAATGGTAGAAATAAACAACCTAATAAGCATGTTTTACCCCCATCCCAACCTTGTTTTACGGATTCTGAGCTTTTGATTTCCCAACCATCATTAGCTAATTGGTCAATGTCTAACCCCATCTTTCTGCGGCCTTCGAGATTATCTTGATAAGTAAGAGTTTTATATTCTTTGGCCATATATTAAGAACATATCTTGTTAATTTTTATATAAGCGTTAATTGGATTGCAACTCAGCAGCCTTAGTATTGAGAGCGCGATGGCAAAAAGAGTATTCCGCCGTTGAAACTGCTTAATGGCATACTCTGAACAAGTCGGGTGATAAATACATTGAACACCCCTACTGGAAAGTTTAGGTGACCAGTTCACTTGATATTTTTTTATCATCCGGATAAAGATTTTATTCATTGTTGCTCCATGATAATTGTGATCAAAAATATTCAAAAATAATTTGTTTGACTGAAGTTTTATGCCAAGTTTTTTTGGCGAAAAAATAATTATGGACAGATAGACTAATAATTATCCCTTTTCAATCCTATGTTTTCAAGTCATTATTTAGCAGTTTGAGTTTCAACCGAGCATACATTTATACTCGGCACTGTGATCTGATAATTTGCCTCCGAAGTATATGTCTCTGAACCAGTAAGAGGGCCAGTGACTGTGACGACATCATCTTCCACTGCCTGAGTTGGTTGGTTATAGGTAACATAAACAATATCGTTGGGGTCCCAGCCGTAATCGGTTTTTGTGACTTCAAGGCGTATTATGCCTTGATTGCCACTCTGCTGGATTTGTACAATCTGGCCTGTGAAGGTCGTAACGGTGCCATCAAAGCTTTCAGGATCCTTGGATAGTTGTTTATAGTCCACGCTCTTTTCTTGCTTCGTAAGTACGGCTACAGACGTATCACAAATGCTTACTGGTGTTGTGACTGCAGATGAATTTGTTGGCGTAGTTGAAGTTGACTTGTTACTCGTGATGTCGTAGATGCCGACTATAACAAATACCGCTATAACAATTATCCCGACTACTATAATCAAATGCTCAATGACTGCCCCTAATTTAGAGTGTTTCTTCTTTTCAGGATTCTTCAAATCCTTACCGCAATGCTTGCAAAGTATAGCTTCGTCTTGAATATCTTCCGCACAATAAGGACATTTTTTCATAATAGAATTTGCTTTTTATTGTATCGAGACTGTCCAAGTACCACTACTTTGCGCATCACTAGATACGATATTCAAGAGGTATGGGCCAGCAGTATCAATATGGACGGCGGTTGATCCGTTGAAATCACCTATAACATTTTCAAGATACTGAATTGGGTTTCCATTCTGATCAAGTAAACTGACGATGAAATTACCGCTTCCGCTATTTGTCAGCGTAAAAGTGTGCAGGCCAGCAGAAAGGTTGAAGAATTGTGTCGCTTGATTGCCAGTACCGCTAAGATTTGAAACTGAAGCTGCGCTGTTAACACGCGGCTGGGTTATAACAATATTCCACGATCCAGTAGCCTGAACATTCAAGAGATAGCTTCCCGCAGTTGAGATATTAATTGCCTGCGAGCCGCTGTAATTACCGATTGCATTAGAAAGGTACGAAACTGAGTTACCATTGCTATCCAAAAGAATTACGATGAAATTACTGCTTCCTGTGTATGACATCGTGAAAATTGATAACCCTTGCTGCAATACAAATGGTTGAGTGGCTTTCTGACTGCTTCCACTAAGTGTAATTGGATTTGGAGATGATAAAACAACTGGCGGCGTTACTGTGACTGGTGGGACTGGTATAGCTGGTATAGATGGTATGGTTGGGTTGGGTTGGGTTGGAACGCTTGGTGTGCTAGACACATCACTAGCCCAAGATAATTCACCGGCTACATGCATTGGCAGAACGCCTGACTGAGTTAGCTGTTGATCTGCTGTGTCTGCAGGAACAACATTACTCAATACATACCCCCAAGAACTTAAGGTGCTCATATCGGGAATACCAATTGTTCCGGTCGCACCAACCAGCTCTATAGTTCCGTTGTTGTTAACCAGTGTTCCTGGCAAATGTGCTTGCGTGGCACTACTGATATCAGGTGCTGCCGGCAAGAACGAGACGTCTCCATACAAGGCATTGCTAAAGTTAAACCCGAGTTGGCTGAATATGTCCTCACTGGTAAATGCAGCCTTTTCTCCATTGGTAATCAAATAGCAAGTTCCAGTATCACTACCTTTATTTGAACAAACTATGTTACCGTCTCGAGGTGGAATGAAAGCGCCAGTAGGCAGAGCTAGATCATCAGCACTGGCTTGCATGACGCCACTCCAATTATTAAAACCGTACGACAAGAAAGCACCAGCTGACGTATATGGCCGTAACTGGCCACCAGCTGTAACCATATATACGGTTCCGTTATTTACTACATTTGTACCAGCACTGTCAGTAGCAGCTTGGGCAAGAAATGGCATTCCTGATAAAGCCACTGATACCAAGATTAACCATGCAGTCTTCTTCATACTTAGATTATTTTCTGCGGGCATATAAAAAGGGCTACCCGCTTGCCCGATATCTTTCGATACCTACCAGAGTTTCCCCTGGCAACCAGTTAAGTTGAAGCAAGACAGATAGCCGTCTTTACTCTTAACTGGTTTTTAGTGCCGTGCTCACATTACTGTGAGGTTAGGCCCAATTATTAAGTTGTATTTAGATTATAGACTTATATTCCATTGTTTTCAACGAGAAAAGCCATTCAAGTTAATTGTTAAAAGACATCATTCGTGCCAAAATTAATATAATTAAAACAATCTCATGAAAAAAATATTGTTTGCAGCTCCTCTGATTCTTTTGTTAGCTGCTGCGTGTAATAAAGCATCTACAGTTTCTTCAACTGTACCTTCTGCTAATTCAAATCCGACTCCTACTACCCAGAGTACAAATTCAACCTCAGAGCAACAACAATCCCCAAGTCCTGTTTCTAACACTTCTAGTCAAACAACGCAGCCATACACCAACCAGAATACAAAGATACCAGTTAATGTGGTAAATAAAACTTCACCAACGCCATCGGCTATACCGCTTAATCAGGCAATTAAGAATTATTCAGATAATAATTCTTACAATTTTAGTGATGGCTCTGGCTCAAATGTTGATGTTGTAGGAACAATCAAAAGCCTTGTGCCCATACAGAGTGGCATAACAGAAGCTTTTGGTAATACAATTATTATTACAGATGGTATATACATCGCTAATATTCATAATATTTCCGATGCTGATTTTCAAAATCTATCTGTTGGCGAAAAAGTTGAAATAAAGGGTGGTTATATGCAAAGCCCATCAAACAACAACGCCCCAATTATTCATGTAGACTCAGTAAAGATCTACCAATAATGAAGAAAAAAAATAAAGAATTACGGGGTTGAAAAAATTTTACAAGAAGTTATTTTCCCGCTGAATTTCAGAACTCTTGGAAAATTTTTAGATAAGTTAATATCCGAGGTATAATTCTAGACATTTAGTTTCACTATTTCCGTCCGAATCTCTCTATACGTCTTGAACCAGATAAATAGTTCTAATAGTTTAAGAACTTCCCATGCGCCTCTTTTGCTTTGCTCTTATCAAGCCCTAAGTAGTACCTACAGGTCGTTTCTAGCCTATCATGGCCCAAAATTTCCTTTACGTGGGATATTGGGCAGCCATTGAATAGTAGATTGGTTGCCATAGTATGCCGCAAAATATGCGGAGTTAGTTTTTTGGTAATACCCGATCGTTTAACGTGTCTCTGGAATAATTTACTAACATCCGTTTTATTAAGTCTAGTATGCAGGTTCGTAATGAATAACGGCATTAAAGTATCTTTACGTTCCTTCAAATATAGGATAACCCATTCGATTGACCGCTCACTGAAGAAGACCGTACGCTCTTTGCTTCCTTTGCCAATAATTTTTGCTTCATGCTTTTGAAAGTCAATACCATCTCTATCGAGAGAAAGTGCTTCGGATATTCTCATTCCTGTACCAAGCAATACTTCGACTAAGGTTCTAAATCTTAAGCCGTCCATCCTGTAACCTGTCGAATGTTTTTTACCATCGTACTTACGCATCAACCGTATTGAATCTACAAATTGTTTTATTTCTTCATTAGATAAAAACAGCACCTCACGCTTGCGAAGTTTTGGTGAACGTATTTTCTTATAATCCATCACTTGCAACTCTAGGTAATCTTTGCAGAACTTCAGAAAACTCTTCATAGAGAAGATTATTGATCCGACTCGTGCTTCCCCACAACCACGTGCTACCATTTTCATCTTAAGATCGGTTATATGAATAATTGTAATTTGGTCTACTGACAAATCCCCAATTAACTCTGCAGTCATTTTTAGGTTATGCGCATACTTTGAGATAGTATTCGGTGAAAACGATAGCTCAAATTCACCATACTTTAAGAAGTGCGGGGTAAGTTCGCGTATTGTTTGCAGAGAAGTCGGAATGGATTGCTGTTTAACCAATACTCCTTCATTTGCAGATGTTTCTAAGGATTTCCCTAGGTACATAATAAAAGCCCCAATCAGACATCTGATCGAGGCTTCTAAGGCAAACTAGCCAACTGCTCAATGATAGAAATGTTACGTCAATTGTGTAACCCATAAGGTTTATCACTGCTAATTAAAGCGAGTGACAATCGACCAATCCCTGTTGTGAGATTATACTAGACCACAATGTGGTTAGTATAGTCAAGGGAAAACTCCTTAGAAAGGAGGTGATCCATCGACAGCTTCCGCTACCGATGCCTTGTTACGACTTCACCCCAGTTACGAGTCTTACCTTAAACCTCTAACGAGATCTTTGGGTACTACCCGCTTCCATGGTGTGACGGGCGGTGTGTACAAAACCCGAGAACGTATTCACCGTAGCGAGGCTGATCTACGGTTACTAGCGATTCCAGCTTCATGAGGGCGAGTTGCAGCCCTCAATCCGAACTGAGGACAGTTTTACGGGATTTGCTCCGGATTGCTCCTTGGCGCCCCTTTGTTCCTGTCCATTGTAGCACGTGTGTAGCCCAAGGCGTAAGAGCCACGCTGATTTGACGTCATCCCCACCTTCCTCCAGGTTAAACCCTGGCAGTCTCGCCGGACATAGTAACCGGCAATAGGGGTTGCGCTCGTTCGCACACTTAAGTGCACATCTCACGACACGAGCTGACGACAACCGTGCAGCACCTGTGTACCACCCTCGAAGGCTACTCTGTTTCCAGAGTATGCAGGTACATGTCAAGCCTTGGTAAGGTTCCTCGCTTACCGTCGAATTAAACCACATGCTCCACCGCTTGTGCGGGTCCCCGTCAATTCCTTTGAGTTTTAGCCTTGCGGCCGTACTCCCCAGGCGGATGATTTAACGCGTTAGCTACGGCACTAATGAGGGTCGATACTCTCTAGCGCCTAATCATCATCGTTTACAGCGTGGACTACTGGGGTATCTAATCCCATTCGCTCCCCACGCTTTCGTCCTAGCAGTGTCAAGAGGCACCCAGAAGCCTGCCTTCGCTATTGGTGTTCCAAACGATATCAACGCATTTCACTACTACACCGTTTGTTCCAGCTTCCTCTTTGCCCTTCTAGTCTTGAAGTTTCAAAGGACAGTCACAAAGTTGAGCTTTGTGATTTCACCTCTGACTATCAAAACCACCGATCGGTACGCTTTACGCCCAATAATTCCGGATAACGCTTGAGGTCTCTGTATTACCGCTGCTGCTGGCACAGAGTTAGCAACCTCTTATTCTGCAGGTACATTCAAAATTATTCCCTGCCAAAAGGACTTTACAACCCGAAGGCCTTCTTCGTCCACGCGGCGTCGCTGGTTCAGGGTTTCCCCCATTGACCAAAATTCCAAACTGCTGCCTCCCGTAGGAGTCTGGGCCGTGTCGCAGTCCCAGTGTGGCGGGTCATCCTCTCAGATCCGCTAACCGTCATAGCCTTGGTGAGCCATTACCTCAACCAACTAGCTGATGGTGCCCAGGCCCCGTTCTAAGCGTCTTGCGACTTTAACCTTGCGGTCACATCAAGTATTGCACTTCCTTTCGGAAGGATATCCTCGTCTTAGAAAAAGTTCCTAGGTATTACTCACCCGTTCGCCGTGGGTCTAAACCCACTCGACTTGCATGTCTTAGGCACGCCGCCAGCGTTCATCCTGAGCCAGGATCAAACTCTTCATTAAAAGAAGTTTCTATATAGTGCTAACCACATAAAAACAACTGGCATATATTTTTACACCGTGTCAGAAAAATATATAAAACTGTTTGCTTACGCAAAATTATTAAACTCATTGGGTTGCACTTATTTTATTAAGTGCGAATTGTCCATCTGGGGTTTAATTCCCAGATGAATTTATTTTTGCCGCCGGCAAAAATAAAACGTAACATTTCTATCACTATTCAGTTGCTAATGTACAGGCTAGACTTTTCAAAGATTGCACTTGGACGAATTCGACTTAGCGAACAAAAAACACTCAAACTTGAATTTGGTGTTTTGAACGCGAGTCGTGTTCAATTATCCAATTTGTATTATGTGCAATTGCTCCTTAAAAGTGTTTTAACTAGCTTCCGTATATTATACGATTATATATGGCCTGTCAAGCGTTTCGGCAAGAAAAAATGGATAGTTTATACCCATTTTTTCCACTGCTATAAATTGTCTGTTTTTTTGTTCTATTTACCCAAAGTTACAACGATATCCGTAGCTTGGGATGTTGGGGCAACTTGAAAGGTTGCGCCGGTAAATTGTTGTATTCTAGCCAAAATTAGATATATTTTTGGATCTTTATAGCTGACTGTGGTGCCCTTAACCGTTGTAGTAGCATTCGCAGAGGTACAAGCTCCGGAATTATAACTTGTTAAAATTTTGCATAGTGCCTTTGCTGCACCAGGTGTCCCGTTTGCATTACTGACCAAAACAGTCTCACTATTTAGATTTGGAGAAGCTATTGTCGGTGTTAAATAAACTACAATATCGTCGGCAATATTATCATTTTCTTGCAACTGCAACTGCAAACCAAACTGACTTAATAAATAACTTGAAAGCTGTTGCACCTGATCGACAACGCTGGATTTATAGACGAGAGAATCAGTATTTAAATTCAGTGGAGATATAGCACTAGTATCAACATTTGAATCAACCGTAAAGTTGCTATATTTACTTTGTATAGATGAATTTATTAACTGAGCGATTTGAGTATTGGTCGTGTCTGTACCAAACTTAATTTGCGCCGGAGCCGTTGGTGTTGTAGTTGCGGTAGATTGAGATGTTTGCTGATTATTATTTTGCGTAGAGTCATCTCTATGCAAAACTTTTTGTTGAATATCTTTATACCAAGAAGCTGCTTGGTCAGGGTATACATACAAAATCACAGTTGCTGCCACACCTATGATAATTAAGATGGTCAAAAGCCAAATTATAAAAGTCGAGAACCAATGCTTCTTTTTCTTTGGAGATAGATCGAACGAAGTATATTCAGAAGCTAAAAAGTTAGTGTCCTGTAATGGCTTCGGGGTAGGATTCCCTGCTAAAACTCCATTAAACTTCTGCGGAGTACTACTGGAAACGTCATCGAATGATTGTGATTTTATTTCAGACGGAGCTTCAGATGGAATTCCACGAGGAAAAGAAATGTGACTATGGATATTCTGCGCATCAATGGCAATACGCGCGCGCATCGCTTCGGCTGAATAATCTTCTGTTACAATTGTAGATTCCTCTGTTATGAATTCACTATTTGAAGACTCATCTTCTTCCGGCAGAGCATGCTCAATAAAATCTACAGGCTCTTCTTTGCTTTCCATCTCTTGCGGGACGGCAATATCGTCCATCCCTGGGGCTGGGGTTAGACGGCGCACCAATTTGCGCTCAGTACTAACCCGCCTAACTCTCGCGGGTTGATCTTCTATAATATTTTCTTCTTCTATTTTTGTTTTGCGTATTGTTTTACGCGATTTTGATTCTGCCACATTGACCCCTTTTAGTTTATTGCTTGTTGTCTAGTAATAATTTTATCAATCAGGCCATACTTTTTAGCCTCGTCGGCGGTCATAAAGTAATCACGGTCAGTATCACTTTCAATCTTTTTTATAGTTTGTCCGGTGTGCTTGCTCAAAATTTCATTGACTTGATTCTTCATTCTGAGCATTTCCTTGGCGGCAATCTGTACATCAGCTTGTTGTCCTTCTGCACCGCCCATTATCTGATGGATGAGCACTCTGGAATTTGGCAAAGAATAACGTTTGCCTTTTGTTCCCGAAGCCAATAAGACTGCGGCGGCGGAAGCGGCCTGTCCAATACATACAGTAATTACATCAGGCTTTACAAACTGTATTGTATCATACAAAGCCAAAGCTGAGGTAACTGAACCACCTGGGGAATTAATGTAAATTTTAATATCTTCTTTTACATCTTCTGCTTGTAAAAAAAGCAACTGCGCGATTACGGTATTCGCGACATGATCATCTATAGGCTCACCTAAAAATATAATTCTATCTTTTAACAATCGTGAATATATATCGTAAGCTCTCTCACCCATAGCTGACTTTTCTATAACCATTGGTATTAACGCCATATATTTCCTTTCGAGATATAATCCTTAAAAACTCGCTGCTGGCTAAAGAATATAACTTGTCCGATTTGTTTGCAACTACTCCTGTTCGGCGCTGTCAGCGACTGTTTCTTCTTCTGAAACGACTTCGCTTTCGCCCTGCTCTACACTACCTTCTGGAGTGATCTTCTCACCATTAATATCGATCTTCCAATCTGTAAGACGAGCTGCCAAACGAACATTCTGTCCGGCTTTGCCGATTGCCAAAGAAAGTTGATCTTCCATTACACCGACCTTAGCGGATTTTTCTTCTTGATTAGTCTGGACATTCAATATTTTTGCTGGCTGTAAAGCTTGAGCAATGAATTTAACGGGATCTTCTGACCATTCGATAATATCTATCTTTTCACCACCAAGCTCATTAGTAACTGTCTGCACGCGTGTACCTTTTTGACCGACACAAGCGCCCACAGGATCAATTCCATCCTGGTTTGAGTATACTGCCATCTTTGTCCTAGAACCGGCTTCACGGGCAATCGCTTTGATTTCTACGGTACCATTATAGATTTCTGGGACTTCGAGCTCAAAAAGTTTCCTGACCATGTCAGGATGACTGCGGGATAAGGTGATTTTTGGTCCGCGAGAAGTTGATTCAACATGCAAAACCAAAACTTTAATGCGTTGATTAGCACGATATTCTTCACCGCGAATTTGTTCAGAAGGGAAAAGAACACCAACTGCTTTGCCCAAATCGACAAGAACGGTATCGCCTTCAACTCTTTGTATTACGCCATTCTGCAATGTTCTTTCTTTGGATTTAAAATCTGAGAACATGATATTGCGCTCTGCCTCTCGCAAACGTTGGATAATAACCTGCTTTGCGGTTTGCGCGGCAATGCGACCAAAGGTAGCACCATCGGTTGGAGTAATATCAGTAACGATTTCATCACCAATATTATATTTTCCGTCGACGTCCTTAGCATCTTCCAGGCTGATCTCTTTTTGTGGATCGGTAACTTCTGTTACGACCATCTTGGAATCAAAGACTTTTGTAGTCAGATCTTCGGAATTAAATTCCACGACGACATTCTGGTCTTTTTCACCATAGTCTTTTCTAAAAGCTGAGGCTAAAGCCGCTTCAATCATACTAATGATTTCTTGGCGAGGAATACCTTTTTCATCTTCTATCTGTTGTAACGCTTGTTCGAAAGCTTCGTTCATATGTTTTTTGAAATCTGCTGTTTATAATTTAGCGATTTCTATCTCCTTATTATTGATTTGTTAGTTTAATGTTTTTCTAAAAAATAAAGCCGAAGTGTAAACTTCAGCCTAAATCATCTTCCATAACATCTGAGTATATTGTAATCCAAGCTGAGGTTTTGTCAAATTTGTTGAATAAAACTATGGCAACGTCTATATGTTGTATATATTCCAGAAACTTTGGTTTTATCAACAAAAAATATTTTATTGCCAATAAAAGTTTAAGTTGCTTAGGCTTATTAACTTCGTTCAAAGCCAAATTGGGCGAATTGGCTATTCTGGATTTAACTTCGACAAAGCGTATATGCCCATCTTTTACCGCAACAAAGTCAATCTCTCCAACTCTTTTGCCTTTTTTATTGCTAAAGTTCTTGGCTAAGATTTTATAACCGTGCTTTTCGTATTTTTTGGCAGCCAGCGCTTCACCGGCGAAACCCAAAACTATATTTTCTTGTGAATTATTTTGCATGCGCTATTTATAGCACACGCAGATTAAATAAAAATTAAACTCGGTATTTCTACCGAGTTTAGCAGTGATTATCTAGGCAAATATTTTTCTCGTTCGACGAGTTTTTTGTGTTCAGCGGCAAAGACCTTATATTTTGTACATTGATATTTTATAATCGGCAAAGCCCAGATTATTGTGATTAGGTATAAGCCTGCAACAATTATATGTGAAGAAAGCAATACTATGCCCTGCTCGCGCATTACTGACCAAAGCATCGTAAGAACTCCCATGGTCAATAATAATGAAGCCCACTTTCCCAAAAGCACCGATGCTGGCTGATTCTTTTTGCTCTTTCTGGATGAGAGAACATTAACGAGCACACCTGCCAAAAATAAAATGATATTAAAAATTAACAAATATCTGTCACCATGAGAATATAAAATAACACCTGTGCCAAAGAGAAACTGTGAGGAAAAATAGTGTGATAACATTTTTTTGCTTAATATTTACTTGATAAAAACTAACGCGTAATGAAAGTAGTCAGCGGGAATTTCTGATTTGAAGGTAAAGCCCGCAGCGGTCATCATTGTTCCAAGCTCTTGTTCAGAAATTCTTGTATCTATTTTTGGACCGAAAGGCAAACGTTCCTTCTTCCATTCTATTATAACAACTTTTCCGCCGCTTTTTAGAACCCTGTAGCTTTCGCGCAAAATGTTGTTCTGTAAATGCGCCAAGTGCAATATTCCCGAGAGAACGACGGCGTCACAAGTCTGATCTTTGATTGGTGTACCAGGTTGTTCCATGTCATGGCGGATTGTATATATATTTTTTAATCCGGAATGTCTAGCAGCGGACATTGTTGCTTCTAATGGCTCGTTCTGAATATCGACTGCGTAAACCGTGCCATTTTCACCAACTAGCTGACCGGCTGCAACTGGATAGAAACCATTTCCACAACCAAAGTCGGCGACAACCGCATCCTTTTGAATTCCGGCATAAGGCAGAATTTCAGAAGGATCTAAGAATCTTTTGTTTTTGGATATAAATTGCATTCGTTTTATTAAATTCTAACTTCACGATATATCTTTTCGACCTTCGTCGCAAGACCATTTTCTATTTCCGCGTAAACGGCGTTAATCATCATCGGCCCGTCTTCTTCTATATCAAATTCCAATCTAAGAGTTTTCCCTAAAAACAAGTTTATAGAATTTTGAACCTTCACTCCCAAAATAGAGTTTAACGCGCCGTTCATGCCGACGTCAGAAATATACCCTGTGCCTTTTGGCAATATTTGCATGTCAGCCGTAGCTACATGTGTGTGCGTACCACAAACCAAGGAAGCACGGCCGTCTGTATAGAAACCCATAGCCCGCTTTTCGCTGGTCACTTCTGAATGGAAGTCTATAAAGACTGCGTCACCATCTTTGTGTTCAGCTGTATATATCTTATCAAATTCTTCAAAAGGAGAAGAAATCTCACCGCCGAATTGCGTCTCAAAGAATACTTTTGCATTTAGGTTTATTGCCAACAAAGATTTTCCGTTCTTTTCTAAACGAACAAAGCCTTTGCCTGGAACGCCATTACCATAGTTTTCCGGCCTAATCAGATTTTGCTTTTCTCTAAAAGCCTGTGCAGAAAACTCACCTTTATCAAAAGCGTGATTACCTGATGTGTAAACATCTATATCCAAAGGTTCAAGCTCTGCCAAAGAATTCAATGTTACACCCTTACCATGAGTGACGTTCTCAACATTCACAATGACAAAGTCTGGATTATATTCCTTACGGATATTCGGCAGTTCCTTCAATAGAGCTTTCCTACCTGGCTTCCCGATAGTATCGCCAAAAAATAAGATTTTAGCGAGCATATTCGATGACCCTATTTTCGCGAATGACTACAACACGGATTTCGCCTGGATACTTTAATTCGTTTTCCAAACGATTAGCGATGTCGCGTGCAAGCCTGTGCGCACCATAATCATCAATTTTGTCAGGTTTAACAAAGACTCTCAGTTCGCGACCAGCTTGAATTGCATAGGTCTTTTCAACGCCTTCGTAAGAGTTGGAGATATTTTCCAAATCTTGAAGTCTCTTTACATAGTTTTCATAAGTATCTTTGCGGGCACCAGGACGAGAACCGGAAATGTTGTCAGCCGCATCGATAATGATTGACTCGATGGAATTGTATTCCTCATCACCATGGTGAGAAACGATAGCATTGAGAATTTTAGGTCCAAGATTAAACTTTTCAGCAACCTTACGGCCAATCTCTACGTGCGTTCCTTCCATATCTTGATCTAAAGCCTTACCGATGTCGTGCAATAATGCGCCTTGCTTTGAGACCATGGTGTCAGCACCCAACTCTTCGGCCATCAACGCAGAAATCTTTGCCATTTCAACAGAGTGCTTTAAGATATTTTGTCCGTATGAAGTACGGAATTTAAGTCTGCCAATAAGCTGAATGAGCTTTGGAGGGAAGTTCGTGATACCTAATTCATAAACCGCTTCTTCTCCAGCTTGTTTGATGATCTCGGCGACTTCCTGTTTGGATTTTTCATAAGCTTCTTCGATGCGTGCAGGATGTATTCTGCCATCTTGCAAAAGTTTTTCTAAAGTAAGCTTGGCGATGAATCTTCTGATGGAATTGAATCCGGAAATAACTACGGTATCAGGAGCATCATCTATGAGAATTTCCACACCCATCATCTGCTCAAAAGAACGAATATTACGTCCTTCCTTGCCGATAATGCGACCCTTCATCTCTTCGTTAGGGATATGAACGACTGTCGTGGTCGTCTCGGTCGTGACCTCAGCAGCACAGCGTTCTATCGCGTGAGCGACGATTTCTTTGGCTTTACGATCTGCATCTTCTCGTGCGTTGGCAATCGTCTTGCGATATAAGGCGACCATGTCTTCTTTGATCATGCGCTCGGTGTTGTCCATAAGGACTTTCTTAGCATCATCCTTGCTCATTGCCGCTATCTTTTCGATGTTCGCCAATTGTTGCTGTTTAAGTTCACGAATCTCATCTTGGATCTTCTTCTGATCTTCAGTGCGCTTTTCCCACTCGGCTTTGAGTCTATCGACATCTTTGGTTTTCGATTCGATATTATTTTCCTTCTGTTCCAAACGCTGTTCAACTTTTATGATTTGTGAGCGAAACTCATTCTCTTGCTTCTTAACTGTCTCGGTCATCTCCAAAACTTTTGTTTTTGCTTCAATAAGAATTTCTTTTTCTTTGTTTTTAGCGTCGTCCAAAACACGGATTGCCTGAGCTTCCGCTGAATCTCTCATGTTTTTTGCGCGAGAATTGCGCCAGACGTAACCACCTATCCCACCTAGAACTAGAGCTATTATTCCAATAATAAATTGCATATCAGTAGTTGATCTCTACCAACAGGCACTGTCGCAAAGAGAATTTGGACTATTATTAAAGACTTATTGAAGTTTTTAAAATTTTTGAATTATTAACTTGAACCGTTTGATAATCATTAGTCTCAGACATCCCATGCAACCAGTCTCTGTAAAGCAAAGAATATTTAATAAAAATATAATAATAAATTAACAAAACACTAACTAAATAATACGGAAAAATCTGTAGATAGTCAATTCATTGATTAATTAGGGTTTATGTGTTCTGATAAAAAATTTATAGTAGGGTCTGACCTATATGTAGCCATAACAAAAGCGTCCCGATAAAATCGGGACGCCTTGTTTTGTTTTGTCTGAAAGTGATCTTTTTAGTCTACGAGCGTTCGACGCCCGCAAACCACCAATCGCCACCGACCCAGGCGGCGCAACGGTCGCAACTCACAGCAGCCTCGTCGAAGGTAAGGCTGTAAGCTGAACCATCTGGCAAAAGCCATTGTGTTGCATTTGGGTAGTCATAAGCGAGCGAAAGATCTTGCTCGTTATCAGCAATCTGAGCTTGAGGGTCAGGAAATAATCCCCGGCGACCGTACTCCAAAGCGAGTTGCTCAGGAGTAAACAGTCCAGATTCCAACCGGAAATAGCGCAGAGCAACTCGCTCTTGGCCTTGACCAACAGGCATCGTCAGAAGCGCGCGGTCGTCCACGTGTTTAATGCGATTGATTACGTTAATAGCTTGCTCAACCGAGCGTCCGCGTTGAATATTACCAACTGCGCGAACCATATTCTTGTGACAGCGCCCTTTCTCGATCGAGATAACTACCGCGGCCAAAGTTTCCGGGGCAACACCTTCGGACTTCTTGAAGGTCTTCTGGTGGAAGGTCAGCTTGAGTTTTTTCTCTGCGGGAAAAGGATGAGAATCCAGCTTATTGTAAACCTCATTTTGTGAGTCGAAAACCAACCCCGCAGCCACACCAAACCCAAAGACCTTGTTCCAATAATCAGAATCGTCATGGTAGTGGGCGGTGTACGTGCCATGTTCCTGATCCAGATTCACATCAGTTATCAAAGGTTTGAACGGCAGATCTTTTGGTATGACGTAGTAAGGCGCTACTCCAACTCCGACGAGCTGGAGGGTTAGAGTCAGAATAAACAGTATCTTCAGACAAAACTTCATATTCCCTCCGTTTGGAATTTGAATTTTGATTTGAACTGCAGGGTTTCCCCTTCCAAATTCACAAAATGTTTATGAACTTAGAAGGGCGGGAGATAGATTCATCTCCCTGACCTGGTTAAAAGAAAACTGCTTACTTACTAATCTGAGCCGCGATAGTGTCGAGATCGTTGCGAATTTTGCCGAGCACGGCTTCTGGAGTCGCCGTTCCATTACTGAGCCGAGCAATCAATCGCGCAATCTCATACCTATCACCATTTTTGATTTTTGGCTTCGGTATATCCTCAGCCTTACTGTAAGCCTGCCACATACCCATTGCCTCAATGGATTTTCCGAGACCATTTCCGTCCATAAAATAGACGACCCCGAATCCACCACCTTCGTTTTCCTCAGCGAGAACAATATGACGTTTGCTCACTTGTAAAAGTTTGCGAGCAGTGACACCTTCTTCGCTATACGCAAAGTCTTCAAGGGCCACACTTATTGAAGTCGCGGAGCTCATGATTCGTTCTATCTCAGGTGAGATAGATGGCACAACAGGTTGAACAACAGGAGATTGTTGGGCTCGCTGTTTCGCATCACAGACTTCGATCGCTACAAGCCAGTTTTCTTGTGGCATTTTCCGCCTCCTAACTTTTTGTTGAACCTCAGGGTTTCCCCTTCCAAATTCACAAAATGTTTATGAACTTAGAAGGGGCCATCACTCACGTGATGGCTCGGTAGCAGCTATCGATTTTGAAGCGAAGCCACTAGTTGGATTGAATGACTCGACGAAGCACTCGATGAGATTGGGATTCCCTAAATCCGGAAGCCCAAAAATGCAAGAGCCGGCACAATCAATTAACGCTTGTGCTAAACGATCACGGACTTCCTGGGTACGCTCAGGTTTTTCAAAGAGACCCCTGACAAAAATAATGACTTCCTCACCCAAGCCTGTCTGAAGCAGATCGGTTGGGAAGAAGACGCTCACTTGTTCTTCATGCAGACATAGCTCAGGTATTGAAGCGGCCCTCTCCCTCAGTCGAGTGCAGAGAGTTAGAAGATACTCCTGACCTGCGGCACTTGGAATTCCATAGACGAAGATGATCGGCATAGCAGCTCTCCTTTCAGAAGTGCCTGTAATACAGAACTGTGGTTATGATGGTGACACTGACAAAGGCAGAAAAGCCCATGCACCACATCAGCATCTTGTCGCGCCGGAAATACCCCTGCAGTGAGAGTGCGATCTGAATCAAAAAATAGATCCAGAACATTCCCAAGCTGAGACCTTCCGTCTTGTGAGTCGAAATGATCTGCCACAACTGCGGCAGCATCGCGATCACGTTGATAATACCAGCCAGCCACACGATTTGCGGCCAATAGATCTTCGTTGCAAACTGTTCGCGTGTCATTCAAATCCTCCTGAGAATTGACTTTGCATTGTACGAGTTTTTTACATAAAAGTCAAGATTTTAAAACCAGCTAAAAACATTGAATAATTCCAGCTCTTAGACTAGTATTCCAATACGACATTCACCGGATTGGCAAAGAACCGTAATCAAAGATTTTGTCTATTCCGAATGTCATATTAATTATTTTTAGGAGTCTTTATGGCAATAGAAGTAGGTCAAAGTGCACCAGATTTTGATTTGCCTGATTCGACAGGCAAAGAGGTTTCATTGAGTTCTTACAAGAACAAAAGCAACGTGCTGTTGATTATGTACCCTGGAGACAACACTCCTGGATGTACAACGCAGCTTTGTTCAGTCAGAGATCATTATGAGGATTTTGAAAAGCTTAACACAGTCGTCTTAGGAATCAACCATGCGGATGCCGCATCTCATAATAAATTCATCTCTAAATATGGATTGAAGAATCCTATATTAATCGATGAAGGTCGTAAGGTCATTAAAGAGTACGATGCTATCGGTTCGTTTATGGGACACACGAGCACTAAGCGCAGTGTAATACTAATCGACAAAGATGGTATTATTAGATGGATAGAGCGAGGACTTCCTTCTCAGGAAGAAATCAAAAAACACATATTAGAAATTAAATAAACTTAGGAGACAATTATATGTTTGAAGCAAAAAAATTCGATTCAATCAGAGAGTTAGATGGTATTTCAGAGAAAACCCAAAATGATCATTACAAGCTTTATGAAGGCTATGTAAAAAAGGCAAATGAAATCATCGAAAAACTGAAGACCGTAGATCTCGCTAGTGGCAATCAGATTTATTCTGAACTACGAGAATTGAAGGTTGAGTTATCCTTTGCTTTAGGCGGAGTCAAGAATCACGAGATTTTCTTTGGACATCTTGGCGGCACAGGCGGCGAGCCTAGCGGCGCATTAGCAGAGGCTATAGAAAAAGATTTTGGATCATTCAAAAATTTCCAGACCGATATGAAGCAAACCGGAATCTCCGCCAGGGGCTGGGTTTGGTTGGCGTACGATTACGACACAAAGACTTTGTTCAATTATCTTGGCGATTCACAAAATACTTTTGCGGTTTGGAACGCCATACCGCTCATTGCGCTTGATACATATGAGCATGCTTACTGGGCAGACTACGGCACAGTAAGAGCTTCTTACATTGATGCCTTCTTCAAAAATCTAGACTGGGATGTAATTGAAGAAAAGTTCGGCAGAGTCTTGGCGAAATCGGCGGCATAAAATAAACATCAGTAATGTTGAACCCCCCGTTAGCTCTTTAGGCTAACGAGGGGTTCTTGTTTTTGGGAAAAAATAAGGTCAGTGACAACAACACGCCATTGAATGACGTCGTAAGGGTAGCTCTCGCCTATCACCCCTACCTTCTTGTCTTGCATGAATCATGATACGAGAGATAACCCATTTAGAGTCACTTTTTGCAGTAACCCTAATGAGAATCCTGATCGTTCCGATCCAGTAAGCAAACTCCGAAGTATCGTGGTTAATTCTGCGGACTGGTTGATACTCCATTCGACGAATTTCATCGACTATTGCGACCAACCTTTCTTCGGTCAGTTCAATCTCATGTTGGTTGAAGAAACCTATAAAACGTCGGACTTTGCGAGGTGCAATTGCAATCCAAATTCCTGAGTCGGCTGATTCGGAATTCTTATTCAGAATCGTTCCCAAATTTCCCTCCTAAGGATTTTGCGTATACCACAAAAATATCACGTGAACATAATAAAAGCAACCCCCGAATCTTCTTCGAGGGTTGGAATTGAATCTTTATTTCTTTACTCTTGCCGCATTATCTTTTAAATGCTGACGGATTTTTGCTTTGCGCATTCTTGGGGTATTATCCTGTTTACCTCTGACATAATACAATCTGGCACTGCGCACTGCGCCTTTTTTGACGATTTCAATCTTTACCAAATTAGGAGAATGTAAAGGATATATACGTTCCACTCCAATACCACTAGACATCTTTCTGACAGTGAAAGTTGCGTTTACGCCCTTGCCGCCTTTGATAGCGAGGACTAAACCTTCAAAAATCTGGACACGCTCTTTTTCACCTTCTTTGATTCTTTGGTGAACCTTTAAAGTATCGCCAGGATTAAATTCTGGGAATTTACTGGTGCGAAGCTGTGTAGCTGAAATGTTTTTTATGATTGGCATTCTTATAAATTAAATGATTTAATCTGTCTTATAATTAAATTTTCTTAAGTGAATCTAAAACCTTTCGCAAATCTTGAGGTAATTCACTCTTCGCTTCTATCCATGCACTGTCCGGAAGTTGTACTTCTATGCTCTGCGCATGCAGGAACTGTCTGTGCAACTCTGGGATTATATAGTGCTTTTTTCCGTACAGAGAATCGCCTGCTAACGGGAATCCGAGGGACGCCATGTGCACTCGAATTTGATGAGTCCTACCTGTGTGCAATTTTACCTTAATTTGGGTGTATTCGTCAACCTTTTGTTCTGTTGGAGAAAAAATATAATGAGCTTCAACAAAAAATTCGGTCGAAGATTCTTTAGCTTCCTTAGGATTTTTCGCGGTCATTTTCCTGAAATCAGTCGGATGTCTGCCAATTGGAGTGTTTATAAAACCATGATTTTCTGTCAAATTTCCACAAACCAAAGCCATATATTCTTTTTTAACTTTATGTGTAGCAAAGGCGTCTTTTAAGTGTTCAAAAGCTATCTGATTTTTTGCTATGAGCATTGCACCGGACGTGTCTTTATCTAGCCTGTGTACTATTCCAGGGCGTTTAATATCTTCGCCAATCATCTGGATTTCCGGATGGGTAAGAAGCAGCTCATCTATTAATGTCGGTCCTTTATAACCAGGTGCTGGATGTACGGGAATTCCAGCTGGCTTATCAACGATGATCAAATCATTGTTTTCAAAAAGGATAGGAATATTCATGCCCGTCGCGGCAAACTTTTGTTCACCGGAATATTCATAAACAATCTTCTCTCCAATCTTAACAATATATTTATTCTCAAATATCTTTTTACCGTCAACGCTAACACACCCAGATTGGATATCTTTTTGTATTCTAGATCTGGAGACATCCTTAAATTGCTCGGCGATTGCCGAGTCCAAGCGGACTTTTGCGTTTTCTACTGTAAAAGATTTTTCTTCCATATATTTTTATAGCAAATCCGGCCTGCGCTTTTTAGTACGTTTTAAAGATTCATCAAAACGCCATTTGGCGATTGCTTCATGGTTTCCAGATAACAGGATTTTCGGTACAACAACATTTTTCTTTTTACCATTCTTACTCAGCATATTCAAAGCCTCCGGTCTGGTATATTGAGGATATTCTAACAACGACATCTTCGTACTGCCGGAGAAGCTTTCGTTTTGCGTAGATTCAAATTTACCGACAACGCCTGGATATGCTCTGGCTATCGCCTCAATCATGACCAATGCTGGTAATTCTCCACCCATTAAAACATAATCACCAATTGAATATTCATCGTCAACCATAGAACCGATGCGTTCATCAAAACCTTCATAGCGACCACAGACAAAAACCAAATTGTTATATTTAGAAAGTTTTAGAGCTTCTTTTTGCGTAAATTTTTTGCCTTGAGGCGTAAGCATTATCACTCGTGCATCTTTTCTTTTCTTCGAGTCAACTTTGCCAGCAATCTTGCTTATGGCTTTTTGCATGATGTCCGCGCGTAAAACCATGCCGACCCCTCCACCATAAGGACGGCCGTCGACAGTCTGATGCATATCCGTAGTAAAATCCCTAAGATTAACAGGGTTAATCTTGATAAGCTTCTTTTCTATAGCCCGAGCAATAATGCTGATTTTTGAGTAATCATCAATCATCTCGGGAAAAATTGTTATAACATCTATTTTCTTCATGACTGTATTATTACATATTCTAAATTAAAAAACCCTTAGGCACTAAAGCCAAAGGGTTTTTATAAAGATTATGAGCTAGAGTTTAAACTCATCAATAGCGTCAAGGCTGTCGACTTCGGGGCTGGCTTCCTGCTGTTGTGCTGGCTGCTGCTCCGAACGACGTTCCATTGAACGCTGAGAACCTTCCGGTTCGTTGATCTTTAAGTTAACGCGAGCTTTTCTCTTTGCGCCAACTACACGAAGCAACGTGCGGATTGCCTTAGCTGTTTGACCCTGGCGTCCGATAACCTGTCCCATATCTTGTGGGTTCAAATGTAAAGTAATTAACACTCCCATTTCGTCGACAGTTCTTTCTGTGCGTACGTCTTCAGGGTGGTCAACTAATGCTTTAACTATGAACTCAACAAAATCTTGATCTTGTTCTGACATTTCTTTTAAAGTTCCGATAGCTTTAGCGGCTTTCGACCTTGCAAAAGCAAGCCTCTATGCACTCCGAGCATATCTTAGATACAAGAATAAGTCAACAATTAAAAAAATAAAAACCCTTTTTAAGGGTCTTTATTTTTATTCTGCTTTTGGAGTTTCTTCTGCTGTTTCTGCGGCTTGCTCTACAGGAGCTTCGGCAGGTTTTTCTTCAGGAGCTTTTTCCACAACTGCTTCTGCAGCTGGTTGCTCTTTTTTAGGTACGTTGAAAGCTTTTACTTTGCTTGTCTTTACCAATCCCTTATCAACCAAAAGGTTGTTCACGGTTGGAGACATGGTCGCATTGTGGGTTACCCAGTAATCAAGTCTTTCTTGATTCTTTATGGCGAAAGCCTTACTGCGAGGATTGTATGATCCCAAAACTTCTATGAACTTTTTGGACACATGGGCAGTCTTTTCCGCGACAACAATTCTGAAGCTCGCAGCGTTTTTTGTCCCAGTCCTTTGTAAGCGGATTGTTAACATTATGTGTAGGAGTCTAATTAAATAATAATTGCCTGCTAATTCTAGCAATTTAGACCATTTAGGTCAAGTTTACTGTTGATTTTTTCTAAAATACTTGAAAAACAGATAGACCGCCAAGACAACAAGGATTGCAATGGCTAAGTAGTTGTATTGGCTAGTGTAATGCATTATATTTTGCCAATTACCACCGAGTTTATAGCCAAAGTAGCTAATAATTATTGCCCAAATCAACGAACCAAGTCCGGCATAAAAGGTAAAGCTCCAAATTGGTGTGGCAGCAAAACCCGCCGGCAGAGAAATATAAGTTCTAATAACTGGAAGAAGCCTTCCAAAAAAGTTTGATGCATTACCATATTTAGCAAAGAACTTTTCTGTTCTTTCTAAATGTTCATGTTTGATAAAGAACTTTTTACCATACTTCTTAACTAATTCACGTCCACCATATAAGCCAATCCAATAAAGTAGGAGCGATCCGATTATTGAACCGATAGTCCCCCATATAACCACTCCTGGAAGTCCTAATTTATGTTGAGAAGCGAGATAACCGCCAAAGGCTAGTGTTACTTCACTCGGAAATGGTATGGCCAAATTATCCAAAAGCATCAACACAAAAATCGCCAGGTAACCCCAAGTGCTTATGGACTGTGAAAGAATTAAAATCAGATGTGACATAAATTATTTAGCGTAAGCCTGAGCCTGTTCCATTTTTAATGAAAGAACTTTAGAAACACTATCGTCGCCCATTGTCACCCCATAAAGAATGTTTGCCTGGCGCATCGTTTCGCGATTGTGTGTGACTGTAACAAACTGTGTACCGCTGGAGATTGTACCGAGAATATGAGCAAAGCGTGCAGTGTTTGCCTCATCAAGTGCCGCATCGACTTCATCCAATACCACAAAAGGAGATGGGAAACACGTTAATAATGCACAAAGCAATGCGATTGAAGTCAAAGCTCTTTCTCCGCCAGACAAAGCAGAAATAGTTGCGAGCTTCTTCCCTGGTGGTGTAGCTTTAATATCAATTCCAATAACCAAGTCGCTTTCTTGTTCGTATTTTTGTAGAATCTTTTCTTCTGGACGCAATGATGAATTCTCTTCTTTGCGTTCTTGCTCATCTTCCGCTTTTTCTTCGATTGATTCAGCTTCGGTCTGACTTTCTTTGGCCTTAATCAAACTCAAATACGCGCGACCGCCATTGAATAGAATTCTAAAGTAAGATTGGAATTTTTCATCTATCTGAGTAAACGCGGTTTGGAAACGCTTTTTGATATGAGTGTCTAGTTCGTCTATGACCGCCCGCAAATCAGCAATACCTTTTTGCAGATCCTCAATTTGAGCGGTCAGATAAATATAGCGAGCCTCTGTTTCGTGATATTCCTTTATCGTCAGTTCGTCGATACCACCAATTAAGTCCAATTGAGATTTAAATTTGCTGATTTTTTGCTCAAGAATATTTTGTGGTAAATCTTCTTCAGACTGTAAAATAAATGACGCATCCATAAACTCAGCAACCTTTTGTTCGCCGATATTATGCTTTGCCTCATCCAGCAGAGCATTGATTTGTGTATCAAGCACGGCTTTCTGTACTTGCACTTGTGATTCTTTATCTCTCAACCTAGACATTTCGTCTTGCAACAAACGCTGTCTGCGCTCAGTCTCCAACAACTGCTGTTTTCTGCTTTGCTCTCCATCATGATATACAGAAATCTTTTCTTCTAAGGCAGCAGCTTGTGCAGAAACTTCTGAGATTTCCGCGCTTAATCTCTGCTCATTTGTGGTTAGTTCCTTGATAAAGGCATCCGGGTCTGAGTTGTTCGCCTGCGATAAATCCATGCTCACCTGCAATAAACGTCTAGTAATTTTGGACAGCTCTTGTTCGTAATGGGCATTATCTAACTCGTGTTTTGATTTTTCTAAATCAAGTTTATTCAATTCGTTAGAAGCAATGTCCTTTTCCGAAAGGATTATCTGCATAGCTTCACGTTGTTTATCGAACTCTTCAAAAGGATCGCGTACAAATCTGGTAGCGCGTTCTTTGAACTGATGCCATTTGTCATTAAGTCTAGAAGCTGAGGCGAAAATCTGATCCACTGGAGATCCTGGATGCAAATCAGCATAAAAACTTTGGAAGACCTTGTCTGTATCTTCGAGCTCTTCGGAAAAACGCGTAAAAGTTAAATCGCGAGGATGCTCTAAAGTCTTCTGTAATTCCTGCAATTTAACAGAAATTTCATCTAAAGTTTTTTTGCTGTTGTTATATTTTTCTGAAATTGCCAAAGCCGCCGAAGAACTCTCGCTAATCTTTTGTTTTAATTGGGCTTCTTCTGCCTGTAATCTGGATTGCTCAATTTGTAATTCCGCTGCGCTACCTACCGCAACAGTATTTGCATTGATCTTACCGCGAATCATTGCTGCATCTTCTAATAACTTATTTTTTCTGTCTTGCAGTTTGCGAATATTACCTTGGATCTCTTGATATTCAGAAACTTCTTCGCGATTAGAATTTTCATTTGAGTCCAAAGCTGATCGTAAAGAATTTACTTCTTGTTCTAATTTTTCGCGCTCTAAAGTATAAGCGCCAAGATTGGCGGATAAAGAAGTGACTCCTGAATTCAGTTGCTTGAACTTTTTAGCATAAAACTGCACCTGCAAAAGACGCATCTGATTCTCAACACTTTCACGTTCTTCCATGCGCTTTGCTTGGCGCTTTAAGCTCTTCAAGCGTGGTTCAATCTCGTTGATCATATCCTGAACACGTATAAGATTCTGAGTCGTGGTCTCCAATCTCTTTAAAGTTTTTTCGCGTCTCAAATAATATGTCTTTACACCGCTGGCCTCATCTAACAAATTCTTGATTTCTCCAGGTCCAGCCAAAATCATTTGATCAATAGTGCCTTGTCCGATAACTGTATATCTAGAAGTTCCAATATTTGATTTTAAAATCAAATCTATGACATCTAAAAGACGAACCTTGTTGCCATTGATGAGGTAATCGGATTCTCCACTACGATCGATGCGCCTAGTGATTGAGACTTCCGCGTAGTCCAAAGGTATTCTGCGGTCTAAGTTATCAAAAGTTACGGAGACCTCCGCAAAGGATAGCCTGGATTTTTTTTCTGAACCAGCAAAAATGACATCCTCGCTTTTTTTACCGCGAAGCTGTTTTGTGCTCTGTTCTCCTAAAACCCACCTGATAGAGTCAGCTATATTCGATTTACCGGAACCGTTTGGACCAACAACTGCTGTTGTACCTTTTTCGAACTCTAAAACAGTTTTATTAGCAAAAGATTTGAAACCTTGTATTTCTAATCGTTTTAAATACATTTGTTTTTGTATTTTTCTGTTATTGTACCGTTCAATTATAGCATATTAATATAAGAGAGTCTGACCCCGTGCAGGACCAGACTCTCTTATTTCTTTGGAAAATTACACTATTAAAATTTGTTAGTCTTTAAGGCGTTCTGCGCCGCGGAAACTTCAGCCTCTTGTTTTGATGGGCCCTCGCCAGTTCCAACCTTCTTCTCTCCAAGATACACAGAAATGACAAAAACTTTATCATGGTCTGGGCCGGATTCAGAAACTACATTATAGCTTGGAGTAATTCCAAATTTTTCCTGGACTACTTCTTGTAATTTACTTTTTGGATCAAGATATGCGCCATCATGTATGATTGTCGGCAGCTCAACCATAATTTCTCTCAATATAAATTCTTTAGTAACATCATAGCCCTGATCCAGATAAATTGCCCCGATTACAGCTTCTATCGCATTCGCCATGATCACCTGTCGGGCTCGTCCAGTATCTTTTGCTTCGCCTTTACTCAAAAGCAGGTAGTCTTCCAAGCCTAATCTTTTAGCGATTTCCGAAAGCATCCTGTAATTTACCAAGGCTGAACGGAAGTTTGTCAGCTCTCCTTCTGGGTGCGGATAATTCAGATATAAATATTCTGTTGAAATCAATTCCAAAACTGCGTCACCTAAAAATTCCAAACGTTCGTTGTTTGGAAGATGAAAATCGCGATTTTCATTCAGATATGAACGATGCGTCAAAGAAGAGACTAATAATTCCGTATCTTTGAAGACCACACCCAAACGCTTTTCTATCTCTTTGATATCCATTTGCTTATAACTCTATAAGCGTGCATGAGCTAAAACTTTTAAAAAAATTCTAACTCATGAACACTAAATTAATGTGGCACTAAGTAAACGCAGCATAGAGCATTATTTACATTTGTTACATAAAATGTAGTTGGTGTCCTTGGGGCCCCCGAAAATCGTTTCGATTTTTGGGGAAAGGGGCAACAGCGCGGAAGCCGGAGAGCTTTTCCTGAAAGGAAAACTCGTAGGCTGAAGTGCTGATTGACCCGTGGTGGGCAATATAGGGATCGAACCTATGACCTTCTCTACGTCAAAGAGACGCTCTACCACTGAGCTAATTGCCCATATTTATACGTTGTTAAGGGTACCTTGTATTGCTGTGTTCCTACTCATCTCAAACTTTGCAGATTTTTCCACTATCTTGACCCCGCCAACATTCTCCAGAAAAAAATAAGTCCACGCGGAGTAGGCAAGAGAATAAAAAAGTATCAGCAACAGATATATTATAACAATTAGGCTTAGAGATATCAAACCTGACCCATTTAATGAAGAATTTCCCATTAATATAGCTATTTTTATAAAAATAAATAAACCTAAACTATACAGCAAAAGGACTGCTAAAAATAATGCTGCGGCAATCATTAAAATTTTTATTAAAAACCATAAGGATTCTAGAGGCTTCAATATAAACAAGTCCCAAGCAGCAAATATAGATTTAAAATATTTTAATTTGAATATGGTGGAAAAGTTCGAGGCATAAATTGATATGATTCCAAAAATACAAATAATCAGCGCTGCAATCAAAATTGTTAGAGAGAGCCAAAACCAATAACCGAATACTGAATATGGTATAGCCTTAACTATAAAAATTATGAATTCATATAGTGCAATCAGCGCCAAAAGAGAAAATACATAAAAGCTTACGGAAATACAAAGGTTTGTGGATAATGCATTTAAAGCTTTCTTGAAAGAACCGTACCAAATATCTTTTTTCTCATAATACTCGGAGGAAGTGACTTGAATCAAAACAGCTCTAGCAAAAGATGAAATAAAAAATACTATAAGCAAGGAAATACCAAGACCTAAAGCCATTGCTGAAATACGTGGGACAACAAACAACCCTCTATATTGAAACCATAAATTAAATATTAAAATATTCTTAAATATATTAAGCAATATTAAAGAAATATTAATTATTCCGCCAATAAGCGCTAAAAAAGCAAAAAGCCATAACCCGGGATGTTTTAATGTCAAACGATACCCTGCAGTTATAGCGTTTTTGCTTTTTAACATAAATCTATTTTTTTAAGATTCCAAACTAAAATTATTCTTTTTCTTCCTTTGGTTCTGTATCTTTTACTTCTTCTAATCTATCCAGTGCAATCTCTTCTAAATGTTTGGTTTTGCTAGCAGGTATAATGTCCGCGACAATTTTTTCGTATTCTTCTTGCTCAATTGTTTCCTGATCAATCAGTTTGTTAGCAATACTATCTAATTTTGATCGGTGACTCTCTAACACTTCCCCCGCTCTTTTATATGCGGTCATCATTATTTGAGAAACTGCTTTGTCGATTTGACCAGCAACGTCCTCAGAATAATTACGTTGTTCGGCGATATCTCTTCCTAGGAAAACCATTTCGTGCG
>Ga0302274_10000602_pt1 | contig 36449 bp, 29 predicted proteins | sample III_Bog_N2_1_FD_198755 | JGI IMG/M metagenome (GOLD analysis project Ga0302274, IMG submission 198755) | Peat permafrost microbial communities from Stordalen Mire near Abisko, Sweden - III_Bog_N2_1 | ecosystem: Environmental > Terrestrial > Soil > Wetlands > Peat | place: Sweden: Abisko...
GTTTCAAGATCTACCTTCGTGTACTTTCGTGACCTTGGTGGGGCCGCTTTCGTAAATTGAACTAACAAGAAACCATGTAACACCCCTATCATTTATTAGTTTTATCGAGAGGCGTCCAACTCGCATGCTACACACTCAGACTTCCCGGCCATCCTGCCACTGGGGTTCCAACTTATACGTAGCGATCTTCGCCGCCATCCTTATTCCGATCTCCACCGGCGCCGCCCAGGTGAATCCGCCTCAACCATCTGTAACTTGGGCTCAAGATGTACAGAAAGATCCCGCCCTGGTTGCGGCGTTCGGTCAACTAATAACGCACCTGCGCCAGGGTGTTCAATTACCCCCGCCACGAGGCGAGAGCCGGATGTTGCCCCTTCTGCCCGAATCCACTGTCCTCTATACCGCGTTTCCGAACTATGGCGATGCATCGCATCAGATCCTGACCATCTTCGAACAAGAGTTGAAACAAAGCCCCGCTCTTCGTGCGTGGTGGAGTCACGGCGAACTGGCCACGAACGCGCCCAGAATTGAGGACGCTCTCGAAAAGTTCTATCAACTCTCTCAATTCTTAGGAGAAGAGGTTGTACTCTCGGTCGCAACCGAAGGCCGTCAGGGGCCGAGCCTTCTAATCCTCGCCGAAATCCGCAAGCCGGGCTTGAAGGATTTCCTGCAGACAATGTCCACCCAACTTACGGACGGATCCAAGCCGCCCTTCCGCGTGTTCGACGTGAAGAGTCTGGCCACTAGCGCAAATACCTTTCCGCCGCAAGAACCTGTCATCCTCGTGCATCCCGACCTTTTCGTCGCCAGCCTCGACTTCGCCCAACTGCGAATGATCAACGCTCAACTCGACCGCGGACACAGCCAGTTTGCGTCGTCTCCCTTTGGAGTGCGCGTGGCCCAGGCATACGACGGCGGCACCACGTTGGTGGGCGGGGTGAACCTGCAATCGATTCTCCGGCAGGTTCCGCCTGGTTCCGGCCCGAACCAGATGATTTTTCACCAGAGCGGATTTGACGAAATGAAGTACCTGGTTTGGAATCACAGAACCATCGCTGGCCAAGCAGCCAGCGAAATGGAATTGAGCTTTACCGGCCCGCGCCACGGAATCGCCTCCTGGCTGGCAGCGCCCGGTCCCACTGGTAGCCTGGATTTTGTCTCGCCTCAGGCAGTTGTCGTCAGCGCTATCCGTTTAAAGAGCCCGGCGGACATACTGGACGACCTTATGTCTCTATCCGCGAACTCGAACCCTCAAGCCTTCGCGGGCCTGGCGCAAATGGAATCCGCGTTGAAGGTCAACTTGAAAGAAGATATTCTCCGCCGCCTTGGCGGTGAAATCACCTTGGAGCTCGACAGTCTCACCCAGCCCAATCCGTTATGGAAGGCCATACTCCAAGTCAATGATCCGGAGAGCCTCCAGGCAACTTTGAATAGCCTGCTCGCCGCAACCCACCTCGGCTCTAAGCCATTCGAACAAGATGGCGTCACGTACCGCACCCTTCCCATACCATCTCCGAAAAAGACCCTCGAAATCAGCTACGCTTTTGTGGACGGCTACCTCGTCATCGCTTCCAGTCAAGCGGGTGCCATCGAAGCAGTCCGAGTCCATCGTTCAGGAGAATCGCTGGCCAAGTCCAGCAAGTTTCTAGCCGCTTTTCCTCCGGGAAACGGCCCTAACGTTTCCGCGATTTTCTACGAGGATCCAACCACGATCTCCGCGCTGAGTATGGCTAAGATATTCCCACAGATGGCTGAATCTTTTTCGCAAAACACCGCAGAAACCAAGCCGGTGATGGTTTGCGTCTATGGCGACGAGACCGCCATTCGGGAAACGAGCCTGAGCGGAGGAGTCGACGCCGGTATGGTTTTGGCAGGCGCTGCCATCGCCATTCCTAACCTGCTGCGCGCGAGAATGGCTGCGAATGAATCGAGCGCCGTCGCTGCCATTCGTACCGCCAACACCGCGCAAATCAGCTATTCGAGCATGTATCCGGATCGAGGCTTCGCGCCGGATCTCTCCACCCTTGGGCCTGACCCTAAGGGCTCCAACCAGTCTTCCGCCGATCACGCGAGTTTAATCGACGCCACGCTTGGTAATTCCACCTGCACCGCCAGCACCTGGTGCACGAAGTCGGGATACCAGTTCAGGCTCACCGCACTCTGCAAGAAACAATCCTGCGACGAATATGTGGTCGTAGGTTCTCCCGTCTCGGGCAGTACGGGATCCCGAAGCTTCTGTTCGACATCCGAGGCCGTGGTCCGCTTCAAATCCGGAGGCTCGCTCACCGCGCCGGTCAGCGTGTCGGAATGCCACTCGTGGTTAACCCTGCAATAACCGCCCACTCCTGATACCAGTAACTCTTGCTACGGCAGGTGATTCAAATAACAAGCGCCACTCAAATTTTGCGCTGGCGGCGACGGAGGCGTCATCCAAGGAGGATTATTGAAGTCGAAGAACTGAGCCATACTCTTCTGCGCCCCATCGCGCTTCGTCAGCGGCTTCAACTTATATCGCAATTCAATCAGTTTCAGGATGGCCGTCGTATCCATCACAGTATGCGACACAAAATGCTTCTTCGTGTAAGGCGACACCACGATCAGCGGCAACCGGTACCCCGTATAAGTAAAGTCGCACGTCGGTCCCGTCGCTCCCGTACAAATGTCGCCCGGCAACAAGTCCTGCGGCTTGATGCCATCCGGACTCACTTCGGTTTGCGGCGCCACGTGATCGTAAAACCCTCCAAATTCGTCGTAGGTCAAAATAAATGCCGAGTCCTTCCACGACACACTCTTCATCAGCGCATTAATCAGCGAGGAAACATAATTCGCCCCCAGCTGAATGTCGATGGGATATTGGTCCGAATCCGATCCGTGTTCATCCAGGCCTGCGGCCGACGCCGGCTCGATAATCGCAACCGCCGGCAACGTCCCATTCTGTACATCTGAGAAATATTGCGTCATCGTCGCAATATTCTGCGGATAATCCGCCGGTATCGTCTGCCCCCACGCGAAATTCTGCACATAACTCAAAGTGAGCAGACATTGCGGCGTAGGATTCGAAGCGCACGCCGTGTTGTCCGTGTTTACATAAATCTTCCAGCTTACGCCAGCCTTCTCCAGCTCCTGGAAGATTGTGGGCGCCGTCAGCAGCGACTGATCTTCGGGATCTGTCCCAATTGGATAGACATCGCCCTGCGAGGTTCCCGCTATCAGATACTCGCGATTCGAGGCCGTCCTCGTCATCGTGGGAGAGAACCACCGATCCGAAGTCGCGAACTCCGATGCCATGAAGTAGTAATAATTTAAGTCCGTCGGCCCGTAATAACCCATCACGCGCAAACCATCCGTGTCGTAATACATCGGATTCATATTGCGAGCGTCGTGCGCGGCCGTCCATACATAGCCATCCAGGGCGGCCGTCGCCGATACTGGGTCGTTTAAATTCCAATCCACATGGCTCTCGTTCCAGGAAGGGCTCGGATTCTCCACGCACTCCGTAATCAGAGAGTAAGAAGTGATCTGCGGACTCGAACTATCGATTGTGCAATCAGCCGGCGGCGGATAAGCCGGATCGCACCCAGGATTACTTGGCGGCGCCCCATACAGTGGGGCCAGCCCGTTCGCCGGGTTGAACTGCGGCAAGCCATCAAAAGATCGATCCGCGAATCCGTTCGCCTTCCAATACGCGCGCAATTGTCCGAAATAGTGGTCCAGCGAACGGTTCTCTTGCGCCATAAAGATAATGTGATTCAGCGCAGTCAAACCCTGCGCCTTATTGGACGTAGCTGTCACCGACTGGCTCGCATTCATCGTCACCGGGCAAGCTCCCGAACCTTGGCAAGCGCCTGCGGGAGCCGCGTTCTGCGCCGCGCCCGATCTGCAAAACAATGCCGCCGCAACACACACCAGCGCGAAGAAATTTCGTCGAGTCACAGCACACCTCAGCTACTGGAATTCAGGGGTTAACAACAAAGGAATTGGACGCCACCGACGCGCTTAAGGTTGTGATGGAGGTTGTCGCGTGAGATCGATACCGGTCCGGGAGGGTAACCGTATCACTTCTCTAACGGAGGCGCCGAGGCCTGTTCCCGCCTCAGTTTGCCGAGATAGCAATCGGCATGAACCGCCTTGCCGGATTCGTCCACCCATGCCGTTTCTAGTTCAACCGGCTTTGCGCACTGCGGGCAGATTGGAAGCTCTACCGAGGAATCCTTGTTCATCACGCAACCTGATAGCGACTCGAACTGAAACAATCGAGCCAAAACATCCGATTTCTGGGAAACGGCTGGTGCTAAAGCCGCCGTTATTGTATACGAAAGTCCAGCCGGCAAAGTATGTCCGGTATCGAACACTCCTCCTGATATTACGATTATTGCGACACCGACGTTACAACCATATAGAGTCGGCCGAACGTAACAAAGACGCCCGAACTTTTCTCCAACCGCCACTCGGAAGTGCACCAGTCTGCCGAAAGCCTAGAATCGCAATGAGGGAGCATTCCTGGGCGTACCATCCCCTTACCACAATTTTTCGCCCCAGAGACTTTAGATTGGCATGACTGGTTCCGGTTACTACCGTTCGTTGCCGCCACGCCGCAGCCAATCCTATAATTCGTTATCCACCCTACTCGACCCGAGGAGTGCATGTCAGACGCAGCGGGCACGTCGCCAATTCGCCTGTCTTCCGAGCTGACCATCTTTCACGATGTCGCCAAGGCGCTGACATCGTCGCTCAACCTCGACTCCATCCTGCAAACCATCATGGAGAAAATGGGCGAGTATTTTCGGCCCGACACCTGGTCCCTGCTGATGGTGGACGAAGAGAAGGATGAACTCTACTTCGCCATCGCCGTGGGCGCCGCCTCCGACGTTCTATCCAAAGTTCGCCTCAAAGTCGGCGAGGGCATTGCCGGATGGGTCGCCCGTCATGGCCAGGTCCTCATTGTGCCCGACGTCCAGAACGATCCCCGCTTCTCCTCGCGCCTCGACGATATGACTCGTCTGCAAACTCGTTCCGTCATTTGCGTTCCCTTGCGCTCCAAGCACCGCGTCCTCGGCGTTATTCAACTGGTGAACGTCAACGCCGAAATGAGCGAGCAGGAAATGTTCTTCCTGCAAGCGCTCTGCGACTATGCCGCCATTTCCATCGAGAATGCCCGCGCCGTCGAAAAAATTCAGGAACTTACCATCACCGACGACTGCACCGGGCTCTTCAACGCCCGCCATCTCCACAAAACCCTCGAAACCGAGGTTTACCGCTCGGCCCGCTTCGGCTACCAGTTCAGCGTCATCTTCATCGATCTCGACCACTTCAAATCCGTCAATGACACGCACGGGCACCTAGTCGGCAGCCGCTTGCTCGCCGAAGTCGGCTATCTCATCAAAGCTCAGCTCCGACTTATCGACTTCGCCTTCCGTTATGGAGGCGACGAATTTGTCGTCCTGCTCGTCGTTGCCAAGCGTCTGCAGGATTCGCTGCGCGCCGGCACCTTCTGTGTCGAGCAGGGACTGAACTTAAAACTCCGCGGCAGCATGGGCCTCGCCACCTTCCCGCACGATGCCCAGACTCCCCACGACATCATCCGCCAAGCCGACGAAATGATGTACATGGTCAAGAACAGCACCCGCGACAACATCGGCGTAGCATCGCGCGGCCTGCTGGAACCGTAGCCGATTCGTGCAGGAACAGCCCCCCTCGACCGTCGACAATTCACCCGCGCCCGCCCAATTATTGCCGATCTGTTGCCAGCCTCAGCTTTTCGTTCTCCCGCGTCGCCGCTCTCCCGCGTCCTTTCAGCAGATCGTGAACCGTGATCATCCCTTGCACCAACCCTGTCCCGCGATCAACAACACGCAAATTCACCATACCCTCAGAAGCCATCCGCTCGGCCGCTCCCCGGCACGTACTGTCTCCGTAGACGAACGGATTCTCAGCTTCATTTTTTGCGGCGTCGGCCGTCTCTTCCGGCAAGGGCGACATCACATCCCGGACCATCACGATCTCCAGCGGATCCACACCGTACTCCCGTGTCAGGTGATAGCCGCGCCGGCTCAACTTTTCCGTCAAAATCGATTGCGGCATAATTAGCGCCGTTACGAGATACGCAGCGATGCATCCCAAGGTAAGCGGCACCATCGCCTCCCAGCAATGTGTAACCTCAAGGCTAAAGAGAATCGCCGTCATCGGAACCCCGAGCGATCCCGCCAGCATCGCCCCCATGCCGATCAGCGCCCAGAATCCCTGCATTTCTAAAGGAAGGTGCCCCAACCGTCCAGCCAATGATCCTGCCGCTCCGCCGATCATCAACAGTGGCGCCAGCACTCCTCCCGAAGTTCCGGATCCCAGAGAAAACGCCCACATCAACGACTTCGCCAGCAGGATTCCGCCGATCAGCGCTAGAGGTGCATTGCCCCGCAGCAACTCCGCAATATTGTCGTATCCCACTCCCAAGCCACGAGGAAAGAACAACCCGCCGATTCCAATCCCCACTCCACCGATCGCCGGCCACCACATCCAATGCACCGGAAGCCGCTCAAACAGATCCTCGAAGGCATACATCATTCGGCTCATCCCGGCCGCCAGTAGCCCGACCACCGCCCCGAGCAGCAACGCGCCGGCCGCTATGGGAACTCGATCAACGCCACCGATCCCCTTCATGTGAAACAGTGGCCCCGCGCCCAGGAGCATCCCGCGAAGAATCGCCGCCACCGCGCTCGCAATTGCGACCGGAACCAAACTCCGCGGCCGCAACTCGAATAGCAGAAGCTCAACCGCTAGCAGAATCGCCGCCACCGGCGACGCAAACGTTGCCGACATCCCTGCCGCCGCCCCGGCCACCAGAAGCGTCGTACGTTCCGCATCGGTCAGCCGTATCCATTGCGCGATCAAAGAACCAAACGCGCCGCCGGTCATGATGATCGGACCTTCCGCGCCAAACGGTCCGCCCGAACCAATTGCAATCGCCGCCGAGATCGGCTTGAGGACCGCGATCTTCGGATCGACCCGCGCCCGGTTCAGCAGAATCGCCTCTATCGCCTCCGGAATCCCATGGCCCCGTATCTTGTCCGAGCCAAAACGCGCCATCAATCCCACCACAATCCCACCCACCACCGGAACCACCATCATCCAATAGCCGAGCGAACTCCCCGCCGGAGATACCCCTGCCAAACTAAGCCGGTGATAGTAGAAGAGGTTGGTGAAGAACGCGATCAGCCTCAGAAGGATTACCGCTAGAAAAGTCGCACCCACTCCAATCACGACCGCCAGGCTCGACAGCAGCCACACTCGACCGTCAACCGTGAAATCGCGCAATACCGAAGGTTCAGACTTCATGATCCCTCCGAACTGCACTCCGCTTGCCCTGGAGCACTTTCAGGGCAGTCAACGTTCGAACCAACCGCGGCCCGAGTTCGTTCAACTCCTGAGCATGATCGATCGAGAGCGATTCCAGCACCTTGTGCCCTTTGGCGGAAACCTCCAGCAGCACGCAGCGACGATCCTCACCGTGCTTGCGCTGCACCAACCCCGCCTCCTCGCAACGATTGCTCAACTCGACCGCCGTGTTATGGCGCAATCCCAGTCGCTCGGCCAGATATCCAATGGTTGCTGACGTTCCATCCGGTGCCCCGGCAACTTGCAACAAGAGTTGATGCTGTTGCGGCTGCAATCCAACCTTTTGTGCCGCCGTCTCGCTGAAGTGCAAGAAAATCCGGAGTTGATGTCGAAACTCCGCCAGGATCTGCATCCGCCGGTCCGCGGAGACTGTCTTTCTCTTGCTCTTGCTCTTTCTTTTCATAACTTCAATTATATCGTATTGCGACATAATACGTGAAACGCCAATCCAGGCAGCCGATGCACCCCTCAAGCTGCATCTGAAAGCGCGCAAGGGCATCGTGTTCCTCAAAAAGTTCGCCCGCCTGCGCTCTACAAAATTCAACATCCTTCAGTTAAAATAAGTTCCTCATTTCCATCCGCTGCACAATTGGGGTTTCATCAAAATGGCTGTCGGCGTTCGCACCCAAGACCTGCGCAAGGTCTATAACTCCGCTCCTCCGCCCGGCGCAGGAGGAGGATTCATCGCGCGTGGCGATGCCAAAGGCAGCAAGGCGCCCAAGGTGCAAATTGCTGCCCTCGATGGACTCACCCTCGAAGTCGTTCCCGGGGAAATCTTCGGCCTGCTCGGCCCGAACGGCGCGGGAAAATCCACCACCATCGGAATTCTGACCACGCGCACCCGTGCCACCTCCGGCCAAGCTTGGATTGGTGAGCATGAGGTGTCGAGCAATCAATCCGCCGTCAAACTCCTCATCGGAGTCGTGCCCCAGCGCCCAAATTTAGATTTCTCGCTGACCGCGCGCGAGATTCTGACCTACCACGCCGCCTACTTCGGAATCCCCTCCAAAATCAGAAACGACCGCGCCGACGAGTTACTGGAGAAATTCAAGCTCACGGAGCGCGCCCATCAAATGGTGCGCGGATTTTCCGGCGGCATGATGCAACGCCTCTCGATCGCGCGCGCCATGATGCACGACCCGCAAGTCATCTTTCTCGACGAACCCGGCGCTGGGCTCGATCCCCAAACTCGCATCCTCTTGTGGGAGATCATCCGCGAATATCACCAGACTGGAAAAACCGTCGTCCTGACCACGCACAACATGGAAGAAGCGGACGCCCTTTGCCAACGTCTGGCAATCATCGATCACGGCCGCATGATCGCCCTCGGCTCGCCGCAGCAACTCAAAGCCTCGATCCCGGGAGGCTACCTGCTTCGCCTACGCTTCGGAAATCAGACCGCCGCCTTGCTCGACAGCCTGCGTGCACTCACCGGAGTCCGCGAAGTTCGCGCTCACGATAAAAACCACGAGGGTAGCAGCAATCAAGACGGTGCCATTCCGGGTATTGACCTCTACGCCGATCGCGGAGGCTCGCTCATCCCCGAAATCGCATCCGTGGCTGCCAACGCAAACGCCGAATTGTCCGACGTACATATTTCGGAGCCCAGCCTCGAGAATCTTTTCCTCCACCACACCGGAAGGAGCCTGCGCGATTGAACTGGAAAACTTTTTTCGCCATGCTGTCCCGCGATGCGCACGTAGCGAGGCGCAACGCCATCCAGCTTCTACTGCAGACTTTCTTGCAGCCGCTCCTCTTCGTCTTCATTTTCGGCAAAGTCATGGTCGGCAGCGGCTACATGCCCGCCGCCTACAAAAACCTTTTGCTCCCCGGCATCATCGCCATCAGCATGGTCTTTACCGGAATCTGGGCCGTGGCCATGCCCTTGATCGCCGAATTTCAATGGACCCGCGAGATCGAAGACCGCCTCCTTGCCCCCATCGACGTTGCCTGGATCGCGGTCGAAAAAGTCATTGCCGGCATGCTTCAAGCCCTGATCGCCGGACTCATCGTCATCCCGCTAGCGTGGCTCGTCCTTCGCCCCGGCATCGACATCAGCATCCACGCTCCATTCACCTTCGCCGCCATCATCCTTCTGGTCGCGACCTTCTCCGCCTGCGGAGGCCTGGCGCTCGGCTGCAGCATCAACCAACAACACATCGGACTCATGTTCGGCATGGTGATCACTCCTATGATTTTCTTCGGCTGCGCCTACTATCCCTGGAGCGCCCTGAAGACTTTCCCCATCATGCAAAAGCTCGTGCTGATCAACCCCCTCGTCTACGCCAGCGAGGGTCTGCGCGCCACCCTAGTACCCCAGTTCTCGCATCTCCCCGTCCCCGCCGTTCTAGGAGCCCTTCTATTCTTCGACATCCTCCTGCTGGTGGTAGGCCTGCGCCAGTTCGAAAAGAAAGCCGTCAGCTAGCCTTGCGTTGATGCTGTCATCCTGAGCGTAACTTCGCTGCTGGCGAAGCCAGTGGCAAAGTGGAGTCGAAGGACCCCTACACCCTAACCGGCACGAGTCCATCATTTACAATCAAAGATTCTCCAACAACCGGACATCATCCTATGCATCGTTGGTCGCAGCTCTTCATCCCCACCCTCCGCGAGGCTCCCGCCGACGCCGAGGTCGCCAGCCACAAGCTCTTAGTGCGCGCCGGATACGTTCGCCAACTCGGCGCCGGCATCTACTCCCTCCTCTTCCTCGGCAATCGCACCACCCAGAAGATCATGGGCATCGTTCGCCAGGAGATGGACGAAATCGGCCAGGAATTCTATCTCCCCGCCCTCAATCCCCGCGAAGTCTGGGAAGCCAGCGGCCGCTGGACCACCATGGGCGAAAACATGTTTCGCCTCAAAGACCGGAAGGGCGCGGACCTCTGCCTCGGCATGACCCACGAAGAAGTCATGACCGACATCGCGCGCAAAGAACTTCGCAGCTACAAGCAACTCCCCCAAATCTGGTACCAGATTCAAACCAAGTTTCGCGACGAACCTCGTCCCAAGTCCGGACTGCTCCGCGTTCGACAGTTCATGATGAAAGACGCCTATTCCTTCGACATTGATGCCGCAGGACTCGACCTCTCTTATCAAAAGCATTACGACACCTACTGCAAAATTTTCGATCGTTGTGGTCTGAAGTACATGATCATCGACGCCCACTCCGGAGCCATGGGCGGCTCGCAGTCGCAGGAATTCATGGTCCGCACTCCTGCCGGAGAAGACCAGATCGTCAGTTGCGAATCCTGCGATTATGCCGCGAACATGGAAAAGGCAACCTCAAAGTTGGCCCACGTCGACGATCTGCAACCCGAAGGCGATGGCCAGCCTCTCGAAGTCCACACGCCCGGCCAAAAAACGATCGAAGACGTAGCTCGATTTCTGGGCGTGTCGCCGAAGAACAAAATCAAGACGCTTGCCATGATGATTGTCGCGGAGGAACCGGAGAAGGGGAAGACTCGTGCAATCCCCACACCGTGGGAGTCAGGTTCAATATCGCGAGCGGTGGTGCTGCTCATGCGCGGAGATCACCAGATGAACGAAGCCAAGCTCTCGACGGCGGTCGGCGGGAAAGAAACCCGTCCGATGCAGGAAGACGAAATTCTCCAGCTCTTCAAATCCCCAGCCGGATACCTCGGCCCGCTCGGCATCGAATGGGCGAAGGATATGAATGAGCCCCATAAGCCCATCCTGTTAGTCGATGAAGCACTTAAGGGCCGTGAGAATCTTATCGGCGGTGCCAACAAAGAGGACTACCACGTCAAGCACCTGACGCCCGGAAAGAACTTCCATCCCACCGCCTACGTCGATCTCCGCGCCGTCACCGCCGGAGAAGCCTGCCCCAACTGCGGCTCTCCGCTCCGCATCGACACCGCCGTCGAAATCGGACACATCTTCAAACTCGGTTACAAGTACTCCGATTCCATGGGCGCTCGCGTTCTCGACCGCAACGGTAAAGAGGTCGCGCCCATCATGGGCAGCTACGGCATCGGCATCGAGCGCATCCTGACTGCCGCCATCGAACAAGGCAACGACGAAAACGGCTTCTGGCTGCCTCCCTCCATCGCGCCATTTGAGGTAGTCGTCGTCTCCACCAACTCAAAGGACGAAGCCATCCGCGCCGCCTCCGAGGACATCGCCAAGCAACTCGAGGCCACAGGATGGGACGTTTTGCTCGACGACCGCGACGAACGCCCCGGCGTTAAGTTCAAAGACGCCGATCTCATCGGTATCCCCTTTCGTATCAACGTCGGGAAGAAGGTTACCGAAGGTACCGTCGAAGTCGTTCGGCGCTCGACTCTCAGTAAAGAGGACGTTAGTATCTCAGCCATAAGCAAGCATTTTCAGGGATTGCGCCAAGGTGTGGTTTCGGTCGCGCAGTAACTGCGCGTTAGCCGCCCCGCAGACGAAGGTCAGACAAAAAAAGGTCGTCCTCGCGCAAGACCTGAGAAGTGCTCGCCTCAAGCCCTGCAAACGTCCGCCATCTTGAAACGACAGGGCGTTTGTTTGAGGATTAACGAATCAGGATTAACGAATCGGCGTCCCGTTTTATTATGTCAACTTTGAAACTTATCTTCGGTTTAGCTCTCTTCGCGGCGGTAGGCTTGATCTGCTTTAAGCTCATCCCACCCTTCTTCGCGAATTACGAATTTGAGGACTCCATCAAAACCGAGTCCATCCAAGCCACTTACACTTCCCGCTCCGAAGACGACATTCGCGAAGCCGTTCTCAAACAGGCTCGGAACTACGATATTCCGCTCACCGCCAAACAAATCAAAGTCAGCCGCGTAGGCGGACTCGGAACCGGCAGCCTCAACATCGAAGCCGACTATAGCGTTCCCATCGACCTCCCCGGCTACTCCACGACCTTGGATTTCCATCCCTCTACGAAAAACAAGGGCGTCTACTAACCGCGTCCCTTACCCTTCGCGCCGTATCGCTCCTGACACGCCTGTCTCTTCCTAGATACGCATCCAAACAGCTATGCACCGCGCATCGTGATTTAGAATCAATCAGAAAGCCGCCTGACCCCTAACCAGGTTTTGCGGACCGGGAATTGCTCTCGTCGTGATGCATAGCGTGATGCACAGCCTTATCCATGGCCATTAAGCTCAAAATCCCCAGCGCTCGCACCGCCGGAACAAACGGAAAAAGCCGCGCCAAAACTGGCTTCTTCTCGCGTGATCCCATCGTCCGCATCGCCCTGCTCGCCTTCCTCACCGTTTCTCTGATGATCGTAGGATTTTTTGCCTACTGGTATGTAAAGTACGACCGCATCATCGAACAGCGTTTCCGCGGCCCCGTATTCGCCACCTCGGCCAAAATCTTCGCTGCCCCCGAAGTGGTCCGCGTCGGCTCGAAAAATACGGTCTCCGAAATTGCCGCCGAACTTCGCCACGCGGGCTACACCGAAAAAGAGGGGGAATCTCGACTCGGCAGCTATCTCCTGCACCCCGGATCCATCGAAATCCTGCCCGGCCCCGAGTCTTACCACAGCCCCGAAGCGGCCACCATCACCGTCACCTCCGGTGTCGTCTCCTCGGTTAACAGCCGCTCTGCCGGAGAACTCGCCGCCTACGAACTCGAGCCCCAACTCCTTACTTCCCTCTTTGACGCTGAACAACGCTCCAAGCGCCAACTCGTAAAGTATGACGACATTCCCAAAGTCATGGTCGAGGCCGTCACCTCCATCGAAGATCGGCGTTTCTTCCAGCACAACGGCGTCAACTTCATGCGCCTCGTCGAAGCGGCGTGGATCGACTTCACCCACCAGCGCCACCAGCAAGGCGGATCCACCATCACGATGCAGCTTTCGCGCGCGTTCTTCCTGAGTCCCGAGAAAACCTTCCGCCGCAAGCTCATCGAAATGCTGATCGCCGTCGAACTTGAGCAGAAATTCTCCAAGCAACAGATTTTCGAGTTTTACGCGAACCGCGTCGACTTGGGACAGCGTGGCTCCTTCACCATCTCCGGACTGGCCGAGGGCTCGCGCTCCTATTTCAATAAAGACCTCAAAGACATCACTCTGCCCGAAGCCGCTCTGCTCGCCGGATTAATCCAGGCGCCCAGCTATCTTTCGCCCTACCGCCATCCCGAACGTGCTCTGGAACGCCGAAATACCGTCATCGAAGCGATGGTCGACACCCACGCCATCACCCGCGAGCAGGCGGACAAAGCGAAAGCCATGCCGCTGAAGCTGGCTCCGCCCAATGTTGAGGCGAGCGATGCTCCTTACTTCGTCGATATGGTTCGCGACACCATCGTCAACAAGCTCAACGAGCACGAGGTCAACGAGCAGGAGTACCGCATCTACACCACCCTCGATCCCGCGTTGCAGCGCGACGCCGCCCAAGCCGTCGAAATCGGAATCAAGCTGGTCGACGACCAAGTCACCAAGATGCGAACCAAGAAAGTGAAGGTCGGGAAAAACAAGTTTGAGAGCACCGTCACACCCGGTCCGCAAGCGCAAGTCGCCCTCATTGCCATGGATCCCCACACTGGCGAGATCAAAGCTCTCGTCGGTGGACGCAACTACGGCACCAGCCAGCTCAATCACGCCCTTGCCAAGCGTCCCACCGGATCCATCTTCAAACCCTTCGTCTACGCGGCCGCGCTCAATACCGCCGTAGACGGCTCAACCGCCGTCATCACGCCAGCGTCCACCGTCTCCGACCAACCGTCGACCTTCGCTTATGGCGACCAGATCTACGAGCCGCGCAACTATAAAGAGGAGTACCACGGCGATGTCACCCTGCGTTACGCCCTGGCGCTTTCGCTCAACAATGCGACCGTCAAGCTAGCCGAAGAAGTCGGCTACGACAAAGTTGCCGCTCTCGCCAAATCCGCGGGCATCGCCTCCGTAAAAGCCACTCCCGCCATGGCGCTCGGCGCCTACGACGCGACACCGGTTGATATGACGTCCGCCTACACCGCCTTTGCTAACGGAGGCGTGAAGCTTTCTCCTATCTTCGTCAACTCGGTGCGCAACGCCAAAGGCGACGTCGTTCTCAATCTTGGAACTGAAAAAAGTCAGGTGCTCGATCCCCGCATCGCGTTCGTCATGACGAACATGCTCGAGGGCGTCATGAATTTCGGCACCGCCTACGGTGTCCGCCAGCGCGGATTCACCGCTCCCGCCGCAGGCAAGACCGGAAGCTCCCACGACGGCTGGTTTGCCGGATACACCAGCAACCTTCTCTGCATCGTTTGGGTGGGATACGACGATTACAGCGACATCCGCCTCAGTGGCGCCCAAACCGCCGCTCCCATCTGGGCCGAATTCATGAAGAAGGCCGTCACCCTTCCCGCCTATTCGGACGTGAAGCCCTTCACCCAGCCCGAAGGCGTGATCGATGTTCAACTTGACAAGATCACCAACCGCCTCGCCACCCCAACTTGCACCGACGACTACACCATTGCCTTCGTTGCCGGAACCGAGCCACACGACACCTGCGAACAGACCGCAGGCGGCGTCCAGGGCTTCTTTTCCCGAGTTTTCGGAGGAAACTCCGAAAAAGCGCTGCCCCCTCCCACCGGGAACCAACCGCCCGCTTCCGGTGTCCAACCTCAATCAGAAGAAGAAGCCAAGAAGAAAAAAGGCCTCTTCGGCAAGATTGTGGGCGTCTTCAAGGGAGACAGCAACAATCCCAAGAATGACAAAAACACTCCTTCTCCGTCTAACACGGGGACTGGAGCAACACCGCCGCAACCGTAACCTTTACCGTAATTCTTAGCAGGTTGTTTTAGCGATGCCGCAAGCACCACTTTTATATGCCCTTCTTGGGGCTGGCCTTAAACGTGCTCAGGATCTAACGATTACGCTGAATAGGGCATGAAACTCCGTAGTTTCGTATGTCTGGCCGGGGGTGGTATATGTTTTCCTGGATCCGCATCAGCTCTCTCGCTCTTCTCTTCGTGCTTCCCTTCTGCACTTCCGCAGCCCTAGCTCAGAACAGCGAACAGTTAGAGGTCGGTCCTCCACCGCTCCACCGCGTGGAGCCGCCCAAAGCCGAATCCACTCCGGAACAACTCGAACAACAAGGCGACGAACTGCGCGTCGAAAAAAACTTTCTCGACGCTGTCGACTACTATCAAGCCGCGCTCAAAGGCGCCACTGACATAGCCGCCGTGTATAACAAGATCGGAATCTGCCAACTCATGATGCAGCGCTACCGAGATTCCAAGAAGAATTTCGAACGCGCCATCAAGGCCGACCGCAAGCACGCGGACGCTTACAACAATCTAGGCGTGATCTACTACCAGGCCAGAAGCTACGGCAACGCTATCAAGAATTACGAGAAGGCTATCTCTCTGAACGACGACGCCGCGTCCTACTACAGCAACTTGGGAGCAGCCTATTTCGGCAAGAAGAACTTCGAAAAAGCGGTCTATAACTATTCCAAGGCCATGAGCCTCGATCCTGACATCTTCGAGCGCACGTCCCACGCCGGAGTCCTCGCCCAACTCCCCTCACCCGAAGACCGCGCCCACTACGACTATGTCCTGGCCAAACTTTACGCCCGCACCGGAGTTCCCGAGCGCTCTCTCCACTATCTCAAAAAAGCCATGGAAGAAGGATACAAAGACATCAAGAACGTCTACACAGACAACGAGTTCAGCACCCTGCGCAAGGATCCCAGGTTCGCCGAACTGATGCAGGCAAAAACCACCGCCATCCCTGACTAGGCGCGACACGGTTTTTCTTGCACTGGCGTGCAGACGTGGCTCGGAATAATTTGATCTTGATTTGAAAGGGCGCGGCTTCAGCCGCGCCGCAAATTCCGTCGTCCAATTCAATGTAGCTTCCAGTAAAGTTTCAGGAACACATCGAGGCGTTCAAAACCGGCCAAAACTTCCGCCACTCAGTCTCCCGCGCCTTCTAACAGAAATCCGTTCGATTCCTGGTCTGCGTCCACCAACCCCTCTGGCAAAACCCCGCGATTGTATTCCGCCATGCGATTCTTCCACTTCAAGAAATCCGTAATGCTCTGCGGTTCAATCCGGACCTCGACCCTCCGCAAACTCGCCAGCAACAGATTCATTTCATACTGAAATCCCAACGCCGACCGCAAATTCTTCGCCGACGTCTTCACCCGCTCTATATCGCGCCCACAGACCTCCAGAAGGCCCCAACCGGCTGGTAATTCCTCCACCCGAATCAACCCGCGCGGAGCCATATAGTACCTCTCGCACCCCACGCCAGTTTCCGGATTTGACCGAAATGGCTTCCCGCGATCCGCCAGAAAATCCCCCCGCGACACCTTGCTCTCCACCAACACCGAATGGCAAGCCTTCTTCCACCCAATCGCATCCGGCATCTCTCCGCTAACGCAAGCCTGTTCGCTCAATATCACCCCGCAGCGGTACCGGCGCAACCACGCCACAGCCATCGTCACCAATTTTGCATGAGTCACAAGAGAAGTCTGAAAGCAGAACCATCTTCTGAAAAGTATCAGTCTTGGGAACGGCTCTAATTTGGATACAAAGTCTTAAGTAGGAACGGACAACCTTGCTCGTCCACCCCAAGGCCAATTCTAGTTTCGAGCCGCCCGCCTCTCTGGCAACGATCTTCCGCGAGCCGTGGCGCTTCGCAGTCCCCGCACCAGCACCGGACGTCGCAGCACGGTCTCCAACAAATGCCGCGCCCCTGCGACAATCTCCGCCGACCGCTCAGCCGCCGAATGCCCCGCCACTCGCACCACCACAAAATCGCTCTGCACCTGAACCTCAAGCTCGTGCTCGGAAGCCTGCGACGAGAAACGACTGTGCGCAGTCAGCCGGCCATGTGGCGACGAATCGCCCGAACCGAGGGCCGCTCTGCCTCTCTCCACAGAGTCCCTGGGCACCACTCCATCCAAAGCATTCGCCAGCCGCAAAATCCCTGCCAGCTCCATCGCCGTATGCCGGTCGGGCAACTCCAAAATCTGCATCGTTTTGCCCCGGGGGCTCGGCAGCGCCCCGCGATGATAGCGCGCCACCACTGCCGCCATCTCCAACTCTCGCGCACTCCATCCCAAGGGCAGCGCCATCTCTCGGATCATCCGATACGAGGCCTTCCAATGTTTCGCCGCGCCATGCGCCTTCCCCACGTCATGCATCAAACTCGCCGCCTGCAGCACCGCCCGCGCATCCACCTCTTGCTCGGCATCGACCCCCGCCTCGCTTTTCCTGCGGGAACCCGATTTTTGGTCCACACCAACCACGAGATGCGTCAGCACGCCGTGCGTCGGCAAAAGCCCCGCCGCTCGCAACCCGTCGTATAACCCGAGCGCGAGCCGCGTCACATGCTCCGAGTGCGCAAACTCTGGATCTAAATATCCCGCCCACACTCGCATACGGCTCATCGCCGCCGCCCGCAATTGCGCACCCTCCGGCAACTGCGCTCGCCACACTCGCCACAAAGAATCTCGCCCCACCATCTTCGCGCGATACTTTGCAATCCGCTTCCCACGCTCCCTATTTAACCGCGCCTGCCATCGCCGCTTGCTTGCCAGATCGGGAAAGGCCCCGATCTCCAGTGCCGTCGCCCATAGCACATCCAGGTCATGCACCTCGCCCAGCAGATCCTGCAGCTCCTTCAAGTCCGCGCCCCACGCCGCATGCAGCCGCGGAAGAAAATTTTCCACCGTATACCGAAAGCGCTTGATCCCGATTCGGAGTTGATGCAATCCCACCCGCGACCGCGTTCGCAACGCATGCTTATGCAAGTCATACGCCGCCGTCCACTTCTCCAGCGCAAGATGCAAATACACCAAACTTCCGGGACGAACCCGCGCCCCTCGCGCCGGTAACTCCCGCGCCCACCTCCGCCATTGCTTCCGGTCAAATGAATCCAGATCTTTAACCGCCAACTGCTTGCACTCCGCCTCTCGCGCATGCAAATGATCGAGCAACTTCTGAATCACCGGATCGGCGCGCACAGGATCATCATCAGCCTCTGATGCATGATTTTGAGAAGCCCCACCATTCGCTGAATGCTCTTCACGCGACTGCCCCTCGCCAGAATACTGTTCTCCATCACGATCGTCCGAGCGCTCTGAAGAATCACCTTGGCTAAGATCGCCCGTGTCGCCAAGCTTTTCGAGCCACTCCTCCATCACCTGCATATCGCGCAAATCGCCCAGCGCCTGGAAAACTTTCTTCCCTGCCTTCTTCATCGCCTTCCACTCGCCCTCAGGATCCAGCGCCATCAGCCCATCCGCGAGCGACCGGCAGCGGCGCAGCGAGACCCGCAAATCGTGCACTGCCTCGACATCAAATCCCGCTCGGGCGCGCTCGCACTCCTTCAGCACACGCTCCATCCAAGCCCGCAATCCAAGCTTCGGCTTGCCACGACCCGACCCATGACCGCCCGCCTTCGATCGCCGACTCTTAGGATCCACCGCCTTAAGCCGCGCCAACTCTATAACCGGACTCGCTTCCACCCCATCCCCCTTCACAACCGGAAACCATTGTCGCCTCTTTCCCTCAATTCTTCTACCGTCCCCATCCCTGAGGCGACACTGGGCGGGTGGGCCGTCCTCTCGCGAAGACAAGAGGGTACAGGGGCCGGGCCACCGTCCTCGCAAACTGACGATGAAACGCAAAAGAAAAGACGCGGCAAGCCGCGTCTCTGGATTTTTATTAGCTCGGGGTTTTGTTTGCCAGAAATCTCCAGGCGTTACTTTGCCGAGGAAACTTCTTCGACTTGTTGTAGGACTTTCTCGCGTTCTTCCGCATCCTGCATTTCTTCACGCGGAGAACTTGGAAGCGCGAACTCCAACACTTCGTCGACCGTCTTCACGAAGTGCGTCGTTAGCCCGACTAACTGCTCCGGAGTCAGATCTTCTTCGACATTCGTTTTGTTTTCCGCCGGAAGAATGACATCGTGCACGCCCGCGCGTTTCGCGGCAAGAACTTTTTCCTTGATTCCGCCGACAGGCAGGACATTTCCGCTGAGCGTGATTTCTCCGGTCATCGCGAGCAAGGGACGAACCTGCTTGCCCGTGAGCAAGGAGACGAGCGCAGTGACGATGGTGACGCCCGCCGAAGGTCCATCTTTTGGAATCGCGCCTGCGGGAACGTGAATGTGTATGTCGTGATTGGCGAAAAACTCTTCGTCAATGCCGAGTTGCTTGGCATTCGAACGAACCCAGCTGAGCGCGGCTTGCATCGATTCGCGCATCACATCCTGAATCTGTCCGGTGATGGTCAGACCGCCTTTACCCTTCATCTGGTTGGCTTCGACAAATAAAACGTCGCCGCCCGAAGGAGTCCAGGCGAGCCCGACGACTACGCCTGGGCGTTTCGTGCGCTCAGCGATTTCGCCTTCGCTGCGAACTTTGATGCCACCAAGAAATTGCTGGACGATCTCGTTGGTGACGACCAGCTTTTCGGTCTTGCCTTCGGCCAGGCGACGAGCCTGCTTGCGGCAGATCGTGCCGATGGTGCGTTCGAGATTGCGCACTCCAGCTTCGCGCGTGTAGTGACGGATGATGTGGCTAACCGCTTCTTCGGGGAACTCGATCTGCTCAGCCGTGATCCCGTTCTCGTCGATCTGGCGCGGAATCAGGTACTGAAATGCAATGTGCACTTTCTCTTCTTCGGTGTAACCCTGAAGTTCGATAATCTCCATACGATCGCGCAACGGCTCGGCAATGGGATCGAGCATGTTCGCGGTCGTGATGAAGAGAACCTTCGAGAGATCGAAGGTCACGTCCAGATAATTGTCGCGGAAGGTCGAGTTCTGCTCGGGATCGAGCGCTTCGAGCAATGCCGAAGCGGGATCGCCGCGAAAGTCGCGTCCCACCTTGTCAATTTCATCGAGCATGAAGACCGGATCTTTGGTTTCGGCGCGACGAATGCCCTGGATGATCTGACCAGGCAACGCTCCGATGTAAGTGCGACGATGGCCACGGATTTCGGCCTCGTCGTGAACTCCGCCGAGTGAGAGGCGAACGAACTTGCGGCCGAGCGCGCGGGCAATCGACTTGCCAAGCGAGGTTTTGCCCACGCCTGGAGGTCCGACGAAGCAGAGGATTGGTCCCTTCATGCTGGGCTTCAGACGACGGACGGAAAGGTAATCGAGAATGCGATCTTTCACTTTCTGCAAATCGTAGTGATCGGCATCGAGAATCTCCTTGGCCTTCGGAATCTCAATTTCTCCACCCGATGTTTTGGCCCAGGGAAGGACGGCCAGCCACTCGATGTAGTTGCGCGTGACCGAATAATCTGCGGCCATGGGAGACATGCGCGCCAGTCGTCCGAGTTCTTTCAGCGCCTCCTTCTTGACTTCGTCGGGCATTCCAGCGGTTTCGATCTTGGTCTTCAGTTCTTCGGTATCGCGAGCGCCTTCGTCCTGCTCGCCGAGCTCTTTTTGGATGGCCTTCATCTGCTCGCGGAGGTAGTACTCGCGCTGGGTTTGCTGAACGCGATCCTGAACCTCGGACTGAATCTTGTTGCGCAGTTGCTGGACTTCGAGTTCTTTCGCGAGGTGCTGATTGATCTTCTCGAGACGGATGCGAACATCCGTGGTCTCAAGCGTCTCCTGCTTATCGGAGGTGGAGAGCGAGGGCAGTGACGAGGCGATGAAGTCAACCAGGCGCCCGGGCTCTTCGATGTTCATCGCGACGGTGGAAAGCTCGTCGGAAAGTGTTGGCGATCCAGCCACAATCTGCTGGAAGAGAGTGAGAACGTTGCGCTGCAGGGCCTCGATTTCAGAGTCCTTTGGCGGGATAATCTCGGGAATCGTTGTGACCCGCGCGCGCATGAACGGAGAAAGCTGCGCGAAGTCGGCGAGACGCACACGCTCCAGGCCTTCAGCGAAAACGAAGAGGCTCTGGTTGGGCATCTTGACTACTTTGTGGACGACGGCCAGCGTTCCGATGGAGTAGAGATCGGTGGGTTGAGGCGAATCGACGCGCGCCTCACGCTGGGCCACGACGACAATCGTTTTGTCGTCACCCAGAGAGTTGATGAGTTGAACCGAACTCTCGCGGCCGACGGTCAAGGGCAATACGGCATGCGGAAACAGCACCGTATCGCGGACCGGCAGAATGGGTAGAGAACGCTCGGTGGTGTCGTAAGAAGTCGGATCGATGGATCCAGAATTAGAAATAATATCGCTCATTAGAATTTTCCCTAATTTTCCCTTGAGTGGCTTGCACTCAACTTTGATGATGCAGACTACGAAAAAGATGCAACCTGGGTTCTAGGTTGTTGAATTCTAAACCTAATTAAAGCTTTTGCAAGACACAGAAGGGACCGGACACAGCAATTGGGATCGGATTTCTATCAAATACGGAAAACGCGCCTTTTGGGACTCCAGGGTGAAGGCGCGTCTTGGGTGAACGGTCAAGCAACAAAAAGGAGAAAAGGTTTCTCAGGCCTTTTCGCAGGTTCTCGTGGATTACTTCCCTCGGTTAGAACACGTGTTTAGCGGTGTCGCCTTTAAAAATCAGTTCGTGGAGCACGCGTTCGTTGGCTGCGTTTAAGGTATAGATTCTCTGGTCGTCGCTGGCTCTTTCGTTTAGCGGGACCAAGGTGCACTTGGCGCGAACCTCGATTGGTTTCCGAGTGTTCAGCTGGCGGAAGATCATGATGTGGTCGGATCCTTCCATCACGTGGCGAATCTCGTAGTTTCCTTTGGGTAGCACGGTGTCGGCGACACGGACCTTTTCTACGAAACTGACCTGATATTTATCGGAAATTCCCATCGAGTTCTCAGCAATCAGAACGGAGCTGAGCATCCCGAAACAAAGAACGATGAGAATTGCGGCAAGAACTTGACGCATAAGGCCTCCTAAGGCTTGTGGACCTTAACTGGTCCTCTATGAGGCTAGACCTAGGCTGAGGTTCCTGCTGTGCACTGCCTCACAGGAGATTGTGACGAAAGGACGCGGCCCAAGTGGAGCGTGTGCTCAGGCTTCGGGATAGATGCCCAGGACTTTGACGAGTTCGGCTACTTCGGCCAAGTGGCGAAGGGCGTTGCGCGAATCCTGGTCGTCGCCGCGCAGCATGTCCACGAAAAACACGTACTCCCAAGGACGGCCGCGCATGGGACGCGACTCAATTTTGCTGAGGTTGATATCGCGAAGAGCGAAGACGCTGAGGGCTTTGAAAAGGCCTCCAGGAATATTCTTCATGCTGAAGGCGAGCGAGGTCTTGTGGGCGTTACGCGCGATCCGGGGTTTGCCACGGCGGATGTGAAAGAAGCGGGTGAAGTTTTTCTTGTCGTCTTCAATGCCAGCTTTCAAAATCTTGCCAGCATAAACTTCGGCGGCGCGATGACTGGCGATTCCTGCGGCGTCGGTTAAGGCTTCTGCGACGACGTGCTTCACGCTGCCAGCCGTATCGTAAAACGGTACGGGCGTGAAGTTAGGATTTTTTGAGAATAAATCGCGGCATTGATCGAGAGCCACGGGATGCGAGTAGACGCGGCGGACCTTCGCGAGTTTCGTTCCTGGGGGGGCGATCAGGTTGTGGACGATGCGCAGGCGGAATTCGCTGACGATGTGAACGTTACGGCCGAGCAACAAATCGAAGTGTTCAGCGACCGAACCGGCGAGCGAATTTTCGATCGGGATGACGGCGCCATCGACCGAACCGCGCTGCACGCGATCGAAGACCTCGATCGAACGAGCGCAGGGCACGATTTTTGCCTTGGGCAACATGGTCTCTGCGGCTTCGTGGCTGAAGGAACCGAGTTCTCCCTGGATGGCGATCTTCATTATTCTCGTTTCCTCACGATCTTTCTCATTTCTCATTTGGCCGGCGACAAGGCCAAATCTTTGCTCATGACCAGTGCGTCAAGTTGGCCAGAATAATATCCCGCAGTGGTTTTCTGCACGAAATAGCCGTGGCGCTTGTAGAAATGGATCGCAGGCAGATTGTTGACCGGCGTTTCGAGCATGACGGAAGCGACGCCAGCCAGAGCTAATTTGTCTTCGGCGGCACGCAATAATGCCGAGCCGGCGCCGGCGCGACGCGCCTTCCCGATGACGTCGATGGTAATGATGTGTCCGGTCTTGCGGCGGCTCTCGGCGACGATAAAGCCGAGGATGCTACCCTCGTTCTCCGCGACCAAGGTAAAGGCACCGGGCCGCTTCATATAAAAGGCGAGTTCGGGACGCGAGTAGGCCAATTGCGGATCGAAGCAAGCCTGATCGATGCGCCAGAGCGTATCGAAGTCGGGCTGCTGGAAAGAACGAATAGAAAATGGCACGCCGCCATTGTAGCGGGTCGGCCGTTCGTCGTTCGCCGTTTCGTCGTTGGGCTATGGGCGTCGTCGACAAGCGGGAGCTTCTTTGGCAAAGTCGGAAATCGGCAGAAAAAACCCGCCTGACGCCGAGTGGATACCGCTAGACTTGGGTTTAAGTCGCCGTAGACAGCCATGGCCTGGGAGACTGCGATGCGAAGAATCTTAACCTTCTTGTGCGGTTTAGCCTTGATTGCGGTTTTTGTGGCACAAAACAGGCTTGCGTTCGGCGAAGAGCAGCCGCAAACGACTCCCATGGTCACAGGAGTGCTTGGCGGTCCGCGGGTCGGGGTGTTTGAGACGCCGAAAGATATGTGTGATCAGAATGACGTGCCGGATGCGATGGCGCGGGCGTTCCGCGATTCGACGGGCACGGTGCATCTCGTAGCGGCGGCCACGGACTTGTATCAGAGTCTGGGCCCGACGCTGGAAAGCGCGGTGCACACTTGCGATATAGGTTATCGATCCCCGAACGATCCGAATCCGGCGGATTTTGACGATACGGTGTGGATCGATTCCTTCTATACCTTCGATGGCAAGAAAGTCGCGGGCCTCTCGCACACGGAATATCACGGCTGGGCGATTCCGGGGGAGTGCCATTCGCAGAATTTCGCGCTGTGCGAATACGATTCCGACACATTCCACGTGTCGTACGATGGCGGCTACCATTTCGACCAGTCCAAAGGGCCGGCGAATTTTGTGGCGGGATTTCCTTATAAATACGCGATTGACCACGGTCCGATGGGATACAGCGTGGATTCGAACATCATTCCGTGGAACGGGTGGTACTACGCGATGGTGACGGATTATGCGTGGCCTTTAGGCTGTTCGGGACAGACAGGCCCGGACCGGTGTTTAGTGCAAGAGGGCGGGTCACCGATGCGCACACAGGATGTATTTGAGCCGTCGTCGTGGCGCGGCTGGAGCGGCAGTGATTTTTCGGTTCAGTTTGCGGACCCATACCCGGGCCCGCTACAACGTCCCGAGGAGCATGTGTATACACCGGTTCCGTACATGACGTTTGTTACTTCCATCAACATTTACCAGCCGGCAAATGTGGTGGTGGCTACGATATTCAATGGTTACACCAACGAATACGGGCCCAAGGGTCTCTATCTAACGACCTCGACCGATCTGGTGAATTGGACTACGCCCAGTTTGGTGATCACGCTCGAAAAGTTGCTGAAGCAAGAACCCAAGGGCAGCTGGCAGTACGCCTATTTCACGTTGCTTGATCCCGCGGCACCGGATTTGAATTTTTCCATCGTTGGCGGCTCGCCCTACCTCTATTACGTCCGGTTAGATAACAATCCACCCTACGGACGCGTGCTGTTCCGGCAGCCGATCCAGCTGACGGCAAATCGTGGACAGTAGAGTTGAAAGCGTTGTTGATTGGGGCGGGAATCCGAGGGAAATCGCGGCGGGGGTTTCGAGCACGCCGGTGAAAACGGCTTAGTCCGAGGGGTTTCGAAGGCGCGTTGGAGAGACTGCAGAGAACGCGACGCGCTGGGGCTCTTCGAGAGTTGGACCACTCTCGTTTGCAGCCCTTTTTTTCCTCTTCCGTCCTCTTGCGCAGTTGCATCTATAAGCAGTACGATTTCCAGCAAGAGGCATTCCGTGGGGCGTTTCATCCTGATCGACGTGGCTGCGGCAGTCGCGCTCTCCTTTCTCTGGTACGCATGGTTTGTGCGATATAACCGGAGGCGGGCGGCGAACGTCCTGCTTTGGGTTCAGGAAGCGTGCATGGGACGCGGCCGAGTTGCCGATCTACGCTGGCAGCACAGCAGTTCACGCCTGAAAGCCAGCCTGAATCTTTCGTCGCGCTGGTTTGAAGACACGCAACTTACGATTCGTCTTCTTCCGCGCGCACTTCCGTTGCACTGGGCTCTAAGCCGATGGCGGAAGCAGCAGGAGACGTTAACCTTCGAAGCGAACCTGGGATTTCCTCCGGGCTTTCATCTCGACATTGTGCGGCATCGCTGGTCGGGACACTCGGGCGCGAAAAAGCCCGCATCCAAGAGAATCACGGCGACGCGCGCTTGGACGGTGACGCGGCCGGGTCCGGTCATCCTGACGACCAAGGAAGATTGGCCCATGGAATTAAGTCCTGTGGTACAGGCACTGGCTTCGTGGCGGGATAAGGATTTTGTCGGCGTGCGTTTTAATTCGAAGTCTCCGCATTTCACGGCAACGGTTGCGCTGGAGAATCTTTCCGATCAGAAGGCGGCAACGGCGCTGCTCGGCTTGTTTCGTGAGTTGGCGGCCAGCTCATCGGCCAAACAACACTGAGCGATTGATGTAGCAGTCGCGCGATGTAGTAATCGCGAAAAACCATTCCACTCCTGGCGTGGCGGTCTATCCAAAGCGACCGCACTCTTTTTCGATTTCCGATTCAACCTCTTCCACAAGTTATTGAGACAACCCCTCCAGTAGGCCTCGAATCGTATACCAGGCACGGAGGCTGTAATGGACCAGCATCAGATGACAATTTTGGTGGGAGTGATCGTGGCTGTGGTAGTGGTTGCCGCGGTTGTTTTTTTCTTAGCGCGGAAACGACGAAGTCAACGGCTGCGCGAGCGTTTTGGGCCGGAATACGATCGTGTGGTGAGGAAGGAAGGCGAAGTACGTCGAGCGGAGAGTGTGCTGGAAATACGCGCGGCGCGGATCGAGAAATTTGAAATTCGTCCTCTAAGCGGGGCCTCGAGCGCGGATTTCGCGAACCGTTGGATGGCGGTGCAAACTCAGTTTGTTGATGATCCGAAAGGTTCGGTTACTCGGGCCGATCGGCTGGTGAACGAAGTGATGAAGGCGCGGGGATATCCGGTGGCAGACTTTGATCAGAGGACGGCGGACATTTCGGTCGATCATCCTGTCGTGGTAGAGAACTACCGCGCGGCACATGATATCGCACTGCGGCACAGTCGAGGGCAAGCGAGCACAGAAGACCTGCGGAGGGCGATGGTCCACTATCGTTCGCTGTTTGACGAGTTGCTACAGGAATCTCTACCCACACGAAAGGAGGCACGAGCATGAGCGTGCCATTGCGAAACGACGATTTTGAGGAAGAAGAATTGACCACGGCCGACTTGGCCCAAAGCAAACGTCCGGTCGCGACTGAACATCGGACGGGTCCGCAGCTGGCCGAGCCAACTTTAACCGAGCCAACGCCATTGGAACGAAGCGATGCGGGAAGCAGCGTGCGCGCTGCGTTACGCAGCGACGCGTTGGATGGCGAGCGAGCGTTCGAAATAAACACAAACGATGATGCCGCCTTGAGAGCTACTTCGAATGCGGCAAGAAGTGGGTCGGATGCGGCGCCCCTTTTCCCGAGCAATGAATTAGATGGTCTGCGAGGCCGGTGGAATGAAGTACAGGCAGCGTTCGTCGATGAGCCACGTCGCGCGGTTGAACAGGCGGATGGGCTAGTGGCGTCCGCGATGAAGCGACTGGCGGAAGTTTTTGCCGAGGAACGTTCAAAGTTGGAAAAGCAGTGGGATCGCGGGGACGACGTCTCGACGGAGGATCTTCGAGTCGCACTGCAGAAATACCGCTCGTTCTTTCAGCGCTTGTTGTCGATCTAGAGGTTGTCGATTCGACAAAATCGGGGCGTGATTCAAATCGAGTCACGCCCAATTTTTCTGCCTCATTCCGACTCTGACTCTGCTACAAAGCGATAGCCCACGCCGCGCACCGTTTGCAGGTGTTTTGGGTGCGCGGGATCCTCTTCGATATAGCGACGCAAGCGAACCACGAAGTTGTCGATGGCGCGAGTGTCGGTATCCTCATGGAGTCCCCAAACATCTTCGAGGATTAACTTGCGCGAAACTACGCGGCCTGCGCTGCGGACGAGATAGCGAAGGAACTCGGCCTCCATCACGGTGAGGTGGATGGTGTTACCGAGGGTGCGGAGTTCCAGTTCTCCAAAGTCGATGGTCTTACCCGCAAAAGTGAAGATATCTTCAGGGGGACGCGATTCGTCGGTTTGCAACGAAGCTAACCCCTCATGGATGTTATCGGGTTGACCCGCGCCGGGGGCTTTTGCCGTGTCTACCTGTTTCATCCACGCGCTGCGGCGCAGGAGGCTGTCCAGGCGAGCGATGAGGATCGCTAGTTCGAAAGGCTTGGGCAGATAGTCGTCGGCGCCGGCGGCGAATCCTTGCAAAACGTCCTCCGGGCGGCCGCGCGCGGTCAGCATCAGGATGGGAACGTAGTTTTTCTTTTCGCGTAGCAGTGTGGCCACGTCGAAGCCGCTTTTTCCGGGGAGCATAACGTCGAGAACGACGGCATCGAAGCGCTCTTCTTTTTCGACTAGACGATCGAGAGCGGTTTCGCCATCGGGGGCAAGCTCAACCGCGTGTCCCTCAGCTTGCAGGTTGAAGCGCAACCCCTGCGCGAGGTGCGCTTCGTCTTCGACCACCAGGACGCGGCTCATGCCGTACTCTCTTTCCGAGGCAACTCAAGAGTGACGGTGGTTCCTTTTCCGGCCCCATCGCTTTGGGCAAAGACGCGGCCACCGTGCTTGCGGGCAATAGAGCGGACGATGAACAATCCGAGGCCGGTGCCCTTCACTTGTGAGAGCGAGCGCTGGGTGACACGGTAAAAGCGTTTGAAGATGCGTTTCAGTTCTTGCTGGGGAATGCCGACGCCGCTGTCGCGCACGCGAAGCACGAGCCGCTCTTCATCCGAACCATCGAGTTCGACCGAGATGTGAACTCCATAGGGCGAATATTTGACCGCATTGTCGAGCAGGTTGGATACGGCGGTGCGCAGTTCTTCGGGATCGCCAACAACCACGGTGCCGGAGCCATTGCGGGATGAGGGAACGGTGGATGGAGCTTCGCGATATTCGAGAGCGTGGTCCTGCAAGTGGTGACGCGTGCGGGCGAGTTCCATGCAGTCCTGCACGAGGGCGTCGAACTTCACGGGCAGACGCTGCGAGTTCGTTTTTTTCTGGGCGGCGGCTCCCGCTTTCAAGACCTGTTCGACGGTGTGGAGGAGGCGGTCGGTATCCACCAGCATCAGTTCGTAGAATTGCTGGCGCTGCGAATCCTCCACTTCGCGACGCTGCAAGGTCTGCAAGTAGAGGCGGATGGAAGCGATGGGCGTCTTCAGTTCGTGGGTAACGGCGTTAATGAAGCTGTCGTGCTGCTCGTTGCGGCGAATTTCGCGGACGAGGAAAATGGTATTGAGAACGAGTCCAGCGACGATGGCGCCGAAAAAGATGATGCCAAGAAAGACTTTGATGCCCTCGCGCCAGTTGAGGATGATCCATCCACTGCCGACGGCGAACGCTATAGCGGCGAGGCACACTCCCAGAGAGAGGAAAGTGTAGATGGCCTTCTGGCGGCTGATGATGCGCACAGGGAGATTGTAGCGGGGCAGGTGACGAGTGTCAGGTGGGAGGGGTGGGGAGCTGGTCGGCCGACAGCGAAACAGCGAAGAGGCTCCCGCGCTGACCACCACGGCCAGGACGAGAGCCCTTACTGAGAGCTAAAACCAAAGCCTGTTTTTTAATCGTTTCCCGCAGCCGCGGCCAGCACCGCCGCAGCGCGCACATCCCTCGTCAACGGAGGCTTCGGAGGCAGGTGATCGAGTTGCACTTTATAAATGTGCCGTGCCAGGCCTAATTTTTTCAGGGTCCAGATGCCGTACCAGTTCATGTCGATTTCGTACCAGCGGAGTCCGTGACGCGCCGATACTGGATGCGCATGATGGTTGTTGTGCCAGCCTTCACCGAAGGTCAGGATCGCCACGAAAAGGTTGTTGGTGGAAAGATCTTTGGTGGCAAACCGGCGCGTTCCCCAGAGATGCGTGACCGAGTTCACCATCCATGTGGCGTGGAGTCCGACAACAGTGCGGGCGAATACTCCCCAGAGCAGCCAAGGCAGACCGCCAATTGCGTAAAGAATGACACCCAGGATCACGTTGCTCGTCCAGTGATAGGTCGTCAGCCAGACGTGAACTTTATCTTTGGTTAGGTCCGGCACATAGCGGGCCAGGGTCGTGGTGTCGTGATGCATCGACTTGCCGGTGAGAATCCATCCCATGTGCGCCCACCACTTGCCGTCGTTCGGAGAATGCGGATCGCCTTCTTCGTCCGAAAACTGGTGATGAATGCGGTGGGTCGCGACCCAGAAAATCGGTCCGCCTTCGAGGGCGAGGGTGGCGCACCAAGTCAGAAAATATTCGACCCATTTTGGAGTCTTATAGCCGCGATGCGTCAGCAGGCGGTGATAGCTCATGCCGATGCCGAGGCTGCCCGAGACCCACCACAAGAAAATGGCGACAAAAAATGCCGGCCAGGTAAAGAAAAATAGAGCCGCGATTGCGCCGACATGGAAAAGGCCCATGGCAATCGCAGTAATCCAGTTGAAGCCGTCGGCCTTGGCTTTTTGTTTACGGTTGGAGCCTTCTCCGCCGGCTCGCATTACTTGGCAGGTGGCTGCGTCGATCGTCTCGCGTACGGTTTCACTCATCGCTTATCCCTTAGTCAACTTGGACTGAAGCCCGAATAGGACAATAGCAAGAGCCGAGCGTTCTATTTGTAATACTTCTGTAATCCTCGCCAACAAAAGGGGTTACGGCGGTAACGGGTACCGTTTTGGGAGGGATGGAAAGGCACCGGAAGGCAGGTGGATAAGCCGGATTCGAATCTGTGCGGGGAATCGGATAGGGGTTCATTTCTTCGTGACGGAGCGCACTGCGGCCAGTGACCCCATATCTTTATTCTGCAGGTTCGGCTGACGTAGAGTATTGTTGTCAGGTCAACCGAGCTCCGAAAGCAGGAGGTGTGAGTTGAAGCAAGAAACTCTACGTCGAGTCATTGGGAAAAGAATTTCGCTGGCCACGCTGGCAATTTTTCTTTTTGTGTTCGGCTTATGGGCACAGAAACCGAGCGCGCCGCCCCCCGAAAATAAAGTTCCGCCGGAGGCTGCGGCGAAAACAAACCCCGTAAAGCCGTCCGAAGAATCGCTGGCCAAAGGCAAGAAGATGTACGGCTTGGATTGTGCGATGTGTCACGGGAAAGATGGCGACGGCAAGGGCGACATGGCGTCGGACATCAAGAACGTCACCGACTTTACGAACCCCAGTTCGCTCAAGGGCAAGACGGATGGCGAATTGTTTTATGTGATCCGCAACGGCAAGGGCGATATGCCTCCCGAGGGCGATCGCGCCAAAGACGACGATATCTGGAACATGGTGAACTACGTCAAGTCGATGGCGAAGAAGTAAAGCTGTTGTCTGAGTCGCGGGCTGAGTGATGTCGGCTCGCGATGGCGGCTACGCAAAAACGAGGGCTGTGCGCTTGACTCCGACTACGGGCGAGTCGCCCGTCCCTACACTCGTCCCAGCTCACACGCGGGTCGCGCAATAACTTTCATCAAAACTCGAAGGCCAGCCCAGCCGTTGGGGTGATGGGAAGGCCTTGTCCGGTGATGACGTTGTACGTTCCATTCTGATTTATCGACGCGTAGAAATAGCGCGGGTTGCGGTGGTCAGTCAGGTTCAATGCTTCTCCGTAGAGAGCCAGCTTCCAACGAGTGAAGGCCCAATCCTTTTCGGCGCGCACGTCGAGGCGCTGGTAATCGCTGAGTCTCTCGGCGTCACTGTTGATCCCCATGGGAATTGGGAAGCCAGAGCCGTAGAGAAATTTTCCGCTGACGTGAACCGTGGGACTGACGCGATAGCTGGCAAATACATTCACGGTGTGGCGCTGGTCTTCGTTGGTCGGGAAATAGGGAGCCCAATAGGGTCCGGGATTGCAACACGATGGAAGGCTCTCCCGGGCATAGGTCAGGGTATATCCGATCCAACCGGAGAGCCGATTTGCGGTGCGGCTCTGGAGGACGATCTGCGCGCCGCGAGCGTGGTCGCGCTCTTCGTTAATAAAGCCGTTGGTGGAATAACATGTGTTGGTGATCGGTTCGTAGAAGGTGTAACTGTCGGAGGTAGTGTTTTCACGGTCAAAGGCTAAGAACTTGAGACGCATGCTCTCACCGATACGCTGCTCCAATCCGGCTGTGTAGTGGTTCGCAGTCTGATAAGAATAGAAATGCGTAATGCACCCGGAAGCGTCAACCGGGGGCGATGCTGGAAACTCAAATTGGTTGTAGCGTCCGACACCGAACTGCAACTGCGTCGCCGGGGCGACCAGCAGGGACGCTCCCAGTTGCGGCGATACAGGATGAAAATCAAATTGCTGCACGTCGTCCAAACGTAATCCGCCAACCACATGAAGACGGTTGTTCAAGAAGCTTGAGGTCTGCTGGAGGTATCCGGCATTTTTCCAGCCGGTTGTACCGAAACCGCCGGAGGGTCCGGCGGTTCCGTCGTTGTTGTAGAACGTAGAATCGTAGCTCTCGGTGGCGCGACGCGCGGTCCATCCACCTTCGAGCAGGTGATCTTTTTGCCAGCTCCAAATTACGTTGCTGCCGGCGACCCACTCTCCGTAGTGTTGGCTACTCAAGGGGGCGTTAGCGGGATTCCAATATTGAAAAGGCGCTTGCAGATAGGCGGCATGCGTTTCGACGAGGAGATGTGGATTCGCGGCCCAGCGCCAGCCGGCGCGTCCCATCATGAAGTCGTTGGTGGCGCGTTGAATGTCGTTGGGACTGGAAGTGTAAGTCGGGTTCAGCAACTCATAGAAAGTGTGGCCACCGACCCCGTAGAAAGTGACGGTTTGCCTGGGAGTGAGGTCGTAGGAGAGTTTGAGATCTCCATCATAGAACGAGATGTTGTCGGAGGTATCGTTCAGGCGTCCGCGAAGAAGAAAGCCAAGATAACTCTTGCGGGCGGAGGCGAGCCACGAACCTTTCTTACTTTTTCCCAGCCTTCCCTCGCCCAGGAACTCGGAATCGGCAAGCCCGACCGAGACGCGGAAAAGAGGCGAAGTGCGGCTGCCGTCGCGGGTTTGCAAGTTCAAAGCGGCTCCAACAGAGTCGCCATATTTTTCTGGATAGGCGGCCGGGAAAAGTTTGATGTCTTCGATGGTTTCGCTGGTAAAAATGCTGAGGCTCGCGCCTTGTGTGATATCGGTGCCATGAAAGGGCGAGGGGACGAAAACGCCGTCAAGATAAATGCTGGTGTCCTGGTAAGAGGCGCCCATGACGGAAAACTGGGCGAAGAAATCGTTGCCGCCTTCGGCGGAGACTCCCGGCAGTGTTTGAATCGCGCGGAAGGGGTCGTCGGCAATGACGGTTGAAGTCTCGCGAATTTCGGAGCTGGTGAGATTGAGTTCGGTGATCGCCGGAGAATCGGGTCCCTGAAAAATGTCGCCGTGGACTTCAACTTCTTCAGTGCGGCGAAAGTTATCGGGTGCCAGCGCAATGTCGAATTCCTTGGCCGGTTCGTCGGGCGCCAGCGAAAACGCAACCGTGACGAGGCGATATCCGACGGCGTTCACACGCAAGATGTAGTGACCCGGCGCAATTCGCGGAATGAAGAAGGTGCCATCCTCTTTCGTGATGGTCTTGGGCAGGACAGCGGGTAAATTGGATGCGGCGTTCGCTTGCGCATCGAGGACTGCAACTTCGACACGAGCGAGCGACTCGCCGCGATCGCCGCTTACAACTTTGCCACGGATTTCGGCGGCGTTTAGACGACTGCAAGAAAAAACGATGGATGCCAAGAAAATGATCGTGAAGAAAATAGACAAATATTTCCGGATGAGAGCGGCCAGATCATCCTGCATTTCGTCCTCGATAAATGTTGGATCGGAGCTCGATTCAGAAGAATCGTCACTGGTCCTAGTACTTGTGTCTTAAAATCCTCCTGTGCGCGCGCTTATTTCGTTTGTACTGTTATCGCACCGCCGCCTTCACTTCCACTCCGGCCCACTTCTCCAGCAGCGTGAGCGTGGCGGCGTAGTCGAGGTCCTGCTGGCCTTCTTCGGCGGCAACGTCATACACCTCTTCGACGGCTTCGAGGCCGGGCAGGCGGACGCGGGATTCTTTCGCGGCGTCCAATGCGAGACGGATGTCCTTCAGCATCAGTCGCAACGGGAAATTTGGCGAAAAGTCGCGCTTCAAAATGAAAGGAGCTTTGTATTCGACGACGCCGGACTTGACCATGGACGCCATGATGAGCGGCAGGAGTTTTTCGACGCTTACTCCGAGTTTCGCGGCCAGTGTGAGGGCTTCGGCGAAGCCTTCGTAGATGAGAGCGATTTGCAGATTCATGACGAGCTTGGTGGCTTGCCCTTTGCCCGTTTCCCCCATGTGGAAGACTTGTTTTCCCATCGCCTGAAAAAGCGGCTGGAGCCGAGCCAGTGACGCGTCGTCGGCGCCGACCATGAAGATGAGGTTGCCGGATTCGGCGGCGATCTTCGATCCGGTCATGGGCGCGTCCACCCAGGTAGCGCCGCGGGCACGGGCGCGTTCAGCGAACTGCAGAGTGGCGGATGGAGAAATTGTGCTGGAGTCGGCAACGATCATGCCCTGGTCGAGCACCTTCTCAACACCGGTTGGACCCGACAAGAGGCCCTCGACGGCTTTGGTGTCAGACACGCACATCCAAACAACTTCGGCGCCCTCTGCGGCTTCTGCGGGAGAGACAGCGGTGCGAGCGCCTTCCACATCTTTACCGGCGCTACGATTCCAGACGGAAACTTCGTGTCCGGCTTTGACTAAATTGGCGGCCATGGAACGGCCCATAATTCCTAGACCTAAGAAGGCGACGCGCATCGGTCTCAACTCCTGGAGCGTAGAAGATTTTGCAGCGGATTGTATGACTTTCGATTAGATACGAGTTGCGAAGGCAGGGTCAAGGCAACGAGGCGGGTTCCAGGATGTTCGGTGTAAAGAGCGGGGTCCGGCGACCGGAAATCATTGACAGGGATCGAACAAGCGGACACGTTGTTGGAATGCTGCCATTTGGCGACCGCAGAAGGGGTGCAGGCCCGGTGGTAGCGTCGGGTAGGAGTCCGAGAGCATCTAAAGTTACTGGAGACTTTCTGTGGCAACGCGGATAATTAACAGAGAATCTCGCGCAACCGCGAATCGGGTGAAATCCTATTGGTTGAAACGATGTTGAAGTCTTCCCTAAAGAATCCAGCTCTACGCAAGCGCGCCAGCGAATTTACACGCCTGGTGCGGAATTCAGCGGTAACCCCACGCACCGGAACGACACACCGGGCGAAGCTGGTAGCGAATGGCGAGCTCGGCGTGACGTTTATTGGCCATTCCAGTTTCTTCCTGCAAATTGGCAAGTACAACGTTGTCATCGATCCTAATTTCGCACGTTGGCTTTTCGTTCTGAAGCGTTTGCGGCGGCCTGGGCTGAATCTGCGCGATCTGCCGCCCATGGATGTGGTGCTGGTGACCCACGCGCACTTCGATCACTTGCACCGCCAATCGTTACGCACGATCGCCCGCCAAACCCGGCGCCAGACCGGCACTGCGCCCACGCTTGTGGTGCCCCATCATTTATTCGATCTCGTATCCGATTTGGGCTATGAACAAATCGTCGAACTGGAGTGGTGGAACACGTATCGACACGGGACGCTCGATATCACACATGTTCCATCGCGACATTGGGGAGCGCGCATCATTAAGGATTCGCACCGAGGCTATGGCGGTTACGTATTGCGCAGCGGAAAGCATTCCGTTTATCACGCGGGCGATACGGCTTACTTTAGCGGCTTTCGCGAGATCGGAAAGCGGCTCTCGCCAGAATTGGCGCTGCTTCCGATTGGCGCCTACAATCCGGAGCAATTTCGCAATGTACATACGAGCCCAGCGGATGCGACACGGGCATTTCTGGATCTGAAATCGCGCTGGATGGTTCCCATGCATTACGGAAGCTTCCGGCTGTCGCACGAACCGATTGAAGAACCGTTGCAGTTGCTGGAACGCGAAGCTCTGGCGGCTGGAGTGAAAGATAAAGTTGTCGTGCTCGAAGAGGGAATTACGCGATTCTTCTAGAACGCCTCGCATGACTGCAGTCGCGACTTGTGTTTCCCGACGAGACGCCACTCTTCAAGAGTATGCTTTCACTCATGGACAAGAAGGAAATTGATTCTCCGAAGCTGACTGAGCACTTTCTGTTTTGGGCCGTAGGGATCGGCGTGTTGGTGATCGCGCTGCTTTTCGCACACTTCGTTTATCACGTCTTCTAAGTTTCGTTATGAGCCGGTATGGCGATAGCTTGCTGAAAATCGGAATCGGCCAGTACGCGCACGCTGCGGGTGTCATCCAAGCTGAGCATGGCGAGATCGCGCAAAACTAAATCCTCAAGCAAAGCCCCTTCCGTCGAGAGTGACCCGGTGCAAGAAACATCTCTGGCCTCAGAAAGCCTCGAGGGCGGGTTCGGCAAGATCGACCTACCGATTCTGCCCCCGTATCCACCGATGGAGGCCAAGTCTTCCGACACAATCCCGGCAGAAGGAAACTACGTTTACGAGCCGAAGTGGGATGGTTTCCGCTGTCTCGCTTTTCGAAGCCACGATCAGATACTGCTGCAATCCAAAGCGGGGCAACCTCTGGGACGTTATTTTCCAGAACTCGTTCAGGCGCTCAAGAGTCTCCCAGCCGAGCGCTTCGTGCTGGATGGAGAGATTGTGATCTTTTTGGAAAAAGAGTCAGGACAATCGAAGAATGCGGAGCGCCTTTCTTTTGATGACCTGCTGCAGCGTATTCATCCGGCGGAGTCGAGAATTCGGAAACTGTCGGAGTCTACTCCGGCTACGTTTATGTGCTTTGACCTGCTGGTGGACGAGCATGGCAAATCGCTGGTTGATTTGCCGCTCACAGAACGTCGCAGGAAGCTGGAGGACTTCTTTTCGTTAATTTCGGGAAAGTCGACATCGTGGAACTCGGCCACGCAA
>Ga0302274_10000604_pt1 | contig 36398 bp, 38 predicted proteins | sample III_Bog_N2_1_FD_198755 | JGI IMG/M metagenome (GOLD analysis project Ga0302274, IMG submission 198755) | Peat permafrost microbial communities from Stordalen Mire near Abisko, Sweden - III_Bog_N2_1 | ecosystem: Environmental > Terrestrial > Soil > Wetlands > Peat | place: Sweden: Abisko...
CGTCCCGCTTGGTTGATAACTCCCTAAAGGTTGATAAGTCGTATACGCTTGATGCTTAGTCTCAAGATAAACCGTTGTATCGCTTTTGTTGACTTTTGAAAGTGCTTTATAGTTAGTGAAATAACCATAACCATTTACGGAGTCGCCTTTTAACTTGTATTTAGCATTAGAGTAGGCTCGTATATTCGTCGAGTCCGAAGGAACTAAATACGTCCCGCTTGGTTGATAACTCCCTAAAGGTTGATAAGTCGTATACGCTTGATGCTTAGTCTCAAGATAAACCGTTGTATCGCTTTTGTTGACTTTTGAAAGTGCTTTATAGTTAGTGAAATAACCAGAAGGCGCTACGGAATCATTCGATAATTTATGAAGCCGTGAAAATGCCTTTGTAGCTAAGGTATCCATGCCTTGTTTGTAAAGAGGACTCTGAATTGAGTCTGTCACAACTACCTTACCGACAAATTGACTGTCTCCAGCCGTTCTGTGAGCGAAGTCTTCCGATAATCCAAATATAGACGCTACTAATACTAACCCTAAAAGAATCTTTTTCATATTGAATATTTTGTTATTTCTATGTCGATGGGATCGCCTACGACGTTAATTATTAATGTGTCTGCTATTTGATAATCTGTCCCCCAGTCAATAGGAGAACCATTTGTCATAGAACCAAATTTATTACCATTTTTAGTATCCGAGATATTCACCGTAGAGATTCCTTTTACCCTGAAAGTAATTTTGTCTATCCAAGTGCCGGCGGGTATCGCTATAGTCGTAGATGAAATAGATAAATCCCTGTAAAAGATATTGGAATACCCACCACCACCGCCACCTCCGTTATTTCCTCCCTGAACGGTGATAGTAATGGGTTTCACGGTATATGCTACAGTGATCGTTACGGGTTTTATTTCGGCAACTACACTCATGTCGTTATAGGTTGTTCAACGTTCATAATGCCTCTGTAATAGGTTCTTTTCATACCATCAGAGGTAAGTATCAGACAATCGTAATTATATAGTCCTTCTGGTATGTTAACCAAAAACTGATTTATAGTTAATACTCCATTAACTCCGTCTGTGATTGCGATAGCATTCGCAGTGCTTATCTGTAAAGCCATGGGAGACCAAGCATCCAACTTAAACTGAATAGTGACCGTTGCCCCTACCAAGTTTAACGGAGTGGTCAACATGGTAATCGGATCGTACTCGTTTATCGTCATAACAAATGGCGACATAGTATCATTCCCACTCACTACGGGCGGGAAATCCCATTGTCCTACAAAGGGGATGAAATAATCATGATCACAGCCATGATGGTCGTCGTATAATGACATTGGTTCTTGTATTAAGTTTTCCTATAATCTCTGACATTCCTGTATTGAATTTATTTTGATAGATCGCAGCCTCTTGAGGATAGACAATCAATAACCACTGACTGATAATAGAATCTACGAAAGCCCAAATAATAAGCTGATAGATGTATTTCTTATTATAGAAATTAAAACTCTCTGGTACTGCAAAATGGAATACAATAGGTACGTTCTCATGTGGGTTTAGATTCTCCCTGTATCCATCAAAATAGACATATTCTTCATCTGACTTCATATAACCCGCTATGCCGTCAAAGATGTCGCTCTCTGACTTCTTAATGAAAGATCGTATCAAGACATTATCCCCTGTGGTCACATTGGCTAAATCTAAAAGGTTTTTACCATCTTTATCTACACGACTCTTTGCCATGTATGAACTGACTTTTTTAACCTCTTCAAGTATGTCTAAATACTTAAATGTAAGGTCAAAATAAATCTCCCTGTGATGATGCCTGAATTCTTCCATTATCGTATCTTATTATTATTCTTTGGTTTACTAACCAATTCGATATAATCTAAATTCGACTCGTAATCTATATCTCCGACGAAGGCAATGCGTATAAACTTTACGCTTGTACGTTCAATCACCGCCCCTATGTTAGGAATAGGAGCGATGACTAAGCCATTTGTCGTTACGGTGTTCATATTGGACACAAAGTTGTATTCGTTGACCTAAAGTTTTCGCCTTCCGTTCCGAGCGTGTCTGATGTACTTAATGTAAGTCCCGGATTAAGAGACATGACCCAAATACAAAAGTCTCTCATCATCGTTGCATAAGTAGCCTCTGCGAGTTCAGCTAAATATGTGCTTGTCATTGCCGCGTAAACGTTTCCGTTCCACGTCCCACCCGGTAGGACAGAATATGCCGTAGTCCCTACCATTAACACGGTTGCTCTTTCGTAGCCATTATTTACGTATACCATAATTTTAATTTTAAGATGATCCTTTGTTTATTATTGTTCCGGTCGGGGCTATTTCTATCCAGAATGGCGTTCCTATCCCGTTAACTGTCACTGCTAAAAAGTAAGTGATTCCAAAGTTGTTACTCACTGGGTTTGTAAACCCCGCATCGTTGTACAAAACATCCCCTATTGCAGCCGGTCCACCTACGGTAGTCGTATAATAACCCCTCGAAACCGAATAAGCCGCCAAAGCATCCGTTCCATTAGTTGTCACCGTAGGGTTACTTTGCCCCATATATAGAATGTAAGATGCTTGATAGACTTGTTCACATACATAGTTTATCCAATTATACGTTAGAACTTCACATACATAGTTTATCCAATTATACGTTAGAACTTCACATACATAGTTTATCCAATTATACGTTAGAACTTCACATACATAGTTTATCCAATTATACGTTAGAACTTCACATACATAGTTTATCCATACTCCAACGGGTATTAATCCAACTACTCCGTTAGTCTCTGAACCCCCTAAGAAACGCCACATTAAACCATCTTCACTTCCAAATACATAAAACCCTACACTCTTACCTATTGGAGTTATCATAGAGCGTAAAACAGCCCTTGTGGACTCTTTAAACTGTTCTCCATAGACTTTTATAGGTCTTGTTAAAAGCATCGTCTGCCTATTTCCGCTTCTTAACTCACCAGAAAGGGAATATAGATAGAAATTTTGAGTGATACCAGTAACATCTTTGAGTAAAGCATACGTATTCGGATAGTCATTGACGAAATATTTGACTTGGTAGTCTGTCTTATAATAGGTTTTTGTGTCGAAGTTAAAAATATACGAGTAAGCATATAGTGGGTTAGAAATTATCAGTTCTCTATCTTCACGGTAGATAAAGGCTATTAACGAGCCTTTAAGATAGTCCATAAAGTTCAATTGAGAGATAGAATTAGTCAATTGTACAAGTTGATCATTCGACATTGCCTGTTTTAAGATGTCCAACTGATCTAATCCTGAAACTATCGCCAAAGGAGTACCGTTTAACGGAGCTGCTATGTCTTGTACGTTCTGGCCTGTGTCAATCATCAATCCCGAAGCCGAAACAAAGATTATTGCTTGGTCGATAGAGGTAATAGAAGCGGGATCAACGCATACATCCCTCGAAAGAGGACGTATCGAAGCATAAACAACATCCCCGCTTCCTTGCTCTAATGCCCATCGTCCATCTGTGGCATAAACGATAAGAGGATATTGACCAAACTGGCCTAAAGAGATTGGATTACCGTTTGATCTAAGTCCTACCAGTGTTCCACCGCCAATTTGGTAAGTAGAGGAATCAGGAAATACTATAGGGTTATCCACAGAGGAAACTTTCAACACGTTCAATCTATACTCAATTAGATTACTCAAAGTAGGAATAGTCGGAGCTGAAATAGGTATCGCTTGAATAGGCTTCAATCCCGGGTTTACATAACAAGCCAAGTTAAGGTATGTATGTGGCTCTAATGGTAGATAATCATGTACCCCATCAGTTAAAGAGTAATAAAAAGGCCCTATTTGTAAGATTATAGTAGCTTGAAATGCTCTACTGTCAGGATAGGTGAATAATCCGCTAAAAAAAATACTTAAGACATCGTATATAGTGCTTCCATAGTCGGGAGTTAAAGATTGAACGATAGTTTGAACTATATTCTCATTTTTAATATAAACAGCTATAGTAAGAGCCGCTATAGCGCTTCGAGAGGCTAACTCTGTTACCTGATTAACGGGCGTAGCCGTACCGGTTCCAGCACCAGCACCAATAGCAGTAAAAGTTGTACCAACTGTATTAACGCCTCCGATTAATGTAAAGTCTGTAGTCCCAGTTGTGGTAACGGTATAAGTATTGCCATTTAAGAAACTACCAGCGTTAATAGGGATTGTTCTAAAATAGCTATTGACTAATAATTGATAATACATCAAAGGATACCCCTTAAAGTAGTCAGAAATTATATTAGCCAAATGCTCTTCCTGATTGTAAGAATAAACTGCATTTCCATAAAGATTAATATAAGAAGAATTATCGTCAACCATCACTTGTTGAGTCTCTAAGATTGGCAAAATTTCAGTCAAGTCTATTTTTTGAGGTGTAGGTTCAATAGTAGGCGTAATTCCGATTAAATCTTTAATCGGAATAGATTTTATCAAAAAGAAAGAAGCGTTGTTTATTACTTTATCATGTAACTGCTTATCAGTATAAACTATTGGATTTTGAAATGTAGGTGAATAGCCAGTCTGTGTAGGTGGAGTTTGAATTATTACTCCAGTCTCATTAAGATAATCTTCAACTTGGATAGGACTCGACATGAAAATGTCAACGCTAAGTATCAAATCTTCCCAATTACTTGGTATCGTACTTTGATTAACCATCATTAAATCATATCCAGTTGTTAGCGAGAAAATGGTAAAATAATTACCCCCATCGTTTGATGCTGTATAAATCATTCCAGGAGCTGTATAAGGGAAATACCCATTCGTTCTTAACGAATTCTGCATTTGGTTGTTTTGTGTATTAACCAACATTACTGGCGAATGCTTAATATATGTTCCGTCAAATAATTGAATAGCATACCTTATAAGCACAAATCCACTGATTTTTCCAGTTTGATTAAGTTGATATACTCCCTTATTTATTGCACCTTGTATAGCCTCCCATACTAAATTATTATCGTCATAGGATAATGGCTGACTTGTTCCTGCGGGAGTATAGACACCTGTCGTTATCACAGGGGATGAAATAGCTACTTGATAAGGATATTCAGTTCCATTATATTCTGCTATATCCTCTATCAAAGCGTATAAGTAAAAATTAAATGCAGGATTCAAAAACGATGGATCAAGAACCTGATAAGAAGGCGACGTAGAGCCGTCTGGCGTGTCCCAAAATAAAAACATTCTATGTACTTCGGTATCGACCCAAGCCACAGAGACGATATTTTTAATAGATGAAATCTTTGGATTAGTACATGCAAGCAAAACAATAGGTGCGGCTAACATAGTAATCACCCCATTTATGTTTGATGCAAACCATGTTATATTGCCATTAACTACTCCCAACCAATGCTCATAGTCGTTATTAGAGTGAATATAGGGGTTAGAGACACCATTCATGTATTGGGAAGGTATTCCAGCCGTGCCAGTGCCCGATCCTACTCCTGTAGCTACAAAAGTCAATCCGATAGTATTAGAAGCAGCTCCAATAAGAGTAAAATCAGTCGTTCCTATTGATAGGATTAAATAAGATACTCCAACAACGAATGAGCCGGCCAAATTAGATTCAAAAAGAGCATTGGGAATAGTACCTATCGGACGCAATGAACCGTTCTTATGCCGTAAATTCATTATCTCCTCCATCCCTCCGTCGTTGACGATAGCAGAAGAAGCGGCTAAGTTCATGCTTCCAAGTTGTATTATGTTATCCTTTTGTTCCATCTATCTAAATTATTGACTAATAATATTCCCGACCATTCCCGACCATCCCGGACCTATGTGCGACTACTTTTTAGTTACATACTTACTGCCCTTGTTGGGATGGCTGTGGAGAATATTGGGGTAATTGCCCTTGTTGGGGTGGCTGTTGTGAAGCATTCCCCCCATTTACCCCACCTATTCCCCCACTTTGCCCCTGTCCTATTTGCTGCTGTGCTTGCTGCTGTTCTTCTGACTCTATGGATTGTAATAGTTTTTCCGCAAATGGGAATGTCACATTTGAAAGCATCATCTTTATATCTATGGCTTTCTCCTTAAACAGTTCTAACAAGAAGTTATCCATAATGCCCCTATAGCTTGTCGTGGAAGTGCTTTCACTGATTATAAGGTCAAACTCTGCATCCCTTACTCTATCTGGATCGTAATAGCTTGCTTCTTTTGAATAGTTTTCACCGGCAACGCGTATGATTTTTTTCTTATCGTAATATTGTTGGATGACTTTCATCATCTTAGTATCCCCATCAACTCTAAAAAGCTGAAAAGACTCGAATAGATCAACCAGATTAACGGCTGACTGTTGTGTCTGTTGGGCAAATAAAGAAGCCGCAGTACCGGAAGCGGGCTTCTCTCCCCTCATAGCTCCATGAACACCAGAGATAGTATCCATGAATTGAGACATAAGGCTAATCATGTCGAACGTCCCTACGTTAGGTGGTGTCCCTTTCTCGGACACGAACATATCACTTAGTTTCTTTGTGGCCGGCACATCGAATCCTATCATTGCGCCTGGCGTTTGATAGTCTTCTTTTAGTTGTTCTGGCGTAGTCCCCTTTAAGGCTTGTAAGTCATAAAATACCGGATTCTTTGCGCTCGTGGACTGAATATAATCCCACTGCGTGAGCATCCTGTTAATCATTCTATTCTGATCAATCATATCCTCTACAAAAGGATGAGGCATGCCATCATACAGATTGTAATATCTATATGTAAATGGGTGTGAATTATGCCAATAAGGAGTCTCTCCTTCGTCAAGGATATTTCCCCACGGAGTGAGAAATCTATAATACCAGAATTTATGGATACCCCATTTGTAATTTATAAGTAACGCATCCTCTTTTCCTACTCCAATCTTTTGATATTCGAGTATCCTTTCTGCATTTTGTATGTCTATCTTTTTAATATCTTCAGGGTTAACCCAATATAATTTTCCTTCTAATAGGTCGTGACATTGAAACATCTCTTTAGTTTCCTCTCTCCATACTTCTATTACTCTACATATTTTTGGATTAGCGGGAACTAAAAATTCAAACTTATCATGTTGTGAATAATGGAAGATGCCGGCTCCACTTTCCGAGTATGTCTTTCTTATCTCAATAGCTTTCTTTCTGCTTCCTTTTGAGAAAGCGGCCACTACATCGGATATTCTTAAATCGTGAATCTGCCCTATCATCTTTAAGTCCCATCCTCTTGGGTCTTCCAGATTAGAAGACCAGAACATCCTTGCGGTGTTAAGGTTCTCAACAAATCCATCCGGAGTCCCTCTCATAGGCAAAAGCTCATATTTTGCCGATTGAAAACACACTCCAGAGGTACACATCTCCAAAAGAGCATCTGCATCTAATTGTTCTTTCTGATTTACCTGATTAACGTACTGTAGAGCGATACTCATCATCTCTCCAAGTTTCACTTCATCTGTATCTCTTACCGAGACTATGGCTTGTGTTTTGTTCGACCGATACTGACCTACAACGGTTTTTAATATCTGTCTTATCAGATTATGGACTAATGGAACCCTTCCGCGTCTTTTTATAAGTTCTTCCTCTTTTATTAAACTACCGTTCACGTCCTCAACCATGTCATCCCAATGCTTTCCAAATAGGTATCTATAGTTACGTCTTCTTCTCTCCCTAAACGGTTCTAATTTCTCCCATGCGTATTTGCATGAAAGAAGTATCTCTGAATCACTCTTTGACTCGACGCTGTCGAAGACGTCTATCTCTGTATCAGAAGGTATCCCAAGAGCCGAACGGGTAAGGAGTTTATTTATTTTCATAGTAATTCTGCTACATGGGTTAAAGCTATCTTAGCTAAATCCGTAGCCTCATAAATATCATACACTATTGAGGCTATCATCCAAATTAAAGGTCTTAGGAAATCCTCATCTAACGTTATCATCCCGTTAGGGTCTATCTGGCCGCCTGCGGTAACTGATAAGACAAGATCAGGGACATAAGAACCTTTCTGAAATGTCATCGTAATGATAGGATACGAAATAGAAAACAGACTCATCGTTAGATTGTCGCTATTTCGCACGCATATAGGTTTAGAGATATTCCCTCTTGTGTAAATATTGAATTGATCCTTATAATGAGGGTCATTCTCGTCTATAGTAACCGTTACGGGTCTCTCCCACTCGACTAACTTAAAATCCTTTAGCTTATAAAAGTCAGAAGGCAACGTAAAAGTGCCACTTCTATCAGCATTCAACACAACGGTTCCGGTTAATGATTTAACCGGCGTAATATGATAAGGGGCAATAGCTACTAAAGCATAATAGCCATCATAGATAGACTCTTTAATGTATGTCTCAATGGGTTTCTCGTAAAGTTCAGGTCTCAATAAGACTAATCCAGATGTAACGGGAATAGAAGCACCTGTAGAGGGATCGGTAATAGATAATCCTTCGCCAAAAGGCGTAAGTTCATCCATTTTGATTTTTACACGCCTTATCAAGTCTGAAATGGTCATTTTGTAAATGTTAGCCAGTCTGGAAAGTAAAATCCTTTAGATTTAGAGAAGGCGGCTATCTCTGCCGGAGTATAACCCGTTTCTTCTTCGGTGTAACCAAGTTCTTTGAGTTTTATCAAAGCACTCTGTCCATTTTTTATACCTTTGAATATCTCTGCCGGTTTCTGTTCTTCTTTCTTAGGCTCCTCTATAGGTTCGGGGTCTTGAAAATGTATTTTTATCTTTCCTTCTAAAAAGTCCCTATGTGACTCTATGGCTTTTTGTTCATTAACGTCATTAGTCAGATAGACACCTCCAAACGTCCTACCTCCCATTAAAGAGCCATGTTGGAAACTTATCCTATAATCCTGCCCTTTATGTTGACACATAATAGAGCAGTTCAAAAGCGCACTTTGGTATATTTTCATATTATAAAAATAAAGGGAGGTTTTACCCTCCCTTTATTGGGCTTTTAAGTATTAAGTACTATTGGATTGAGATGAATCTTCATATGGCATTTTGGATAAGCCAAAGCCGGACACATTACTTCAGTAGTAACACTTGCATCAGCATTTGCAATACCAGAAGTTACGAGGTCAAGATTCTTCACGTTTTGTTGCTCAAATGAGTACTTATACAAGTATTGAGGATCAATAGCGTACCCTTCGGTAGCTTCGCCCATCTCATCCATTAAAGGCATGTGCACCCAGTAAGTAGTACCAAAAATAGTCTTAATGGTATCCCACTCTATTCCAAACATCACCTTAGTATCACGTTCCAAGTCCTTAAATTGAGTGTAGTCAATCATAGAGATACTTGACAGTAACGATTTGCCAGCAAATACGATACGTTTATTCGAACCTACATTCTCACTAAATAGCTGTTCATGGAATAGGATAAGGTCATTTTTATCCCATCCACCAACTTTAGATACATTCTGAATCTGATATTCAAAAACCTGTGTGATATAACTCGAGATACCATTACACGTTAAGACGTCAGCATTCTTCACGGTGTCACGGGTATTTCCTTTGACGCCATAGATAGAACTTGCCTCAATCTCACGTTTGTACTCGAATTTAGCAGCATCTTCAATATCTACCTTATCCCATTTGACGTTTTTCTTTGATTTCTTAAACCAGTTACTTACCGTTACCTGAGATTTGAACGATTGCATGTAATTACCCACGAAAGTAGGAATAGCATTGTAAGCATCAGTCGTAATATCAAGTTCAGCAGCAGCACGGCCTAAACGATATAATGAGACTCCGGCAGGCAATGAAGGAACATAAGTAGAAACATCGGTAGACAATGTTTTCGGGCCGTTAATAGCCACCACCGTTAATGTATTAGTCCCGTAATTTCTTGCTTGTACATAAAGCGTCAAAGGTCGTGTGTCGGCAGTTGCTCCGTCAGCAAGATAACCAATAACAGTGCTTCCGGCAGTTTTAACCGCGAAAGAAGCAGCCGCGCCGGTTCCGTTTGCTGCGAAAGTAGGAGCGGAGGTAACGCCGGGTTGAGTAGCGGTAAACGTTACAGAGGTAGTCCCGATAGGCCCACCAGTCGTATAGTTAGTGAATGCGGTAGCTCTTATCAAGTCAGCGATATTAATAGCGGTACTTGTAGCTAATACACTTACGGCTTGCTCTACACCGTTAAGCGTAATGAGTACTTGTCCGGCAACAGTAGCGGCTCCGCTAACAGTTAAGGTATCCACCTCATTTACTCCTCCAATAACTTTGATTGTCTGCGAAGTGGCAAAAAGTTGAGCATTTGCAACAACTATGTCAGCGGCAGCCAAAGCTGTGTTTTGTACATAAGCACTTGATAGATAAGTAGAAACGGCTTTTACGTCATTAGCCCCCCATTTGATTTCTAATGATGGATCACCGTCCCATGGTCTTTGTTCTACATAACGCAAAAGAGTATCCAGAGGATTCAGATAAGGTCGAAACTGCGTGATTACCTTATCATAGGCACTCAACAAAATTTGATCTGACTCATTACGCACAAGCTCATCGGTAAGGGTATTTCCGGGCGATTGAAGGCCAGCATCTAATCCTGTGGTGTTATTAGGCACTTCATCAGGAATGCCAGGCATCGTCGATCCTTGAAAATCAGTGGCAGTGGCAGTGGCGGCAAGCGCACTCCCGTCCATCACACCAAAGATGGCGCAAACAATCATAAGGGTCATTATAGCAATATTCCCCTTAGTAAAATAGTCTTTAAATAGTTTTTTCATTGATTTATTATTAGGTTTAATTCTTTCTTTTTTTACTCTTTCCCATTACTCCGCTGTTTCCCCATTTATCCCATATATCACCTTTCCCTTCGGCTTCGGGTTGTTTAATGGAAGGAGCCGGTGAACCATGTAATGATGGAATATTATCACCACCCATGTCTTTGTTTTTTGCTATAATCTTAGCATTCTTTGTTGCTACGACTCCAGCTTGAATTCCGTCTTGTTGAGCCTGTGCCACATGGTCATCGTGATTCATGGCGTCGTCGGCTTTTTGAAGGACTTCGAGATTATAAGCGCCGGATAAGATTGGAACACCGAAATATTCATAGAACTTTTGGAACCAATCAGAAAAGGCTTTGTCGTCCATTTGTTTACTTTCCGCAAACTCTTGGAAAACCTTACCGGATTCTTCCATGTTTTTATGAAACTCTTTGTCTGACTTTCCTAAGTCCTCCTGTTTACGTGAGTACTCATCTTGTGACTTTACTATGTTCGCGAACTCTTCAGATTCTGGATCCATGTCCATAACATCTTTTCCAAAACCCGAAACGATAGCGTGTAAAGGATGCTTTCCTTCGGCCATGCTGCCAAACACGCCGGCCATAGCGGGATATTTCTTGATTCCTTCAGCTAATTTATTAGCGGCGGCTTCATGTTTGTCGTGTAAGTCCAGCATGTCATTAATGTCATCATCACCACTTCCATAATCCTTTTGTGGGTTTATGGCTTGCATTTTTTGGCGCAGACGATCCCGTGGGGACATCTGACCCTGATCTTGGGGTTGATCTTGGCTTTGATCTTCGCCCTGATCTTGATTTACGTCTTGATTTGGATCCATTTCGTATAATTATGCGTTTTGAAAGTGCAAATTTCTGAAATATATCCCGATTTTTGCGGTTGATCAGTCCTGATTTATTCACAAATATGTATTAATGAAATATAAATATAAGTTGATTCTACGAAGTAATTATTTGGTGCTTAATTATTTATGCTTTTAATACGAAAATATATCATGTATATATACACGATTTATGCAAAATATTAGTATATTTGTTGCTGTAAATTTTACGGTTATAAATACAACACTATGGAAAAGACATTCTTTGAAAAAGGATTGGCACTCAAAAACAAAATAGATGACATTGATGCCATGATTATTGGATATACACAGGAAATAGAAAGTATGAAAAAAATGACACCTGAAAAAATGGTTACAGCATATATCAAAGTAAGAGATGCACTTCCTTTTTATCAAAAGACCCTTGAAGGGTTATTAATATCCAGAACCGAACTCGAAAAAGAATTTGAAGCCTTATGACAGAGATACGAATGACTGGAAAGAAAAGAGAGCCATATCATAATCTTCATCTGCCAATAGAGATTTGGCAAAGGATGACAGAGTATGAGAGAATTAAAAACTCAATGCTATTACTTCCGGGAATTTTCGACTCACAAACACAAACATATGTGATGGGAGTCGAGTCAATGAAAAGTTTACGCGATTTTCAAAACGAGATGAGAGAAAAATACAACAGCTTCAAAACTTAAATTTTGCAATATTGGGAGTTGATTTAGATATTAAATTTATAAGGAGAAATAAAATGTAAAGCATGATAATAACCAAAGATCAGATTGAACGACACTTCAAATCGTTCTTCTTAAAGAATACCATAAATGAACAGGACAGCCTCGTTGTAGGCTGGGGGATGAGACTAATCGAAGATTTTAATATCGACGACTTAGTCTTTTTGCATAATGAGAAAATGAGCATCGTGGAGACATTAGCCAGAACCTACCATGTTTACAAAAAGCTAAAAGCCACTAAGGAGAGAAAGAGATCACTGCTATTTACGAAAGTAGCTAATCTTTTAGTTCATCACTACGATCCTTATGGTGTTATCAATGAGCTAATCTATGAAATAGAAGAGCTAAACGAATTTTTTACCAATGAAGACAAAGAGTATGAATAGTATTGACTACCAAATTAAACTCAACAAAAGTGTTCATTGGGAAAGGACACGTGACTTAACCAATGAAAGGAAAAAAGATATAAGGGAGGCGTATAAAAAAACCGTTGCTTCATTGGGTGAGACGTCTAAATACATGTCCAAGTCAGGTCTAATTACCATGACGATAAATAGTCCGGCTAAAAGATTCTATGTTGATGACATAGAGTGTAAAAAGATCATCGTAATGGCACATAGGGGATTTGAGATAGCCCTTAAATCAAAAAACAAAAGAGCTATGTATGAGGAGATATTAAGACGCTTCGAGATTAAAATAAAGGAGACTCCCAAAAGAAGTATTTACGAGATCATTGATGAGATAATCTACTCTGAAGCACCGTGTTTTTATGTAGAGCTGTCATATATTCAAAATCGTAAGATACTATGAAAAAGATACTCCCATTCGTTTTTATATTGATTTTGTTAGGTTGTTTTTTTATCAAAATCCCGTTGGATGTAGTTGGTTTTAAGATTGGCGGAAACTGGTACGCATATTTCACCTACTCGTTTTTTCACGAGAACATTTTTCATTTGGCCGTAGACGCTTTTAGCTTCTATATGTTGTTTCACTTTCTTAGTAAGGTCGGGAACACATACGCCATACTTTTAGCTTCGGTGATTATAGCTACCGGTTCCGCCATTCTTTCAGCTAAAGTCTTGCCCACTATTGGGGCTTCTGGGATTGATTATGCACTTACAGGAATGATGCTTTGTTATCTACTTAATGCTGGCAATAAGTTTGTAGTACCATTCTTATTCTTTATTCTATTGGGGCTTTACGGTGGGTTCTTTATTCCCGTTAATCCAATGCTTCATTTGGGATGTTTCTTCTGGGGTTTTGTGTTTTGGATAATTTATAAATGGAACGATTAAAAATTACAACTATGAGAACGATTTTGATTAACAGGAATAGTATTGATTTGATCGACGTATATGGTCATAAAAAAGATAATGGTGATGAGGTATTTGGGGTAAACATCGTATAAAATCATGGTGGCTATATTGTATGTGATACCTTCAAAACAAAAGAGGAAGCTGAAGAAGATATGAAAAGGATTATTCGACTCATTTATGATCCACAATGTGCTAAATATGCAGATTCAGAGAACAAAAATATGATTATGATAACCTTGAATGACTGATTGGAGAATCCATACTATAGTTGAAGAAAACCGTATCCGTAATAAGAAACGGAAAGACGAAGAGAATTTCAACCCGATCACGGGCGAGAACTGCTTCTCTATTCCCCGAACTCATGTACACATAGAAGGACTCAGTTTAGTGGATTTTTGGGCTCCCAATGAGATGTTTATCAATCCCATCTTTAAGGAACTTGCAGAGGTGGGAGATGCGAGAAAGTACTTAGAGATGAAAGGGTGTCATCCAGAATTAGAGATAGATTATTTAAGAAAAGAGGTTGATATTTTACGCCACAAGACAGATTTTGAGTATGTGGCATTTCTTCATTTTAAGATCAAGGATAAGAATAGCGACGAAGAAATACCATTCCTTCTAAATTATACCCAAAAACTATTTCTAAAGGAGTTTGAGACAAAGAGATTAAAAGGACTACCTATCAGAGCGATAGTCTTAAAGTTCAGTCAAGGAGGAGGTGGCTCTACGTTTTTTCAACTATACATGGCATGGATACAACTCTTTATTCACAAGAATTGGAACTCTGTGATTTGTGCACACGTCGAAAATGCTTCAATAAATATCAAGGGGATGTACAATACCGTCCTTTCCTCTTTTCCAGCTTACTTGGTAGGAGAGACTAAAGAGGAGTTTCTAAAGCTGTCTCCTTATAATCGTTCTACTAAGACCTCTATAATCAATCAACGTCAATGTAGGATCACGATAGGAAGTGCAGAACGCCCCGATGGAGTAAAGTCTATTTCTGCCTCCATGTTGCACTGTTCAGAGGTTGGATCATGGAAAAAAACCAAAGGGAAAACACCAGAGCAATTAGTAGCTACTTTGGGGAGTCGTATCCCATCTATCCCAGATACAATCATAGTCTATGAGTCCACAGCTAACGGGATCAATTTCTTTTCTAAAGAATGGGGACGGGCTATAAGTGGAAAGAGTTCCTTTACGCCTATTTTCGTCCCATGGATGTTCGCTCATAATTATCAAGTTTCGATGGCTAAGTATTGGGAAGCCGAAAACTACCAGATAAAAAACGAAAACGAAGGGCATTCAAAACTTATAAACTCACTGGATGAATATGAAAAAAATATCCTATGGGACAACGGAGCTACATTAGAACAGATTGCTTGGTATCGCTTAGAGAGCAAAAAATATCCTGAGTCGTGGATTATGAAGCAGGAAAATCCATCTATGGCTAACGAAGCTTTTCAGACGTCCGGACGAAGGAAATTCAATGCTATACATGTTGCTAAATTGAGAGAAGGATGTGTCGATCCTGTTAAGATAGGCAATATTTACGGAAAAGATAAACGAGGAAGGGACTCTTTGGTAGATTTGAAGTTTACCGAAGAAGAATTTTCAAAGAATAATGATAATAAGCTATTAGTATGGAGATTGCCAGATGGACAGCCGATGAGATACAGATATGTAGTCAGTGTGGACATTGGAGGTAATTCAAGTGCGGCAGACTGGTCAGTTATCACGGTTCACGATAGATATTTAATGACAGACATTGGGGGGAGACTCGAAAAGATAGCGCGTTGGAGAGGTCATATAGAACATGCAAATTTAGCATGGATGGGAGCACAGATAGCTATGTTTTACGATGAGGCATTACTTGTCTTTGAGTCAAATACATTTGAAACGAATAAAACAGAAGGTGATCACTTGGAATATATCTTAGATGAACTTGGAGGTGCATATCGTAACTTATATTGTAGAAACTCATCAGAGGTTATTAGGGATGGTGTACCTCATAAGTGGGGGTTACATATAAATTCCCATACGAAACCTTTAGTAATGGATACCTACGACATTGTTTTGGCCACAGATGGATATTTAGAGAAAGACAAAGAGGTATGCGACGAATTAGATACCTATGAAGTTAAGGAAAATGGATCATTAGGAGCCGTCGATGGGTTCCATGATGACCTTTTGATGAGTAACGGCATAGGTATTTACGTATGCACTAACTTGAAATACCTACCACGTCCTGAATTCATTGTCGACAAACCCGTTTATACAAATAAAGTCACTGGATTGGCTTCATTTTAATGTAAATATTTATAATATCTTGCATAAATGGATATTTATACGTATAATTGCAGTCTAAAACAAACCCAATATCCATGATTTACACCGATAAGATAAAATGGGATTTATTCATTGACAACTATGAAAGTTGTCTGACTATAAGACTAAACGAAGCATACGAAGGAGATATATTAGTAGCTAAATTCATAAAACAAAAATCATGAGTGACGAAATAGGAATTGTTTTATCTGAAAAAAGATACAACGAGTTAAAAAGGATTGAATCTCTATTCAAAGAATTAACGAAAGAGATTTCAGACAAAGGACAGGAACTTTGCATTGAGTTTCATTCTTCTTCTGATGCTTTGGAGAAAATAAGAAAAAGAGTGTATGAATTACAACAATTGAATTATTCCCTTACCAATAATGATGTCGTGGGAAAAACATTAACAGACATAGCAAAACAAGAAGACCCCCTTATAGTGACGTGGGGGAAAGATAATTTTGATGAAATGTCTTTAAATGATCAATACGAGGAAATCCATCAAGAAATAAGACGACTGACAAATGAAGAAGGGAAAATATGGGCTAAACTTCATGTTCAGCAAGTGCGTGAATCATGTAGGCGAAATGAAGAATTGCGTAAAAAAGAAGAAGGGAAAATGTTCATTCCGAAAGACGGGGACGTTGTTTATAATGATAAAAAAAAGAGTACATCTATCTTCAAATCACAAACAGAATATGGTTCCACTATTTATGCTGGAATCGACTCCGATGGACACGTATTCATAGATGAAAGAGGATGGTCGTCCCCTACACGTTTAGCAAATCAAAAAGAAACATTTACATTTTTCGATGCTTTGAAAGGAAAGGGGGTACGCTGGAACGCCGAAAAAAAGAAAATTGAAAAATTGAGATGGAGAGCGAAACAGGGAGAAAAATATTGGATAGTGCAAGGCACAGGCGATATTGAATTTACTACTGAACGCGAGGATGCAGCAGATAATACTTTTTATGATTATGGTAACTACCATAAAACTAAAGAAATGGCTACTAAGGCACGAGATGAAGTAAGTTCACTTTACAAATCAATTAATAATTCACAACTATGAAACAAGCAAAGTTAGGAAGCGGAGAACGCTTCAAACAAGGAGAAAAGAAAATAGAAAAAGAAGGATTATCAAAGAAGTCTGCCGGCGCAATCATGGCAAGTGCTGGACGTAAAAAGTACGGAAAGAAAGCGATGGCGTCGATGGCTGCTGCCGGTAAAAAGAAAAATGGATGACCGAATTTCAACGATTAAGGATAGAAATATCCTACTGGATAAGGGAGATGTTCACTTTAAAAATAGTGAACATCCGACTTAACATGGCAATAAAAAAGGCCGACCTTCTTTGTAAGATCAACAATAAAAGATACTACGTGATTCCTAAACCTCCAAGACTCAAAGGCGGGAGAGAGGATTATGTCATGTGTGTCACTCACCTGGACATTGCAAAGATGAAGCACCTTAAAATCATTCCTAAAAACATGGGTCAGTATGAAATATCAAAGAAATGGGAGTTTTATCGTACACCTCTTTATCGTACAGGTGAGCAATCTATAACTTTTTCAGAACGCATGGAGATGAGAAAGCAATATCTGAAATATCAGAGGTTGACTAACCCGATTTTGAAATTATTGCCGCTAAGGTAAAATATATCACATAAAAATGATACATAGAGAAGGTTATTATTATGTCGGTAATTTCAATTTGTCCTCTGGTAGTTTTATCAATTTATATTTGACTGGTCAAATAAATATCCTATCAATAGAAGCTACATCAAAACATATTATATTTCACCACCCTATTTCACCACCCCGATAAGCCTTGTGTTTATCGGGTTTTTTGTTGCCTTTATTTCTAATTTCACCACCCCTAAAACACATCATATCCAAACTCGGTTAACTTATCAATCTCTTCTTTGGCTTTATCAATGCTCCCTAATGGTATTGTGACACTGTAGGATCGCATCTCATCGCTTATCTCTTCCAAGTTATTGATAGCTTCCTCTAATGTCTTTCCAGTGGCTACAATAGAGCCTATCTCTTCCAATTCGATAACTTGTGGAAGGTAAGTATATTGGTTATTCAAAAAAGTGCAAGATTTAACTTGTATATTTTCTGCATATTTTTCATTAAATTGTACAGGTATCTGATGCTGTCCTTCCCATGAACTTTTCATAATAACCTCTACTCCATAATTATCCTCCATGATAGGGTCGATAAGATTCCCATGTGCACCCTCCCAAATAATTTGAGAATAGTTGGTGACCATCTTTTGAAATAGCTCACCAGGAGGAGAAGGCTTTCTACAAGTCATATCTGTCATAAACCATTTACCGTCTCTTTGAATACGCATCTCATTGGAGTAATCCCCTCGATAATTAAAGGACTCCATCATAGGACTGATCTTTTTATTGAAGTCAATTAATGGTTGAGGTAAATCCTTATAGTCTTTGGCTACCCCTACATAACCCATATCTTTAACCTCTATCCCGAACATGGTTTTAGTCGGGAACTTTCCGTTTACCGTATACCCATCATATCCTATCTCTACACAGTCATCTAAAGCGTGCTGACATAAGAAAATAGAGTGTTGTTTTAGAACTCCCAATATAGTCTCCAATTCATCAAGATACGTTTCAATATATCGGTAGTTTTTAGCATTAAAAGTTTCAAAGTCACCTCTAAAAACGGGTTTTACCCAGATGTTCTCATTCTCTTTAATGTATTTTCTTAAAGCATCCGTTCCCTCGACTACTTCATAATCCGGCACGTTGAGTTTTTCGCTTTTCATCCATTCCAACATACCTACTCTGTCGAGCTCCATCTGTTCGCCTTTTCCGCTACCCCATACAGGATAACCTAATCCCCTTAAATGTTCCTGAAGATCACCATCTAATATATCCGGAAAGATGATTATGTCATTCTCCTTAAGAGCATCAAAAAAGTTATACACCTTCTTGATTCCGGGCACTCCTTCACCTACTGCGACTCTTTTAACTTGAGGGAAAGCATCTTTCCACGTATTAAAGTACTGGACTTGTCCGAAGTCCTTAGCAAGTCTTTGCGCCATAGATACCCAGTTGCCATTGTCATAAAATAGAGCAGATTTTGTTTTAAGGTTTTCCATTATATAGGTTGTTTAATAGTTCTACAAAAGGTTCGATTTCCCTATAGTCAATGTTCGGGAATATATCTTTCATGTCTTCGTCATTAAAGGCTGTTAGATAAGCTACTATCTCCGTGTCTATCACGTCATCTATGTAGTCCGCTTCAAGTAAACACTTAGTTAACTTTTTACGGAGTGACTTTTGCATATTTTCAATTATAGACAACGTATGTTCGCGATACTCCTTGTCATCGTACCACTTAGTATGGCATAGCTCATGCCTTAGAGCCATTTTGTCGCCTTCTATAATACAAATGACATATCCATCCTCTGGAAGGTCTTTAATGGCTCTAATGACCTTTCTTTCCCTTTCCGAGCATTGAAAGATAGATTGAAACTTGGAGATAACGGACTTAGGAATATTAAAACCATCCCAAAAAGCAAAGTAATCAATATTTCCTTCTTCATCCGAGTATTTGTCTATGAACTCATCACAAGAAAATCGCTTTCCCTTGATGCCGTCTTTTCCTTCCGAGAACTCCGACATACGAAACATCGTCAATGTCATCTCCTTTTTAGTGGGAAACTCAATTAGCAGCCTGTTGTTGTGTTTTGATACCTTCATCTTTTAATATGTTATAGATGTTACCTAAATATATATTTATATTCTTCCTTTTATCAAGAGATGATTTTACGAACTCTTTCTTTAGTTTGTTAATCACTATCTGATAAGTTTTTGATCTTTCCTCTTTTGTCTGATAACCGATAAAGTTTTCATATGCCTGATCCCCTGTAATCTTATAAGACATTAATAACTGACCTAATGGATTTTCATTTATAGGGGCTATGATTCTTTTATATTCTATCGGAGAAATAGTTTTGTCTTTTAATGCTTGGATAGCTTGTTCCCTGATCTTCTCTTTCCCCTGTACATCTGAATTAAGATATTGACCCCTTAATTGATAAAGTAAGTCGTTCGTATCTATTTTGTCTTGTGTTTTAGGTGCTTGTGGCGCCATCTCACCATATAAGGCTAACAGTTCATTTTCTGCCGCTGTCCTATTCAAAGGAGTAATAGCCGACTTAATCCCAAACATGACAGCTATCTTTTGAGCCATAGGCGAAACTTGTTGTTGTTGTAAATTCTTTATGGAAAGAGGGATTACATCTTTTAAAACATATTTCAACTCATCCCATCCAAGTTGTGCAGCATATTTAATTACACCTTTTATATCTCTAAGCTCCATGTCTGACCTTCTTATCTCTGCTCCATAAAAATCTTTGTTTTCTATGTTTTCAATTATCCCAGTAAGTAGGGGAGAGAATTTATTAGCTACCTCATTTAAACCGTAGTAGTGTGCTGAAAATATTTGGCCCATATAACTTGGAAGCATTGACCGTGTTGGGTTTCCAAAATTATCCACTCCGCCATTTTGCGGAGCTACTAAGTCAAGTGCCGATGAAGGTGCTTTTTTAGTAGCCAAATATTGATAAATAGATGACATCATGGCTGTCGTAAACATCAAAGAGGCAACATAAGCCGCCTTATGCGTTTCTATATCATTTTTTGGTCTATGAGATACAGTATGAAGTAATTCCAGTACGGCTCCCCCTATCTCACGGATAGTTCCAAGATTCCACCCAACTGATCTAAAAGTCAACATCAAAGCATCTTTTACGGATTCATTCCAAAACAGATTATCATAAGTCAACTGACCTAATCTATTATCTACACTGTCCCATGCCCTTTGAGCTGCTTCCCTGAATTGTGGCACGTCCATATTTGGATGCACCCTTAACTCATACATCATCATATCATAAAAAACACCAAGTTTTTGACGTGGAACGATATTCTCCATAATAAATTTTCCCGGTGCCTCAAGTACCGCTATTAGTCCTTGCGGAATACTAGTTAAAACTCCACCTACTGTTTTGCTGTGAAGATTTTCCATCATTTTGTTCCACATCTGATCCCCATATATGGCGTCCATGTGAGCACGCCCATTCGCCATTTGAAGCCCTGTAGCCGCTACCACCATCTTATAATTGTCGGCCATAGTCTTACCTATGAATACATTTTGAAGTTGCTTTCCCCTATAGTAGTTAGTAGCCGGCGTAATTAAAGAGTTCAAAGGGAACATCTCCCATAATCCTCTTCCTATCTTGCCATGAAGTAAGTATTCTAAAGCTAAGGCATTTCTTGATACTATCGTATCTAACGAGGTGAATCCAACGTGAAAAGCTGACAACCCAAGCTGTAACTGATTTCCTATGTTATTAATTCCCCTTGCAAGTCTATATAGACTATTATCTTCCCATCCTCTACTTTGGTATCTCTCAAATATCTTCGCAACTTCCGGCAATGCGTAATACCTTCCTTTTTCTACTTTATGCACGCTGTAAATCGTACTTAATGCTCTTGGTAGTTCTACAAAGTGCCCATCTTTTAATTCTGGTGCACTCTCTCCGGCACGAACGAACACAACCGTTCCTGTACTGACTAAGTCTGTCATCGCTTTATGGGCAAAGACAAATCTATACATATCCCTGACATGTTTAAGGGTTGATACTACAGGATTATAATCTTGTGGCTCTAATCCTGCATTAATCGCATCCTTTAAGTATTCATAATTTCTATGTTTCAAAAAGTCAGTCTTTTTTCCCTTGTACCTATGAGGAAAATAATACTCAATAAATTCTTCAAGTTTACCTATTCCTAAACCTCTCACTGCCTCACGAGCTTTATCCAAGGTAGCCCTTAGTTGATCACTGTACACTTGTAAAATATCGGTGTCTTGCTTCTTCCCATGCTCCATGTTGTCGATAAACTTCAACATATCACCTCTTGACATCTTTGCAAAAGCCCTAAAAGCTTTCTTTAGATTAAAGGTAGCTGTCTCCATTCTTCTATTAAAGTCTCCGGAAAATTCCCTTATTACGGCCTTCGTCTCTTCGTCGCCATTATTGAAAAGAGTATTTATTGATTTTAAAAGAGTCTTTCCATTTTCTATAGATAATCCTCCTTCTTGATTTATACCTTCTTTAGGAACTTCATCAAGATATTTTTTAAGTCTTTTCCTGAAGTCTTCATTTGACTCACCAGTATCTTGACGAGGAAATGAGGATCCAAATTTCTTTGCTAATTTCTCTGCATTCTTTGAAAGTTCGTCTCTACTTTTATTCCAAATCGCATGTTCTTTATTGAATGTTTTTTCTGCATCTTGGACGCGTTTTGCATAAGACAAAGCATCCTCTCCCATCTCCCTATTTAAGATTGGTCGTTGAGGTTCTGATGAAAGTATTCTTGCAAGTCGTTCGCTTTCCTTTGCTCTTTGTTCAATTAATTTATCTATATCTTTGGTATATGTCTCATCTGGATTATCCAAGTCATCTATCTGCATCTTGTTATCTGTCTCAACTTTATTTTCTGATATTACATCATCACCTAATAAATTGGCGTTTGCATAGTCCGTAAACTGATCCAAAGTTAAGTCCTGTAATTGATCAGGTGTTAATTTGATTCCAAATTTTGAACTTATTGCTTTCCAAAAATCACTAATCCAAGCCTTTAGTTTGTCTTTTAAACCTAAATTATTGACTATCTGTTCTCCTTTATCGCCTATTGCACGAGCCAAAGCTTCATCGACTATCCCCGTCTCATCTAAGCCTTGATAGTTTCTATCATTCTTTACTTGTGTGTAATACGGACTATCTTTAATTAGCTCTACTCCCCTTGCATGTAAAGCTGGATCGGTCTTTTCGATATGTATCAACCATAAATGTCCATACTCGTGAATAGGAGTATTTGCATTCATCTTTGCAGGGTTAAGATAGATCGTTCCATCTTTCACGAATCCATAAATCGTACCATCTGGTGTGCGGGCAAACAATGGGACACCTTGTTTAACCGATTCTTTCATTTTATCAGTCACAGGTAGAGATTGTTGTTCCCCTGTTTCTGGGATATTGATTGTTTCTACTTTTGCATCAAATGGTTTCCCTAAGTCTTTAGCTACCTTTGGTACTATCTGATCATAAAAACCTTTCATTCCTTCACCACCAACTTTCAAACCATTGCCTGAAAGTGATTTCATGGTTTTGTATTTACCTTGCGTTTCAGTATCATTACCTTCTCCAGATATTATTTTTTTTGCAACCTCTTTCCCTACATAATCCTCTATTTTATTCTCCGGAATACTTTCACCTAACATCTTACCTATCCTCTGTTGAATAGCAGAAATGGCATAAGTACCATCTTCGTTTTTGGAATAAAGTATTTCATCAACTTGTTTACTCAAATTATACCTGTCTGCCTGTTGTTCTCCATTCGTCCATGCTATCCTATCAAATCCATTCTCTGCTGCATAACGCATCATACGTCTAAAGGCAAGATTAACCCATTGGTCGGTTTTCTTGAATGGCATATCGGGAACGTTAGTGTTGACTTTATTAATCGCATTCAAAACAAAATCTTTTGCTTCTTTTTCGCTTTTAAAATCTTCATATTTTGTTATGCCACCAACGTTTATATTGAATAAACCAAATTCATTTTTATCAATAGTAGTTCCTATTGGCAATTCGGTAGTTTTTACTTTAAACCCTTCTTTCTTTCCTTTCTGTGCCCAATCGCTTTGAAATTCTTCAATAAACAATACCTTTTCACCGTTTACCGTTCTTTCGTCAAAACGTACGTGTGCAAGTATATTGGGTTCGTCAAAGTGAGAAGATTTGAAAGTGTCTCCTTTTTTTTCCGGCATCGTCAACAACAATTCTTTGTATTTTTCTCCACCGGGTAAAGTGTATTGAGAGAATTTGGTATCTCCAGTCTCATCTACCTTATAATTATTTGATTCATCCTGTAAATTATATATTGCCTGAGATACGCCATCTATATCATCAAACTCTTCTATATATTTATCTAATCGCTCTTGATCTTTTTCTGACAATTCGTAATCATTTGCTAATGCAGATTCTATACTATCCCACCTTTTTTGAATTGTATCTAATCTATCTAATTCTTCTTCGGCATCATCATTTAATTCATCGGTAATAGCTCCATTATTAGAATCTAATTCAACATCTTTAACATCAATCTTATTTTCATTAATCCATTTCTGAATATCAGATTTTGTCAACTTGTCAGGTAACTGATCAAATCCCATCCAATCAAGTTCGGCTTGTTTTGCTCCATTTTTAAGAAGCATTTGTTTGAACTGTTCCTTTGTCCCTTTTTCTTGTTGAATCCTTCCAAGAGCTTCCTCTGTAGGTGAATAAAATCCAGTTGGAGAAACATTCCGTGACTCACTGTTCAAATACTCATCCCTTGTGTGTATCTGATCTTCTGGTGCTACGTCGGATGTCTCATCAATTAATCTATGTCTCTTTTCTTCGGGAGTCATGTTAGCTCTCTTTTCAGAAGCGTTACGAGCCTCCACCTCACCAGCTGATCGTTTGTATCTTTGGAAAGGGGTATCAAGTTCTTTTTTTATAGCGTCATCTCCCTTTTCGATTATAGTTTTAATATCTTTTGCTTCTTCGGGACTTATCGCTTCCATATCGACCAAGTTACCTAACCCGTCGATGATTTCTTTTTTGTCCTTTTCGGGAGCCATATAAGCACCTTGTAAGAGCATCATTTTCTCTTTCGACAACCCTCCTCTTTCGACTTCGTTATCTAAGTTAGTTCCAGTTGAAAACCCTTCTTTGTGTTGAATGTAATGTTGAAGTTCATGTATTAGAACCCTTCTGACATCTTGACTATCGCCTTTTGTTAGATCACTACTCATGATTACATTACCGTGACTATTCAAATAGCCGGTTGCGCCATCCATTTGAGAAGCGGGATAAGTGCTTGCCCAATGATCGCCAAGTTCAGGAAATGCCTTTAACAAAGGATCGTCTTTCCCTATAATGTCTTTTATAATAGGTGATTTGCCATCATGTTTCTCTCTATATTTAGCCTCCCAAGTTGCGAAACCGCCTTTTGGATCGTTATCTATTGCCTTTTGAATCTCATCGTTCAGTTTTAAGTCCGGTGTCTCGTATCTCCAAAGTCCATCACTGCCTTTTTCCCATCCCGTGGCGGCCTTGATCTCTATTGGAGTTCCTTCCATAGCTTTTGCCGCTCTTAAGCTCTCTAATCGTGTCCCTTTGTCAAATTTATCAAGATTTTTTGCACCTTGTTCGCCGATAATCTGCATCCTTATGTCAGGATTGTTAGCATCAAACTCCCCATTATTGTCTATGGTTGACTTTATGTCAGTAGGATCAATTGTTATGTAAATTGGCGTTTCCTTTTCATCACTTTTCCAAGAGGTAATAACTCCATCTTTTTTTGTTACCTTCTTAACCGCTTTTAATACATCCTCAACACTTGCAACCCCTCCGTTAATCAGTCCTCCAATAATAGAAGTATCTGATTCGTCCTCATTCATTAGATTTACTGCATCATTTAGAATTTTGTTAAACCCTTCATAGCCAACATCTCCAAAATTAGATAACGCCTCCTTATCATGCGAGTATAATTCTAATAATATTTTTTTTATATTTGACTTTGTAAATGTTTTAACCTCATTGGAATATGGATTTCTAATGTTTAAGTAAAGTGAGAATAGAGAACCCTCTCCTTCTCCTCGTCTTTCTGAATATCCATCACTAATTGATCTGTCTGGAGTGAAGTAAAATCCTTGCCCTTCAGTCGTCCCTTGTGACCCAATTTTATCAAGATTGAATACATTAAATTTATTTGGACTTCCATGATAAACTACCAACGGCTCACCATTCTCATCCACCACCTTAGAGGCATGTTCAGGATCGGTTAACCAGTCCCCAAACCAGTTCTTAAAGTTATCGGTACGTACTTGCAACCATTGTGTTTCGGTTAACTTCGTATCATTCCCATTTGGAGCTTTCATAAAAGTGCCATCTTTGACAGCGTTGTCTTTTATAGACTGCATCTCCTTTAAGATTAATACACGTGGACTTGTCAACATCTTATCGACTGCTGCCTTAAACTCTTCCGCTGTAGCTGTGTTATTTTTAGGGAAATGCCTATGTAGGATTCCGACCAATGTGTCATAGTTTTTTTCGTCATTAGTCTTGAATGGTTGATCATACTTAGTGGGATTTCCCATTGCCTTTTCCTGATCTATCTTTTCTACTTGCTCATTGGTTTTCTCTTTGTTGCCTTCTTCTTCACTGATAATTTGAAAAGGAACGTCTTCAAGTGGAGTATTATCTGGTACGTCAATATTCGTATTTATTTTCTCTCCGCCTTTCTGTACGCTATTGCTATCGCCTGTTTCTGTGCTTTCTTGGCTGTTTTCGGGTGCGACGTTCCCAGTTTCCCCGTTTTCTTGTACGATTCCATTTCCGTTTTGATGTTTTTCGATACTGTCTTGTTCGATTTTCCCGTTTTTAGTGGCATTTTCGTTAGTTTTAGTTGTTAATTCCTTTACCTTATTAAAGTGATCTATTCTCTTTTGAAGAGAACTCATCTTGCTGTTTTTCTCTTCAATATTTTTCATCCTTGTGTCAACATCACCTGTTATTTTCTTTTTAGAAACCTTATCAAGTTCTTTAGTGGCCTTGTCTATCGTCTCATCTATTGAACCTATTACATTCTCATCATCCATTTGTGAACGCAAAGTCCGGAGTATTTCTTCAGGAGTCATTTCATTCCACGAAATGTTTCCTTTATCGTCTTTTGGAAGTTCCTTGATTTCTGTTGTTCCTTCCGTTGATTTTTCTTCTTCTACCGGCGGAATCTTTTCTGTAGATAACATACTCCTATCTACAATCATTCTTTCATATTGAGGGACACCATTTATTATTTTAGGCGTCTTCTCCATATCGAAAACAATCGCCTTGTCATCATCAGGGTGTGCTTGATCAAACGTTACATTAGTCGTCTTCCCGTCTTTTGTATAGAAAAGTTGTTCGCCCTTATTGTAATCTATTGAAGATTTAATATCCTCAACAGCTTTATTTCTTGCCTGATCGACTACGGATTGCTTTAACTCTTTGGCGTCAGTATCAGATTGCAATTCCAAGTTGCTGTCTTTTATGCTGGCACTGATTATATTTCCATTAACATCTCGTAACGCTATTATATCAGATGAGTTCTTATTATCTATTTCTTTGACTACGTTTTCATCTACTGATATTGCTAATTTACCATCTGATACAGTATAGTTCTGCCCATTAAATTTTACCTCCGTTACATGACCAGTATCTTTATTGGTTAATAAGTCAATGGATTTATGGAGTTTCTCTATGGTTTTATCTAAATTATTCTTTACATGATTTAGAAACCCATCATAGTCTTTTTTTGTCTTTACATATTTATTTACGGCATCTTTTTGCCCTTTTGTCATCCAGTAATCTTCATAATTACCCGAATCTACTTGTCCTTTCATCTGTTCTGCATCCTTTCCAAATGTGTCGTCAAAATTATGTAATGACTTATCGTAATTATCGACTATAGATTTCCTCTGTGCATTTGTGATATTGTCATAGTCAGATAATAAAATATTATTTTTAGATGGTTTCACGTTCTTAAGCAATTCACTAATATAACTTTGTGTTATCTGTCTTTCTTTATCCGTTCTGTCTTTTGGTTCTTTGGCAAATATCTTTGAGATGTCATCTATGGGTATTTCTTCTTTCTTTGCCACGTCTTTCATAATGTTTGTTACCGCATCAGTGTTCCCTAATGATCTCTCTAACATAAAACCATCCTGATCTTTTTTCATCTCGTCATAGTCCCTGTCGATGTTAGTTGCATCCTCTAAGGATAGATTTGGTTTTTTCTCAATTAGGTTTCCTGCTCTATCTCTTGCCTCTACTGTGTACATATCATTATCTGGGATGACGGCATGGGTTCCTATTGTGGGAATGGAAAGCATATCGCCCGAAATAGCATAATAGAGTTTTGATTTTAGAGAAAATGGCACATCTTTATTAGTCAATAAGTCATCTACCTTTTTAGCCAAGTCTTTGTCTTTTACTGATTGATTACTAAGGTCTATTATTGCACTCTTAAGATCAGTTGCCTTGCTCAAAGGAGAAAGTGCATTTTGTTCCTCTTGTGTAAAATTTATAGAGTTTAAAATGTCATTATTTCCCTTAAGATTATTATCCATGAAGTCATACATTTTCTTCTGTGCTGCATTCTCTGGACGTGGCTTCCTTACGCCCTCAACGCCTCCGATGAGATGTTGTGCACCCATAGTGGCGAACATCAAAAAATTACTCTCAAAATCCTTAAAGGCATTAAAATGAGTATTAGGATTTTCTAAAGCACTCACAGCGGTAAAGGATGCTGACTGTGCAGCGACATCCCCAACTTGAATAGCACGCGCCGTTAAGTTTCCGGCTAATCCGCCAATTGCTTCTTTTGCCTTCTGTGCAGCTCCATAAACAGCTCCTCCGGCAAATCCCAACATAGAAAACATTCCGAAATCTTCAAAATATTTCTTTACATCAAAAGGTTTAAAATCTCCAATAGACTTAACCCCCTCATTTATATCTAGTAGTTGGCCGAGATCACTCTTTGCCTGATTATAGTTTGCCATCGTCAATCCTTGTCCGGCATATTCACTACCTTTTATGATACCTTTTTCTGCAGGACTCAATAATCTTGCTAATGACTCTGGATTGACACCTAAGACTCCATTTTCTAAAAGGCCTTTAGTGGATTGTTTTAAGACTTGATTAGCTATCGCATCCGTTGCCGCACTTGTAACCTCTCCACCCACTGCAAAGAAAGGACTATCTAATATAAAACCTCCGGCCATGGAAAGAGCCGATTCTACAATATTAGGATTATAGTCTTTTAAAGCCTGTTGTTTAGCGGCTAAAAGTGATCCAGACTCCACATTGGTAGCTAAGTTATACCCCATCCCAATCATAGACTGATTAACAGCTCCTTTGATTATATCATCTGCCCAACTTGTTGGCATGTTTGGTTGAATATATCCCTTTTGAAGTATAGTATCATAAGCCTGTTGTGTCTTTTGAGCTAACTTGTCAGATACTAATTTCTGCTGCAAGTCAGGTGTTAACTGTCCTGTATTCTTAAGATTTAAGTAGTTTGGATCATTTTGAAGCTCTTGCAATGCTTCGTTTTGGATATAAGGCTGAAGCTCATCAATCTTTTGAGGTATAAATGTTGCAGGGTCTATTGATTTATTATAAGCCTGGATTCCAAGTATAGCATTAGTCAATGATCCAGCATCTTCTGACATTGGACTTCCTAAATGAGTATTTTTATTAAATCCCGAAGCGTTATATGCTTGTTCCCCCGTTTTACTTATTGATGAATTTAAATTATTATAAGCAGTATTTACAAGTGCTTTGCTTTCCGCTCCTTTTAAGTTCTCATTCTGATATGGTGCTACTTTTAAAGCCGGTTCCTGTGGTTGATTGAAAATAGGCTGATCGGATATTGAAGAAGGAATAGGCATTGGAACTACGGAAGGCGTTCCTGTTTTGTTGATAGGATGGTACCCTTGTTCTGGATTTAGATCAGGAGCCGTCAAGCTTCCCTGAAATCCTACTTGATCATGTGGTATAGCTAAGTCTTTTGGCGTCTCGATACCTCCTGTCAAAGGTGCTGCATCGGGAAACTTTTGCAATAATTTTTTGGTATTCTTTGCCGGCACAGCCCATGTCTGCCCATTTATAGCATAATGAATATTCGCGTCCGGATAGTCTTTTAGAAAACCATCTAAGTTTGCATCAGGAACGAATCCTTTCTGTCCGTTTACATCTACAATCGGCATAATTTATTGATTTACAAGTGTTCCATTTATATCATTATCGGCAGGTGTATTTGGTTGTGGTGTGGCATTATGTTTTCTCCAATTCACATCATTTGTAGATTGTTTTTTAGGTTGATAAGCCTTCTTTGCATTTTCGGCATCTTGTGTCCTTCGTCGTTGACCTGTAAGATTTTCTAATATTCTATTATGTTCGGCTTGATCTTTTTCGCGTTGCGCAGCCGTTGCAACGCTTTTCTGTTCGAGCGCAAATCTATTGTTTTCAGCTGCAATCTTCTGATTCAAATCAGCTAATTTATAATCTTGATTGAATTGATCTTGTTTCTCTTTATCAGATAAAACAGCTCCCTTATAAAGTCCTCCAGCTGTCTGCATCTGTTCATTATACTTCTGTAAAGCCAATTTAACAACCAGATCAGGGCGTCCCGATTGAAACTGTCTGTAGGTATTCGATAACTTATTGATAGCCTGATTGTAAACTCCTTCATTGTTAGTTTTGTTCACATTGACATTTGCGCCACCTCTTGCACCGATATATTCGCCTACTAGATTCCCCAAGTCCGCTAATGCAGCCCATTTCCTGTTCGATTCAGCTTTCTGGACATCCTGCTCTGCTTGCTTTTTTTGTTGATCATACCCTGTCAATAGACTTGATAAATCAGGACGTTGAATACCTTCTACATATTTCTGATAACGAGAAATTGCGTCGTTTGTCTCTGTAGGTTCGTTAGATGGTCCAACATTCTCGGGTTGATTTACTGAAGTCTCCTGACTATGAATATCTTCGGTAGGAATAGGATTTTGATTTGCGCCTACGGGAGTATCGTCCGATAATCCAGTAGCTTTATTCACATCGTTCAACGCTTTGTCTTGTTCGCCACTTTGTTGAAGGACTACAGGATCTCCAGGTGTAAATTTCTTTTTTAAGTCTTTGGCTGGATTCATGGCATTGTTACGTTAGATTGATGTTTGATATAGCACCTTTATATGGGTTATAACTTGATATCAAACCAGACTGGACAGCACTTGAAGCAACATTTCCCGCATTTTGTGCGAAGTTACCGGCTGCTTGAGCTTTCTGATTAAGCAGCCCAATATCCAACTGATTGAGATTATTTTGCTGGTTCATGGTGTTGTTAAGCTGATTTTCATAATTAGCACGAACTCTATCACGGCTATTCGATGCACCCGCTGCAATATTGCCTACTAAATTCGAGTAGGCATTCGAATATTGTGATTTATCAGCGTTCACGGCTTCAGGCGTTGCACCTGTCACGGCTGCCGTCTTTCTGTCTTGTGCTGTCCTTTGCTTAAAGAACTGATTAGCACGAGTCAGAGCGGAGGCGTTCTCTGTCCTGTCGAGAGCATTTCCATAATAGTTTTGATTGTAGTAGTTCTGATTCTCATCCTCCACGGAGTTAAGTTGGCTCTGTTGCTGATTGAGAATGTCTTGTTGCTTCTTCCGTGCACTGTTTCCAAAAAGGTTACCGATAATGTCGCCGACTATTCCTGCGGCACCTAAACCGAGAGAAATTGGATCAATTCCTGGCATAATTTTAATTTTTGCACAAATTACGCTAATATATGCAGTACTAAGAGGTTGTATTATAGCATACTTGCAATAAACTTGTATTAATATACATTAAAAGTGTATGTTATACAGAAATCTATTGTATATTTGCGTCTTCAATATGCATATATTCATTTTACCCGTCCTGGTTCGTGAGAATAGGGAGGGTTCCTTTTAAAACCATTTATTATGGAAACAATTATTTTGCATGCTATATATTTTGTGCTTTTTTTTGCTATTATCGGTTTTGCTGTCTACAAAATAATCGTGTTGATAAGTAAACTATTCGAATTGCAATACGTGAGAAAAGCTAAAGAAGAAAAGTTCGAAGAAAAGTTCGAAGAAAAAACATCTTTACTCCCTAATTATCGGATTGAAGTTCGAGAGTTGAATGATGGAAATAAAAAATATATCCCTCAATGGTTTCAGAACGATAAATGGAATTCATTTCTTTACGATTATGACCGATTAGAAGACGCCAAAAAACGTATAGAAAATGATAAAGTATTCATAAAAGAATCTTACGATAAAACGATAGTATCCGTGACCTATCTAAATATTGAATAAACATTTGCATATCTGTATAATTATACATTTCATCTCAAAACAACGCCATTTCTCAAACTATTGATAATCAGAGATAAAGTCTCAATGTCTCACGGGACAGATACCAAATATTTGAATTTTTAATTTCTTGCATAAATATACATAACATGAATGATCTACTTACCATCGCCGAGACATCAAAACTTTTAGGGTTAAACAGGAAAGATTTGCATAACCTACAGAGAAAGAACATTTTGAACCCTGTTTTGATTGACAATGAAGAAGAGAGCTTTGTAAAGAAGTTGAGGAGATACAGAACACAGGAGGTTTTTGAAATTCAGACCCGAATTTATTTATGAAACCATTCCGCTATCTTAGAATCGTTATGAAAGGCAGAAAGAAGCTGCTTAAGAAGGTAAGTGACAGAATAATGGAATATCGATTTATAACATTCTTAGCTTCTAATTATTCCTTTATGTTCGCTGATTTGATAATGAGCTACGTAGTCAAAGCATTTGATAATCAATCAAATACGATTGATCAGAACGAAGTAATTGAAACGCACGAATGCTATTATAATTCTGTAGAATAGTGTATGTTTATTCAAATATGCTTCATTTTAAGACACTTTATTCGCAACTAACTGTCTGACATTTCAATATATACATTCAAACCTTATAATATAAAACAAAATTGAAGAAGTATTCAAAGACGACAAAATTGCAAGCGCTGAACTGGCAAATAAAGAATAATAAAACAAACGCGGAAACTGCTAAAAAGTATAATGTAAACATTGCTACTTTCCGAACGTGGAAAAGTAAGCATATCAACGAATTAGAGAATGTGGAGTTTTCGACTAATCTGGTCGTAAGATCAAACAATTCGATAGAGCTTAGAAGGTCACAATTCCAAACAAGAACATACGATACACTTCATAATTTATTTGATGCGACTTTAGCAAAAGCCTGGACGCTATTGCCCTCTTGCGATAACATAACTCAATTAGCTTCCCTAATGAATTCTATAACGCGAATCTATACGATGCTTGCAGAGATAAAAGACGACAAAGAAATACTTCAAGATAAAAGTAAATTTCACTCTTTTGTCGAAGAAGCAAACAGAGTATTCGAAGAGAAACGCAGACATATTCAAGACGCTGTCATAATAGACTAATATTTTTTTTGATTTTGCCTGGAAAGAGTTGCTCGTGAGAGTAGCTCTTTTTTTATGCCCCTTTATTCCACAAAAGCAAGTGTTAAAATCACAACAAATGCACAGTTTTCAATCAAAATGAAATGTTAAAGTTTTATCTATCAATATATCAACCACTTACACGCTAAAATAATTCTTCAATAATTTGCATTTACATCACATATGATGTACCTTTACATCACAATTAAATACTAATACATCACAATTTAAACTTCGCCGGCTGAATGGAACCGGCACTAAAAAAATGAAAGCAAACGAAGTTATTGAAATCGTAAGACGCGGAAACAAAAGTAAAATTGCTTCTGATATTAAAGATTTTGAGTTTGATAATTTGATCTCAAAAGTCACAGTCTCTCAAAATGCACCTTGCTGCATAAAAAACAATGGATGCTACCCACGCCAACTCGGCTGGGTTGAAATAGAAGGAGAAATGAAACACGCGGGTAACCCTTATTCTTGCTCTGAGATTTGGATTAAAACGGCGACGCTTGGGGGAAGAAATCGCAAATGGGTGAGAAGTTCAAACTAAAATAAAAATACTAATACAGCAAATTTAAACTTCGCCGGCTGAATGGAACCGGCCCTAAAAAAATGGCTATGACTTCAACTAAATTAGAAAACAAACTGCAAGCAGCTTATAAAGCTGCTGGATTTGATTTGCAATGTGATAATCGTTCTTATTTTACAAAAAGCCTTAATAAAGCATTATCAAACTCAGCCGTTTATTTTTTGCTTATCAAAAAAGGCTACATGGGGACTAACTCGAATAATTTTAACTACAACCTTAGAATTTTTATTAACGGAAAAGGTAAGTGTTTTATGCTAAAATCATTTGACCCTGAAAGCATTTGTGATTGTTTTGCAAAAGTGGCTCAAATGCCCCACGTAAAAGAATCAATAACTATACATCAAGACGCTTATGTTTGCGCAAAATGCAACGGTAAAGGTGTTATTCCTGCTTTTAGCCACTTTTGCAAAGGTGTTTGTTTTGACTGCTTAGGAATTGGTTATCGTTTTCATTCAGGAAATTGGTAATATGGGATCAGGTGGAAAAAGAACAGGTGCTGGGCGGAAAAAGTCCGGCACCACAAAATTAAAGACTTTTCGGATTACTTTTCAAGATTTAACTTCGCCGGCTGAATGGAACCGGCACTAAAAAAATGAAAACGATAGTTTACAGACACAACTTCAAAAATTATGCTTTCAAAGAAACCTCTGATGTAAAAATCGGAGAAATCACATGGGCTGGGCGGCACGACATCCTAAGGGATGTATTATATAGGCATCTAAATGGCACATGCGAGGGAAACCCAATTCAGATCGAAGAAAGGATAATAGAATCGAAAACCAGAGAATTCTATTATGAAGGAGAAAGATTTATTGAAACATATCCTGGAATTTGGCAAACACAAAGCAAACAAACAACAGAAAAAATTACCCCAAATTGTTTTTCTGATATTCAGAAAAACGACATAAATGGGCGTCCTTTCCCGGGCGAAAAACGGGAAACTTTTTACAAGGATGAAAATGCAATGTATTATTGCGGAATGTATTATTGCGGATTGATGTCTAAAGTTAAAGCAGTAGCGTTAGGATTATTTGTTCTTTAACAAGAAAGGGAGTCGAAAGGCTCCCTTTTACAAACCAAAATAAAATGAACGAACTAATTACAGAGCTTAACGAAATCACCAAGCTGCAATCTGAATACTCAGAAAGGAAACGGGCGTTCCTAATAAAAATTCGATTGAAAACAATCGCGGAAACCAAGCAATCGCGAACACGTGGAACGGACATAGCCCGTCTTACCGGCTGCACTCAGCAGGAAATAAGCAAGTTCCTAAACGGAGGAACGATCTCCCTTCAAAAAATTGGGAAGATTATAGAGTTATTGGAGCTGTAAACATGTTGTATAACATACTTTTCAACCTCGAAAACATGTTGTACAACATAGAATAATAAGTACACATTGCAGGTATTATGTGTACTTTTGACGTATAATTTAATCACAATAAAAATGGCAACATTCACAGACATTTACAAAGGTCTGCCTTCTAAAGGCAACATTGAAACGCCTAAACGCGCCTTTGTCCGTAAAATAGCGGACGAGACAAAGAAAACGGAGAAAACTGTTAGGGCGTGGATATACGGAGATCAGACGCCCGATGAACTAACTAAAAGTGTACTGGCCACGTATTTTAATTGTAAACCAGAGGATTTATTTCCTCCTAAAAATTAACAAAAAAATGGAAACAAAAATTTCTAACCGTCTTATAAGGCGGTTCAAACCTTGCTATGACCCTTTTGTTATAGTAAAGGACGAAGAAGAAGAACTTCCTGTAAAGGAATGGGTAAATAAGTATGGGACATCAGCCCCTGCAAAAGATATTATTTGGCTCCTTTTACGCAAAGAATTCATGTCGGATAGAGACATGAGATTCTTTGCTGTTTGGTGCGCAAGAGAATCACTGAAATTGGTAAAAAGCCCCGATATTAGAAGCATCGAGGCTTGTAATATAGCGGAAAAGTTTGCAAATGGTGAAGCGGATGGGGAGGAATTATCTGCCGCCCGCGCTGCTGCTGCTGATGCTGATGCCCGCGCTGCTGCCTACGCTGCTGATGCTGATGCCCGCGCTGCTGCTACCTACGCTGCTGCCTACGCTGCTGCTGCTGCTGATGCTGCTGCTGCTGATGCTGATGCCTACGCTGCTGCTGCTGCTGCTGATGCCCGCGCTGATGCCTACGCTGCTGCTACCTACGCTGCTGCCTACGCTGCTGCTGCTGATGCCTACGCTGCTGCTGCTGATGCTGATGCCTACGCTGCTGCTGCTGATGCTGCTGCTGCTGCTGCTGCTGCCTACGCTGCCTACGCCTACGCTGATGCTGCTGCTGCTGCTGCTGCTGCTGCTGATGCTGATGCCTACGCTGCTGCTGCTGATGCTGCTGCTGCTGCTGCTGCTGCCTACGCTGCCTACGCCTACGCTGATGCTGCTGCTGCTGCTGCTGCTGATGCTGTTGCTGCTGCTGCTGATGCCTACGCTGCTGCTGCTGCTGCTGCTGCTGCTGCTGAAAATCAGTTAACAAAATTGTTAACATATTTATAATGGAAACAAAAATTTCTAACCGTCTTATAAGGCGGTTCAAACCTTGCTATGACCCTTTTGTTATAGTAAAGGACGAAGAAGAAGAACTTCCTGTAAAGGAATGGGTAAATAAGTATGGGACATCA
>Ga0302274_10000612_pt1 | contig 36284 bp, 47 predicted proteins | sample III_Bog_N2_1_FD_198755 | JGI IMG/M metagenome (GOLD analysis project Ga0302274, IMG submission 198755) | Peat permafrost microbial communities from Stordalen Mire near Abisko, Sweden - III_Bog_N2_1 | ecosystem: Environmental > Terrestrial > Soil > Wetlands > Peat | place: Sweden: Abisko...
TCTTCGATCAGCAAGCCGTTGAGTGTCAGCGTCGAGGGATTGGTGTCGAAACGCGGCCCGTAATACGCAGAAGACGTTGTGGCGTTGTACGCTTGGGGCGAGTTGTAGGAGGTGGGCTCGAGTTGCCCTGATGTGACAGAGCCGGAAACCGTAAAAGTGACACTTGTTGTCGATGCTGTAAATGCCACAGAAACGCGGTTACTTGCGCCAGTGCCACTGAGCGTCCCTGTCGCGCCGCCCGATAGTGTGACCGAGCCAGTGCCGTAAAACGATAGCGTATAGGACTGACCAGAAACAACCGTGACGGTCTGCGTTCCGAGCGCTGCACTATTCAACAACAAATTCGCCGGAGCCCAAACCAGCGTCCCCGTGCTGTCGTACATCGTCGCGTTCGATGCGCGGGAGAAGGTGAGGTCAGAGGGAAGAGTACCTGTTAGAAAATTATAGTATTTTGTTGGGCTCAGTCCGTTGCCACTTGAGGCTACGACACTAAAAAAAGGAGTAGCAGCTTGTGCTCCTATAACACAATAAAATAAAAAGACTAAAGCTAATAGAAGTCGTTTCATTGGCACTTACCCACAACATTCCAAGTATTTACCGCTGTTTGTATCGCGCATATCGTGGCATACTGTGCAGAAAACACAGGCGCGGTTGGTGCGCTGCATGTGTCGGTAAAGGTCACGTTTGTGTCTCTTGTAAGAGTAACAGAACCCACGCCAATTTGTTGAGCGCAAAGAACTGTGCTTATCGGGAACGCAACGGCAGAATTCTGTGGAACTGTTAACGTACTGGAAGACCCGTTTGACATTGTAACGAAGTTGCCAGCATCGGCCAGTGTGAAGGTTTCCGATGTCGTTGTTCTGGCATCAATTGTTCCATTTCCCCCCGTCCCCCCGTTCGCAACGGGAACCGTAGCCAGCCCCCCGAAACTCCCGCCGTTATTATACTGGATCTGGCCCGATGTGCCGCCGGGGGTGCCCGAACTCGAAATAACCCCCGTCGTGCCAATCGTGACAGTCGTGCCGTCAACCTTGACGCCGCCAAGCGTTGTCGTCGAGGCGGTGGGGAGCGTGTAGGAGCCGCTTCCCCAAACAATCGCAGAGCCATTAGACTGCAACACTTGCCCGTTTGTCCCAACTGTCGATAGACCCGTCCCGCCGTTCGCCACCGCCAGATTACCGCCCAGCACAATTGCCCCGCTGGTTGGGGTCGCGGGAGTCAATCCTGTCGTTCCGCCTGACCATGTTGTCACAGCCCCAGTCGCAGGATTGACAGGGCTATATTGGATAATTTCTGCATGCGCTGGCAATGCGAATAATCCCATGAACGCGAGAACGAGACTTAAATTCTTCATGACTTCACCTTACTGAACTTGCGCGTTAAAGAATGCCGTCGCCGATGCTGTTTTCGTAAAACATCCGGTTGTGCTGAACACGGCAACAATCCCCGTGTTGAACGCCAAAGGATAATCAATCCAGCTCGCGCCTGTCGTCGATGACGCTGGAATCGAATAGCAAAGTTTCGGAGTCACGGTGCCATCATTCGGCGCGGTGGCTGCATCAAATAGAAGAACATATCCAGCCGATGCGCCCGACGTTGCAGAGAACCCGAATAAAGAACCGGCAGTTGCTTTTAAGACATGGCTGGATTCTGCGACGGTCGATTGAACAGAAACGACCGGATTTCCGAGTGCGTAAGCTTGCGCTGGCAAGATCAGCGCGAGAACGAGAGCGATGAGGATACTTTTCATTTTATCTCCTGTGGTCATTCAGTTGTTGGCCTTTGGTGGTTCCTGTGACGGAGAGGTTGAGCATTATGTTCCTTGCGGATACGCTGGTTGCGCTGGTAGCGACGTGCTGGTTGTATCTGTGCCGTCAACAATCGCTCTTAACGCTTTACGGTAATGCACGAATGCCACAACGTCTGCCGTTGTCGCGGTTGTCAGTCCGAGCGTGATTGCTTCTTGGACGCGAAGCATGGTTGTGTCGGTTTTGGTGAGGGCGGCTTGGGCTTGTTGGGGTAGTGGAATGGGTGCGGGAGTCGGAGCAGGAGGCGCAGTAAACTCGCCGTTCGCATAAGCCCAGCCGATGCCTTGATTAGTCACTAGAATATCCGCTTCATTCAATGGAGCATCAGCCACATAAACATTTGCGACAATTCCGTTCGTTATGATTGCGTAATTTGCCATGTTAGTTACTCACATATTCGGTTATGATGACATAGCCCGCCGTTCCCGCGCCACCTGCGGCACTATTGCTACCGTTAGCAGTACCACCGGAACCACCGGAACCGTTCCCTGTCCCAGCAGCACCATTCGCTGGGTTAGATGTTCCGGTTGATGGTGAGATGCCTCCCCCGCCGACCAAGGAAGACCCTCCGAAACCACCTATATCAACCTGTCCGAGGCCGCTGTAATTTACGGAAATGGCTGCGCCTCCTGGTGCACCAGTAGCGGCAATATCTCCAGTTCCTGCCGTACCACCCGCACCTCCACCGCCGCCAGATGTAAATGTACCGCCAGCACCACCATTAGCGATACAAATAGCCCCAACACTTGTGCTGCCACCATTGCCGCCAGCATTATTACCAGAACTACCCGCACCCCCAGCAGCTCCTATAGTCACAGTTTGAGAAGAACCTATCGCTGTTGCGGTAGAAGTTTTTCTTGAATAGCCACCAGCACCTCCACCAGACCCACCAGCACCAGAAGTAGATCCAGATGTTGTCCCACCACCGCCACCGCCCCCACCCCAACATTCGATAACCGCATAAACCATGCGCGTTGACGGCGTATAGGTGCCGCTTGATGTGAATTTCTGGACAACGATTGACTGAAAATCACCAGCAACATAAGCCGTCGTCGCAACCTTCGTGCTGTTATCGCCAGCGGCTTGGGTTGTTGCGGTTGTGCCGGAAGGGAGTGCCGAAGTTTCTCCAATAACTGCGCTGTTGTCGTACAGGAGTTTCCCGGATGTTCCACCCGTGATTCCAGTCGTTCCTATCGCAATGGGTGCTGATGCAGCCGATATTATTCCGGTTGTACCAATCGTTATCGTCGTTCCGTCAATCTTAACTCCGCCGAGAACCGAAGTTGTCGCCGTTGGCAACACATACGCCGTCGCATAAGCCCCCGTCCCAAACGCCCCGCCCGCCGCCGATGTCAGCGACGAATTGACAACATTCGCCGCCAAGGTCGTGCCAGTCAGATTTCCCGCCGGAGCCGATGATGCGACGATAGATGACGGGTATTGAAGCTGATACGTCACCCCCGTTCGATTGGCGGGCAAGATGTCGCCCGGTTGCAGCGTGATGACGCCATTCACGGGAGTCGGCAATCCGGCTATATCTATGGTAGTGGCTGCCTGCGCTGGAATTGCGAGCAACAATAAAAGGGCGAGAAGTTTTTTCATCATGTGCCTACTGGATATGCGGGAGCCGACGGAAGTGTCGTGCTTGTCGTGTCGGCGCCGTTGACGATTGCTCGAAGTGCCTCGTCGCGTGACAGCCATGCGGAAGGATAGGCTACCCCTGCTTTACTGCATCGCACTGAGACTGCATCGCTTTGGACGAGGGCGGCCTGTGCGGATGCTTGAAGCGCAGCGTGAACCTGTGCGGATGATGGCGTGAACGTGACAGATTCGGGGTTGCCGTTTGCGTCGGCTTGAATGACTTGCCCCGACGATTGCGCCGCGAACAATGCAGCATAGGCATCGTCCGTTACGGCTACGGCATCTGGCGGCATTGTCGAATTAACCGCACTATCGTAAAAACCGTTTGTCGTGCGAGAGTAAAATTTTGACATAGATATTTCCTAATTTCCGATGGCGGTTACAAAAACTGGAATGGCTTGATTTATTGATTGGTCCGGTTGATTGGTATCCCCGCGCAATGTGAATCCTGATGTGGTGGCAGATAATGCAGAACAAACGAGGCCGTAACCTGTTCCAGAATTTGCCTGTTCAGTGGAAGTTATAGTAATTGATTTAACTGAATTTGGAAAAGAATTTGGGAACGAAACTGCATAAGTCCCCGATGACGCTCCCCAGTTCGGGGTCGTAACACTGAACACCTGAATAATCCAAGGTTTAGCTGTATTATTCGGATTAGGGACTTTGAAATAAGTCGCGCTATCGCTGGCAAATCCAAGATTCGTCAAAGCCGTTGCCAGCGTGCCGAGATCGGATAGATTATTTGCTGCAAGCAATCCCGTTCCAAGCGTGATCGGTTGCCACTTGGTCGAGTCACTTCCGGGCAAAACAGTGTTGGCATTTACCAATGAAATATACGCAATCCCGTTCGTGTACATCGCCAGCGAATACTGCGAATACGGATAAGGCGTCCCGTTGTTCGCCGCCGTTGGAATCCACGGCGCAATCGTCTGTTGCTGATGTGTCTGCAAAACCTTCGTTATCAAATTGAACAGATAGTTCATTTTGACTTCTTCGACGTTTAGTGATCCGGGAGAACCTTGAGCTAGGGTGTAATTCGCGCTGTATCCTTGGGAAAAACTAACGCTCCCATCTCCTTGCACTGGATCAGGAACAGCCGTAACTGAGCCTGATGCAGCGAATGGAATATCGATATAGGTCTGTGACGTAACTGGCAAGATAACCTCCGTGGCGTTATCACAACGCTGCTATTTCATTATAAACGAAAGCCTCATTTTATCAAGGACTAGTCCAAGTGCTGCTTACTCCCGCCGGACGCGGCAAAAGGTCTTGTTCAAACACAAACTGTAAATCCCAAGGGATAGTGAAATTAAAGTGGTATGTCTGCGTCATATTTCCATTATCCTGTAGATAACCGGTTCCCCACGGCGCGAAAACAAACTTCAAAAACCGATTAATCTCCGGCACAGTCCCACTTGAGCAAAGCTGGAAATACCGCAATTGCAGCATAAGCCTGTTTGTCGCCAAGGGAAGATTGATCGATCCGCCATTCACAGATGCGAAGTTGCCACGGGTAAAGTTAGCGCGGTTTGCGCCAAATCCCCAGTAAGCATTATTCGGAGTGGGAAGATTGTTAATATATAGTGGCCAATCGAGAATAATTGACCATACCTCAAGCCCGAAAGCATTAGCTGTCTGAAGGTTAAATACGTTCGTGATCCAGTCGTTCCAGAATTGCTCCTGAAATGAGTTAAACCAGTCCTGCTTTGACTGGATTATGGATTGCAGATTCGGTGCGTCGTTGTATTCCCACAATAAAGACGACAGCAAATTGACCGAGAAATCGAGTTGCTGAATGTCATAATTCGTCGTTGCCACGTCGGAAGTGAGCAGAAGCCCACTTTCTGTGGTAATTATTTGTCCGTTCTGTGTTGTAATTTGTGGCATTTTATACAATGTTTACAGTTATATAGGACAACTGGCAGTAGGCGATCTGCGATACACCGATAGGCACGGGAGTTGTCGAAAGTGTCCCGCTAGGAGCAATTGCCACCTCACACAAAGAAACATATCCTTGCGGATTTTCAATGCTGATCGCCGCCGCAATCTCAAATGGCGAGACAGCACCCCCAACCACGAAACCACCCAATCCAGAGGCGTTTCCAGCCGGATCGGTAACGGTTCCGGCGGCATAGGCCAATACCGCCTGTTGCACCTGCGCTGCGCTGATATTGTGAACCGTTGCCTCTACTAGAATGCCGACCGGCGTAGGTCTGTCGAATAAGACGTTATAGGTTTGGAGAGAGGTTGGTTCAATCACGCCAACGGTAGTTCCGCCGTTCCACGCGCATCCGGACGACTTGTTTTCAAGCAACGCCGCCGCAACCGCGTTATTTGTTCCACCTTCGACACAAGCATAGATCGAATGGGCGACCATCGTTATGCCATTAAGCGTTGCTGTCGTCGCAGCGATGTTCTCCTGAAAGAATAGCGATGTCACGCCCGAAGTCGCGTAAAGAGCCGAAGTAATGGCCTCGGCCAAGGATATTCCTTGAAAACCCAAGGTATTGTTCCTAAACGCCCGTGCCTGCTGATCGGATTGGGTAGTTGTCCCTGTAACCCCAGCCACCGTGTTATTGACCGTTTCCCAGCCCAGTACGCCCGTCACAATCGTCGCCAGAGCGGAAATAGCGCAAGGTATGGCTCCGTATGCCACTGAGGCAAAATTAACCGTTGTGGAGCCACCAGAGGGGATGACGACGGTGCTTGCTGTAGCGAATAGGTCGCCCGCCGCCGTCTGAGCCTGAGAACCGGCAGGAATAGTCGTACCGGATACGCCCGTCACAGTCACGCCCGCGACGGTCGTCTGGGTCTGTGAAACGCGCTGAGTGCCGGTTAGAGCGAGAATTGCGTCAAGGAATACGCCCCCTGCATAATTGGGATTGATTTGATTCGAAATTACAGAATTATTGTTGATCGTGGAGTTTAGGGAGGTAACTTCGGTGGATATGACCACGCCTTGCGGGGTTGACGGCGCGACGACAAGATCGGCCCCGAATGCAGTCGTCCAAAAACTTTGAACCGTCGCCAATGTGCTAGACGTATCCGGCACGATTAAGCCCGTCGTCGTCACATAATCGTAGGGAACCGCTACTACCATTTGTCTCTCCACGTCGCTTCACAGCGATGTTTGTTTCGTTTAGCCTGATACTTTTAGTGAACCGTAAACTGTCTCGATTTGAGCTGTGTAAGAAAACGTGTTGTTCTCAACCTTTGCCGTGATGCTTGTAACTGATACCACGCCCGGCACGTTCATCAAAGTTGTGCGCAAATACGATTCGTAAATCGCCAGATTCGGAACGCCGGAGAAAACAGTCTCAAAAGCAGGCAATCCCAAATTAGTCTGATAGATTGCTTCGCCCAATTGCATCAGCGATGCAACTTGCGCCGCGCTTTCAACTGCCGACTGCCCAGAAAGAAGAGCTAAATTACCCGCACTATCCAGGTAAATATCGCCAGTTTGGGATGTTCCGAAAGTTTGCACCATTACGCCACCCTCGAAAAAACACCGTGAAATTCATTCGATGCTTTACAATACGCTGCATAAGCAGCTTCTTGTGAATCAAAAATCCCTAGATATTTTTGAACTTTATTAAGGCAGATATATGCCTGCCATTTTTTTCTGTTTTTATGCCAAGCAACACCCTTAAAATCCGACGTGCAATTGTCAATCTTTTCTTTATTGCAACAATTTTGAGAACGACTTGCCTCTCTGATGTTTTCCCATTTGTTATTAATTCTGTCTAAATCTTTATGGTCAATGTCCTCTTTCGGCCATTCGCCCGTCATAATCAACCACGCGAGGCGATGACCTAAATAAGATTTTCCGTCAATTATTATCTGAATACACTTTCTTTTTCCAGAAGTTGCAATAGTGCCAGCTAATTTGCCTACCAATCTTGCATTCACCTGATTGCTGGCATGATCTCTAAATTTCCAACGCAGTTCCCCTGTCTCTGGATAATAATCCAAAATTGATCGCACATAATCTGCATTTAGATCATTTCTTAACCTCAACTCCAAACACTCCCATTGTAAACAGACAATCCGCCTGTCGTTGTGTTGAATACAGCAAACCCAGCCTGAGGAGAAGGTATAGCATTTCTTTGGGAAGTAGTCATTGAAGGAAATTTAAAGGCTTTAGTCGTGCTCTGGCAATCCAATATGGCATTCGGGCTTTGTGAATATCCTGTCTGATCGCTTATCGCCACGCCCGCGCCCATACTCAGGCGAATCGAGCCGTTTAGCGATTGCAGCGTCACGTTTGAGGTATCAGCGCCCGCTATGGCGAATCCCGTTAAAACCATAGGGATAAAGACCGCATCCCCAAAATCATGCTTGCGTGACGTGTTCGGCGGAGACTGCTCCCACGATTGCTTGAATAGAGAAATGTCCCTATCGGAAGCCTTTATGAACCCTAAATCCCCAGATTTAATAGGGAAGTTCAACATAAACCCGCCCCCGCCGATCTGCATGACAGGAACCGACATAACCGGTGCGCGTTGCAAAATCGTGTTGTCGGTCGTGATTATGGAGATTAACGGCTGAACTTGCGCCATGCCGGTTGCGCGGTCAAAGGCCACGATCTGCGCCGGAAGCATGTCGTCTATGGATTGGAGGAATTTGGACAGCGCAAAGTTAATCGTCCCCGTCAGGCTATTGAGATCGGTTGGATTGATTGATGGAGGATTGAGTGTTGTCATGGTTGTCCCAAAGTCGCATTGGCTGGCCGCAAATCCATAATCCAATAAAATGGCGTATCACGGCTTGCCACCTCGAATGATAGGCGAACCACATAAAAATTGCCATTAGCGGAAGGATTGAGAACACTTTGCACCGTCACCGGAGAACCCAGAAGGATGTTATTCTGTATCAGCATCCTCACGCGGACGCCAATCTCAGTGATTTCAGGAACGCCGACCATGCCGGTTTGTGCATTGACGACAATCGGAACGGCCACGCGGGGGGTGCCGATGTCGAGAATGGTCAGCTTGCCGTTTTCGACGTGGGCGGTTATGTCGGCCAGCGTTGCCAGTTTATTGACCTGATTCGTCACGGGGCCGCTAAACGTATAATTCCCGATAGATTTGCCGCCCTGCGTTGACTGGAAATCAAGCACGATCGGCGTCGGGCTGCCCGCGCTTAGGTTGTTTGCGACTTGTTGGCATATCGACAAGAGCGTTGCCGATGGAGGTGACGAAACCGCATTGGCATAACCGATCGTCGCCGCCGATGTCGCGGCGCGGAACGTCAACCCAATATCAGGCGGCTGCGTGACATTCGCGCCAATCATGTCGCCCTGAAATAGCTGAAACGTACCATAGGATTCGCGCCCGACGTTCAGCGTGATCTGCGCGTTCTGGCGCGGATTAGCCCACGGTGTTGTCTGTGTGATGATGTAATCACGGATAATTTTGGAGATATTATCTATCCGCATCGCACATTCGCCGAAGTTGCCGTTCGTGTAGCGCGTCCCCGTGGCGATGATGTAAAAGCTCTGATCGTATTGCGCTATTATCTCTCCCGCGAGCGAGATGGTTAGATCAAAGATGCGATTGTCGAAGGCATTTGCCATTTTTACGACGCATAGTTTTGTGGGATCATTCGGAGAGGTGCGGGCGCAATTGGATTAAGATTAGCCAATGAGAACGGCACAGGAAGAGGAATGCGATAAGCCGCCAATTCTGCCGCAGAGAAATACACTAGAGATTGCGAGACATTAAACTGCGTATATATCGGCAACTGGAAATTCGATGTAATAAACAGGAAGTTTCCATTTTCCTGATATTGAGATGGAATGACTGGAGAACCCGCAACGCAGCGGATATTGTCAATCGTATCGACACCATTGATCGTCAAGCTCATCGCCATTATACCCGCGCAATAGCGGATCGTTATGTCGAATACAACGCCGCTTAAATTGACGGTGAAAGATTGATTAGGAACCGCTTGTAAGGGGACTGTGACAGGCATTACCAGAGTGCTCCCGATGAATGAAAATCAGTTTGTACGTTTTGCGGAGAGTTCACATAAGCAACACCGCTTGCCGTCCCTCCGTCAAAAGGAACGGTAGTCGTATCAGTCGGCGTGAATGTTGTGGTTGCGTTCTGTTGTCCGTTGTTCTGTGTGTCGGCTTGCGTCGTATCTTGCGGGGTAAACGCGGGCTGTTGCGCTGGCGTCAACACCATGCGGAATTTCAATTCCATCACAATCGCATCAAACTTCTCGGGCGTTTCATTGTGCGGCTGTTCAGAAATTATCATATTTCCAAAGCTGCCGACGCGGGTCTGAACGGTTAAGGTTGTGGACGCCTGCCAGAGGTTCCATATTTCCTGATAAGTGTCCCGATAGTATTGAGCTGGAATAAGAAGCTGAATTGTGATTTCAACCGGCAATGTAATTTTATAGTCGGATATAACTTGTCCCGTTTCAGTCGGGTGATCCATCAGCTTCGCGCGCGGAATAACATCATCCTTCATCGGACGCGCATTTTGGAACACTTGCGTGAAGCCATTAAAGACCGCAATCGTGTCTGTGCTTGCGTTTTGTAAAGGCTGTCCGATTGTCATGACTTAATCCCATCGTTTAGATTGGCGTTCACGAAAGAAAGCTGCCCGTTCAAGTGCTCTTGAAATAGTCTCGCATGATCTACAGGATCGCCAGTGGGAGAGTTAATCGTCACGGTGCCTATGGATATGTTAGGAGTGAGCTGTGTCATTCCTGACGCACTGGGCGATGAATTTAAGGGGTTTGTATCGGCAGCGGTAATGGCTGCATGGGCTGTGCCTATGAGATTGGCATAAGCCGCACCTTCTTCCTGCTTATTGATTGCGTTCGCTATGGCTGCGCGAACCGAAGGATCATTTAGGTCTAACCTTTGATTAGCCGAAAATCCCGTCGATTTAACAAGTCCCGCAATATAAGAAGCCGTGTCATTTTCGCTTGATGGTGCCCATGTCGAGGCTATGCCTGATAAAGTGTTTATGCCTCTGTTTCCATAAAGCTGGAGCTGTTTCTGTTCTGCGCTCAGTCCTGCGGCAAGTGTTGGGAACTGTGCAAATCCACCAGATGAAGAAACGCCGCCCCACGAACGAAGGTTTCCGGGATTATTATTTCTCATGCCTAAAGGTAACGAGCCACTTGGCGTCGATCCAGTTGATGAACTCCCCGGATCAATACCCAAGAAATCCTGCTTAAACATCGTTCCTATATCTTTCCATCCCCTCAAGGTGAAAAGATCAAAGAATATCCGCAATCCCTTAATCGTTGTTTCTAATAGTTTAAGAAAATCTCCCGCACCCTGAATGTTTGATGTAAAAAAGCTTCGCCCAGCTGTTTCGAGTTCCTTAAATTCTGATTGTAGCCTCAGTCCTGCCTCGGCTGTTCCATCGGTTAGATTGATAAGCCTTCCCTGCGCATCGGCCACAAGGTTAATTGCATCCGCACCCTTTATCAGCGTGTTATAGAAATCTTCCGGTAAGCCTAATTGTTCTTTGCGAATTTGGAAAAGCTGCCGTGCACCTTTTTCATCACCGCCCATTTGCAGAGCGTGCATCTGATTGGCAAGCGCCTTCAAGTTAGGGATGATATTTCGCACATCCCCATTCGTCTTATTGACAATATCAGAGGCTTTTTGAAACCACGCGACAAATTCTCCTGTCGTTCCCCCGAATTGTGAAAACGTGGCGTCATAAACGGCAAGCTGTCTCGCGCTTGCGCCTGTGATCTGTGCGGTCTTTTCGAGTTCAGCGTTAAAATTTACCGCATCTATAATTCCATGTTTTAACCCCTCAAAAGTTGTAAAGGCAGTAATGGCCTCTAAGCCAACCTTTAGAAGTGATTTGCCTAAATTAGCAGCCGTTTCATTTGCCGTGTTTATTTGTTGCTGAAAGTCATCTGTTGACTTTTTAGCAGCTTCCATGTCCTTTTTGACATCAGCCGCGTTCGATGTGAAGAGGATGGAAAATACGTCAAGTACCGTCATTGGCGCACCTTGGGCTTATTGGCTAACGCCTGATTATAGCGACTTATTGCAATGACTTCCCACATAGAAAAAGCATCTTGTAAGCTATAAATAGTCCTCAATTCATTGAGAGTTGCTTTTCCTGATTCGATGATTGTTGCAAGGAATCCGTCATAATTTTCGTAAGCCAAATACTCAATATCCTGAAAAACCGCTCTCTTAAATTTGACAGCTCTTCTCCTAAAAAAAAATCCCAATTATACTTGGCCATTTCCTTTTCAATGAGTTCAAGCGTCAAAAGGTCTGGAACATGGTTATCAATCAATTCGCGGGTCGTTAGCCTTTGCGATCCGGCCTTTGTCGCCACCGACACATAGGATAAAATCTTGAACATCATCGCTTCATTGACGGCGTAATCTCCGACTTTAGGCAAAGCATTCGCCGTCCATTGAGCGACAATCTCACGTGAATAAGTCGCGGGGATTTCCGACAGGATATAGGTGTGCTCAATCCCCTTGCGATCCTTGAGGATAATCTCTTTCGGATTCAGCAATGTGGGATCGGCGACCATAGATTAAATCCCGACATAATCAGAAAATACAAACGTATAAACTTTCGTTTTAAACCTGAAGCTTCCAGATGCGATGCTCTTACCCGGCATGTATGAAATGCAGCGGCCACCGAACGGTGACTTCATGCTGCCGTCAGGATAAATCACCGTCGCGCTGATAACGTCTCCAGCAACCACCTTGCCATAAGCAACTCGATTAGCATTGAATAGAATTTCAAGGTTTTGATCGTCGATGCTGCCAGCGATTACTGAAACAACCATCGGGATTTTGTTGGCCTTCGCCCAGACGATCAGATCGCCATTCGCGCCGACCGAACTATCGGCGATTTCAACCGCCGCGAAGTCCAGAGGGTCGCTGTCATCGGCGAGGTTTGTGATCGTCAATCCAGCGGGGAAAGTCTCGCTGGCAACGATGTTGATGACTGTATTTACGCCAGAGACATCTTCACTCATTTGGACTCTCCTACCAGTTTCAGGACTTTCCCATGATTTTCATGGTATCCGATTTCTTTTTCAGCGTTCAACCGAGCCTCGACCGCATCCTCAAATTTATCGAAATATCCGAGATGTTTGCCGGTATCAATAAAGGCTCTCCATTTTTTCTCGTTCTTATTCCAATAAACGCCACGAAAACCTGAATTATTGTCCTTATTAAATTTTCTGTTACGCTGATTTTCTAAACCAGAAACATCGCGGAAATTCTCAAAACGGTTATCATGTCTTATGCCGTTTTCATGATCTATTTGACCCTTTGGCCATTCGCCAGTTTTTATAAACCAGATAATGCGATGAACGGAGCGTTGTTTCCCGAATACCTTGACTTTGACATATCCGAAACTATTGATTGTTCCTGCGCGTTGTCCCGCATGAAAATCATTCCATCTTTTGTGATGGATTGGATTTTCGTAAAATCCTAATGGACGTGAGTTCCAAATCAAATATCCAGTTTCGTCATAGGAAAATAGTTCAAGAATTTCCTCTAGGGAAATTTGATTTTCTTCTCGAACATCATCTATGTGGTAAGATTTCATGGTTTTTTATATCATAATATCTGAGCCGATGACCAACCTAATCGAGTCTGCCTTCGAGTAAATCAAAGTATAAACCGCCTTGTATTCCGTAATCCCATCGGTCACATAAGGCAGAATGACGACATTCAGCCAATAGCCGGACGTTTGAACTTGCTGCCAAGCCGTAGGGCTTCCAGTTGCTTGTGTGATGTAAAGCTTCTGTGCGCTCGTGAGCGTCTTGCCAACCGAGATTGTGCCGTTGAACAAAGCCTGTTGCACGATGCTCAAAATCTGAGCAGTCAACATCGCTTGACCAGTGCTGTTCGCGGGAACCTGAGCAACCGACAACAACAACGTCATGATCGACGCTTGAATGGCGTCCTTCAACCAGAGTTCATTGACGTACACGCCGATGTCCGAAGGCTGAGTCGCCAAACCGAACATAACACCGCGCTGGTAGAATGACAGGTTTTGTCCCGCCGTTTCAGTCACGCCGTAATAGTTGACCAAGAGCGCATCATAAATGTTAGAAGCCGCCGAAGTCGTAACCGAGGCCGTGTCATTGAACTGCTGGAACATGTAGTTTTGAACGGCATTCCGCGCCGTGTAATCAGTCGCCGCTTCAATCGCCATCGGCTCCATTTCAGGATATGCGCCAACTTGCGGGGAGGGAAGCGTCGCACAGACGCCGCCCGTGGTTGCAAGAGCCGCAGCCCAAGCCGAAGCATTAGCAGTCGATACCGCAACTGAGAACAAGAACTGGTTATTGGGAGACAGGCTATTATTCCAAGTAGCAGCCGACTCAATTTCCGAAAGTTGGATCGGCAACGAAGCTGCAATCGAAATCGCGCCCAGCGTGAAGGTGCTGACGGTATTGACTGAGAAAGTCCCCACGCCAGTCGTTCCAGTTCCTAGGCCGACGATCTTTGTACCACTAGGAACTCCAGTTCCGACTAGAACATCGCCAATGGCTAACTGGCCCGAAGTGACCGCAGAAACAGACATCATGCTCGGCGTGTAGAAAGCAGCCGTAACTACAGCGCGAGGAATGTTGCCAGATTCATAGCACAGAGAACCGAAGTTATTGCTGATCTGAATGAGGCTGTTGAGATTGTCCGATACTGCCTGAGCATTCGTACCGTTCGAGAGAATAGCCCCCGTGAGCCAGCCCAATGGCCCGGCAACATCCTCATTCGTTCCAGCCGCCACCGTAATGACATCCGTGCCAATCGCGCCGGAGACTAGGTAAAATTGGCTTGTGAGGGCATTGTAGGTGACTGTTGCACCCGTCCATGCCGTGCCACCACCCGTGATCGCCCGGATAGCCGTCTGCATGTCAGATGCAACCGTTGCTAGGCTTCCTGCGGCGCTGAGATTGATGCTGGTGACGTGATCGGTATATCCGCCCAATGTCAGCGTGAAGTCGCCGGTCGTGATGCCGGTAAACTGCGAAACTGCATAGCTGGCTGGCAGGCCATAAATCAAGCTGCCGGTGTTCTGATCGCCGTTCCAATACCAGAAGCTGATCTGATTCGCCTGAGTGCCGTTTTTGCTGATATAGCTGAAATAAAACTCAGCGCGGGCGTATTCTTCCGAAGCCGTACCGAAGAAATTGCCAACCGCCAAAGCCGAGGCAAAGTTGACGATTGTTCCTGATGGGCAGAGGGGGTTTCCGGTGACGACTAAGCCGCTTAAATTGCGGGTGGAGACATTCGCTCCGCCGCCAACTGCTGATGTGATAAGCACATATTGGGAAATTGGAATTGGCAATGAAGCCTCCATCTATGGGATTCTGCGCTATCACAGCGCGGATATATCGGCTATCACTTTACCACAACCGCTAAACAAAACAAGGCGATTGTTTTATTGAGAATTGGCACTCCGTCCCATCATCACGACGCTACACCCGCACTCGCCAAATGCAAGCATACCTGCTTATCACACTGAGAGGATTTGCACAACCTCCTCGGTGACGATTGGCTGGACGGAACTGATTAGTTGTTTGTGCGAAAAGACCACATCAAGGCTCGGCTCATATTCAAACCGATCGCGGTCATCCGTAAACGCCGGATTCCTAACCGCGCCAATCCGCAATACCCCAACCCCCTGCGCCTCAATCGCCGTGACAAACGCCAAGCTCTGCATGACAGCGCGGGCGTAGTTCAAAATGTCCGATGCGGTCAGGCTGTTCACGTTCGACGGGTCTTGCGTGGCAAGCGCGGAAAACTGGAACGTCGTCAAGTATTGCTGCGATTCGGTGTAGCCCATGCCAGCGATTGTCGTCATGGATATTGAGCCGACGGTAAATCCCTGCGTGAGCGTGAATGTGTTGTTCGCGCCAACGCCGACGATCTGGATATTATCGGGAATGCCGGTTCCTTGCAGGACTTGGCCGGATGTAATCGAGCCGCTTGATATGGCGGAAACTGTTAATGTCGTGCCGGCGACGCTGCCGGTGAAAGCTGCAATCTGCGTCGGGTTCCACAGGTTGTTACGATAGGACGCGCCCATGAGTTCGTCGCCGACTTTGTGAAGGTAAATGCTGGCAGCCGTATCGACGCCTTCGGTGACTGGCTGGTAGTCTTGCAGAACCACAATTGACCCTTGGCCTATTGACGCAAGACCGGTATTGAGTTGGCTGATAATCAGCGCGATTAGTGCGTTGTCAAGAATTTGGCACCTCCACGACGAGGCACTCATTCCATCCGTCAACGCCAATCCACCTGGTTAAAGATAATGCCTGAAATGTCATCCCCTGAAATTTGAATTGATCGGATGTCACGTCGCGGCGCACGTCAACGATATTATTTGGCACAAAGATATTCTGATAATGTTTTTGAAAATCAAGCCCGAGCCGTTCCATGATTGAGCGCGGAACAGGCTGAATGCTTCCACGTAATGTTATGGCTGGCGCATAGACCGGCAACAGAATACCGTTAGCCTGATTGGTGCGCGAGACGAACGCAAGATACTGGATTTGCTGCGATGCGATTACGCGAAGTGCGGTTTTCAGGATGTTGCTGCCCGGCGTTGCCATAATCACTCCTTCTTCGTTTCATGCGATACAGCCGCCAGCATAATCCCGCCATCTTGCCCCGGCTCGATCAAGGGCTTGTCGGAAATGCTCGGCGTAACGTAATCGGGCGATGCCACTTTCCTTGCAGCCTCTCCGACCGTTGCGCCCGTTACATTTATACCACGCCGCTTCATATCGCGCAATTCTATCGTGATCGGGCTGAGGGGCGACGCTGTGACGTTTATTATCGCTTGGGCTATATCCGATGCCGCAACCGCGCCAACCTTATCCATGACGCTGAATGGGGTTTCATTGCCCTTTAAAACAGCGCGTGCGCCGGATGCCATGAGGTTTGACCATTTCTGCTTATTCTCGGTAACGGCTGGGCGCATGAATGGTCGGGGCGGTATCTTACGCGATGGAACGCCGAACTCCTGCCAGACAGCGACTTGCGCGATGGATTGGCCGTTTGGGTATGTACCACCGAGAAAGCCCGCCTGCGTCGTCACGCCGTCAAGTTCTTTGATGCGGGCGTTGATTGCCTCGAAGATTTTTCCCTTGTTTTGACTAGTAACGACCGCCATTGAAGCCAAACCCCTGCCTGCCTATGCTTCCAGCAACATGGAATCCTCCGACCGACAGACCTTCCAGCATCGCCAAAAGCTGAGATCCATATGCCGTCGTCTGAAACCAATACTCCCAAGCCGATGTCGCGGGCGGCGGTTCAAGCGTTACGCTGATCTTGTCGATGCTGGATGCCGACACGATAACCGGCGTCTGTCCGTCCGCTATCTGTGTCGCCAACTGCGCGAGATGCGCCGTCAATAGGTAAAGGCACGTCAGTGTCGCCCCAGCCTGCGCCAGATAGCCGTAATTCGAGTTAGCCACGTACATGCCTCCCGTCGTGAAATACTGCGACAGCGTGGCCTGTGGGTAGGCTGTGGCGTCAGAAAACGCAGGGAACTGCGCCCTGAACTGGGCGTCGTTATATTGAAAGGCTGGGGGACATGACATTACGACACCATGCGACCGGATTTACCTTCGGGCTTCGCAGCAATTCCGAGGGCTTTCAGTGATTCCGGCGTTACAGGCGCGGAGCCGTCAATCTTTTCCATCTCTTTAGCCACGACCTTTTCGGGGTCTGACTTGGTATCGCGCACGACGATGTGGCCAGACTTGACGTGTTGCTTGAACAGAAAGTTGCTGTTCAGAATATCCATTTGCGCTTCGGTGACTTCCGTCATGACGCCATGCGGGGTTATAAAGTGTTTACCGATGACGTTCGCGCCGCCTGCGATAGTGACGCTTTCGGTTAACTCTGGCTGTCCGCCATTAGGCGCGGGCGAATAGCGTCCGTAGCGATTATCATTGCTGAGGGTCGAAAAAATATAGAAGTGTTTAGCCATTTGTTTTCCTCTCATCAGGTTGTTGGCGGTCTGTCCCAATGGATGAGCATCAGGACAGACCATAAAAGATAAAGGCATATCTTACGTTAAAGTGTCTTGATTTTCAAGAGCAGCGTTTGCGCGGCGACGAATGGCAGCATCTCTTACGGATTGAGCTATCTTAGCTCGAGCTTCGGCGGAGATGGTCTTTCTGTTCTTCGGGTATTTGTAGCCTTCAGCGCGGCGTTTCTCGATGTTCGCCAATACCGTGAGTCTAATCTTTTCGCGGGTTTCTGGCGATACCTCATGCCCCATTTTCTTGGCGGAGATTTTGGCGTTTGCCTCTGCGCTGCGCGGACGTGGCTTGGCCTGCTTAAAGCCTTCAGCGTGGCGCTTGACCCATAAAGCCTTCATAGATGCGGACTTTAAGTCTCGGCATTCTTGTGATTTCCGTTTCTTGCGCGGGCCGAATGTGCGCCCCTTGATTTGTGATGGAAGTCCCTTTTGCGCTCTGGACATATTGGCTTTTGTTTGCGCAGAATGCTTGTATCCCCTTAAAGCCTCGCCATATTTATTTCCCTCTAGATTTTTGCAGTGTCTGATTCTTAGCCATTCGTAATCGTGACTAGAGTGTTTTCCGTTTTTGGACATCATATATGCTGGTGCTATTAATTTTCCACCATGTATTTTTGCTAAAATCTGGTGTGCTACAAAATGCTGCCTAGCTGATAGTGATACAAGATTATCTTGCTCATTCCCGCCGCCAATGCAGCGCGGAACAATATGATGCACCTCGCAATATCCCACGGGAGGATTTGCTTTTGCGCTGGCGATTAGTTTTTCGTATGTAGTGCTGTAATTCATAACCCTTAGTCTAGCATATAGACTAAGGGTTATCAAGTAGTAAATCAAAAGATTATATTATCAGCTAACCTCATGATATTCCTGAATATCTTACGCATGCCCACGGCCTTTTCGCCATAACTCCGGCTGTGCAAGAAACGTAGTTTTCCAAATACCCCTTAGCTTTTTTCTCAACTCCCGTAACCATAAACTTAGCAGGAACCACCTGAATGAACGTGCGGCCATCATCGGTCGAAAGATCATTCAGCTTGTCGGCAAACAGGTAGAACCCACCGCCGCCCGCGCCCGCCGTGCCATTCGCAGCATTCAACTGCGGAGCATGGACAACGCGGATTTTCGGATAAGCATCCGATAACCACTTGCGAACCGAGATGCCAAAGTCAGAAGTCGTGCTGAGGTACGCATAAGCATTCGTCGCCATTGCGAGGGTCATGTCAACCATTTCGGGATCGACAATCGCTTGGGTCTGAACAACCAGCGCATTAATGGCAATCAACAGATCGGACTGGATTTCCAAGAACGTCTTTTGTGACCAGTAGGTTGAGCTGGACGTGCCGGTTGCTGCAACAGTCGTGTAAGGTAACAGACCCGGGTCATTCAAGAAACCGTAGGTATTTCCGTTGCCAGAATTGTAACCGTTGAAGCCAACCAGATTGCGGGTGATTTCAAGATTGAGGCCAGCGGATTGACGCTTGGCTTCCGAGCTATTCACGCGGACGCGGGCAGCGCGGGCTTCTTCCAACATGCCGACCATCATACCAAGTTCAAAGCGGATGACGGTGCGGGCGACGAAGTTCAGCGACCAGTCAGCCAGAACGACATTCGTGTTATCTTGATATGGCTGGGCATAACCGACATTTTCCAGTTCTTCCTGAACGATCTGCTCGTCATCCCAATTTCCGATTGTCGAGATGCCGATCAGGTCGTCAATCTTGCGGGCGGCGGTCATGACGTGGACTTGGCCGGGGAGCCAGTTTTGCAAGAACTGAACCAAACCGGGGATCGTCGGTGTGGTCAATGGGGCTTGCACAGCATCGGCGGCGTAGGAAACCGCCATGTCGCGCATGACAGATTGGTTTGCGAAACCAAACCCCATGTCCATTGCGCCTTTGATGTCGTTCGAGATCTCCGCTTTGGAAAACTGACGAACCTTACGCGCTGGGATATGAAAGTGTTCCTGAGAAGCCTGTAATGCCATTTTTAACTCCATCAAAAGGGATTGGCAGCGACATCACGTCGCGGTCACTTAATCTTAGTTAGTCAACTTGATAACGCCGACATTCTGTCCGCCCGAAGCACCCGCCGAGGGGAAGCGATAGACGGTTGCATTGGGAACTGCGATCTGCAAATCAGAGGTAATCGTGATCGAGCCAAGCGTGAAGGTGCTGACGGTATTGACCGAATAAGTTCCGGTTCCGCCGACGCCCGTGCCGAAGCCCGTGATGACAGTCTGAGCAGGAACGCCGGTGCCGTAGAGAACTTGGCCGATTGCCAGTTCGCCAGAGCCAACTGCCGTAACGCTCAACATGCCGGGGGTGTAGAACAAGCCGGTTACCGACGCGGCGACAGGCGGCAAGCTAGGGGCCGTCATGGCTTCGCTGGCGATGCTTGCAGCAGTCGTGCAGCTAAGCGTATAGGTTCCCGTGTAGCCAAGGCCTGTTCCCAATGCAGTGATATATGCACCGGGAGGAATGCCTGCGCCAGATACCACCATGCCAACCTGAAGCTGGCCGACAGAAACCGCCGTGACCGACAGAGTGCCGGTTGACAAGAATGCCGCCGTGAACTTGGTCACAGGCGCATAAGTCGCCAGAGCGCCGGTCATGGCGTCATAGCAAACCAGATCGCCGATGTTGGAGCTATTCGGCAAGGCGACGATCAGGTCAGCCATAACGAACAGTTCGCCGAGCGTGTAATTCAGCAAAGCCATCGTGGGGTTCAACGCGCCGCTGGATGTGCCAGCCGTTGAGTACAGTTTGGAATTGCCAAGGATGCCAGCAAACACGCCGGTTCCGCCCGCAGCTGCAACGCCCGAAGCCGAACTATTGCCGGTATCCGCGCTTGTGACCGTGAAGGCGGTTGCGCCGATCACGTTGTAAGCGGCAGATGCGGAAACCAATTCATAGGGGAGGGAACGAACCGGGCCATTGTCGTACAATGCGCCCTGAATGCCAAAGGCATTTTCGATATTAACGGTTTGCTGAAAACCCATTTGTATCTCCATTTATAAGGATTGGCAGCGACATCACGTCGCGGCTTTATCAAGTCTTTAAGCTACCAAATCTTTCAGGCTCTTGCCTTTTTCAGCAACAACCGAATCAAACGAGTAGCCAGTTTCTTCACTCTTAGGCACGCGTCCGACAAAGTACGCATCGAGCGCGGTTTGTTCCTGACCGGCGGGTGCTTTGAGGCCAAGCTTTTCGACGCCGTACTTGGCGACTTCCGCGAGGGTTTTTTCGGCATGGTCAAATGCTCCAACAAACTTGGAAATCTGCGAGGCCAGAACATCGCGCTGAGCGATTTCACCAAGCAGGGCTTTCACGCCGCCGCTTTTGAGGGCTTCGACCTGGGCATTGAGGGACTTGATCTGGGCGTCCATCGCATCCATAGCCTTGTCCTTCTTTTCCTCAGCCTCGTCTTTGGCCTTTTTGTCAGCGGCCTCTTTGTCGTCTTTTTCTTTCTTCTCGAACTCGTCCTTGGCTTTCGCGTCCTTGGCGGCTTTGTCAGCGGCCTCGGCCTTTTCAGCCTTTTCTTTTTCTTCCGCAGCATCCTTCGCCATTTTGTCGGCGGCGGCTTTCTTCTTTTCTTCTTCGGATTCTGGCATTTGAATGTCCTTTGCGTCGAAAGTGAAAACGAGGTGATCGAGAACTGCGACTTCCGGCCCCATGCGTCCTTCGGGAACTGACGCTAAATGGTTGCCACGAATTGTGTGTTGAATAGCATCATATACTTGTCCGTTAAAAAGTCCAGACTGAATTTTGTACTTGCAAGCGTAGCCCGCCGAAAGCTGTTCGGCCTCGCCGGAATCTATGCGATCTTGCAGACTATCCGACAAGATTTTGATATTACCACGCAGGAACTCGCCATCGAAAAATACATTTTCCCCAATAATTCCTTCAATGCCTTTGTTTTCGGCAGGGGTACGTCCAGCATCCTTTGCGCCCAGCAACTTCGATGGATGTAAATCCACCCACGGCAGCAACTTAAATGATTCTATTGTTTCGGGATTAGATAATTCTTCTGCCGGGCGATAGACGTTATAAATTTTATCAGGTTCTAGGCTGGGGTCGATCTGCTTGCCTAGATATGGGAATACGCCGACACGAGAAATAGGGTTGTCTTTTATTTCCAGCCACCCATTAGCATCGGCCTTACGCGCAGAATCCATGCCGCAATCTTCGCCGCGCTTGATTTTATATGCGATTGCTTCCGCCTGTTTCGGATCGTGGCCAGCCTTAATAAGCTCCGCCACGTTCGATTTGAACGCCTCTTTACTTGTGGATTTATTCAGCGGCATCTTTCCCCTCGTTGGGAAACATTCTATCACGCAATTCGCAAAGTTTCAACTGCACCGTTTCCAACACGTCCGACCAGTCGTTGGCCTTCGTCTGGCGGAAGTCTTTAACCGTCGGATACCAATTATCTGAGAACCAACGCCAGCATGTGTCCCGCCGATTCAGCAACCAAACTTCGCGCCCCATGCCACCGGCGAGGTTGGCAACCGAACTATCGACGGAAATCACGACATCGCACAGAGTTATCAGCGCGGCGGTGTCTGAGAAATCCTTGATGCCGGGATTGGGAAACGGCTCTTGTTCGTCAACTTGGAGGGAAATAAAATTAATGCTGTCGGTTTTCAGCAAGGGGGCGATCATATCAAACGGCACAGACCGGCGGCGGTTCGTTTCATTATTCTCGGCGTTGTAGCTGCGCTTGCCGCCAGCCCAAACGATGCCGATGTTCGGAATGCCCGGAACGATAACATCAGCCCATTGCTCAATCTTGGCGGGATCGGCTTGCAGATATGCGCCAGTCCAATGCGCCTTCTTGGACTTTAGCACGAACGGCAATGACATCATCGGCAAATGGTAATCAATATCCTCACCCGCTTCGCCAAATTCTATGCACGTCACATCGTGGAAGTTGAACCTCATGAGGTCAATCATAGGTTTCTGGACTTCAAAGATTACCTTGACGCCGCGTTTCAGAACTTCGGGAATGTAACGAGCCATTAGGAAACAATCTCCTAACCCGTGCTCTGCCGAAAGGCGAACGGTGCAATCTTTTTCACCATTCCACATTGGAACTTTGAATCGTTGGGATGCGAGTATCTGCCCCTTATTCGTCAAGTTAGGGTTATGGCGGGATTCAAAGTACTGCCAGCCCTTTATGTAATCCCCACAGCCCAAATATCCATGCGCTGCATTCCAGCAGGATTCTACCGATAGCCGAGCAGGACGTTCGGCTAGGAACCCACGTTCCCCGTGAAACGCTTGCTTGGCAGGATTGAAGTTGTCGCCAGCATACAGGCACGACAGCAGAAAATGCACATCCCCCATTTCAGGGTCAATCTCAACGGCCTTGGAGTACATTTCTAGAGCCTTTACGTTGTTGCACATACGCGCATACGCAAAACCGCATAGACCATATAGACGGGCATTTTTTTCGTCCATAGAGATGGCTTGCTCAAATGCGGCTATGGCCTCTGGAAAACGTGATTGAGCCAATGATATTTCAGCAAGTCCAATCCACATGCCAAGGAGTTCAGGGGCCATTTTTGCCGCCTGTTGTGCATGAAGCATAGCCATTTCACGAAGAGGCTCGACCTTCTGCGCTATGTCGGAACAGCAAATCGCAAGCGAAAGATGGTATGCGGGTTCAGACCCGTTTAACTGTACGCATTGCGTAAAAAGCTGATGCGCCTTTTGCAAATCACCGGCAGATTTCGCGGCGTTTGCTTCGGCATATATGGTGGAGACTTGTTCGGCTAGGTCGGTTGTCATTGAATCTCATCCTTCATTGAACTTTGGCGAAGTCTTTATGACACATAAATCAATCATAATCAAACGAAACCAGTGGTTTCATTTTACAAAAACAATTTATTAATTGCCCAGGATAGCCACGCTGTCCGGTTTTCAAATCAATGATCGGGGGTTCATCCATCAAGAAAATCTGATGATCATATTCGACATGAAGTGGGCGCGGGGTAGTCCGCCCGTGGCTGTGTAACCACTCAAACTTCTTGATCCCCATATTTTTCAATCTGATCTGATTGATATTCGTAAAAGAGCGCCTTACCTGATCTGAAGCAATTAGCCGCGCCCGCCGCTCAGTTATGCCCTTATATTTCTGCAACGCCGGAACCAACTCACTCAATCCGTTCCCGTTAGATATAGCCCGATAAACCTCACCCTGCACCTGTTGGAGATATTGCGCCGGTATCGACTTAATCAACACCACATTCTCGGCAATCGACGCAGTGAACACGTCGCCAAGCTCGGCGGTGATCGCGCCGGTGTTGAGTGACAGACCTTCCGCAAGCGCCGACATGCTGGACTTAATCGCCGCCTCGGATGCGTCGGAATTCTCCTCAATCATCAGCGTGGCGATGGGCTTGCTGTGCGACGCGAACAGATTATCGAACTTAAACGTCAGCGACGCCATAAGGTGCTTGGCCTGATCGACAATGCCAGCGTCGAGCGCAAACACATCGGCGGGATGCGGCTCGGCGAATAGCGAACGAACGCCGCGCAGGGTTTCGGTCGTCATCAGGGCGATCAGTGCGCGAAGGCGGCGGTCGTAACGGGACGCAACACCTGCATTTGGCGTGAGTAATTTGCCTTCAAGGACTTTCGGCTTGCGGCCCGTGGAGTATTTAGCTTTCCTTGGCATTGCCGCCGCCTGCGCTGCCTTCTGGTTCCGGCTCGGCCATTTCCGGCAATTCGTCCTCTAATGCCGTATAACCGCTGTCTTTATCCGCGACAAGAACAGTGCGAATATCTTGCCCGTCCACCGCGCCCGCGTCTGCATAAGTCTTAGCCGTAGTCGCCTTCATATTATTCAAGTCAGCCAATTCCTTTGCGCTTGGGCTATCAGTAGGATTCCATACAATCTCGGTTTCAAAATCAGTTCCGAATTTAGGTATTACCTCGGACTTCATAAGCAATAAATGGTGACGCTCAATCAGCGGCTGGCATTCATTTGTTTGGATTGACTCCAAAAATTCATGGTATGACTTTTCATCGTAACTGCCAGCAGACCCACCACCTAATCCGCTTTCAGATGTGGCCATAATTTTGTTAACTGGGCAATCCCCCGCCGCGCAAACAATCGCGTATTGCTGATTAATCACCGCGTCGAAGTCCGTCAGCGACGTATCCAATTGCTCAACCTCGTCTTGCAGCCCAATAGCCTTGATGCCGAAATTATCGCGTGTCGCGGCAAACCACGCCATTTTCTGCTCGAACAATTGCTGATTCGCCAACGCCTGTTTCATGTCCATTTTCCACAGGCTCGTGCGCTTGGACAATGCCAACTGCGGCGCTTCATTGGCGGTGCGCTCGGCGGCATACACACGCAAGGCGATCTTCTGCGGAACCGAGATGCCCCCGTACAAATATGACGGCTTCAGCACATCGGCGACCTGACCGTTGCGAATAATGATGAGATGCGACCGATGAATACGCTGGCCGTTAATGCGCCACCATGTCGGCTCGTAAAAATTGATCGACGCCGGATTCGCACCCGCCTGAAAGTCAAGTTCCGGTGTAATCCAATACGGATCAATCTGCGATATGCCGCGATAGCTGCCCGGCTTCACGCCATCGATGTTGAACGGCTTGACGTAAAACTCTGTATCGGTCGTGTCGATAACCGGCATGGCGATACGGATGCCGAACATGCGATTAAACCGGACAAATTCGACGCATGCGTCTTTGATGCCGAACGCCTTGTCGCGCTTTTTGATGAACGCCAGTACCTTGGGGTCGATCTCGTCATCGTCGCTTGTGCCGATCTTGTATCCATGTCGCATCGCATCGCGGGCGGGCATTGTCAGAATTTTGTCGATAAGCCAATGCTGCGATATGAGGCTGCAAACCTGATAGCCGATGAACCCTTGCGAGGCATACCAGTCGAGCTGAATGATCGGCAGATTGTAAGCTGGTTGCAATTCGCCATTAAATCCTTGCGGACTTGTGGCGGCGTCCATTGCGAACGTTGCCAGTGCTGCGCCACCGTCGGTGACTGGGGCGGCGTCCATGGCGCCGACGGACTGGCCTGCGCGGTTGACAGGCTTCAGGTCTGCGGCGGTGCGCTGGAATGACTTGGCGAAGGCGTCGGCGTAGGCGAATGGGTTGGCGACTTCGGGGGCGGGCGTGGCGTTGCTAAATAGGCTGTCGCGCTCGGCAGGAGCGGCGGGGGCTGGACGACGGAACCAATTGAACATAAGTCAACCTCACGGTGATTTTGGGGGATAATAACACAGGTTAAAGATTAAACAAACTATCTCTATGACTTGGCCGACAATATGCCATGACGATGCTGTCGGCCATGTTCGGGCTTAATGCGCCATTGGGCTTCTTGTCCACAAGCATTTTCCCAGCCTGATTGTATTCGTAAGTCGCCTGCGTCAACTCCATCTCGAATTGATGCAGGTTTGGTAAATTTGACGGGAGGCTTATCAGTTCATCAACAGGGAATTGCTCACCGTATTTCACGGCGCGAAACGTCTTGTAAAACCGCGTCCTTAATCGCCACCATGCCTGCGCCTTCATGTTCAAGAAATGATCCTCATTCTTTGGGGATTCGTAATCGCTCGGTATGATATTTCCTTCGGGATCAACTGGCGATGATGACGCATCCCACGGGAACACGCGCATGTTGCGGGGTATTGCGCCATTTTCCTGCATGGTGTTTGTCTGCGCCTTGAAGCCCGCGCCTACGCCGATGCAATCATAATAAAGCTCATGAACGGATTGCTCTATGCAAACCGGAATGGCTATCTTTGCGGCCTCTTGCGCCTCGCCGCCCCAGTGATCGGCAAACATCAAAACCGAGCCGTGGCGAACCGCCAGCGCGTTCTTATCGCCGCCGCCGTCCGCAACGTCCTGCGCTGCTGTTTTCTCGCCGGAGAACCAATCGCCGTAATCTTTAAGCACGATATGGGCATCGCATGCGGCGCGTATCCACTCAGATTTGATGATTATTTTATCGACAGATCCGGAATAATCGCGGTCAACTTCCTGCGCGAACACATGAAGCAAGCCCTCTGATTCTGCCTTCTTGCGGCGCAGGTCGTACCATTCCTGCGTCTTGCCTGGATGATCGCGCCAATCAAAGACAAACACCCGCGTTCTGCCCTTGTCCATTTGCTTGCCGGGCGTCCACAATTCCCCGGCCATGCGGCGCCGGTAAAACACGTTCGCCGAACCGTTGACGCTGGATATGTCGATTTGCACATCGGTATTGTCTCCCAGCGCCGCCTCGATCAATTCCGGCCTTTCGTAATGCGCCGATTCATCTTTGAAAAATAGCGTGGTACGCCCGCCGCGCCCGATGCTGTCGCCAGCCTCACCGGTTATCGTCGCCTGATTGACGGGGTTTATTATCCGCATGTACGGCGCGTGTTCGCGCATGCTGAAACCAAATGGCAGCATCCATGTCGGCAAGTTTTGGATAATCTGCCGCATTTTGGGGAAAATGGCCTTCGGGTTTCCCCTTGCATCAACGTATTCTTCCTTGCGCGAACCCCAGCCGATTGATGCGCCCGCATGAAATATCCAAAGCCATACGCTAAACGCGCAACATATCCACGATGCGCCGACATCGCGGCATTTCTCTGCCAGCATGCTTTCCCGATCGGCGAGGCATTCCATCAGTAGCTCGACAAACTCTTCTTGCCGTTTGAATAACAGAAACGGGATTGTTTTGCTGTCTTGGCGGCGCGGGTCAAACGTCACGCACCAATCATTAATCCATTCAATCGGGTGTGTTTTGTAAAATCCCCAAACCGCCGTTTGCAGGTCGCGGTCATGCTTGAGCTTGTAGGCGTTCCTGAATCGCCGGGATACTTCTGCCGAATAGTCGGGGGGATATGCCCTAGGATTTAATGAGGTCGTCATAGGCGCGTTGTTTCTGCGCGATGGTCAATCCATCGGCCTCCTCTGGATCAATCGGCGCAATGGCTCCTGTGCGAATTGTTTGTACTGCCGTTCCCTCGATGCGATCGACCAGTTTCTCGCGCTCTTTGCCAACTTGATCGGCGCCGGAATCGGTCATGGTCAAAGTTCTGTCGATCGACCGCGCCATGTGAACGATGCAAACACCGTCCCAATACGATAGGCTTTCCATTCGCAATTGTTCATTGCGTCCGAACTCCATTATCTCAGCCTGTGTGTATTTTTCCCCAAGATAAACAGCGCGTTGGCCGTATGGTTGCCATGTCTTTGATGTGGCGTGTCCCTGTGATATTTTGTTATTGGGCGCGAACAGTCCACCAGCCAAACGACCTGCGGTTATATCCGAATTAACTATTTGATCTGTCATTGTCAGATCTTAACACAAATCGTCGCCGATCGTCAAACCGGCGCTAAATGCCCCGCCCAAACGACGACTGCCGCGAAGTACAGCCCCGCCGCAAGCCATGGCGTTTTGTCGCGTGGGTGTGTCGCTGCGAAGATCGTGGCGCATATTGCTAGGCATTGGGCTGAGGTCATTTTATTCTCCATAATTGATGATTTTAAGCCAATAACATGCAAATCTCCAAAAATCAAGGGTCAGAGGGGCGGTATAAAACAACCCGACCCTTGACACCGACCCTTGAAAAAAAATAACGGTTTCATATACTTATATTTATATAGGGTCACTAGGGACAGTATATTTATATATATAATGTATGCGGAGTGTATTGTATTTATATAAGAGCCTATATGAAAATCGCCGCCCCTACTGACCCTCTGACCCTATCTTTATAAATATCAATAGTTTAGCAATTATGAACCGCCCCTACTCAGCAATAAAATTACAAAATAATAATTCCGCATCCGTAATATAATCTTATGCTTATTTGATATTGATCTATTGACTAACATCATTATTATGGCAGCAGAAATAAAATCCATCATCGAAAGCCCCCCCATGACTTTTCCAGAAACTGCCAAAGAAGCATTCCAATTTGTGTCTAATCTCGCCGCAAAAGAAGGGGTGCCGCTTTACAAATACTGCCGAGAAAGGGGCGTTGATCCTTCCACCCTCACGCTTTGGAAATCCAAGCGCAAATCTTACAACATGGCCACGCTCATACGGTTGATGAAGAAGTAATTTTTTCTCAAACGCAATTGGGTGTGCCTATGATTGAACAAGATTTTATTGAACTAATGTTATCCCACGGTTTTCAGCCGGGGCAGATCATAGCCGACGGGACATACCACCGCTTTCCAGTTCGTAAGTCTGACAAGGATGGCTATTATAACCTAGACGCCAACGGGTTCGGCGTGTTTGGAAACTGGAAAACCGGCGACCAATACAAATTCCGCTCTGGCAAGACCGAGCAACTGACTGAACAAGAACGCGCCGAATCTCACGCTAAATACAAAGCAGAGAACCGCAGACGCGCAGCAGAAAAAGAAAACGCCGAGGCGCGGGCTGCTAACGAAGCGAAAAGGATTTGGGAAGCCGCGCAATCAACCGGTGCCGATCACTGGTATATCGTCAAAAAGAAAATACGCACGACAGGAACGCGCCTTGATGCAAGCGGAACCCTTATTTACCCAATCTATGAAAACGGAAAGATCGTCAATCTTCAGCGCATCATTCCAGACGGCAAGCGGTTCCTTCCTGACGCCAGGAAGCGCGGGTGCTATGGGATTGTGGACGGCCTGCGCGACGTTATTTTTATTGCCGAGGGGTTTGCTACCGCATCAAGTGTAAATGAAGCCACGGGGCGTTGCTGTGTTGTCGCGCTGGATGCCGGAAACCTCATGCCCGTGGCCAAGGCAATGCGTGGGAAATTCGGTGTCGCCCAGAAAATTGTCATCGCTGCGGATAACGATCAGTTTACGGAAGTAAAGGGCAAACCGTTTAATATCGGGCTTGTGGAAGCAGAGAAAGCCGCCGCTGAGATATATGCCGAGGTCAAATACCCGCATTTTCCATCCGATGGAGAAAGATTGACGGACTGGAACGACTGGGCTTGCAAATTTGGGATTGGTGCCGTCAAGGATGAATTGATTGTCTCCGGTGATGCGGGGTCGCATGAACTTGAGTGCTTTGACGAATACTCGCCAGTGTCTGACAACACACAAGAATTGCAATTTTCCCTTGATGATAAAGGCAGGCCGCAGGGAACCATTGAAAACTTGCTTGTCGTCGCCCAAAAGAGAAGGATAATCCTTCGGTACAACGTTATAAAGAAACAGGAAGAAATCCTAATTCCTAACGAGACATATAGCCTCGATAATCAACTTAACGCCTCCTTTGCCCGGCTGCTGTCTTTCTGCAAAGAAGAGGATATGCCGACGGCGCAGATGGGGGATTTTCTCACATATATTTGTGATAAGAACCAGTACAATCCCGTGACGACGTGGGTCACGTCTGCACCGTGGGACGGAGTTTCAAGATTGCAAGAGTTTTACGACACCATATCGTCGTCCGACAAAATTGTGAAAGAGTTGATTTTGAAAAGGTGGATGGTTTCAGCGATTGCCACAGCCTTTGCGCCCGACGGTCTTGCTACACGCGGCGTCCTTGTGTTCCAAGGCGAACAGTACCTAGGAAAAACTTCATGGTTCAAGAAACTTGCGCCGAGAGAATTGGACGTTATGAAAGACGGATACATTCTCCGGCTCGATGATAAGGACAACATTTTCCAATGCCTTTCCCATTGGTTGATCGAGCTGGGCGAACTTGAGGCCACGTTCAAGAAGTCGGACATCGCGCAGTTAAAAGCCTTTATCCCAATGGACAAAGACATCTTGCGTCGCCCGTATGCCCGCAAGGATAGTCAATATGGACGAAGGACGGTTTTCTTTGCATCCGTGAACATCAAAGAATTTCTTTTTGATGAGACTGGCAACACTCGCTTTTGGAGCATACCCGTCACAGGTATAAGATATGATCACACTATCGACATGCAGCAACTTTGGGCTGAGTTTTATCAAATGTTCTTGGCTGGTGAGCCGTACATAATGAGTGCCGAAGAAATGAAACTGATAAACACCAATAACGATGAGTTTATGGGGGCTGATTATCACGAAGAACTGGCGGCGCGACGCTTCGATTGGGGAAATCTTGAGTGGGGTTACGGGATGTGGAAAACCTCAACCGAGGTATGCCACCAAGTCGGAATAATAAACCCCAAACAAATTGACCTTAATAGAATGAGCAGGGCGATCAGGAAATACAATGGCAATAAAAGCAAAAAGAGCAATGGTGTTCGCTTGCTTTTGGTTCCGATAGAAAATCAACAACAGCAATACGGGTAAAAAAATGCAGCATATCTCTCACGGCTTGTTCGACATCACGCTTTTCATGCTGATAAATCTCCCGCGCAATGAACAGAAATCCATTCTGACAGACAATTATGAGCGGGGCGTGATAAGCGATGCCGAGTTGTCGTATGGGATCATGACGCTTGATCTGGCGGACGCATGAAAAAAAGTAAAATACCCTCTTTGGCTGAACTTCAAGCGCAGATGAGATCGCAAGCCCCCGCAGGATGGGTTAATTCTGAGTCAAAGTTTCCATTAAAGTTTATGGAGAAAACCCCACGCGCACCAAGGAAAGCAACCGTGAAGAACAAATCAGAAGAACACGATATGCAGGCCGCAGTTGTTCATTATTTACATAAGTTGTGTCCATCCGTTCTTGTAGCCGCCAGTCTTAACGGAGAGTTGCGACCGACCGGGGACATGGGCAAGTTTTATGGATGGATGAACAAACTAAAAAGTCGAGGGATGCTAACCGGCGATTGCGACTTGCGCCTTACATGGTTTCCTTCGCGCTGTATATTTATCGAAATGAAGCGGCGCAATGGCGGCGTTGTGAGTGATGCACAGGATACGGTTGGGGACAGGTTGAAAGCACAAGGCTTTCCTGTTTATGTCCTGGAAAGGGGGGTCGATGGACTAAAAGAGATCATTCGCCGCGAGGGGATTCCGTGTTCCGATAGTTCAATTCGAGATATGCCTTCACCGCAACACGAATAATGTTTGATATGCTTTGCCCGTCCTTCAGCAACGCGACAAGACGGCGGTAATCTGGTTTTTTGAGGTCTAGGAATACGCGATGGAATGTCATTTCTTCTTAGCTTCGTAGTGATTGTGGATAATAAACCGAATCAGTTGTGCGACAGAGGTCATTTTGGCAAAACATTCCCTTTCTAGTTTTGCCGCCAAAGGTTTAGGCAAATCGAATGTTATGCGTTTATTATCCTTATTCTGCGCCATTTTATCCTCAGTCATGTTTTTTGCATTATTTATCTTGACTGGCAGATTGTAAAAGAATATCGTTCTTTTGTAAAGCAAAAACCTTTCGATGTTTGGGTTTAGAATTAAGCATCAAAACCAAGGAGAAATAATATGGCTGTCTCAAAACTAAAAGCTGTTGACCCCAAATCGGCAGAACCAAGAAAACCAAAAATCCTCGCATACGGCGCACCCGGCGTCGGCAAAACATGGACTTCTTTGGACTTCCCGAATGTCTTCTATATCGACGAAGAGGACGGCGCGAGCCTTCAGCACTACACCGATAAGCTGAAAGCATCGGGAGGCGCTTACTTCGGCTCCGATCAAGGATCTTTGGACTTTAACGAGGTCATCGGGCAAATTCAGGCGTTGGCAACTGAAGATCATTCTTATAAGACGCTTGTGATCGACAGCTTCACGAAGTTGTTTAACACAGCAATCGCCAATGAAGCGCAGCGTTTGGAAAACGAACACAAAAAGAATGAGTTTGGTATTGATAAGAAGCCAGCCGTTTCCCAGACCAAAAAGCTTATCAACTGGATTTCCAAACTTGATATGAATGTCATCCTAATCTGCCATGAGAAGGCAGAGTGGGGTATGGATTCCAAGGGCGAACGCATACAGATCGGCATGACCTTCGATGGTTATGACAAGCTGGCGTATGAGCTGGACTTGTGCCTAAACATCGTCAAGACGGGGCCGAGCCGGTTGGCGCGTATTCGGAAGTCGCGTTTACTTGGCTTTCCTGATGGTGAGTCCTTCGCTTGGTCTTATCCAGAGTTTGCCAAGCGTTATGGTCAGGCCGTTATCGAGCGCAAGTCAGAGAAAATCCAACTTATCACGCTTGAACAGCTTGCTGAGATTGGACGTTTGATGGAGATTGTAAAAATGCCAGATGATTGGTTGGAGAAGCTTTTAACAAAAGCTGCCACCACTTCACTGGCAGAGCTGAACAACGATCAAGCAACCAAAACGATTGCCATGCTGAACACAAAACTTAAGGGAGAGGCCAAATGAGTAAGTTTACACCAGTTGATGAAACTGAATACAAACAGCGCAACGTATGGCCAGCAGGATTTTACGCAGCGACTGTATCAGACGCGCCAGACGGATGCGTGGAGAAGTTGTCTAAGAACGGCAACCTAATGTTTGAAACCATGTTCCTTGTTTACAATGACGATGGAAAGATGCGTCAGATTAAAACTTGGATTATGGCTGATGGTAAGGCTGCATTCCAATTAAGAACCGCCGCTGAAGCTCTGGACGTTCTCGAAGTTTATAAAGCGGGAACGCTAAATGAAGAAAACTTAAAGGGAAGGTCTTGCTTTGTGAAGCTTGCCATAGAGTCCGATCCTAACGGCGTTTATGACGACAAGAATGTCATTCGTGACTTCAAGAAGCATGTGCCCGGCAAGGTCACGGCAGCGGATTTGCCAAAGGTCGAGCCAAAGACGGCGGCGGAAACTGCGGCGGATTTGGATGATTCAATACCTTTTTAGAGTCGCAAGGCGAAATAATCCGCTCTGAGTAGAGCGCGGATACACAGGGCGGCAGATGCAATGTTTGTCGCCCTGTTTTACGCCCCACCAGGAACACCACCGAATGCACCACTCCCGAAAATACTCCCCATCCCTAATCCTCCAAATCCGCAAAAAGGCTCTAACCATGACAGCCGTACATCTTGCATTTTAATTTGGCGTATCGAAAAACGCGATCATCGGGCTATGCCGCCGTGAGAGCATACCGTTGACGGCGTTTGCGAACATGCCGCATCCAGAGGGGAATGCAGCTCGAAATCTTAGGCGTGAGAAGAAGCCGGTTGTGCTGCATGAGGGGAATATCAAGAATATGGATTGCAAGCCGTTTCCTCCTCCAGCAGGCAAACGACCCATCTTTAAGAAGAAATATAAAAAGATGATGGAAGAAACGAGGATTGATCATTCTCCGGTTCCGTTTCCTCCTCCAGCAGGCAAATGTCCGGCAATCATTGGAGAAGCAACATCTCTTTTATGTTGTGGCCTGCCCCGCGTTAAAGGGAAAGCTTGGTGTGAAAAACATGTATCTGTGTATTGCGTGAAAGTGATTCGCAAATGGGATTGAATATAGACACGCAACTTCTCTTAACAGAAGGACAGCGTCAAATATGCGAAGGAATGATAGAGCGTCCTAGAACTTATGAAGAGTTAGCGTTTCTGTTATATGGCAGATGGGGAATAGAGAGAAGAAAAGATAAGGGGACATACCTAGGATCAACATCTAATTCAAATCTGTCTGTTCAGATGTTTCTACTCAAAAAACGCCTTAAAAATATCGGCATAAAAGTTCAGCACCGGACAGTATATCGAGGAAATAAAGGCTGGGGATTTGAATTCTTTTTCACCGATGAAGACGCAAAAAGGATGTCAGAATGAAAACTAAGTCAGTTAAATGTAGGGTTTGTGGATTTGTATTTGAATTTCCAATTGATTGGAAAGATACCGAATATGAAGGATGTTTGACGCCTTCTTACTGTAAAAAACAGGAAGAAAAGGCTGAAGATAGAAAGCAATAAAGTTGCGCTGTTTTTATTTGACATCCACGTTTACAATGCAATATGTTTGTTTACATCAAAGGGGAACCAATATGGATAAAGAAGAAAATAAGCCGATGTCATTTAGGCCATCACCGGAGCTTCGCAAAAAACTCGTTGCGAGCGCAAAGATAAATACGCGCAGCCCCTCCGGTGAAATTACTCACAGACTTCTTCAATCTTTCAAGAGGGAAACGAAATGACAACGACCTACACGCTTACATCAGATCAAGTTAGCTCTATCTACAACGCACTAAAAACAGGTCTGTACAATACGAAAGAAAACGATACAGACTCTGCTATTGAGCGCGTTCAGTCCGCATTCGATTTGGTTTCTTGTTTATCTGCATCTCATACCTCACCTATTGTGATCGAGGCAAACGGTATGTCCAAGCAGTTAAACGATGAAATAGCAAAGTATGGGAGTGACTAATTATGATCCGTTATACCCTCACAATCATCCTAATATCATTTGTCACGGCAAGCGTTGGAGATGCTTGGATGTTCGAGAAAAATCCAGAACTTCTCCCATCGGTAAAACACCTCGCCATTGCAAATAACTGTGGTGGTTATGACGCAAAATCAGGGGAGTTTAACTGGATATACGCAGAAACCGCTCAGAGCGTACTTTCAGGAGATGCGGATATTCAACGAGTATCTAGCGAGGGAATTAAGATAGCCGAGCCTAAGCCTATCAGGAAGCCAACCAAAGGGAGCAAATAACATGGAACTCGACCTTAACGATCTACAGAACTTTTCCGATAAGTACATCAACGATACGTTTGCCTATCTCGCACAAAACGCTCCGTGTGAGAAGGGCATGCTTGTTGACGTTATTGCACCTAACGGTTTTCTACATAGCACAAATAGATGCGCTGGCGTTAAATGGGACGATACTAATTTTCGTTGGGTTGTTGATATCGAAGTAATGAACGGAACCAGCTTTAACATCGTTCGCTATGACGCGAATAAGATAAACATCCGTCGCCACACTGGATTTACCGGGAGGGTACTATGATAACACCAATCATGCCTATTTCTAATGTCAGGAAACTTCCCCTGCGCCAAAAGGCGGAACTCCCTAGAGCCGATCTAAAGTGGGCGCGTGAAAACATCAAAGGATTTTCCTCGATGATGGATACTGCACTGGAAGTTAGAGCGAGCGAACGGAAATATAAAGAGGCATACCATGTTAAACCGATCTGAGTGCGTTTTATACGCTACGGCAGTTCTTGGGTCTATATCTATAGCCGGATGGATAGCCAATACTATTATTACTATGCTGTGGGGGAAGTGATGAAGGAAAGATGGACGCCATATAAAAAGGCTGAGGTTATCCGAAAGGTAGGACAGGGTGAAATTTCCTTTGATTCTGCTCTAGAGATTTACGAATTATCCGAGGAAGAACTCAACTCTTGGTTTGATAGGGTATCAGTTATGGGATTGAGTGGGCTTAAAGAAACAAAGCTTGAACAATACAGGAGGATTAAATGGTAATGCGCTCAAAAGATGGAAAGTTTGCAAAGAAACGCGAAACAGTTAGGCAAGAAAATCCTTGGATTGATACGGAACTTAATTTTGCAGTCGATGAATCATTTTGTCGCGGTAAATCTATCGGATTTAATATTGGTCTTGATGAAGGACTTGCTAGGGGACATATATCTGGTTTTTGGGGGGGAACTATTCTTGCGTCACTTTCTTTCTCTGTTCTGGTTTTGATATGGGTTTTAATATGAGAGAAACAGATATATCAGCAGTTTACTTGTTGATCGGATTTGCAAGAAGCGCATTAGATTTACCAGTACAAGGGTTGTCGTTGTCATGGCGAAAAGAATTAGTAGATATGTCTAACCGCGCTGAAGACGCTTTAGCGGAACTCACCAAGGCCAGCAGTGATTCATTGCTTTCAACGCAACAAAAGACCTAATTGCGGCTTCTCTCGTTGGCAAACCATAAATCCAAACAGAGTGAACTTCTTTGGAAATACCGCGTCG
>Ga0302274_10000624_pt1 | contig 35787 bp, 19 predicted proteins | sample III_Bog_N2_1_FD_198755 | JGI IMG/M metagenome (GOLD analysis project Ga0302274, IMG submission 198755) | Peat permafrost microbial communities from Stordalen Mire near Abisko, Sweden - III_Bog_N2_1 | ecosystem: Environmental > Terrestrial > Soil > Wetlands > Peat | place: Sweden: Abisko...
CTGGAACAACGTAATGGTAGAATTGACCGATATGGACAAAAGAAAATTCCTTTCATTTATTATTTGGTTGCAGAATCAGATATTGAGGGATTAATGACCGATTTACATATCGTTGAAAGACTTACTCAAAAAGAGGAAGTTGTTTATAAGACATTAGGTGATGCAGGATCTGTTATGAAATTGTATGATACAAACAAGGAAGAAAAATTGGTTGAAAATGCTTTTCTAAAACAAGACGAGAACTTCCTTGATAAAACCAAAAATGGTAACAACGGTTTCGATTTCTCAACCCTTTTTGGAGACATTGATGATAAAACTGCTGCCGTTATTACAGATGATCCATTTGAAAAACCACTTTCAATATATCAAAAGGACGAACAATTTTACAGTGAATTATTTGACCAATTAAAATCAAGTAATCAAATTGGGTCCAATGAAGTTAGTGTAAGCGATGGATATGTGGAAATTGCGAATACAAAAGATTTGAATCAGGTTTTATTTGACCTTCCGATTGAATCAAAGCCATCAATAGGTGGTTTATTCAAGTTATCACTTGACAAGGATTTGGTTCAAAAGTCGATAGAAGATGCCAGGAAGAAAAAAGGTGAATGGGCAGAATTTCAGGTGCTGTATGAACTACACCCTGTGGTTAAATATTTTATGACCAAACTTGAAGCAAGTGTTCACAAAGATTCTGCTTTAGTTGCTAAAACAAGGAAGCTTCCATCGGATTCTGCTTGGTTTGTATTCCACGGACAAGTTTCCAACAATTTAGGTCAACCTGTTATTGCAGACTTTTTAGTTGTCGGCTTAAAATGGGATGGTTCAATACTAAGAAAAACATTTGATTTGGCGGATTTCATTGAAGAATTTCAATTGAAAAGTCAATTATATACAGAGGAGATTTCAGAGTATGAACTTTCAAACTTACAAGCTATATTGACAGATTCTATTGATTGGGCTAAAGAACATATGTTTGATGAACAACAAAGGCTTGAATTGAAAATGGAGCATAAATTGAAGGTATATCAATCAAAATTAGAAAAATGGCATTACGAAGCTATACAACAATTAGAAATTGACTTTAGTGAGAGATCAGTGGGTAGTTTTTGGTCAAGAATAAGAGATTCAAAGCAACGGGAAATTGAGACGATACTAAGTAATTCAAGTCAATATTTCCAGGATTTAACTTCATTGCAAGGTGACCCATTTTTAAAGGTATTAGCCGTTTTTTATAATAAGTAAGTAGCTATGATTAAGTTTATAAGAAATGTAGGAGATTATTTTTCGTCAAATTACTTTGATGAGGATTTTACGACCAAAGTGCTTGGGAAATGTGGGTATGGAACTGATGAAATAAAAGACTTCAACAAACGAATTACACCCGTAAAAGAAAGTTTTTTTAAATACAAACAGGTTTATATTGAAGGAAGACTACGTACAAGGGATAAAATAAATGAAACTCATTTATTCCACACGACTTTACTAAATGCATTAGGATATGATGGTAATAGAAATAATTACGATAATCTATTTTCATTGACCGAACACGAAGTTATACCAGTAAGGCAAATTTTGTACCGTGGTGAACAGCCACATCTTATGATTATGGAGATGCAGGCATTAATCAGAGTGGATGATAAAGCACCTGATGGGCTTTTTGAACAGACATACGATGTTAATGACGAAATGCAAACCAATCCTCCTCAAAAGTATCAAAGAAACCAATGGGATGATGTTTTTAAGATACCTGAAGGGGTCAAGATATCTCCTAAAATCATAAATAATGCAATATCTGAACTTTTTTTACTTGAACCGCATTACCGTCCCCGATATATTCTTTTGTTGGCAGGAAATATTATCTATCTGCTCGAACAGGAAAAATGGTTCAGAGGAAGTTATTTAGAGTTTGACCTAGAAGAATTATTCACCGAAGTTACTGCCAGTCCAAGAGCAAATTACTATGCACTTTTTTATTTTCTGACAAGTAAAGAAGCATTATCACCTGAGAGTAATATGGTGCTTCTTGACCAATTGAATGAAGATAGTCACAAAAGTGCTTATGAAGTTACTCAAGATCTAAAAGAAGGGATTATTCATGCTGTTGAAGCCCTGGCTAATGAAGCATTGTATTACCAAAAGCAAATACTGAAAGAGGAATATGATGAAACTGATGATCAATTTGAGCAGGAAATAAAGGATGACTGTTTACGAATAATCTATCGTTTGTTGTTTATATTTTACGCTGAAAGTCGTGAAGATTTAGATATTTTACCAAGTAATGACCCTATGTACAATAAGGGTTATTCATTGGAAATGCTACGTGATTTAGAACAAGTACCCTTGTATTCCGAAATAAGTTTAAATGGTTATTTTTTCCACGAATCATTGAGTAAACTATTCAAAGTGCTAAGTTCAGGTTATCGTGAAAATGAAGATGGAAATAATAAGAGTTTCAGAGTTCGACATATCGATTCCCCATTCTTTGATGAGCGGAAACAGAAACATTTGTACAAAGTTAAGTTTCGGAATAGAATATGGCAGGATATAATTTGTAGATTATCACTTTCAAAGCAACAAAACAACAGAGCTAGAGGTAGAATCTCGTATGCTAACCTTGGCATCAACCAATTAGGTAGTGTTTACGAAAGTCTGTTGGCTTACCGTGGCTTTTATGCCGAGGTGGATTATATCGAAGTGCATAAAAAAGATAAACCTTCAGAAGGAACATATCTTGTGCCACGCAGTCGTATGGACGATTTTGAAGATGAAGAAATACTGAAAGATAGCAATGAAGATGTCGTTATTTTATCTAAAGGCACTTTTGTATATCGGTTGAGTGGTAGGGACAGACAAAAATCGGCATCCTATTACACACCCGAAGTACTAACTCAATCAACGGTTAAGTACACCTTGAAACCAATTTTAGAAAAGTTGGATAAAGGTGAAATGAAAGCTGTTGATTTGCTTGATTTAAAACTATTGGAGCCTGCCATGGGTGCTGCAGCATTCCACAACGAAATGATTAACCAATTGGCTGATGCTTATATTATTTATCGCCAAAAGGAATTCAGGGATGCTGGACGTATTGAGTGGAAAGTGGAACCAGATAAATACAAGGAAGAAATCCAAAAGGTAAAGGCTTATTTAGCTACCAATAACGTGTATGGTGTCGACTTAAACCCAACTGCTATTGAACTTGGTAAGTTGTCACTATGGCTTAATGTGATTCACAAAGATATGGAAACGCCTTTTTTCAGTAACCGCATCTGTGTGGGGAATGCAGTTGTGGGTGCCTGGCTTAAAGTATATAAGTTTTCTGATATTGGTTTAGAATACAGCAATGATGGAAAAGAACAACTAAAAAAACAACCAACTAAAGCATGGTGGGATAAAGCTCCACGACAATTGGAATTTAAACCACAATTGGATTATGGCAAAATAAAACACGGTCGTAAACAGGATGAAATCTATCACTTTCTGTTACCCGATAAGAATATGGTTCCTTCGGCAAGTATTAAAATGCTGAAAGATGAGTATGATGCTTATGCCAAGCGAGTAACAGCATGGAAAAAGGATTGGATAACCCCGCTTAAAAAAGGCGAAATAGAGCAATTAAAACAGATTTGTAATAAGATAGATGAATTGTTAGCTGAGTATTATCAATTTCAACGAACCATAAACATACAAACCCGTACCCGACAGAATATATTTGGAGCTGCAAAAAGGAATGAGTTTCTTGAATTGGGCCTGAGAAGCTACGATGAGAAAGAGAAATTAGCCGACCAACGCAATCGACATAATTCACCTTACTTTAAACTGAAAATGGTAATGGACTATTGGTGTAGCTTGTGGTTTTGGGATGTGCGCAAGGCAGATGAATTACCAACCAGAACACAATATTGGAACGATATAGCCAATATTCTGGAACTCGATACCAATAAAGCCATGGAAGGTGTATTACTAAAAAGAGGACAACAAATTCTATTTGAAAGCAATACACAGCTTAGTATGGCATTTGACTCAGCAACCACCGACAAGGAAAAAAAAGAAGCAAACGTAGCAACAGATTTTATAGATGCTGTGGTTGAATACACCAACCGAAAGGATTTATTCGACAATAACCAACGACTTAGCATAGTAAGTGAGACGGCAAAGAAATATTTTTTCTTTCACCCACAATTAGAATTTTTAGAAGTATTCTGGGAACGAGGTGGTTTTGACTTGATAGCAGGAAATCCACCTTGGGTAAAGATAACTTTCAACGAATCTAATTTAATTGGTGAAAAGTATCCAGAGATAGAAATAAAGAATTTAAAAACACCTGTTCTCAATCAACTTCGTATTGATTTTTTGTCTGAAAATCAATCAAAACAAACATATTATGATTATTTATTAGAAGTTGAAGCAATTTCTAACTTCATCGGAAATATACAGAATTATTATCTAATATCTGGTCAACAACCTGATTTATACAAATGTATTATTGAGAATTCATTTGGTTTAATTAATTCATTTGGTTATATCGGACTAATTCATCCAGAGAGTATTTATGAAGATACAAAAGGTAGTTTATTAAGAGAAAATGTTTTTAAAAGATTAAAGTATCATTTTCAATTTCAGAATCAACTTTTTTTGTTTAGCGAAGTTGGTCACAGAAAAACTTTTAGCATAAATATTTATGGTTCAATAGGTAAAGTTAATTTCTATTCAATAAATAACTTATTTCATCCAAATACAATTGAACCAAGTTTTACTCATAATGGATTTGATAATTGTGGTGGAATCAAAATTAAAGATAATATCTCTAATGAATTTAAGTGGAACGTAGATCCGCATTTAGATAGGATTATAATTTATTCAGAAGTTGAATTAAGATCGATTGCTCAGTCTTTGGGGAGAGTGAATGATTGGAAAGGTGTCGAAATTATAGTTAGCCAATCGAAAAAGGTATTTCATACCTTCAATAAAATCGGAACATTCAAAACAAAAGTTTCTAACTTTTCATACCATACAAGTATGTGTTTTGATGAAACAGGTTCACAAAAAGATATGACTATAAAAAGGGGAACTAAATTCCCTGATTACAATGAATATGAGATGATTCTAAGTGGACCTCATTTCTATGTCTCTAATCCATTATATAAAACTCCCCGTAAAGTATGTACTGAGAAGTCACAATATGATATTATAGAACTACAATCAATAAATGAGAACTTTTCTCCACGGACAAACTATATACCAATAGTAGATAAACAAATTCTTCTCAAATTAGAAGCCACTCCATTTAATAATAAAACCTGGTTTGATTATTTCAAACTATGCTTTAGTAGAAGGTTAAACCAAGCTGCTGAAAGAACCTTACAACCTGCCATTATTGCACCTAAAATATCACATGTCAATACAGTTATTTCTATTATTTTTCAAAATACAAATAATCTTATTGAATTAACAGGACTCACATCATCTATACTTCTTGATTTCTTTATTAAAACAACAGGAAGAACAGATCTGTATGAAGACACAATTAAAAATTTGCCATTAGGTATTGATGAAAAATTTAGGAATCCATTGTTTAGTCGAACGCTACAACTAAACTGCCTTAACGATTATTATAAAAACTTTTGGGAAGATAATTGGAAAGAGTGTTTCAAACAAGACAATTGGAGCAAAGAAGATAAAAGATTAAAGCCATTTATCATGTTGAGAAATGAATGGCAATGGAATACGCCACTCCGTAACTTATTTGAACGTAGACAAGCATTGGTAGAGATAGATGTTATCACTTCCATGGCATTGGGTTTAACGCTCGAAGAATTATGTCTGATTTATAATGTTCAGTTCCCTGTATTAGTGCAAAACGAAGATGATACCTGGTATGATATCAAAGGAAATATAGTATTCACATGCAGTAAAGGGTTGGTTGGAGTTGGAGTTGATAGAGCCGTTTGGGAGCAGATTCGTAACCTTCAGGCTGGCGAAACCTACGACCACACTATTACCAAAAGCGAATTGTATCAGGGCAATAAAATAACCTATTACGCTCCATTTGATAAATGTGACCGAGTAGAAGACTACATGGTGGCATGGAAGCATTTTGAAAAGGTGTTTAAAAGCTAGTTTGTCGCAAATATCTGCAATATTTGGGACAAAAACTATAGATATATTGAATTTATAGTATTTATTATAAGCTTATTGTATGAATTCTAAGCCCGAAGGGGACTTGGCTAAGTTTCTTCTGAAGAATTAGTTTTTCAATTCGGATTTTTGTAACAAATTGTTTCTGTATTTGGGACAAAACAGTCCACGATAAATCATTCATTTCGAATGACGGTTACACGGTTTTGAAAAAAATAGTACAAAAAATTCAATTCTTCAAATAATGTCCCAAATATTTGCTATATTTGGGACAAAATACAATAACTATTATGACTTTTACCATTGAAAATCAGATTCTTGATAAAGTAAAGAAAGCCAAGAGGGGTTCGCTCTTTTTTGGTGATAGTTTCTTATCAAAGGAGAATTCGGAAGGAGTTCGTAAGGCTTTACAACGATTAGTCAAAAAAGGTGAATTGATACGGGTGGCTACAGGCATTTATGCACGTCCCGAAATAGACCCCGTAATTGGTCCCATAACACCTGGCATCGAAGCCATTGCTGCTGCCATTGCCAAAAGAGATAAAGCACGAATAATTCCCACAGGTGTATATGCACTTAACCGCTTGGGACTAAGCACACAGGTTCCCCTAAATGTGGTTTACCTAACCGATGGAGCTTCCCGTAAAGTGAAAATTGGCAAAAGAAAAATAACCTTTAAAAATGCGAGTCCCAAAAATGTATCGACCATTGGCGAAATAAGCACATTGGCGATACAGGCATTGCGAACCATTGGAAAGGATAATGTTACTGTTGAAGAAATAGAAAAAATTCAACAATTACTGAAAAAAGAGAAACCGACGCACTTGCAATATGATTATCGCTTAGCACCCGAATGGATTCGAAAAATAATGCAACCCGTCTTAAAACAACTATAATATGAGCACTACTCAGGAATGGCTTAAACTAAGCGATAATACAAAGAAAAATATCTTTGAAGAAACTGCTGCTGCAATAGGGTTGCCCAATGCAGCTGCCGTTGAAAAAGATTGGTGGGTAGTTCGCACCCTGGAACTTGTTTTTAAATCGTCCATTGCTCAACATACTGTATTTAAAGGTGGTACATCGCTGAGCAAAGCATGGGGCTTGATAGATCGGTTTTCCGAAGACATTGATTTGGCGTTGGACAGATCGTTCTTGGGATTTACTCAAACCGATCAGGAAATGAATAATACACAGGTTGGTAAATTGCGTAGGAAATCACAAAAGTTTGTAACAGAAACATACTTGCCCGAAATGCAGCAACTGTTTGCGGAAGAAGGTTTTGATGATGTAACTTTAAAGTTGGGCGAAATTAAAACTGATGACACTGACCCAAATACCATTGAGGTTTACTATAATTCAGTTACTGAACCAATTGATTACATACAACCAAGTGTAATAATAGAACTAGGCAGTCGCTCATTGATAGAGCCATGTACAGATCGGGATTTTAAATCGCTGGTTGGTGAGAAGTACGAAGGTAGAGACTTTGCTGATGAGAATATTACTATTCCATCAGTAAACCCCGAAAGAACATTTTTGGAAAAGATATTTCTGTTGCACGAACGATTTCAAATCGTCAAAGAAAGTGCAAAAGTAGATCGCAGAAGCAGGCATTTATACGATTTAGATAAATTGATGGATACAGAATATGCTAAAAAAGCTCTCAATGATAAAGAACTTTATGATACCATTGTAGAACACCGAAGAAAATTAACTCCAGAAAGAGGACTCGATTACGCCAATCACATACCTTCAAAAATCAATATTATTCCACCAGAGAATATCATAGCTGAATGGGAAAAGGATTATAAAGACATGCAGGAAAGTATGTTTTACCTACCATCCCTGCCTTTTGATGAATTGCTGTTTAGAATGGTGGAATTGAATGAGAGAATAAATTTGATTGAATAATATGAACCCGAGTAGAAAACTACGAGGTGGTATGGAAGGTATTTGAAGGAGGTATTAAACCAATAAATTTTGAATATGATAACATCAGATGAGGCTATTAAAACATTAAAAAAAGTATGGAACGTTACTGAATTAAAGTTTCTGGCTGAGTTTTATCGTCCAAAAGATTCAGAAGGTAAATTAATTGCAAGAAAATACGGAAAAGAAATAGGCTATTTAAGAGGGTTCTTAGCAAATGATAGAGAAATATTTTATCCTAAAAGCAAGGATGAAAATGAGCCTAAATATGATATGCGGGTCTCATTTAAATTACCCTTAGTTGAAGGGCTTGAAGATGGTAAATTTTATTTAGTTGAACTTGAGTTAGATGAAGATAAAAATAGATTAATTAATCCGTACCAGCTGAAAATTAAGAATTTATTCATTATTGAAGAAGATCATATATCTCCAAAAGATTTTATTAAAAACAGGTTTTTCGAAAAAGGTCATACACCAAGCGATGCTTCAACTATTGCAAGTCAACTTAGTTTAAATGAATTAGAACTCTATACACATACCAAAAGATTTATTTTTGAATTAATCCAGAATGCAGATGATATGCCTAGACATGGGAATCCTGTAAATATTGATATTTTTCTAACTCAAAATCACTTGCTGTTTTTACATAATGGAAAGTTTTTCGATCGAGAAGATGTAAGAGCAATTTGTGATGCTGCTAAAAGCACAAAAAAATCAAATGTTGCACAAACAGGTTATAAAGGAATTGGATTTAAATCAGTCTTTACAGATTCCAGTCGTGTTTATATAAAATCAGGATCTTATTCATTTAAATTCGACAAAACAGAGAAAATATACTCTGACTTCTGGAAACTTTATGATGGTTATTACCAGAGTCTTAATTCAGATGCTAGAGGAAAATTTGAAAAGCAATACAAAGGTAAAGAGATGGAGTTTCTGTCAATTGATAATATTCCTTGGCAGATTAAACCGATATGGGTTGAGAATCAACTAATACCACAAGAAATAAGAGTGAGTCCATTTAATGATTCAACTTATCAAGTTGCAATCGCTCTAAATGTTGGCGAGGAAGTAATAAATGATAGTGAAAAGGATTATAATAGAATGATAATCCAGTTAATTCAAGAACCAAGATTTTTGCTTTTTTTAAGGCATTCTGAAAAACTAAGTTACAAACGATTATATCCTGAAGGAGTTCAGGAAGCTACCATTGATGTAGAAGTAAAAAGAAAAAAAGATTCTATCATAGTTTCAAAGAACAACCAAATAATATCAAACTACATTAAGCGTGATATTGAAATCTCATTAAACAATGATGATTTTATTAATGCAGGGCTAAACTTTCAAAAGGTAGTAAAAAAAGATAAAGTGGCTTATGTAGATGTAGATGGTCGTCCGTTGGATAACATTCCCGAAAAATTAGTTAATTTATCTAAGACGACTATTTCATTTGCAGCTCAACTAAATTACAATAATATTGTTCCAATTCCTAGCGATAACTCAATACTATTTAACTACTTACCTACTTCTGATAGTCGTTTTGGATTTCATTTTTTAATTAATGGAGACTTTGTTTGTAAAACTGATAGAGAGTTCATTCAAGTAGAAAATAAATGGAATCATTATTTATTTTATCATATTGGTTATAATCTGATAAAATGGCTAGCTGACCTTGCTGTAGAAACCGACAATGATAATAGATTTATATATTTAAGAACCTATCTAAATCTACTACCAGCTGAACTATTAGACGAAGATAATGAAGAACAAGGTTCAATAAATAAAGCATTTAACAATGGAATTAAAAAAGCAATAAAGAATCTCCCATTTTTAATATCATATTTTCGTAAGCCAATTAAATGTGAGGATGTCATAATAGATGCTACTGGAATAACAAGGGCATTAAAAAACAATGGTGGTGCTTTTTTCAGAAATATATGTAAAAGCAAAAAGTCTCTTCCTTTCTTTTTGACAGATGATTTAAAACTCAGGAAAGATTACCTTGAAATTGAAATGTTTGAAGCTGATGATTTAATCGCTTCATTTGTAGAAAAATCAAATATTAAAATTTTTGCAGAATTAGTTTTGAGCCTTGATAATGAAAGTTATCTTGAAATAATTAGATGGTTTGAAAATTTTATTACACAGAATACAGTAGACAATAACTTTATCATTAGTTTACCAATTTTCAGATTTTCTGATGTTGTTTGCTCAATATCAGAATTAAATACAAATAGTAATTTATTTGTCAGATCCGAACAGTTCAAGCCTGTACAAATGATCCTGAATAAATTGGGATTTAAATTAACCGAAATTGAGTTTGATAAATATGAAAGTATCTGGGATCGTATAAACTCATATATAGTTAATGATTTAGAGATTTATAATAGATTGAGCAATAATAATGGTCTTCAAAATCTTTCTCCAAAAGATAAAAATGATTTATTATTATTTATATCAACTTTAAATGGAGTTGGTAAAGAAAAGTTCGCAATGTCGTTACCGCTTTTCGGAGACCAGTCAGAATTAAAGAATAATAGACCGTTACGTAAATTGATTTCAAATAAAATTCTTGATTTACCAGAATGGTTAAACCACATGAGGATTGATTCAAATGAAGAAAAATATTTAGATTCTTCTTTTCAAAAACACTTATTACTCGAAAGTGATTTATTAGGACAAATACTCAATGATGAATTGTTATTTAAAATAGCAACCAGTAAAATATCAGAGGAAAATATAGATGAATTTTATGTATATATTCAGAAACTAATAAAATCTAAAGATGATTCATTAGTTGGACTTTCAGAAATACCATGGCTTTATATCGAAACAAATAAAAGTTTTATTAAGGCAGATCAAGCGTATTTCCCAGATAGCATCTTGAAATTAAACAATAGCAAGTTCAATAATACTAAAGCAGTAATAAATGATATTACGAATTTAAATATACCTCATTTCAATTCATTTGAAATTATCAAGGGTTTATCATTGGGTTCAAGTAGGATAAACTTTACAGACACAATAGAAAAAAATGGAATATTTGATTTGGAGTTAATTAATGACTTTCTGGATTGGGTTGTTGAAAACAAAGAAGACAATTTTTTATCAGAAATGTTAATTGTGCATGATGTTGAAGGTTATAAAATAGTACCTGCCGAGGGTAAAAAGTCATACTATACTTCATCAACTCAATTAATAGAATTTATCAATGGTCATGAAAGTCTTAAAGATGTATTTTGTTTGTTTGACAACAATCTTTATAGTAGTTCCAGAAAAAAAATTGGATTACTAGAAGATGGGGATTTGATTGAAAATATTATTAATGATGGAGGTGGTAATCTTCACTTGGTGCAACATATTACCTCTTCGGTAAGTAAGGATGTTATTGGCAAGTACTTATTAAACTTGGGTAAATTTGATATTGATACAACCAAATCCTATGATTCAACTACTGATATTTACAAAGTAATAAATTTGGTTTTGGATAATATTTTAGAAGATGAAGAAATTACCAATAAATTTAAAACAAAATTACAGATTGATTCAGTACCATTATTGGAAAGAGCTATATCAGATGATATATTTTTCTACAAAACAACAACTCAATTAAAAACTAAGCTGTCAGATGTATTAACCGAGTACAAAGACAAAGTATATTCACTTACTAATGTTTTAAATTCTTTCGAAAATATCGACAAATCGAAACTGAAAAAGTTTTTTGAACCTTTCAAAATCCCTACAAATCGAATATTTACTGAATTACAACAGAAATATACTTACTTAAACCCTGTTCAGACTTTTTTCTTATTATATTATCAAAAGCAATTAAATGTTACTAATCCATTTGCAGATAAATCATATTTCATTGACAAGTTTGAAATAAATAAAAACGAATATGGAAAATCAGCTCAAGAGTTTTTGACTATTTGTTGCAATGAAAATTATAAGGACTTCGCAGTTCAAATTAATTTGCCTGATTTTAAGCCTTCTGTATTGATCATTGAGGAACCCTTTGCGCTTAATAGTGAATTATTACCCGATTGGGTAAAAAAATGGTCACAATCGGAAGATAGTGAAATCCGTTTGAATTTTCTTAAACAACTTGGTGTTAATGATATTACTTCTCAAGTTGTCATACTAAGAAAAGCAATTCTTGAAGGTGTTGTAGATATGGATGCCGCCAGGGGTAATTTAAATAACAAAGTGTTATTTGAGAATACCTTGATTTGGATGAAAGATAATAAATCAAAATGTAAATCGATTTATAATGAAGACCTTTTAAAACTACTCTATAACAAAGCATATAGTATTAATATATCAATAAAGGATATTCCGATTCCTGTTATAGATGACATTGAGAAGATGACATATTCTTTAGAATTATTTCAACCAGGAATTGTGTATCATAAATACAATTCAACATGGAATGATCATAAAGAAAAGATATTTAAACATCTGTCTATAAATAACATCAAAGTAGTTTCAGATGTATTAAATCAAAACTTTAGAACAAATATTGGAACAGTTAATTACTCTGTTCTTGAGGAGCTTGACCAAGAAAAAATTAAATTAAACAGTGAAGATTTTACTGATAAATTTTACACTACATGGACTAAAAAAAGTCAATTCGTTATAAAAAAATATCGAGGTTCAAATCTTCCGTACAAAATAACATACAATTCATATTTAATAACCACCTATGAAAAGGATTTTGCTGTTAAGAATGGTGATTACTATCTGGTATGTGAAAATATAATTAACAATATTCCATATACTATTAAAAATCTTATACCTTCAACATTATACTCTGATTTAGATTCACATATCAAGGAATTCAAATCAAAAATAAATGAAATCGATTATACTGATGAAGAAATAGCTATTTTGAAAAAGTTTCTGAATGATGATGAAATACCTGAAGAGTTTAGAAAAAATTTTAATCTTGCAGCATTAGTATCTGCATTGATTTATCTATCAAAGCAAGGTTTTGATATAGATAGTGCAAATAATAATTTGGGGAATACACATGAGTACGCTCAATTAGATCCTGTTTATAAGAATGGTAAACAATATACAATTATGTGTCGGTCTGCAAGACATGGTTTACTATATATGACTGTCCAAGCTTGGAATAGATTGGACATTGATTCAATACTTTTATTTGCTGATACTGGAAATGAAACTTACAAACTTTTCTACGACAAACAAGAAGTCCTAAATGCTAATGACAAGGATACAGATTATCAAATTCTTCGAATTGAAACTGATGCAAATGTTTCAGATGTTGATGCAATTTTAAATGGGACATTTAAACAAAAGAATAAAATTTGGATGATTTTTCTTATCAAAGAAAACAAAAAATATAACTCTTTATACTATGAAGATTTAAAACCAAATAATACAAGTAACAATAAGAGTTCACTTAAAAATGATTACTCAGATATTAATGGATATTAGTAAACTATGAATATTTCAGTCGAAAAGCATATTGAGTTTTACAACCTAGAGTTAGCTTCTGTACTTGAAAAATGGGATAATTATCTTTCAAAGCGGATGCGTATTCTCATTAGCGAAAAGGATTTGTTTATAGGGAGATTGTGGTCTTATGAAGAGAAAAGTGGAATGTTTATTCTTCGTTTCAAATCGACAGAGGTACCAAGAACTAATACACCTTATTTTGTTGGATTCTTAGGAAATGGAGCGGTTGGGAATCCTTCTAATTGGGATTTCACTTACAGAGAATTCAGAAAATCGGAAAAAATTGATTATTGGAGTAAAAGAGGTGGAGAAGCAAATATTGTAAGTTATTGGAAAACAGATGGACAGTGGTCTTTCTTAATTGTAAATATTACTGATCAAATTTTACATGACTTTATTCTTAGAGAATTTATTGATAAGGGTATACAACCTTTGTTGGTTGTTGCTGAAACTGATCCTCCAATTCAGTATCTCGTGAATTTGAAAGAATATCTGGAACTTAAACTAGATAATGAAATTCTAAATTTAGATATTGATAAAGATACAAAATCATGGAAACCGATAAATTTAGACAATACTTCATCAGTTTTTGATATAGTATTAGCCGCAATAGAAAAAAATAAAATTACAACAGTACAAGGACCTCCAGGTACTGGAAAATCTTACTTTGCGGCACAAGTATGTGATAATTTTATTTCAAGAAATAAGTCGATTGCTGTATGCTCACTAACAAATAAAGCTTTAATGGAAATTGTGGGACAACCACCATTAAGAGAACCACTTGAAAATTGTTTAACCTATAAAACATCATTGTCAAAAGACGAATCTATTTTACAACCTCGATTGAAATTGGTTGAGAATTTCACACCAAAACAAGGGGAGTTATTATTAACTACATATTATCAATTATCAGGGTTTTATCAGAGCCTTTGCAAAGAGGTGAAACGGTTTGATCTTTTAATTATCGAAGAAGCATCTCAGGCATTTTTGGCGACCTTATCAATGTTTTCTGAAATCGCAGATAAAGTTTTGATAATAGGAGACCATAAACAGTTACCACCAATAGTTGTAACCACTGATAAGAAATTGCTAAACATTCACCCCAAAGTTAAAGCTTTGGTAAATGGATTGGAAACATTTGTTTATAATGAGATTTCACCTTGTTATCGATTTACTAAAACAAGAAGGTTGACAACAAGTAGTGCTGAACTCACTGGTTTGTTTTATGATAATCAATTGGAGAGTATTTCTGATTATAATGATGTGGTTGCAAACGAAGATTACCCTGCATTAGTTTTTGATCGAAATTGTGGTGTTTCAATAGCCAAACTATCAAAAGCAGGAAGTAAATCAATATCAGAATCTTTAATATTCGAAAGTATTATTTTTGTAGCACAGAAATTATTAGAAATAAATAATGAAACGACTATATCAATACTAGTTTCAACTGTAAATCTGGAAAAAGCAATAACTCAATCTTTAAGTAGTGCTAAATTGGATCACAAAAGAATTACGGTCAGTACAGTGCATAAAGTTCAAGGCTTAACTTGTGATTATACATTCTTTTATGTGCCATTAACGCATGTTTTTTTAGAGTTGAATGATAATTTGTTTAATGTTGCTACAAGTAGAGCTAAGAAAGGATGTTTTATTATTACTTACAGACACCTAAACTTAGTTGAGGGGATTTCAAGTGAGGTAAACAACTTTATTAAAGGTTGTCAGGATGTTACAAAAGTATTTGTTGAGATTACTCAAAATTTAACTAGTTAAAAAATGCTACCACTACAACAGGCATACGAAATAAAATACTCTATAATCGAATATCTTAAAGCTACTTTTAGCTTTAAAGATAAATCTGTTCATGAGGCTTTCTACAATTTCGTTCACGACATTGATAATGGAATTTTTAAAGGACCTTATGTCTCTTTGAAACTACCTTTTGTTAAAGCTGAAGATGGAGATGATATTCCGCTGGAGATAAAACCCAACTTTCCTCCTTATGATCACCAATTTAAGGCATTTAAAAGGTTGTCAACTCAAAATGGTCATACACCCAAATCGACCTTAATTACAACAGGAACCTCTTCGGGTAAAACGGAATGTTTCATGTATCCTATTCTTGATTATTGTTTCAAGAACCATCACAGACAAGGGATTAAAGTAATAATACTTTATCCAATGAACGCATTGGCTACTGACCAAGCCAAACGTTTAGCTGAAACTATTTGGAACGATGAACGATTAAAAGGTAAAATAACCGCAGGCTTATTTATTGGTGAAGGTAAAGATAAGAAGAAGTTTCCCAAAGATATGGGATTTGATAATATCATTGAAAACCGACAAAGTATTGTCGATAGTCCACCTGATATTCTTTTGACCAATTTCAAAATGCTTGATTATGCCTTGATGCGTAATACATTCCATAACCTTTGGAACTTTAATCTTGATGATACTTCATTGCTTCAATTCATTGTATTAGACGAGTTACATACCTATGATGGAGCTCAGGGAACTGATGTTGCCAATCTGATTAGACGTTTAAAACTTAAACTTGGAATAGAAAAAGGTCAATTGTGTGCAGTTGGAACTTCTGCAACAATGGGGTCAGGGGATGATTCAAAAAAGCTATTGATTGAATATGCCGAAAAGGTGTATGGTGAAACTTTTAGCGATGATTCTGTTATAACTGAACAAAGACTTCATGTAAATGATTTTTTTGACGAAGATGAAACCCTCGATAAATTTATTCCAAGACAAATAGGTCTTATAGACAGTAGATTAGCCGAGAATGAAACGTATTCAACTTATATTCAACGACAAAAACGACTTTGGCAAATACCTGAATCAGTTAGTGAATCACAGTTAGGCGAAGAACTAAAAAAGCTTAAATTAGTAAAAGATCTTGTTTCAATTACGAATGTCGGTATTAAAAATTTAGAGGATTTAATAAAGGAATTGGCAGATTTGAATCCAGATTTCAAACGTCTTGCCGAGTGGGATAGTGTGAATGAGTTCAATCCAAGAGAGGAGATAATAAATTCTATTTTAGCTCTTATCAGCGAAGCTAAAACTGATGACAAAAAGAAGTCTGCATTTTTGTTTCTTCAAATTCAAATTTGGATTAGAGAGCTTAGTGGAGTCCTCAGAGAATTAGGAGAAACACCTAAGTTTGTTTGGAAAGATGCTGTTGGTGACAAAAAAGAACCCAAAGCAATGCCTTCCTATTTCTGCCGTGAATGTGGCTCAAGTGGTTGGTTGACAGTGAAAGATGACAACAACAACTTCTTTTCCAAAGATCCGAAGCAAGTTTATGATTACTTCTTTAGCAATCATAAGAACATGTATTTCACAAATACTGCTGACCATAAACACATTGAAGAATACGAACCAAACAATACTATTAACGACTATTTGAATGTTGTAGATTTAAGTTTGAGTAATAATGCAGGTGAAAACCAATTGAAAATTCATGCTGTTCGGAAAATTAATGAAAAAAATAAAGCCCGACATATTTGTCCTGAATGTAATACCGAAAATGTAATTGGTATTATTGGTACAAGGGTTGCAACTCTCTCTTCCATTACAGTTAGTCAAATATTGTCATCTGATCTTGATCCAAGACAGGAGAAATACAGAAAAGTATTAGCATTTACCAATAGTGTTCAAGATGCAGCACATCAGGCAGGATTTATAGAAGCAAGAAATTACCGTTTTACCTTCCGTTCTTCATTACAAAAGGTTATTAATACCCTAAACAAGCCTGTAACATTAAAAGAACTACAGGAAGAATTCATAAAATATTGGAAGCAAAACGCTGATTCGTCTGGAAAAAATAATGAAGAAGCTTACTATTATAGATTCTTACCTGATGACTATAAGGGTAAAGTTGATTTAGACCATGACTTTAGAATTAAAAATAAGTTTACCGAAGAATTCAAACAGGAGTTTGATTTAAGAATAAAGTGGGAAGTTGCCTCTGAATTTGGTTACAATGCACTTATTGGTAGAACATTGGAAAAAACAGGAGCTTCGGCAACTAAATTTGATGAAGAAAAACTTAAAGAAGTGTATCTTAAAATGAAGGATTGGCTTATTGCTAACACTTTATTCAACATTACTGAGAATGAAATGCTACCGTTTATCAACGGAATTCTCCACAGAACAAGAACTCGGGGTGGAATAGACAATGAATACCTTAGTAAGTTCAGGGCAAACAAAATTGAACTTAGAGAACTTAATTGGTGGCAGGATAGCAGACATTTTCTAAACAGAAATTTTGGGATGAAATCAAGATTACCTAAACTACTTACCAACGAAAGTCATTCAAAGGGGATGTTGGATTCTACTTATTCGACAACAAATACTTGGTTTAAAAATTACTACTCAAAGTCACTTCAAAATGCTCAGGTTTATAATGCAATAGTAAATGATTTTTATAACAAATTGCTTGATACTTTGACCGAAGTAGGTATTTTGAATAAAGTAATAAACAACAATAATAACAATTATGCCATCTTGCCTGAAGCAATCATTATTGAAAATAAGGTTAGAAGTCATGAATGTAATAGTTGTGCATCTACCTTGAATGTGGCTGAGAGCGATAATTTGACTGCTAAAACTAAGTGCCTTGATTATACATGTAAAGGGGGAATATATGTCCCTAAAGCACCTAAAAGACCAAATTATTACCAATTAGTATATAACAGAAACAGATCACCTCGTATTTATGCAGCCGAACATACAGGTCTGCTTGAAAGGAAAGACAGAGAAAATAAGGAAACTGACTTCAAAGAACGACCAAAATTTAATTCGTTGAATACAATTGTTGCAACTTCTACTCTTGAGATGGGTATTGACATTGGAACTCTGAATACAGCCATTAATAATTCTGTACCACCACTTACTTCAAACTTCCTTCAAAGGGTTGGACGAGCAGGACGAAGTTCAGGTACTGCTTTAATCGTAAACTTTGCACAGAGTAAACCTCATGATTTATTTTATTATCAAGAACCCACTGATATGATGGATGGTGAAATTGCTACCCCAGGTTGTTACCTTGAAGCTAAGGATATTTTATTCAGACACTTCTTCGCATTTTGCCTTGATAATTGGTCAAGTGATGACCCCAAAAATCATAGTATACCAACTCGATTAATGACCTTGAGGTTGCTTACTACCGACTTGAATACTGCTGAATTCTTCCCAAATCGAATTATTTCATATATAAAATCGGGTGAAAGCAGATTATTGAATCGTTTTAGTGAATTCTACAAGCCAGATTTAGAAGATATTAAAGTACTGGAGTTGTTGAGGGAGCATTTGCTTGAAGAATCTTTCTATAATCGGTTGAGAAAAGTCTTTGAAAAACTAAAGACTGAATATCAATATATTTATGAAAAAAGACAAGAAATTGACGAATACATAAAAATCAACAAACTTGCTGAAACAGACGATGAAAGAAAAACACTTGAAGCCGAAAAGAAAGCACTTTGGGGATTAAAAAGGCTATTAGATAAACGGTCATTACTTGAACATCTGACAAACGTTGGTATGTTGCCAAACTATGCTTTTCCCGAAACGGGAGTGACACTTAATGCATGGGTGAAGGACAATCAAGCAAAAGGTAGTAATAGTATTCCTGGCGACAAACAATTTGAAATAGTAAGGTCATCAAATGTTGCGATAAGGGAGTTTGCCCCTGATAACCATTTCTATTCCCAAGGTTATAAATTTGATATTTCGGGACTTAATACTTTTGATTGGAAAGATGCAGGAACACTTATTGAAAAGCGATTTTGTTCCAACTGTGACAATATTGAAATTGCTGTCAAGTCGAATGAAGTAGTGTGTCCTAAATGCGGTGACAGTTCTTGGTCATCAGTCAAAAACAAGCACATTTTTGTCAAATTAAATGGTGTCAAATCTGTAAATACAAGAGATAAGGCTACCCTTGATGATAGCAGCGATGATCGTGATTCAAGCCAATACAAAATATCAAAGCACATAAAGTTTGATAACAATAGTTTTCAAGGTGCTTGGGGTATGAAGGATATTCCGTTTGGTATTGAGTATGTAAAAAATGCGGATATTCAGATAGTAAATCTTGGTTTATCTTCAACCGTAGATGCAAATAAAATAACAATCAACAATATTGAAAATGTACCTTACCATGGTTTTGTAACTTGCAAGCATTGTGGTAAAAGCTCATCAGAGCCACATAAAGCAAGGTTTGATAAGAACTTCAAATTCCATTACGGATATTGTAAATATAAAAGTGTACTTTATCAAGGACATAGTGATGAAGTGTTTGAAGAAGTATATTTGTTCAAGGAAATGAAAACTGAGGCAATAAAGGTGCTTTTGCCTGTTCAAGACTTTGACGGTGAAGCACAGGTTAAAATGTTTAAAGCTGGTTTAGAACTTGGACTTAAAAAGTACTACAAAGGAAATCCGCAACACATCAGTATAATTGACTATCTTGAGTATAATGCACAAAATTCAAGGTTCGACAGATATTTGGTTATCCATGATAATATAGCTGGTGGAACAGGTTATTTAGAAAAATTATTCAATCCCGTTGAATTCACAGATGTCATAACAAAGGCATATCAGGCTATCAAAGAATGTTCTTGTCAGCACAATGGAAAAGATGGGTGTTACAGGTGCATATACACTTATTCAAACCAATCTATTCAAAATGAATTAAGTAGATCAGTTGCTGAAAAACTATTCAAAAAAATTGTTGACAAATCAAGCGCATGGGAAAGGTATAATACAGGAATTAATAAACTGTCAGGCAATGGGCAAATTGAAGAAAGTGAGCTTGAAGACCGCTTTATAAGAAGTTTACGGAATTATTTTCAAAAGAAAGAAACTGAAGGATGGATGTTTGAGGACTTTCTTCAAGATGGTATTGTAAATTACAAAATCAAAATCAAAAAAGGAGACGAATCATATTGTTATTTCATTCGCCCTCAACTTGAATTGGGAAGTTCAGATGGTGTTGCATACCGAACAAGAACAGACTTTTATATTACTCTTACTGGTATCAACATCAATGGTCAGGTGATTGAAGATATTTCTGTTTTATCGTCATTTAAAGATCTGGCAATATATTTGGATGGTTATACATTCCACGCAACAAAGGAAAACCAACGATTCATTAATGATTTACAAAAACGTAATTCAATAGTCAGTTCGGGCAACAAGTTGACATGGACATTGACTTGGGGTGATTTGGAAAAATTTGACTCAACGGATGAACATTCCAAGAAAGATTCTTTGGCATTGTGCACTGCCTACAACAAGACATTAAAAACCTATAAAGATATTCCATATTGGGAGAAATACTGTAGTGAAATCATTCACGCTCCTAACTCCATGGATAGATTGATATGGTTATTATCCAATCCTAAACATGAGCAATTTTTACCCCCAAAAATAAACTTATATTTATCGCTTTTACAAACAGAATTCGGAAAACCATCGGTAGATGATATAGATATAGAAAAATACTTATTAAAGTCAGAAAATCAACCCAATAATACACAGATAGCAACAAATCGGGCAAGCGGTCAATTTTATGTTTTCCCTGACATTCAAATGAATGAAACTAACTTGATAAAATTTACTAATGCTATAAAACTATTAGATTTAAGTCTGAAATCAACTCTTTATGTAAATGAAGTAGATGAAGCAATAAATAAAGAGACTTGGGAGAGGTTTTGGCAGATATATAATCTGACACAGGGTTCTACTAAAATAGTTTTTGGTGAAGAAATAATAGAATCCGAATTAGATAAATATGAATGTTTAAAATATCATGATGTTGAATTACATGAGATCGTTAGGCAATTAATTGATAACAATTTTGACTTTGAAAAAGAAGGTGGTTTCTTTATTCCTTATGGAAATGGTTTTGCTGAGGCAATGTTAGGTTCAAATGAGTATAAGTTTTTTATACATCCACTATCAGAAGAAGATCGTCAGATATTTTTAAAAACAGGATATACTGAAATAGAACCCTCTAATTTTAATATTAATAATATACGATAATGAAGCTATTTATTCACGATAAATGTATGGAGAAGTTGATTGAACTTCCCAAAGCAACAGCGAAAAAGGTATTAGAATTCAATAAAAAGTTCAGAGAAAATTCACGATCAGAAGCAATTCATTTAGAGCCAATTATTACTTTTAAAGACTCTTCCCTTAGAACTGCAAGGATAGACCAAAAATATAGGGCTATCATAGGAGTGGCATCAGGTGACAATTATCATTTGTTGTGGGTGGATAGCCATGATGAAGCAATGGATTGGGCAAAAAATAAAGTGTTTGAATGGAATGAAAATACACAGACTGCTCAGATATTCACTTCACTCGAAGCTATTCAGATTCCGAATGATAGTATTAATATATTATCAAATGGTCTATTTAATTCCTATTCAGACGAAGAATTATTAAAGATCGGTTTACCTGAATCAATGCTTAAACTTGTCAGGGGTATTAATGAATTAAATGACCTTGAAAAAGCCGAGAAGTATTTACCAATCGATGCATTTGAGAATTTATTTTATTTGTCAGAAGGGTTAAACATTAATCAACTTATTTCAGAAATTAATGAAGGTAAATCAACATCAAACAATGCAGTTGATCAATTTAATAGTAATAACAATAAACGTTACTTTGTTGAGGTTGATGATTTATTGATGGAAGAAATTATCAATGGCGACTTTGGTAAATGGCAAACATTTCTTCATCCTTCACAACGTCAATTGGTCGAGTCTAATTTTAAAGGGTCAGTGAAGGTTACAGGTGGAGCTGGAACTGGAAAAACAGTGGTTGCCTTACATCGGTTAAAGAAATTGTCAAGTATGGAAGATAAAACTGATTACAGAAAGATCGTTTTTACAACATTCACAAATGCATTGACTACAAATTTAAAAAGTTTAGCAAACAAACTAGCAATCGACAAATCCAAAGTGTTAATTACTAACATTGACTCATTAGCTAAAGAACTTGCATTAGATGCAAATATTACAACGAAATATACAAGAATTCTTGATATGTTTAATTCTAAAAGTAGTGCTGAAGTTTGGGAAGAAATATTGGAAAAAAATCTAAGTGAATTCGATGTGCGCTTTCTATCATCTGAATATCAGAATGTAATACTTTACAATGATGTCAGAACAAAAGAATTATATTTGAATACAAGTCGAATAGGACGAGGTAAACCATTAACTCGTAAACAAAAAATGGATATTTGGCTATTGGTAGAAAAGTATAATGAATATAAGCACATTAATGATTTTTTTGATAGATCTGAACTTTTCAATTGTCTTTCAAATCATTTTAGTGAAAAAGAAACTAAACCATTTAAACATGTAATTGCTGATGAAATACAGGACCTTTCTAACGTTGAATTACGTTTTTTACGTTCGCTTGTAGAGATAAAGGAGAATGACTTATTTCTTGTTGGTGATCCATATCAGAAAATCTACGATAGAAAAATAAATTTTTCATCTGTTGGCATTTCTATCAGGGGTAATAGAAGTAAACAATTAAGAATTAATTATAGAACATCTGAAGAAATAAAAAAACTTGCTATCAGTACAATAAAAGGAATTAATTATGATGATTTTGATGGTGAACAAGAAAAACTAGTAGGATATTTATCAGTTTTTCATGGAGAGCTTCCAACATATGAGATTTTCTCCACAAAAGGTCAGGAAATTGATTCAATTATTGAAAACCTGTCTATCTTAAAAGATACAGGTTTAAACCTTAACGTAATAGCAATAGGTTGTAGAACAAAAGATGGATTAAAGGATATAAAAACAGCACTCCACAGATTGAAAATACCATATAATGATATAACCACATCCTCAACTAATGATTCGGGAGGTGTAGTACTTTCAACATTTCATGGGTTAAAAGGTCTTGAATTTAAAGCATTGTTTCTAACTGACGTCAACAACAGAACATGCCCATTAATTGTCAGTAATTTTTATAAAATGGATGAGCATGAAAAAACAGAATATTTAAATAGAGAAAAGGGTCTTATTTACGTTGCAATGACACGTTCTATTAATATTCTGATGATTTCTGGAGTCGGTGTAAAAACAGATTTGATTCCAATTTGAAACCATTTTTTTTCAAACAAATTTACAAGGCAATAAATAAATCTTTCAATAATCTTAGAAATGACCAATTACTTGCTGATGAGCATTTATTAGGTTTTACAACAGAATTAACTTTGTCGCAGGGCGACAGTGAACACTCCCGCAAACCACCGATAACTTCGGTCGTTAAGGGCATATGTTAAAATTAGACTAACTATTACGCTTATTAAATAACTCCAGTGCTTTGTTGACATCAACAATTATCTTTCTGCCATTTTGACGAACGGCATCTTTAATAATTGTTTCTTTATAACGATAAGCAGTTGCGTGTGATACGCTGAATAGTTTTTTAATACCATTTAATCCATAAACATAATTAGTCGTATTTTGAATAGCTGGAGCTTCTTGTTTTTTGTCCTTGTTTAATAGCTCCATCAATTGTCCTACTGTGAGCATCACAATTGGAGTTTCATTTGTAATTTTGTTTGTTTCCATTTTGTTTGTTTTGAAATTATATAATTTGAAAAAAAATGCGACTGGAAAGATACACTTTAAACCTAATAAATTGACTTTAGTGCGGTTTGAATGACCCTGCTTGAAAGGTATGTTAAACTTAATAGCCGAGTTATATCAGGGAAAGAGCCTCTGTAAGGAGTTTGAGGTGATGGTGCTTAGAAAGTGAAATATAATAGTAAACTAACCTGCGTTTCATAATTTTCATATTTCTGGCTGGCGTGCAATTGGCAGGATTTGCGCCCGTATTAACTTTGTCGTTCGGTGACAGCGAACGCTTACGAAAACCGCCAGATGCCCATTGCCTCTGTCGTTATTGGTAATTTTAAAAATGAAATTGGATACTGAGAATTGAAAAAAAGGTGAACAAGTCATATTATTGAATATTAGTTTATTAATGAAATTTGGCGGTTAACGAGGGCTATATACCTTATGCATGTATTTTAAAAAAAATTATGCTCGTTTGAATTAGTCAAGAATAAATATAAACTAAACAAATATGACAACAAATTCTCCTTTCGAAATTGATTCATTTGCTCTTCCTTGCTTGGAAAAAAAGATATTAGAACTGTACGAAGGTTATTTAGAAAGTGCTCTTGAAGATAAGGATTACCTTTACTGTATGAGAGATTGTCTAAGTATGCGAAAAGACATTATCAACCAAAGCATTGCATTTACTTCAGAAGTTGTAAAACAGATTGAACGTATAAATAAAATGCTTATTGACAGCACTGCAAAAGTTTTAGCTAAAGCTGGTACATTATACGACCAAATGAAAGCACTTAAACTTGCTGGCGATGAATTTTTGGATTATTTTGTAATAGATGCAACAATATGTGTAAATAATATTGACGAAAAATCAATTAAGTCATTCAATGCGGACGAGAACAATGGTGAATCTAACTATATTGCCATGTCAGAAGTGCTTAACGCAACTAAAGGTGAATTTGAACATTTGCGAAGGTTCTTATTATCTGAATATGATAGCAGGTCATGCAATGACCAAGATGATGATTTTAGGAAAGATGTATCACTTCGTCAGAACTGGAACTTTAATCTTTTAGGTGCATCCGAGTTAAGACACATACCCTACATTAGCTATGCAACACACTTGCTTTTTGTTGATTCAAACTATTCTATTTCAGATATTATTCGAATAAAGAGTGTGAGTAGTGAAATAAAAGTAACTTGGATAAATAATGGAGAAAATGACGGAATTTAATTTTGATATAGCTTTTTAAAATTGACTTAAATAAAAAAACAAGATATGCAAAACATTCAATATCTAATTAATCAAGTTGGAATTATTGTAAAGAAAAACAACGAAATACTTGATGCCACGGGTGGTAGATTCAATATGTTTAATGTTATAGGATTAGCCTCTGATGAGGTCCGTTTGCATTCAGCTATATTGGCTGAACTTCTGAATCCAAATGGGACTCATGGAATGAAAGATGAGTTTTTGAAAGAGTTCTTAAAACAAATAAATATAGTTGGATTTGAATCTAATAGGACAAAAGTATATGTTGAAAAATCGATAGGAACAGTAACAGAAACAGAAGGTGGTAGAATTGATATAATTTTAGAGGATATAAATGGGTACGCAATTATCATTGAGAATAAAATATATGCTGGTGACCAAAAAACCCAATTAATTCGATATGATAAATATGGAAGCAATGAATATCCAGAAAAATATCAAATTCTTTATTTAACACTATTCGGTCATGAAGCAACTAAAGAAAGTGCTGAAGGTGTAATCTATACCAAAATATCCTATGAAATTCATATTTTAAATTGGCTTGAAAAATGTTTAAATATATCGGTTCGTCAACAATTTTTGAGAGAAACAATTTTTCAGTATATTACTTTAGTAAAGCAACTAACAGGAAAAGACATGAATAAAATTACGAATAAAGACCTTATTGACCTTCTTTCAAAATCTGAAAATATAGAATCTGCAATACTCATTAGCCAAAACATAAACCAAGCTAAAAAGTCAATTGTTGAAAAAATGGCAGCTCAGATTGCAAAAGAAAATGATCTTGAATTCAAAATTTTTGGAGATACAGGGTCAGGGATTATTTTTAATAAAAAAGGGTGGAAAGAAAATGCAGGAATTTGGTTTGCAAATGATAATGGAAAAACTTATTTCTCAATTAAAACTCCAGAAGCATCTATTGGCAAAGCAAAGCCAGAGGAAATGAAGATCGATTTATTTAAAGAGAACAACCTACCTTCTGCTTATAATCCTTATGGGTATGGATACGTTATAGAATTAGATGGACATTGGGAATTTAAACACGAACTATTAGTTGAAATAGCAAAGGATAGCAATTCATTTGTTAAAAATAAAATAAATGAATATTTAATAAAAGTATTAAATTACATAAAATTAAATCCTAAGATAGAGAAAGAACTTACAATATAGATTTTAAACCCACCGATTTAGGTGGCTTTCTAACTAATTTAAATTAAGAAGATGTTAAAACTTAGTATACCACACTATTATATTTGAATTCATTTAATTAACTAAAATAAATCCAATGGATGCAACAACAGATTTAATTTATTCCACATTAAACAAATATTCAATAGGATTTAACTATAATGGATTTAGTAAGGAGGTAGAGGTCTGTTCGTTGGTAGAGCTTAATGTATATATTGATAAACTAACCAATGGTGACTGGAAAGACAACAAGAATAGGGATGAAAAATTACGATTATGTCTCCACTTCCGTAATGCATTTTTAATTCAGCTTTCTTATTTTTATGTAATAATAGAACCTGAAACAAAAACTGTAACAGGTCTAATTTCAAGTAATTATACCGTTTTCTATTTTTTGAACTTAAAGGATGTTGCAGATTTTGAGAAATTTAAAAATGAAACAGTGGATAGTAAAACCGATGAATATTCATATGGCATATTTATAATGAAAGAAAATAGTTTTGGAGACGAATTAATAAAGGAATATTCTAAAAATCTGGGATATACCTATAGTATGTTTGTAAAACTTCAGGATTCTCAATTTACTCATCTCGCTTCAAGAATTAGGTTTCAAGAAGCCATATTTAACCTGCTGTTTGGAAATATGATACCTGCAAGTTTTGAAATAAACGATAAAATAAATTTTCTACAAAATGGGAAACGATTTATGGCTGCCCGTTATCCTGAAAACGATGAGAAACGATTTGAAAACTTTGCTCCAATAATAGAAATCCTTCTTGAAAAAATGAATTTAAAAGGCAAGTGTGGTTTCCCTTTTTGGATTATAATTGAAGTAAATCAAAAATATACAACACCAGGATATCCCAATTACGATTATCCCGAAGATATTTCTTTTATGACTGAAGGAATATATAAATTGTCAGAAGACGGTCTGGGTGGATATGGATTTGGAACATATTGTTTTATTGAAAATGATAATTTGAATTTTGGGGTTCGAGTTTCTATAATTGCAGGAGAGAAATTAAATTAAACTCAGAAATAATAGCTTTTTAAGCTATTATGGATTGAAATATTCTAACATCCTTTATTCATTACCTAAAAGTTGTTTTAATTCATCATCCAGGCTTTGAATTTTCTCAATAACTGGTTCAATATCCTGATTCATTTTAATTTTAAAAATTACTACAGCTAATCTCAAGGAAACTAAAGACAGAATTTCTTCACCTGAAATAAGTTGATAATGTTTCTGGTAGTCTTCAACATATTTATTTACCTGCTTCTCTGCATTTCGGTAGATTTCTTCTTCATCACGTTCAATACTCATTGGAAACCTGTAAGCCCCAATAACTAAATGAATTTTTAATTTGCTCATGGTGGAAATAGTTATTTGATTTCTACCACAAAGAAAAAGCCTAACTGTGCAAATATCTTGCACAGCAGGGCTAAAAGTTTAGAGAACTATAGAAATAATAATTTACACGGTTTTATACGTATATGTCTCTAATCTCAGTCTTTTAATTTTAGACAAAAAGGGAATAATGAATAAAAACAATAATTATTTGCAATATTTGCAAAATCCAAACTAGTGGAATAGTAGTAATTCGTATTACTATATAAGTAAATCAGTTATTTTAATTAGCTGCAATTATCCAGGTAAGAAAGAATTTTTCTTAGCCGAAGTAGAGTAGTCATTTCTCAACTTTAAAAAGTAAAAACTCACTAAAAATAAGATTACTTGTTGAAATAAAATAAATGTTTATATTTGTGTGTGAAATAAAATAACCTTAAAAACAATAACATCATGAAAACCCAAATAAACGGAAAGAGTATTAGCAACAGTATTGGCATGTATTACAATCGCACAATATCAAATGACCTTTCTTCTTTATTGGAAGAGAATGGTCAACTAAGATGGTTATTTGACTTTGTAAAAAACCACAAGGAATTAGATTTTTTGATAGGTAAAAACAATTCAAAGGAATGGGTTTCAGTTTATCGTGGACTTACAAGAATTGTATCTATTAAACTAATCAAAACTTCAATTTCAATTGATGGTGCAGACTCATACAAAGGAATTTCAAAAAATCTTTATGGTATAAAAAGTGTTAATGATAATTTTCAAAATGATATTGAGAATTTAATCACGAAAATTGAACAGAACAAACAATTTGACAGGTACTATAAAAACAAAAAGGAAGGATTCTATCAAAACGAATTATCCAAAAAATTCGGTATGTGCGGCAATCCTGATGCTGATTTTGTAATTATAGACAAAGAAGCAGTAATCGGCTATTCTAACCAATCACAGAAAGACAATCTATTAGGAAAAATTCAACAAAAATATAAGCAACTACAACGGGAAATTTCTGTTCTCAATCCAGAAAGATACGGAAACGATTTAGGGAAAAAGGCTATTGGAAACGAACTTGATTTTCTGGCATTAGACAAAGAAGGCAATATTTTGTTGATTGAGTATAAACACGGAACAAATACATCGGGAATATATTTAAGTCCTTTGCAAATAGGAATGTACAACGATATTTTTACAAATTTTCCAAAAAAGGAGTTGGAAATCGCTGTCTTTGAAATGTTAGAGCAAAAACAAAAGATTGGTTTGATAAATCCCAATTGGAAAAAACCGAATTTTATCAAAGATATAATACCAGTTTTAATTATTTCGGAATATAATTACAAAAGTTCCGCAAAGACTAAGTTTGATGAAATTTTACAGATTACAAGGAAACAACTTGGGGCAAGTTTCTTAAACAATCTTCAAACATTTAATTTCACTATGCAAAACGTTTTATCAAATTGGTAATTTATGAAATTTAAAATCCATCGTGGCACAAAAGAAATTGGCGGTTCGTGTGTGGAGGTCTGGACCGAAAACACACGAATACTGCTTGACTTTGGTATGCCCTTAGTCAATAGGGATGGTAGTGAGTTTGATTTTAGCAAATACAAGAGCTTAACAACCCCTGAATTAATTGAACGTGGGGTTTTGCCTAATATTAAAGGGCTTTATAACGATACAGACAAACTGATTGATGGAGTAATAATATCACATCCGCACCAAGACCATTTTGGGTTAATTAATTACATTAATAAAAATGCAAAATATTATTTAGGTGAAGCCACCCATAAATTAATTGAACTAAACAATATGTTTACACCGCAAGAAATACACATTGTGAAAGTAAACTATTTTGAAAGAGAAAAAGCATTTCAGATTGGTGACATTTCAATCACGCCTTATTGGGCAGACCACTCCGCTTTTGATGCGTATTCATTTTTAGTGAAAGCGGAAGATAAAAGTCTGTTTTATTCGGGCGATTTCAGAAATCATGGAAGGAAAGCAAACGCTTTTAAATGGTTTACGCACAATGCACCGCAGCATGTGGATTATTTGATACTGGAAGGCACGACAATAGGAAGAGAAAGCAAACCATTTAAGACAGAAACCGAGATTGAGAATGACTTTGTCAAGGTTTTTCAAGAACAAAATAAAATCAATTTAATCTACACTTCAGGACAAAATATTGATAGAATTGTTTCAATTTTTAGAGCTTGCATAAAAACCAATAAAATTTTAGTTATTGATGTGTATGTGGCATCAATTCTGAAAGAATTATCCACGTTTGCTAAAATTCCTTATCCTTCAAAAGAGTTTGAAAATTTGAAAGTAATGTTTCCTTATTACACAAGCACAAGATTAACAAAAGAAGGGAATGACAAAATTTTATATCAATTCAAAAATTATAAAATCACCAAAGAAGAAATAAGCAATCAAGCTGGTAAGATTGTAATGTTTATAAGACCTTCGATGCAAAAGGATTTGGAAAAAATTAAAGGTATTGATGGAGGGAATCTTATATATTCGATGTGGGAAGGATATTTGCAAAAATCAGACTCAAAGAAATTCCTTGACTATTTGACAAATCGCAATTTCACAATACATAAAATTCATACAAGCGGACACGCAGACACCGAAACATTAAAACAAATGGTTGAAGCAATAAAACCAAAAAATATTGTTCCAATTCATACTTTTTGCGGTAGCGAATATGCCAGGATTTTTTCAACACCAATAGTTGAAATAAACGATGGAGAAACAATTTCTATCGACTAACTCAAAATTCATAGTAAATGTCATTAAAAATTCTTTACATTCACGGCTTTGGCAGCACGGGCAATAGTCAAACTGTTCAAGGGCTACAAAAAATACTTGGCAATGACGCAACTATTCTTGCACCCCAGTTTTCTAATGATTTAAGTACAGTAGCACAAATAGAACAAAATATTGCGGAAGCCAAAAAATACATGTATGAATTTCGTCCAAATGTTGTGATCGGTTCGTCATTTGGAGGCTTTATTGCTACTTTTTTAAACGGATATCCACGTATTTTAATAAACCCGTGCTTGCGTCCTTCGGAGCGTCTGCACAATCTTTCACCAAACATGAGTAAAGAAGATATAGAGCGGTTAAAAGTCTTAGAAACTTCACACGAAATAGACGGAGAGATCCGTTTCGAGATGTACGGATTGTTTGGACTGCAAGACGAATTATTTTCATATCTCAACTTGTTCAAAAAACTTTATGGCGAATCGCAAACCTACACAATGCCTTGCGGACATCGCATTGATGCTGAAAACATAGAAAAACACCTTTTACCGATTATATGGGATGTAAAGAAAAATACGGAAAGTATGACTCCCGATTCGTTTTCTCCGATTGGATTTATTGGATTTTGAAGACATTTATGATTTATAAAAAAGAAAAAATGCAATTTTATTCGCAAAAACAAACTAAGTAACTTCTCTTGAAAAAAAAATGCTTAAGCGCACATTTTCGTTTTTTTTACAGAAAAGGAATTAATTCGTATTATAATAAGTCAACTTAAAAAACATTAGAAAGATGTCGGAACAAGATTTAGCACAACAAGAACTGGACAGACGATTTGCTAACGAGTATGATATCATTGGAGATATTCACTTAGGAATAGCAGTAGTGGAACGAGATGATAAATTTGGTGTTATCAATAAGAACGGAAAAATTGTAATTCCGCTGATTTATGATTACATTTCTGACTTTCGCAATAATCTGGCTGTAGCATTTATCGAAGACAAAGGTTGTTTTGTCAACACGAAAGGAGATCAAATAAGCCCTTTGATTTACGATGATATAGCAACCGAATTATATGATGAATTATGCGCTCCCAAGTTCTCATACGGTTTGGTAAAAGTACGAGTTGATGGGAAATATGGGTTTGTTAATAAGTTGGGAGAACAGGCAATTCAGGCTATTTATGACAGTGTGCAAGATTTCTCAAATGGTGGCTTATCCATCGTTAGCCAAGATAAAAAGTGGGGAATTATTAATAAAGAGGGAGATACAGTAATCGATATAAAATACGATGAAATCTTTGAAATGAGCAAAAAGGGTTATATCATTGTAAAAATCAACGGAGTGGTGGAAATTATCGATTATTCTGGGAAAATATTAAGTAATAAAGAATTAGAAGATATAGGCGTATAAAATACACATAGTTTCCTCCAATTTTGTTTGTGCCCCATTTAATGTTTAGGGATATAAATCAGTTTCTATTAATCAAAAAAAATGTTCTGTAATTATTTTAATTCGAACTCATTTTTATCAATCTTCTTTTCTTTCAACAATGAATCCATGTCGTCATAAACGAAATCTGCAATATGTTTCCATTCGCATTGGACTTTACCATTGTCTTTTAGCTCCAACAAGCCCCATTTGTTGTCTTTGTTCAAGCAAACATACGATTTACCGCTTCAGCTATTTAACGGAATGACTTCAATAAAATCGAAGTCAAAGACCTTTTTGTTATAATCGGCTTTGCCCATGCCATGAATCTTGGAAATACAAAATAAATCCCAATTATTTGGTCTGTTGGATATCGCAACCATTGCCGCCAAGCAACCATCATTACAGTAAATATTTTTTACCATTTGAGTTATTGATTAAGTGATTTTAATGAGTTAAGACGCTACAAATTTACAAATAAAATTCTGACAATTTACGAATTATCTCTGCCAATTTTTCCCGAACTAATTGTGGGGATACTACTTCTAAATATTCCCGTTTACTTAATATTTCTTGATAGAAATCATCGGTTGGTGATAGGTAATATCTGAAAAGTGAATAAGCTTCCTGTACATCAAATTCAGCCTGGGAGTGGTGAAGTGGTAAAGCACGAAGGTATTTTGAACTATCTCCGTAAGATTTAATAATTATCTCACAGGGCTTATCGGAATCAGTTTTCATTATTCCGATTGAGTTGTTAAGATGTCCAACGGGAGAAAAATCAGTCGGTATAACAAATTGCTTTTCCGTCAAACCCAGTTTCTTGATTCTATCCAATGAGTAAACTTTCACCTTTTCTTTGTTTTCAGCAGTTCCAAAAACATACCATCTTTTTTTAAAAAGCTTAACAAAGTAAGGGCATAAATCAATTTCAAATGTTTCTTCCTTCCAGAACGGGTGATATACCATTTCCACAACCCTATTCTCACGCATTGCTGATATTAATTCCGTTAGGTAAATTTCAGCTGATGGTGTACCCTCAAGTAATATTCGCTCACGTATATCAGTGCTTTCTTTTATTATATTATTGATTGAAAAGCTATTTAAAAGCCACATAGTGAAATTATTACCTTCATAATCATCAATGTTTTCAATATAATACTCATTTGTAATTGTATCGCACATAATGTTCATATCAAAGATTTCTTCGATAGAAATTCGATGGTTATGAAAAGTACGTCTGGTAAGCTCTCTGCCATCCGATAAGTCACTCCTTAGCCATTTAGCATTAATATCCTTTAAAGTGATTCTATAGGCTTTAAAAATAGTATCAGCAAGCCAAATATACTTGTTCAATGTGTTCTGTGCCATATCATTTATTGTTTTTAATGCAAAGAAAATTATACTATGTGCAAAAATGTTGCACAAGGTAAGAATAATTTTTAATAACAATAAAAAAAGCCCATACCTAAAATGATATGAGCTTTGATTTTTGAAACAATATTAATGTTCAGCCAGTTCTGGAAATTTCTCCTTTATGTAAATATATAGTGCATCCCTATATATATCTCCATAACTTTTTGAAAAAGTAAGCCTGCTTATTTCCTTCATTTTTTCTTTTTCTAATTGTGAAATTTTAAATCTCACATCTACTGTCTTTCTTTGTTTTACATCCATCATAACATATTCTTTTACCATAAATATCACCGTTGTTTAATAAATTGGTGATTTTGGAAAAATATTTTATAGTAAATGAAAAGAAATTTTATTACTGAATTTTTACAATTATGATTTTTTAAGTTTTTAATTTTAGAGTCAACTTGTTTTTCAAAAAAAAGATTGGTACATTTGCTTTGATGGAAATTACCACTCATAAAACTTAAATATCTAATGACTCAACACTTGGAGTCATACATTAAACTTAACTAGCTTTTGACTCAATACTAGGAGTCATCCAAAACTTACGACCCATCTCCAGGTGTCAACCAAAATTTAAACTTAGGATCAGTGATATTCTGATCATCCTCAAAATTTAAATCCAAAGCATTTATAGCCAATTCAATTTCACGGCGTAAGGGGTGTCCCAACCAAAATTTAAGCTATTATCTTATTTTAAACAATCGTTTCAGCTAAGCTGGATATGACTTGTTACGTGCAATTCAGAGATTGCATTACGTTTTATATTTAATAATCTTTTAAAAATAATCAAAATGGAAAATAAAAATTTTACCTTCTCTCTTGGAGTTTCAGAGAAAGGCAATTCGGTTAAACCTACCAAGTTTAACAATATTAATTATCAAAAGAAGATAATTACACTTGAGGAATTTTCGGAGTTAGTTATTAAAGGACATTTGTTTTGTCATAACTATAAAAACTTTTTAAAGTTCAATGTTAAAAAGAAAACTATTGATAATTTTCATCATACGAATTTGATTTGGATTGATTTCGATAAGTCAACGTTTACCTTTAAACAAGCGTATGATGAGGCATTAATTAAACCCACGTTTAGTTACACAACAATGAGTAACAGTGAAACTGAAAACAGATTTAGATTCATATATATTTTCAAAGACCAAATTAGCTCAAATGAAGAATATTTAGAAAGATCAAATTTATTAATGAACATGATTTTCAGTAAAAGTAGTATTGATAAAATAATTGGTAGTGTTGATATGTCATGTTTCAAATCAAGTCAACAATTCTTGGGATCAAAGGCAGATTGTCAATTCGAAATAAATCCCGAAAATATAATTACGATGGACATGCTAAATGAATATTTTAGTTATGGCTTATTTAAATCTAATACTTCAATAAGTGATAATCCAAATGTTGAAATAAAAAATTGTTTTTCTTTTTCAGATAGTTTATCAAATAATACGTTTAAAAGTAATATTTCAAGTACATTTTTTGATATTCAATTTCGTAGTTATGATGATTTATTTGAAAAAATAACATTAAAAGAATATGTTGTTAGCAAGTGTCATAAAAATTTTAATAATCCAATTGATGAAAAAAAAAGAGAAACATCTTTACAAAATAAACAAAATATGACAGATGTCATTGACAAAACATTGAAACTTTATAATAATAAAGAATTTATACCTTTGTTAAATAATTATGAAAATGCAGTATATTCAGATGACATTTATACGTATGTTGGTGATCAAGATATTTATAATCTGAACACTTACTTTGGAAAAGGGAAAAAAGTCAAAATAGGTAAAAGAACAAAAACTTTATATTTTCAAGCTTTGGTTTTGAAGAATATTGAACCAAACTTAAGGCTTGAAGATATGTCTGCAAATCTATTATGGTTAGTTTATCACCATTATGAAAATCCAAATGAAATTAAATTGAATGTAATTGTTCATATAGCAATAAATGCTTTAAAAACAGATGAATACACATGGAAATGTGGGAAAAGACAGTATTTACTGAAGGAGAAAATGAAAAATCTTACTAAATCTGAAAAACAAAAGCATTTGGGTAAAGCAAGAAAGAAAAAACGTGATAATGATATCCTACCGAATTACAATTCCAATTTGTCAGTAGCTAAAAATGCCGAGCTACTTGGTAAAAGTATTGGCACAGTTTAT
>Ga0302274_10000631_pt1 | contig 35516 bp, 43 predicted proteins | sample III_Bog_N2_1_FD_198755 | JGI IMG/M metagenome (GOLD analysis project Ga0302274, IMG submission 198755) | Peat permafrost microbial communities from Stordalen Mire near Abisko, Sweden - III_Bog_N2_1 | ecosystem: Environmental > Terrestrial > Soil > Wetlands > Peat | place: Sweden: Abisko...
TGAACTACTATGCAACATCAGAATCATTTCAGAACTAAGACTCAAAAAAAAGAAGTAAAATTGTCAAATATGCTCTTGTCTTTTGCTTATTTTTACTCGCTTATCTCTGTAGTCCAGCTGGTGAAGAAATCAAAATCATCCTTTTTTTATTGCTTAGGCTTCACTCCAAGCTATTCAAAAGCATCATTTACTGCTTATTTTGGCTCATTAACGAACAGATTAGGACTCAATTATTTATTTAATTAAATTTGTTCGTGCTTATTCTCCTCATCCTCTTTCTATCCCAATGTAGCTTATACAGCTCCAACTTGTTTGTCCTCTTAATCAACGATCAACTTCTGATGCTGACTTGAATTGTGGTGTAAATTGTTCTTGCCGATTTCATATTTTAGCAAAGGTTCAAGATTGTTTTGAACAAAAGAACTAAACTCTTTTAAAAGTGCCTCATCAGTAGTGACAACCTTAAATTCTTTAGCAGTTTTCCAGGCAGTGAATATGAAGGGTCTAAACATATGCATATTCTGTTTGGATAACTCAAGTAAATAGGCCTAATAATGATTCAAGAACATATTTTTGATTTATTCACTCGTCTTCGTCAGTATATTCGCAAATATTTGTAGAATACTCACTTGGAGAATGTTGTTATAGGGGTACAGCACCAATAAATTCCAAAGATTATTTATTAGCTCACTAGAAATAAACTCGTAAATCGAAGATTCAATAGATAAAGAAATTAACTGGAGTAACGGGTAAATCTTTTTGTTGCTTTTACGCACTGTCACGTGATTTTGATTTGTCAAGTAGTCGCTTGAGTCCGATAGGATGCTGATCATCTCTGTTTGACGAATAAGGTAATCTTTTATACTTTGGAAATGAGCAGCAGGAACTGTAAATAAGGGTACGCTTTCGTCTTTTTCATTAATGGTTCTCTGCTGAGATTTTCTTAGAAGACCAACCAAAAATGCATTTACAGCTGAACTATTCTGTATGATTGAAAGCATACCTATTTTTGATAGATGTTATGCAGAGTGGAACTTGTCAATATTTTCTCTAAAATGATATCACCAGAGCTAAAAGATTGAAATTTATTGATTATATCCACCAAAATATCCGCCGCAATATTTTCAACTTATTCGCTACCAGTCGTGAAAATGTCAATGACCCTTTCAACTATCTTCAATCGTTCAGGTAAAGCTGCTCCTTCCGGTGTAACCAGCAAAATGATGCTTTTCTTAATGATATCTCCAATGGACCCGTTATTGGAGAGTGCGATGAATTTTTACAAGAAATGGGCTACGATTACTGTTGTCTAAATTAAGATATGCTTACCTTAACTTTGTTTCCATTGTAGAGATTATTCATGACCTTTTAGAAATATCCCATCAATACTTCATTTTGGGCAGCAGGGGTATCCAAAAACCCTATCAGTTGTATCCAAAAAGCATTTTATATCTAACTAACTCCTTCCTTAAAAAACTATTGGTATATGAGTTCACTATCAATGGCTAATAGTTATGAACTAATATAGGGAAGCTTATGGCAACGATCATGGCCATCGCTTTAGCAAGGCATTACAATTGTATATTCAATCAGTTATTTGATAAATTGTTGTTTATTGGCATTGAGACTGAAAATAAGATGAAGTGTACTACTACAAAAGCTTAGGGTTTTGATTTTTTAGTTCAGTTATAATGTTTTCGTCTAAGAGGAGGGTGACTATTTATAGGTCTGGGTTTGAAAAGTGTTTGTCAAAAGTGGACTCTTCAATTAGATCCCATATCATTGGTTAAATATATTTAAATATGAATAGCCTAATCCATTTTATAGCTGTATAATCGATAATAAGAGCATTAATGGAAATGATATTATTATAAAGAATCAAATATATTCGTAATCTTGGTCTTGGTCGTATTGCTACATGTATTACTCATAGTTTTAGGAGGGTTTATGAGTAACCATCGATGAATCATACTCATTCTAATAGTGCTCAAACCTTTTACCTTTCTTCCAATAACCTACGTATATGAGTTAATTCCTATCTTTGTAGACTCCTAGCCCTTCTTTTTTATTTCTCACGAACTAGCCATAATACACATAATTTTTAGGCTACCATTCCAACCCAAGACCGTGTTTAAACCCTTCATCTAAATATTCAGTCTGCCATCCTCCAAGGTATCTTTTACCATCATAATGCCATATTAGACAAATATTTCGAGATATTATCATAATACAATTGGTATACCTCTTAATGGTTATGTTCTAATGAGGCAGATTCAGTTCCTGTAAAATCTATTTGGAAACCTAGTAGAGTTATGCTTTTTATTGATGCTTAAAGATAAGTTTTTCAGTGAATAGTTTAGGAATTTTAACAACAAGCTTGTATTACTGTTATCTCGACACTTTAGAGTAGAGGTCTTTGAGATAAGAAAGCGATGATCTATATGAAACCAAAAATTAAGGAAGTTTTCGATTATTTGGAAACAATTTGGCTAGCTTTTAGTTTTGTTTACGATTTCCAGATGATGAAACAGCTCCACCATCTTCCTCCTCACTATGCGCTGACTCCTATGATCCATAATTTGAGTCTTAATGCTGTTCATGATGCTGACCTTTTTTATTGCGAGTAATAATGTTGATTTCGTCCTTTAATCTTTCGACAGCAGTAGATTAAAAGCGTGGTAGATTGTCAACTGATGCTTCATTGAATTATTATTTTCTCTTAATAGATGCTAAGAAATTACTCATTTTACTCATATTTCCTCCCAAAGATTGCTGTCTTCTCCTAAAGTTCTAGTACTGATCCTTCGCTATACTTGAAGTCATGCTGGAGTTAAGAGCATTTTTGCTTACAATTGGCAACTCATTAGCACTCTTCTTCATCCTACTCTCCTTAAATTTATTTATTAAATCTTTTTCAGAAGACATCCATCTTTTTGAATCCATTTCTGCCGAAGCTTTAAATTTTATGACTGAATCGGGAACTTTTGAAGGCCTTTGATTGGGAGATTTAACAAGTTCGATTTTAAACGGATCTGAAAGGGGAAGAGGCGTCTGTCGACTCTCCAGTTGCTTCCTAATGGATCCCGGACTTGTCGAATTTTATAGGTGTAAATCGAATTTTTCAGGTATTTCCTCTTGATTATTAAGGCTGAACCTTGGCTTTTTAAGAACTTCGACATCTAAGTCTGGTTTTTTGCGATAAGAATGTTGATCAAGAGGTTTATCTTGTTCAAGCTCATAGCCTCCCAGTACCAATTTTTAAGGATTGGCTGCTAACTTCAACTTTTCCACTTGATTTTCGCTCTATTTTTTGGTTGTCTCGGCAGCAGCGTCATATGTTTTAATGGGACTGTTGTCTACCTGAAGCTACTAATTAACATCAAATCTTTGATTATTGACAATTGACTTGGGCGCGTTGGGAGTGAAATCTTTGGGGTAGTTAAGAAGCTTCCTCCTGATTGGCATTTCATTCATGAGTTCGAGCTGTGTTTATTAAATTTAGAATAAATTTATTAATTGACCAAAACGATCCAAATATGCTAAAAATATTTAAGGACACCCTGAATTCTACTGATTGATTAATTTATGGCTTCAGTCATTTGGATCCATATTATTGCTACTTAAATAAGGTACTAAAGTATCTGGTAAATTTATCACGTTGACTGTATTTAGTGGTTTATATATAAAAAGGCGGTATGAGTCAATAGCTGGTGAATGTCCTTCGAGGGTGTCTGGACTCCAACATGGTTCACGCTTCTACTTAGAGGTTAAAGCAGTTAAGCGAGGGGCCTTGCCTATTATCGCAGCTCCTTTAATTAGTGCCCAATCAAGAAAACAATCTCTTAATCATGGTGTTGAGCACTCTCAAAAACTACCTTCTTGCACGATACAACTCCAATGAACTCCCCATACAACCAGAACAGAAACATATTCTCAAAAGCAGCATCCTCGACCTTTTCTATGAGATTAAGCACAACGCACAAGCAGTTAATCTCTACAAGGAGATCATCTACATAGTAATCGCAGTGGACTACCCTTGGCCTGGAATTTAAGAAACACTCGATAAGGATTTAAATGGGTCGATTATGGCATCAGTCTACTTCAGCAGACAAGTTGTCAAGGTTAACGAGTGGTTTCAAGGTGAATAACGGCGGGTGCTAGAGGATTTTACCGGAAAATACTTTCCCCGACTGGAGGTAATAATTCAGCAGATCTTGTCCAACTACAACGAGGAGACAGGAAAACTATTGGACCAGATACTAAAAAGCTTCTATTCGGCTTTCCATATTTAGGTGCCGCTATACCTACGCAATTTCCAGCGCTTAGATCAATGGCTACTCTATTTCTAGACCATTCTCAACGCTCCTCCTGGCACTCTCGCACTTTCTAGTCAGCAGATTGTCTCGCGTATATACCTGAGATTTTTCTCACTTTACTGCAATGAAATGCAAGATGGCAAAGAGTTCAAAGGCTGGGCACAAGCATTTAGATAAAAATACGCACAACGTATATTCGAGACAACTTCTACCATTATTGTCAGTGGCAAGGGAAATGAAGACACAATCGCTAATCTTATTAACTGTCTGCATTAAACAGTCAAACAAGACTCTCTTCGTTGCCTGTTCACGGAGCAGCACTGTCAAACCCTTTTTTATGGAAATTGCTTGTTGCCTCTCTGTCAAAGCACACAAGACGAAATCGCCTTGTTCAGTCACGACGAGATCGAATATGTACGCCGGCAGGATGATCTCTCTTGTTTTCCTGTGAGAAGATCAATCCTTGACCTTATCTAGATGGCTGCAGCCAAATTATCTTATAATGGTAAATCCGAAATGATCCGCATGGTAGAATACAGTGCATCAGTATTAAGTTCAGCCACTGCCTCTGACTCTGAGAAGGAAGTCGTAGTACGAGTTTTAACTAAAATTGGAAAACTACTTCTTAAAAACAAATATCTCAAGGCTGAATTCTAAAATTTAACTCTTCAATACTTCCTCCCTTTGCTTCGAAGTGACAATCTGCTCTTAAATGTGAGTATTTGCGAACTGTTATCTTTGTATCTACCCTTTGGCGACCTCTCTAATCAGACTGTAACTTCATTGATGGAGCTGATTTATGGCAAAATTGTAAATTGCTCGTCTTTAGTGACTCGGTATAGTGCCATCTTGGCCTTTACAGCCCTACTTAACCACAGGGCTGCTCTATAGGCTGCTCAACCTCATTTTCAGAATATTCTTGAGATTTATGTCGAAATACTCAACACTTTTGACCATGAAAACTTATTGGGGTGCTTATAGTCCATCGTTAAGTACTTTAGTAACGAAATTGAACGCTTCGCTCCTGATCTGATTTCGCACCTGTTGCGGATGTTCTGTTCACACTGTCAAAAAGCCAAACCAGAGGAGGAAGGTTAAGATGAGCCTGATGGAAATTCTCCTGCCACTGCTGCTTTATCCACTGTCAAGCAAATTCTCACCTGCAATCTAAAAAGCGAAGTATATTTTAACGTGAGCAAAGATCTTATCTAAATGTTAAGGGGTATCTTTGGACAGTATGACCACTTCTTTGACTAAATTCTCAGTCTTTTTAATGTACTGGTCCACAAGGCCATCAATATTGCAGATTTTGAGTACCCTTATCTTGCATGCCGCAAGTTATTGTAAGGTGACAACTCCATACTTGTAAATAGTAGTCTTCCAGCTGATGTATTGTAGTAGCTATCAAAAGCTTAAAAAGCTGACAGTGAATTTGAAGAGTCTTTAATATCAATTTTAAAGAATCTGATTCAAAAGATGCCTGAATTTCTACTAAAAAGATACCCCTATCCGTGTCATCAGTAATTATTACTTTGTCTCATCGAAAATAAACGTATTTTGCCCCAATAATTTGGCAATTTGGATACCACTCAAGTGGACAGTGTCTGGTCGCCTTATCTTACCACTTACTCTTGGATGATCTATGGAGTTGGTAACCTCTGTCATCCAACCAATCTCAAATCTATTATCGGAGTTTCCCTCTATCCATGGCTCAAAGATGGTCTAACTCCGCAAATAATCAAATTAATTGTGAACTCGATAGAGGATGAAGAAGAAGATGATGATGATCTGCAGGAGGAAAATACCGCACAGCTACTATAGCGTTATGCCAACTAAGATGATGAATAAGACAACGAATAAGATTCCTTCTATGCAAGTTCAGGTGTGAATTATTCGTATCTTTACGATTCTCCCTTTGACTCTGATAAAGACAGATAAATGCTAATCGCCCGCTTGGTACCTATATTTGTTATTTAGAAAAGTTTGTCTCAATCAGATGCTCTGGCTCTGATGAATGCTCTTCCGCCTAAGTATCGCAAAAAAGTGTAGAGTTTCTTCAACAACAGCTGATCTACAATCATTTATCTTTATAATTATAGTTATTAGTATGATGTTAGCCATCAATTTTAGTAAGGATGATACATGGCATAAATAATTCATTTTCTATGTCTTCTTTTGTCTTTCTTCGGGTGTTTAGGTTCAGGGGTAAGCTCCTACTCTGGTACAGGCTCAGTGTCCTGTTGATAAAAGTGCTGTTTCATGAACAAATATTGGCTCTGGTAGATCGACATCGCTTTTAGCTTTTCCTAAATTAACGATAGAATACTAGGGTGGGGATTTGATAGATATGATTTTCTTATTCCTCAGAAGCAACCTCAGCTACGGATTCATTCTATTCAGCCATTCGCTATGACTTTATCTAGTTTTAGGAAATGACTGGTAGCTTTTCAGGCGAGGGTTCCTCGTCCTATTTGAGCTCTGCTACTTCCTCGATATCCTCAGCATCCTCCAGTTAATTTTCAACTTCATTATCGTTGTCTTCTTTGACTTCTTCCTCATTTCCTACCTCTTCTCCTTCCTCTTCCTCTTCCTCCTCTTAATCAAGCTCTCTGTTAAACTATTCAACTATCTCTTGATTTTCAAGCATCTTCATACCATACTTGAACAGCTGTGGAAGCATTTAAATTTCCAACTCTTACTGTTCATCTTCTTTGACATCCTTTCGTTATCTTTCAGCAGCTTGCAACATCTCTCTGTCTTCCACATCTTACACCTCAGCTAAGTCAGCCTCTCTATCATGATCATAGTCGATAGCTCCCTCCAAAAGTCCTTTGAGACTGACCTTCTCGAAGTAAGAAGTATCAAATCCTCCCTCCTAAGTTACCAAAGATTCCAATTTTCTCTTTTGGATGGATTTCATAAGAATGTTCTCTTCTATGCTGTACTCAGTAATAAGACGATATATGGTGACGTTTCTTGTTTGTCCAATTCTATGGCATCGATCTTGAGCCTGTTTATCCATGGCTGGGTTCCAGTCAGTATCATAAAAAATGACGTTACTAGCTCCAGTAAGATTAAGTCCAATTCCTCCAGAGCGCGTGCTACTAATAAAGCAAAGTACTCTTGGATCATTGTTAAACCTTTAAACAATGGTTTGTCTGAGTTCAGTTTTGGTGTTGCCATCAAGTCGAACGTAATTGAACTTGAACATGTTGAGGACTTTCTCGAATATATCAAGCATTTTAGACATTTGAGTAAATATAAGTACCTTCTGTCCGCGATACTTGATGGCTCTCAGCAGAAATATCATCTTGATCAATTTACCACTGTCGTATAGAATAATGTTTTTGTTCGGGAAGTGCAAAAGGAAACGAGAGCGAATCGACTACAACTCAGGTGGAATTATAGTTTTCATTCGATTACGCAAGTATTACAAGCGATTAGTTTAAGCCTGTACCTAGGAGTTCATTGGAAAGGTTGTCAAGTGAGCAGGGCGCGCCATCACTTTTGGCACAACAAACAGGTACTTATCAAACACTGTTTAGTACTCTTGAGCACGTTCTGCGATATTTTTGGTTAAGTAATATGGAATCCGTTCATCTTTAAACTCAAATCGTTCTGGTTAGAAGTTGTAAACTTTAAAATCTTTACGTTTCGACCGTTCGTAGTTGATTTTGGCGAAGAACAGTCTGTCACAGTACTTATTCTTGTAATACTACTCATTATCTTTGTTTATCTTGGTCTCTGCATATTTTCGAAGAATATCCTCAGCTATTTGATGATAGTTTGCCTTAAAACCATCGACAAAATCCTTGAGAACGTGTGTCTTATAGGTTTAGAAATGAAGTTTGAGAAACATGTGATGGGCAATGACGATAGTGAGAGGGACCCAGTTTAGAGGACTCTCTTCGATACGTGGCTGGAATAGATCAGGATGATTGCAGATCTTCTTAAGGCCCATAAGGACGTTCATCATCCCTGCAGATTCGTTTGCTTTTTGTCTTCGGTTTTCATGCCAAATGACTTCATCATAGAGATATTTTTGCCTTCTGCTCATACTGCATCTAATAATTTTCTCTGTCTTTTTAGGCAACTGAGTCTCAACGTCTTTCTTTAGCCTTCTTAAAAAAAATGGTCTTAGCACGGTGTGCAGTTTTTTGAGAATTTCCTGACTGATGGGGAAATTTTTCTCTAGTGCTTCCTGGAAGGGGATATTGAACCACTAATTAAAATCATCGAAGGAGTTGAATATTTTGGGCATGAGAAAATGAAGAAGCGACCAAAGCTCAGTAAGGTCATTCTGTAGGGGAGTACCTGTGAGAAGAAGTCGATTGTGAGTTTTAAAATTCAGGAGAATCTGCCAGCGCTGTGACTTGAAATTTTTAATGTTGTGGGCTTCATCTAAAATCATGTAGTACCATTTTTTGCGTCGAAAAATGGGATGATCGGTGACTGCAATTTTGTAGGAAGTAATGCAGATGTGAAAGCTATTGAGTTTGGACCAACCCTTACGCTTCTGCTTACGCTATTTTGTTGAACCAAAGTAAGTCATTATTTTAAAGGCAGGACACCAACGCTTAAACTCGATTTACCAGTTCATCAGGATAGTTGTGGGTACTATGACGAGGTGAGGGCCCCATATTCCTTGCTCAATAGCTAAATGAGCTAGTAGTGCGATTGTCTGAATAGTTTTACCCAGTCCCATTTCATCAGCTAAAATGCAATTCATACCGCGATTATGCAGCGTTGACATCCAGTAAACTCCAAGCAGCTGATATTCTCTCAAAGGAAATTTGATTAATAGCGATGGTCTGATAACATTGTCCTCATGTAAACCAATATACTTGGCTCTTGGCGCTCTTCTCACGTCAATGACGACTGGAACTCTTGAATTCTGCGATACTTGTAGATTTTCCAAAGAAATTTCTTTATATCCCTCAAGTATCTTCGTAATTTTTTGAGATGCATCGAACTGTTTGGCCACTAGATCTTACAATTTCTTCATTTTATTCTAGCGCTCCAATTTTTTCTTCTCCTGCTGCAGCACTACTTTGCGCACCTTGATAGCACTACCCCAAAACTCTCGCTTCACGTGACGCAGAATCTCCAATGATTGCTTTTTAATTTTTTTCTCCTCATCTCTCACTCGTTGTTCCTTAATATTCTCTAGACGGTTGCAGGTGCTCTGACTGAATTTAGCTATCTTCCTCTTCAACTTGATGCGTTCCTCACGTTCAGATGCGAAGTCTCTGCCTGCCTCCTCCACTTGCTTTAACAGATATTTCCACCGTGTTGTTATATGTGGTTCTTATTCTTTGGGTATTCTGCGGCCAAACGTTTAGTACACTTCCTACAATTCTTTCTCGTATCTGATCTTAAGATTATTGTTTTCTATATGCAACACGGGGTTGAATATCTTGATTTAGACTTTGTTTTTGCTTGAGCCAGAGTAAACGTAGTCAACATAGTCCACATCAGGCAGTTCGCTCTTCTACCTTTTGCTGCCTTCCTCCCGTTTGGGTTTGCCACGAGATAGGCCCAACTTGCTTTTGATCTTGCGCTTTTTTGCTTCACTTTTCTTGAGGCGAGTAGCCCCATAGGTGAAAGAGTAGTCATCTTCATCCTCTTCCGATGGAGGATTTTCCTTCTCCTCCTCGGAGTCTTCGGGATCATCATCATTTCGTTAAATATCCTCGTCGTAGCAGTAGATTTCTTATCTTTTGCGTTTGGGGTTGGTTCTTCTGTGTCTCTGCGTGAGACTTCCATTTTCCGCCATAAATCTTATGGATTATACAATGATTATTAATTTAGTAAATAAGAGCGCCAAGCGCCCTACTTTTATAAATACTCCTTCTCCCAATTAATAATTGAATGCTATCACATACTTGCAATGAAGAAATTAAATCAGACTGCCTCTTTGGGCTAAACTATTCCCAATATCTTCTTCTGCTCCTTTATTAGGAACCGCACCATTTTATTGAACTTACGCTTGTTTTCATCCTCGCCAGGGTCCAATGTACGATTTGATACCCAAATTAGCGTACGAGTTACTTCAGTGCCAATCAATATGTCCTTGTCCAAGTTAAGAGAACGCAGTTTCGAGAGATTGTTCATTGCCTCCGCGAAGCCTGTTTTCTAAAAGCGCTTGATCTTGCGTCGAAGTGCTATCACATCCCATGGATTGGTCTTGCTCATGCAATTCTAAATATTATATCATATCATCAATTTGAATCAACTTTAACTCATTTATATTTATCAATAATCAACACTTTTACTGTTTGGCAATTTTCATGGTTGTTTGAAACAGGTCTGTATTATGAAAGCTGTCATGTATTCTAATGGTTATCCATTTGAATAGATTGATTTTACTCTGTATAGTGATCACGATATATCTTCCATATATTCTGGTGAGTAATATTTTATGATCAGTTCCAAGAGGCAAGATAGACTTAAGGAAAAGGAGTATATTTTAAAATAAAAAATAGGAAGTGGCTCTTTTGGAGACGTATAGAAATGTGAAAGCGTAGAAAATGGTAAAATATATGCCGTCAAATCCATACCAGTCAATCGTTTGTACGTCGACGCCATTGAGGAGTAAGCTAATAACATGCTAAAATCAAATTCATAGTACGTCATCGAGCTTGTTGACCATTTCTATGATTAAAATCTCGCTGCCTATGTGTTAGTTACTCCCTATTACCGAATGGGCAGCTTTTAGACTTTGATGAATAAAGAGTGGAAAATAGATGAACTGCTGTTATTTTTTTATTAGATAGCCAAAGCTTTGTACGATCTTTCTCTGCATAGCATTTTGCACCTCGACATCAAGCCTGAAAATATTTTAATTCAAGCTCCCGGTTAATATATAGTGTGTGATTTGGGCTGCTCACGGAAAATGGAAAACCAAACCAACATGTGGATGAGTTTCAACGCACTCAAGGTGTCCACCACGATGAGAGGAGGAGGCACAACTGAGTATGCTTCAGCTGATCTCGTATTAACCACTGAAATGACTCCTTTTTCAGATATCTGGTCACTAGGGATAATCCTCTACAAGATCATATACAAGAAGCATCCACTAATGATAATTCCCTCTCAATACAATAACCGATTAGACAATTTCCAGAAAGGCAAAATCAGCATATAATATCCTGAAACTTAAAAATTTCAAGAGCTGTATCCTGTGGTGGACATCATCAAGAATATGCTAGTTCCTTCCAAGGATAAGAGCAAGCGCATTGGTTGGGATCAAATCCTTTAAAGGATTTGCAAAACCGCAAAGATACCGACCATCAAAAGAGCATTCATTATCACCAATTTTGATATCCTGCTTTAGTATACTGATAAAGTCACCATTATACTCGCGGCTGTTCTGCACTATCATAATCAATGCAAACAGCTACTGACTGACAATGGCATTTAAATAAAGAACTTAATCAACTACTCGTGTATTTATTTACTGTCCCTCACCAAGGAAGTTATCACGCACACCAATTCCTAAATTCAAGATTTCTGGCAATTTCATCTTTTCTAAACCACACAAAAATTGTTAACAAAAAAACAAAAATCTAACGCTTAGATACTATAGAAACAAGCAATAGCCCTTGCCACTGAATACTCAATTTCGATTGAATACGGAAATCTTTCCATTGTTCGTTAGAAGTTAGTATACGAATACGGGAAGGTGCTAAAACCACTAAAAAAGATGACTCCTCCCAGTAGTGCAATGCAGCGAGCAGATTTCAAAAAACTAGTGAGCATAATATAATTTATCTTCATGGTGAGTAAGTTGTAGTACAGTGAAAGAAAGAAACTAAAAGTATTCGTGGACGGTCTTATCAATAGTTGATTATGAATAATTATCATATACATAAATGATTATCGTCATTTTTTACCACATGTGAAGTTGTCTCCTGTTATACCGTTCAGATGAATCCGCTGGTCAATTATGTACATAATTCGACTTATCGTTCCGTATGAAATTTACAGAGTACTTATCCTCTGGTCTCTTTTGTGAATTATTTTTGGGCACAGTTTCTTTAAGTTATTAAGCACATCGTTACTCTCCATAGCTTTTGCATCACCTTTGAGGAGAAGAGTCATATGAGGCAGATCATTTTAAACCTCAATTCCGTTAGTATTGGATATATAGCCAGTCATAATATAGCCAGGAATATAGACTATAAAATCGACGTCTATGGGTAGTTTAACACCGTTTTTCCAGTTTTAAAAGATGTTTTTTTAATGTTTGTTTAGTCTCTATGCCTTATTTCCAATAAAGAGACTGGTGCAGTGATAGTTGTCTTTTGGAGAATTGAAGTTTTAAAAGTTAAGATAGTCTTTTTATATCAAACTAATCTATTTTTCTGTGACTTTGGTCTCCAACGAATGAATTAGCGTACTGGGACAGTGCTTTTATCCATGTTACAGATAACCTTCCGGATTTTATTGCTTCAATATTTAGAGTAAGATATTTCTGCAGGTGGTTCTCACCTATTTATTGGCTTATTTGGGATCAATAGCGAAGATACCCACATAGGTGGGACACTTCCCAAACCCTCCCTTCTTTTTGTCTTTCTCCATTTCAATCACTAAAAGTATAAAAGAATAATTTGATATAGATATAATGCGATAATAGACCTTGCATCAAACATCAATAGTAATTAATCAATCGAAATCTGATTAACCCAACTTCGGAGGACACACAGGGAAACTCAAACCTAAGTCTGAGAAGTTTTGGATTAATTGATGCTATTCGATGTCCATGTCACCAAATAACTGGTCTCTTTCATCTTACATTTCTATCCTCTCCTATATGGTCAATCTTTTTGGAGACATGACTCTCATTGATCCCTCACCCCACATTTCTATACTATTCAAATTGAAACACTATTGCCTATTTCCTTTAGAGCTTTTGCTACTCTTCTCAGACTGATCTGAACTCTGAGATCGACGATGAGTTAAGACCTGAGGCTTGACCTTCTCTTCTGAACCCACCAGTTGTGATCGCTTCCAACAGATAGAGTTAGCGCTTCTATATTTAAACTTATTCTAAGCTTCGTTTTATTCTCCATCTGAGTGAGATTTGTTGCTTTCAGAACGAGCCTTAGGAGCCTCACCAATATGTTGACTGTCAACAGTGTTAATGTAGTTGATGCTGATGCTTGAGGAAGACAACAGTTCTGAGTTATAAGATTAGCTCTAATCATCGCAAATAGATTTGGACGACTCTATCCTGAGTTATTTGTCAGCTCCATCCTCCGAAAACTGCAGACCTGATTTATTGTTACCCTTTTTTTGTGTTTTCTTAATTTCCTTATCGAAGACTGCGATATCCTCGATAATGATCTTGACATAGGCGAGTTCCTGTTCAATATTCTAAAATTATTCTGCGTCATCTTCATACTTTCTCAACTCTCTTTTTATTTCTATTTTAGGAGAATATTTACTTCTGCTGAGTTCATACATGCTGGTATCCACGCTCTCTGTAATTTTATTACCTTTTTACATGGTTTCTATGATCTTATAAAGAGTGTTGATTTTGATGTCCCGGTACTACCTCTTCATATATTTATGGATTCTTTTGTTTATCTTGCGAATACTCTTCCTTAGCTTAGAATAAAAATGGTTTTTGAGAGAGTTGTCAGTTCTGCATGAAAGGGGAAGTACCTACCAGCCAGTTTTCCGGAAATAAGCGCCCACTTGTTCCCAAGTTAATCCTGAAGATCGAAGAGGATATTTTCCTCCTCCCTGGTTAATTCTGCGCTGTTGATGTTTTTGTCGAGGTGATTGTGATATCTGAATAGAGTTAGAAGTACCGTTCACGACACTGCTTCCCATTGCGACCGGTAATATTAAATTATTATTCCATTATGAGGGAGATCTGCGCCCATTTCGTCTCGCCCCTCTCTTCAATCAGTAATTTAAGGATACGGTCTTCTTCGGGCGTCCAAATTTTGCGTTCAGGCATGAGTGGTCTCAATCAATAATATATTTATATATGCCCTTAAATTTCGAAGAGAATCAAATAGTTGCTGCCGGCCAATATATACGCATGCAATACAAATAGTACGGCAAACATTAACGCGGAAACTGTTCTAAATTTAATCAGAAGGAGGAGAATGACTAAGCGATCTTATATTTGGAGGTTGATTCTATTGCAATCAAAAATAATAGATCAGCCAATAAGACTATGATTTCGGCTATTCATACTTTCAGAAAGAAGGTACGGGTAGAATCAGAAGATCAAAATTTGGTAGAAGTTATTTAAATAAAATGTGTTTATAAAATGTTATCGGGTCTGTCGTAATTTAAATATGGCGGTTGGCGGTGATGGAATGGGTTTAAGAAGCAGCTGAAGGAATTTACGTATATCCCTATTTAATTAATTAAATTATTAAAATATTATTGTGATAAATATTCAATGACCAGAGGACCCAAGAAGCATCTCAAAAGAATCAACACTCCACGCTCATGGCTGCTTGATAAGTTGGGAGGAGTCTACTCCTCTAGACCTAGTCAAGGCCCCCACAAGCTCAGAGAGTGCTTGCCTCTCTCCATTATTCTCAGGTATACCTTTATACATTCAGAAACCGCCTAAGACTTGCTCTCACTGCCCGCGAAGCTAACATCATCGTTCAAGACAGAGAAAATGGCATTAAAGTGGATAACAAAGCTAGAAGAAATATCAAGTTCCCCGTTGGAGTCATGGACGTAGTCACTGTCACCAAGACCAATTAGAACTACCGCCTTCTCTATGATATCAAGGGGCGCATCTCTCTGCTTAAAATCAAGGATACTGAGGCCAAATTTAAGCTCTGCAAAGTTAAATCCAGAGCTGTTGGACCCAACAAAATTCCTTATATTGTCACCCACGACTCACGCACCATCCGTTTCCCCCACCCCGAAATCAAGGAGGGAGATACCATCAAGTTGGATCTTGAGAAAAACTTGATCACTGAGTGGATCAAGAGCGAACCCGGACACCTTGCCTATGTGATTGGTGGAAACAACGTCGGCAGAGTTGGACAAATCCTACACGTCGAACGTCACCTCGGTTCATACGACATTATGCACATCAAGGACAACAACGGAAAGACTTTTGCTACAAGAAAATCTAACATTTTTGTTGTGGGTACAAAGAAGCCATTGATCTCACTCCCAGAGGGTGACGGCAACTACCTCAACATCCTTGAGGAGAAGGCCAAAAGAGACGAAAAGAAGCGCAAACCCAGTGCTGCTAAATGATGGATATTCTGGATACCTATACATACTCATCCTATCATATATTAAATTAGTTGATTGAAAGTTACTGCGTGCAATGATTATAACTTATCATTTAAAATATCAGCAGTTATGGGTAAGATGAAAGTTGTGAGTTCCAGTCATGCACTCGTAAAAAAGAAAAGACACCTACAAGATTACTTCGATCCGCATTCCAATAACATGCCTACACCTAATCAGCGCTCACTTCCCAAGTATAAGAACCTGTTTCCACGAGAACAGAAGCAAACTTTCAAGTCCAAGAAATAGTCACTCGCCACCAAAAGACTCTCGCAGGGGAGATTTGAACGGCGCAAATAAAAGGAGAATTCTCCACCGCATCGTTTTAATAAATCAGGACAAAAGCAATCAAAATTTTAGCACTCAGTAAACCGAGAATACGATTCGCCGAGCAAGGACCAAGAGGAGATTGATTTCATCTTCAAGGGTGCACAGAAGAAGATGAAGGGTAATTCGATTGTGGAGAACACCATATAAAAAGTTAACGAGCACTTAAAGTCTAACCGTCTCTCGGATGCCATAACTGTGTTGAATGAAGCTCTGCGTGTAGAGCAGCACAATCTGGATCTCGTGTATCTGTTAGGCATTTGTTACATATTCAACTCTAACTACTAGGAAGCTATTGATATTTTTTAGGACATGCTCCGCAGCAAGCCCAAAAAGAATATATACCTACTGCTGTCAGTCTGTTTCAAGAAAACTTAAAAATTTTAGCAAACAGAAGATATAGTAAATTCTCAATAATATAGCTTTTGGAATGCATTCAAAAATTCCCCAAGTATTACGAAGCGTACATTTATCGAGGGAAACTTTACCTCAAACTCAAACAGTTTAAGCATGCCCTTGCCGATTTCGATAGGGCTATCAGTCTAGATCCTCAGAAGCAGATAGCTTATGTAGGGAAGGGTGACTGTCTGCGCCTCATGGAGCGATATGAATAGGCTAAAAACTTTTACACTACAGCTTTTAACAATAAGAAAAGCAATGTCTCTCTGCTTTTGAGAAGAGCTATCTGTAGCATGGAACTTAAGAAGTATGATCCCGCTCTCGATGACATCAATCGCCTGCTGGAGTCAGATTGTTAAAACAGTGAGGCGTTGTATTTCAAAGGACTTATTTTTAACAAGCTGAGTACATCCCTATTAACTTAGAGCAATCAAACGATGCAATCATTTGCTATGAGCAAGCGATAAAATTCAATACAAACAAAAGAGCAGTGACACGTGCCATATACGAGATCACAAAAATAAAAATAGAAAACCGAGACTATTATGAAGCCCTGTATACCTTAGAAAGGGCACAGTACGTTGATATTGATGAGAAGGTCATCAAGAAGTTTAAAATTTTCATAAACGGGGTCACCGCCATGATGAAAAAGAATTATACAGACGGTATTAAGGTGCTCACAGAATTACTGGAAGATAAAGATAAACCGTTATCCAATTTTATCAAACCCCTTTTCTACAGCACACGCTCTTATGGATACATGGCTCTCTAGAAATTTCAAAACGCGAAGGAGGATCTTGATGCCATGGAGGCTGAGTTTTCTTTGGATCTGCCTAATCTTTACAATAAATTTATCTGCGAAGGGATACTTAACTGCAATAATCAAAAGTATGAGCACGCTCTCAATTTCTTTTCTAAGGCAGCGAAAGCTCTCCCCTATAGAATTGAGCCAGCTTTCTATAAGGCAGTGACACTCATCTGTTTCTCCACCAAACTCATTCCGAAGGAAATGAAGGATAAGAAGAAAGACTATCTCTAAAGCGCAATGAAGACCATTAACAAAGTACAAACCATCTAAAATAATCCTTCCCTCTTTATGATTCGTGGTTTATTACACTATGCCCTTGGAGACACGGATAGTGCTCTTAAAGATTTGGATCAATGTCTTTCTGATAGCCCGAAGCCGAACGCACTGGTATTTTATCTTTCCGGATTGATCTTTGCTTAAACTGGCAGAGTTACTGAAGCTATAGCAGAGTTTAAACGAGCAATATAAAACGATGATAAGCACCATATACCTGAGGCTTATCTCAATCGTGCAAAATGCATGCTACTGACTGGTTAGATAAATTTGGGATTCATTGATTTGCAATCTTTTATATCTTAGAGGCCGAGTTCTCCCGATATTCACATCTGGTCGGGCCATTTACTGTTTCACATTGGTGTGTATGAGGATGCAGCAAAGGCCTACTCTAACATTAACAACATCAATAAAAACTTCTAAGTGCTTATGTTTAGAGCAAAGTGCTATCTTATCAGTAAGGATGTTCTCAATACACTCAGCAATCTCAAACTTATGCTTGAAATAAAGCCTGATGATAAAATACTCTTTGACTATGAAATGCTGGACTGTCTAAGAGTTTGTAGTGATTAAGAGACATGTCCGGAATACGAGGTTATTCGCACTCGCATGAAAGCTGCAAAAGCCAAAACGCAGAGTCAGTTTGGAGTCTTGTTTCAATAAGCTGACTATCAGTTTTACAAAGGAGTGCTGTACTTTCACGATCGTAAGTATGCTGAAGCCAGCAAAAACTTCAAGAGAGCTTTGGACCTCATTGAATCTCAGTCCATCAAAGATATGCCTAGAGGAGAGCAGTTCTACTTGGACTTTAAAAAGCTGTTATTTACCAATCGATCGTTCAACTATTTTGAAGTGGTGTATAATATAGTGATCACATAAATTATGAACGCTAATGAAGTAAAGGCAATCAAATTTTTAAAGCTTTTGATATAATCTTTGCCTGAAGGATAAGTCAAGGAGTAATTTTTAAGATTTTTAATGATAATAAACCAGTCAAAGGCTAATAAATTCAACAAAAATGCCAATAAGAAACCACAGGAGGAAGCTGAATTTATACCCTTTCCAGTTTAGAATAGACTTTGCTCCATATTTGCGGAAGTTGTCCTGCCTCTGGACACACCAGTTAGAACTAGACTTTTCTTCTGCCTGCCTTACGTGTAAAAGCCTGACATAACACCTAGATTTTAATAAAAAATTCTGGAATAATTCAACATGGCTTCGATCGAAATAAAACCCGAGGCTCCTTGGATCCGTCGATCAGATCAAGGTGTTATCTTCACAGATGAAGTCATCAAGTATGACATCTAACTTTCCAAATCTTCTTCTTCCTCATAGTAAAGAAGCGAGGAAGAGTAGTAGTAGGAATAAATGTTCGACCAAGGCGGCCATCATTAAGGTCGTTAACTGAGCGACGACTAAAGATACAACAGCCACTAATAATAAGAATAGGCCCAGAAACCTATGACTGCCAACCAACTAAAAGAATATTTCAAATTGGATAAACTCACTTAATAGAAGCTGGCCAAAATCAATAAAAAATGATAATTTCCAATCCTTATTTATGATTTACTGCCACTTGCATATTGACTGCTGCCATTATAATGTAAGGAAAATTGTAATCCTTAATTTTATTTCATGACTGAAGTTGCACTCAAAGCAGAAACGCCCCTTTCCGCCAGTGAGCACGGACTATCAACTGGAGTAGAGACTTCTCATACTGATTAGGTTGAATAGCGAATGAAACATGATGATAAAAAATGGGTATCACAAAAATAGACTTCTTTCAATCTTATTGACTAGAGTGATTCCTAAATCAAAAATTACTTTAAATCAAAAATGCACAAAATAACTAATCATAAAAAAGTAATCAATGAACTCATGTCAGCAAGTGAAAGATCAGTTGATTTGCATTTTTTAAAAGGAAGCTTAGTTATTTCCGAGGTATTTCATTCAGAATACAGGAAAGTTGTGCAATTTAAGAATTACTCGCTCCTTAAATTAAGACGAATCGATAGATGGAAAAAATACACAAAATTATTAATCGGAAAAAAGAGCTTTAGTTTTAGTTGAAGAAAGTATCCGAATAATTAAAACTCAGTGGCAATCAGAAAGACACTCTAAGCAATAATAATAATGCCATATAAGCTCAATTTTCTACTGCAGAGCACAAGCAATTTGTGGAGAGAATGATGAAAGTCCGTAAAGTCTCGTAATAAAAGCGCAGACTCGCAGCGCAATATACTTAGAAAAAGAATCTGTAGTATCTGAAAAAGCTATAGGAATAAATGTTATCAAGGCAGGCGAGGTAGCGCGAATAAAAGAAAAAAGGGCATAAATAAAAATTGTAATAGATCGAGAAGCGTCGATAGAAGCAAAAGGAAGAAGAAAAAGAATCAATTCGAAGATTTAAATCAGTCGCAGAACAAAAAAGGATATATTAGCTCATGGAGGAAAAGTATCAGGCATCAGTTGTATTACCTTTGCTTGAGGAAAGGAAAAAAACTTTAGAAGAAAGGAAGAAAAAATTGGAAGGGTTTTCGATCGAGGAAATTCGCACCTTTTAGAGGGAACACGTTAAAATGCTGGAGCAGCGCTAAACTTGTAAAAGTCGTCAAGAATAAAACTGGCATTATAAGCCTCCTCCTTGCTCTCCGAGGTTGTTGTAGCTGTTATAAGAATAGAAAATTCAATAAAAATTAAAACAGGAATAGAAGAAGCGAGCTCTTTAATAAAAAAAATGCCGTCAGGAGAGTTTTCTTCAGTTTTTAAAGGAGCGGATACCCATTAAAATAGACCAGAGCAAAAAGGAAGAGTTGGAAAAGTTAATGCAAAAATAGCCACAAAGATAAAGGTCCGAGTCTTAGAAGAGGAGTATGGGCAACTCCTATATGATCTAAGCCAAATCGAGGGTAAAGCAGTTGAGCAAAGATAAGAAATAAAGTCAATCTATGAAAGACGAGAAGAAAGATAAAACACAAGGTGATATCTCCAATATTTCAACTCCCTCCAAAAGGAAATCATCTCTTATTGAGCTCCAAAATAAGAAACTAGACCAGCTAATTTCTTCTGACAATATAGAGAGCAGTTAAAAACTTTTCAAGCTGAAAGTAGAAATCGAAAAAATGGGAGAAAAGGCCAAGCGAAAGCAACAAATGGACAAACTAAAAAATCGAAGACAAAAAGATGAAGACGATTTGGACGAGTTGCTGTCCAGCATAAAAGCCAAGGTTGGCATTATGGAGATATACAGCAAATGATTGACAGCGCAATTTTCCTCGATGCATTGTATAATTCATTTTTACTTATAATAATTTGAATCAAACAATGAGCTACCTTCCAGTGTCGGGCTTAGAAAACGAGGATGCCTCACAGAAGGAGGAAGTCAAACATCGAAACCCCATTCAATTATTTTATAAGCATTGCTTAGATTATGTTCTTTTATAATGCGCTGAAGACTTACTTTTTTTTTATCTCAAGTACTGGATATGGATATGAAAATAAACGGACATTATTCTGGAAACTCATACCTAAATAGTCATCTGATGAAAAGGTCGCCTTTTCAAATGAAAAAGTACTCTTCTTAAATTATTTTTAGATAAAGTCCTAAAAAACTTCCCGAAACCAAGCCGTCTACAAAACCGAAGAATGATAGCCTCAGGGAAATTGACTTATTTGCAAATCGGTCGTCAGAGCTATAAAGTTCAATATATGAACTCTCGCAAAGAGTTAGGACTCTAGAGGAACAAATTAGAGATTAATAAAAACAACTTGGTAAATATACCTAGCTTATTGTAAAATTTTAGGCAAAGGGCGGCGATATACTAGCCTTCCCTTTCACTTAAACAGTAAAAATTTTAACCATTCAAATCGCAAATAATGGTCGACAACTGATTAAGATTAGAGATCAACTCGAAAAAAAATTATTGGAGAAATAAATTCGTGAAAAAGAGGTTTTATACAAAAACGAGGTGTTGAAAGAAATGGATGACTAACTGTTCAAAAATAAATAATTGATATGAATGAAATAAAATGAATTTTGTTATACTATCAAAGAATATACTATTAAACAATCAATGATCAGAGTTAACAATCTAAAGATATATAACTTCTAATTATTTAAACCCTGGCGAAGGCTTTACTGTAGTATTTGGAGTATCTTTGCTTGAGGAAAGAAAAAACCTTTAGAGGGAAGGAAGAAAAAAATTAGGATATTTTATATCGAGGAAATTCGGAGCGAGTTGCTGTCCAGCATAAAAGCCAAGGTTGGCATTATGGAAATATACAGCAAATGATTGACAGCGCAATTTTCCTCGATGCATTGTATAATTCATTTTTACTTATAATAATTTGAATCAAACAATGAGCTACCTTCCAGTGTCGGGCTTAGAAAACGAGGATGCCTCACAGAAGGAGGAAGTCAAACATCGAAACCCCATTTATCCTACCCTAAAATATCCGCAGCCTAAGCCTATCCATACTCTTTGTATCTGCTGCTTAACTTAGAATCATAGATCACGTCCTCTCTACTCTTCCAGCAGCTAATTTTTTTTAATTGGTATTACTCAATCATGGAAGTGTACCTCTACGCCGGCAGTCAAATTTACCGGTTTATTTACTTCGATATGGAGTACGGGGTGCCAGTGCGAGTAATAATCGGAGTGATCTTTATCTTTCTAGAGATCTTCAGATTGCAAAATGGGTTTTATGGTAACATAAAATAATCAGTAAGCATGAGTTAAGATAGTTCCCTGAGATATTTGCCTTTATGATGATCACTATTCTTACAATTGCAGCGCAACTCATACTCATATCGGGACTAGCACCACCATCTCCGATGGAGTGGGCTGTTCTCTTTTATGGCATCATCTTTCACATCTTAGAGTTTATTATTTGGTAGACTATGTTTGATTTAGTATTTTTAAGATGGGTAAGCTAACACAAAGTCAAAAGGCACTTTTTTTGTGGAAGAGCCCCTTTGCCAAAATGCAGTGATTTTTATACCATTTTCTAGGATATTTGGTAATTTTAATCATAGTAAAAAAATAAAACCTGACCAATTCCATTATAATTGGATGGGCTTCGTCAGATGGGCAGAAATTAATAGAAAGTTAAATATTGAATTATGACAATTTTCTTGTTAGTGATCAATAGGGAGAAATGACCCATAAGCCTTTAAGCGCTAGTGAGGAGAAGATATCTGAATACCGCAGAGATTTTTCATGCAAATGTGGTAAAACCTACATGTCCTATCCAGCCGCATATACTCATGTGAAGAATAAACACAACCTTGATAAAGAATACGTTGAGACTATACGAAGGCCGAAGAGAGATATGCTCAGGAAAGGAAGACCCAAAAATAGAACTTATTAACATCAATCTGTAAAACTCATTAAATTGACTTTAGTAGAGAGGTCCATTCTCAAGATGTATAGCCTCTTGGAAGGAAAGTTCGAAAGGATCATCCTTTAAGGCAATAGTTAGCGAAACTTTCATGAATTCTGGGATTACTTTCAAGCCCTTTGCGAGGATAAGAATGAACTATTAGTCTAATTCGACCTCACAGGATCAGAAGAAATTGATTTATTCATCCAGCTCTTGAGCAAGGATTTCACAACAGATATTGCAATTCGTGTAAGATTAGTATGTTTAGTAATTGCAAATATGTAAAGTTTAAACTAAGTGGGATACCTGCAAGTTCTATTGAATAATATGAATTTATGGCTGGGGGATAATAAGCCCAACTAGATTATTTGTGAAACATATCAGGAATGGAAGAGACTCAACAAATTGGAGGAAACGGATTAACTGTGATATAGAACAACTAATTATTTTTTTATGTTGAGAAATCGATCATTTTTGGTAGTTATTACCGTATTGCTGATACTGGTTGTTTGGCATGTAGTTAGGATTGTAACCTTGGCCGTAGGGGTTATTTCCATATGGCACGTTTTGGGGGTTGGGAGGATACTGACCGTATGGGTTTTGGTTATTTTGCATGTAATTTGGATTGTATTGCCCGCCATTTTGTCCACCATATTGCATGGCTGCTTCTTCATATGATGCTTGCAGTGGAGTTTATCCAGGATTCTCCCATACAAACTTAAACAGCAGAAACAATTCTGGCTTTGTGATCTAACCATCCTTTTCTAAATCAATATTTTTCATAATCTGAACAAACTCAGCCTCATTAAACCTACGACTCTAATTAAGTGATGCATAGAGCTGATTAAAGAAATTATGCAGTTCTCGTGTGTCAAGTACTCCATTATTTTAAGTGTCATAGATTTGATAAACCTCATCAATGTACATTCTGAGAATTCCTTCGTCAAGACTCATTTGCAATAATAGTTTCTTGTTTAAATAAAAATAAAAACTAAATAATGATATTTATTCTGATCATTTTTTCTTTATTTTGGCGGCCTCTGCTTGACGTCTTGATTAGATGTCTTTCTTCGCGAAGTCTTACAGTTGCTCTCTCTACAGCAATTTTTAAAGGCCCTTGGACTTATCCTTGACTTCCTCAAGAACATTGTTGAGAACGGTATGGTCCTGGGTTATGAAATAAATACGTAAGTGCGTTTTCTAAAATCTTTGGGAGCTAGCTAGTCAAGGAGAAGGGTCTTTGCATATATTTATGAGTTAGATTGCTTGTTAGCTTTCCCCTTATAGATGAGAATGCTGTTGGTGTACTCCTCAAGTTAAGAAAGGTACTCTGCAAGGTTGGAATCGTTTAGACTGACGCCAGAGTTAATGTACTCCTGAACTCGATGCGGGTTGGCCCTGTTGAACTTAGACCCCGCTAATTTGATGAGTACCTCCTTGACCATGGGTGAAATATCATCAAGCATTTTCTGGAATTATTAAACTTCCTTCTTTTTTTTATCAATATATTCTTGAATCTTAATTCTTCTCTTTTCATCTTCTGGAGTATCGTTAAGGATGCGTTGCTTTTCCTGATTATCTTTCTTAAGTTGCTAATTCTTTGCCCTTAAGTTTTGATTGATATCCACTAGATTGTCGATTTCCTGGTTCAGTACATCAACATAAGTCAGCAAATTATAGTTTTGCTCCTCTCCTTTGATGAAAGTGTTCTGAATCTCAAGGATATCTGTCAGTCCGGTGGCCTCCTTAATGGTAGTAAATGCCTCATCAATAACCTTCATGTTGCGTTGGTAGTTGTCAATCAGTTTCACTTTTTATTTATTATTGACGATAAGTTTTGTAAGACGCTGCTTAAGAATTGCAGCAGTATCGTTCTGTATGGCCTTGATTTCTCCGGTTTTTATCCTGCTGCCACGGTTGAGCTTGGGGTCTTTTAACTATTTGTTTAGTCTTGTGAGTTATTGATAGTAGTGGTTCTTGTCCTCCTCGTTCTTCATCTTCAGACTCAACATTAAATTTTGGCTCATTTTGCTAGTATTTTGACTACTCTCGATGTTTTGCATAAGCGAGTTGATTTCTCCATCAGCCTTCTCGATGTCAGTCTCCAGGCTGCGCAAGTTGCTTTGATACATAGTCTTTTCTTGTCGTAGCAGATCGATGGCCTTCTTCAATTTTACGATCTCACCCATGGTTTAGTTGTAGCGTTTATCATTCTACATTTTCAAATATGTACAATGTCGATTTGCTTTTGCAGATTACGCATCTTGGTGAACATCACCTTAACCTATCCCTCCTCACTCTACTTCTTCAGAGTAGCTACACTCTTCTTCAGGTTTTCAATCTCTCCTTGGAGTTTAGCCTCAATCCCTTGGAGAGTAAGTAAATTGCGCCTCTCCCATTAATACTTTTTGGTGTAGTGATCAGCCTCCTTCTGCATCTTTTAGGTCTGATTCAAACGTGCTCCTGAAGAGTTGACTGAGAAGCTTTGAGAGTGTTCGGATTTGGGCATGCAGTTATAATTTTATTATTGTATGTAAACAAAAACATGAAGTTATATGTCTTGATTAAGATTTAGATAAAGGCTGCATATCATGTTATGATTTTGCTATTGGGGATGTATTCATCTTATTCTTCCTCCTCCTATTCCTCGTCCATCTCCTCCCACTCCTCGTCATTTTATAGTAGCAGATCATTCTGCTCAAAAAAATTGATGGCATCTTTCCACTGATTTTAGAAGGGATCAGTCATTTATTTATAGGACTCTTCATATTTAAGTAGCAAACTCTCTGGAATTAAGCATTCATCAAGGACAGTCCTAATTTATTTCTAGTTCAAGTCTTTGCTGATAAACACAATTTCGATTCTTTTGTCTCCATAAGGCTACTACCAGTATTTTTTAATGAACTTTTAAAAACCTTTCAACTCTCTTCGATCGGGAACCCATTTACTTTTAGGCATTTAAACAAACCAGGGCTTTTCAATCGAGTAAACTATCCTTCGACCGGATTTGTGCATTAGAAATTCATATCTAGGGTAGTTAGCCAACCAGAAAAAGCCTTTAGCTCTTGTAATCTGCTCCCAAAAAGGCCAATATTTTTTATTAGTGAGCAAGGTATGAATTTTTTAAGGGTCAAAGGGCCTTCGAGCTCTATAGATAAAACTGGAAATATTATATTTAATGGTTTAAGGAATATCTCGAGCATTAATTCTTTCACTGATCCAGCGCTGGCAAATTTCAGCTTTTTATAAGTCAAATCTCTTCTTGAAGACTTCCTAAAGGTCTATATTAGAGTATTGGCTCAATAAAATATCGGAATTGGGATTAATACCTCGAACAAAAGAGAAAACCTCTTCTCTTTGCTGGGTGGTGACCAGATCTATCTTGTTAATAATTGTAAGATCAGCAATTTACAGCTGATCCAGCATAAGCTCAGCCAAAGTCGGCTTGTCCTCTTCAGAGATCTCCTCTCCTTTCTTCATCTTTCTTCTTCTCCTTTTCTTTGAATCATCCTGCTTCTCCTCATTATCGGCAAGCTCATCCGATATCAAGTTATTTTCAAAATGTTCAGCATCTATCACTGTCACCATGGAGTAGATTTCAGCATATTTTGAGACTCCTTCTGTATAAGCAAAAGCCTGAGCTATGGGAAGAGGTGTAGACACTCCTGTAGCTTCTATAACAAGATATTAAAATTTTCTAGTTTTGGCAATTTTCCGAACTTCCTTGATCATATCATCTTTAAGAGTGCAACAGATGCAGCCATTGCTAATCTCCACGATGTCCTTATGTTTTTTGATATGGAGATTTCTATCCCTCACCAGGTCAGTATCAATATCAAATTAGCTAATATCATTCAGGATTATTGCCACTTTTTTGTTCTGGCCGTTAGTCAGTATGTGCTTGATCAGAGTAGTCTTACCAGACCCCAAAAAACCTGAAAGAACAATCACCTTCAACATTGTTTTTTTTTAATGAATGATTAAATCAAAATCGTGAGGCGATTTCAACAAAGGCAGTCAGACTGCACTGCAGATCCCTGCTTGTTTCTCAAAAACAAATAGTTAAAAATTGAAATATTTGATGTTTTGGACAAAATTATACCCTTGATCTCTATCCGATTTGACTTTGTGTTTTGAATGAGGAGGGCATGTGGGCAGATGCTGAAGTGTTAATTTTGTCAAAAAAAGTCAAGATAGGGCTATAAAATGTAGAAGAAAGGTCAATGGGTTCAATTTTTTTGGATTATTAATAATTTGTTCTGAGATGAGTAGTCATGAGTTTTTATTGAGCTCATCCTATTTTTAAATCATGAAATCATTCATAGTAATAAATTTAAATATTAGGCCTGTTATTATGTGGGCAACAATAAACAATCACTCTTCATATTCCCTCCACTTCTTTATCAGTGCTACTAATAACCTCCTGAATCTTTCCCTTTAAATCTTAGTAGGGGTTGTCTTGGATGGGTGAGTACGATTTCAGTCTTCGCCCCTCTCCTTCGTCTTTCCCCAGAAAACTTCTTTCCTTGAGAGCAACGATCATCTTTCTGATGGGTTGATAGCAAAACACGAAGCAACATCCTAAATACCACAATCTTTACCTAGCACGAACACGAAGCACAAAAATCTGACAAGAGAAACAACATTGATAAAGAAAGATTTAAAGGATTCCCGTTTGTGTGCAAACCCAACTTTGCTATTAGTATAATCAAAAAGTACAGTGTACTTTTTAAAGATAGGCTCTCCAATAATGGCTCGATTGTTGAACGTTTTCTTGATGTTTAGTATAATCTTCTTACCCTCCTGCTTCAACACTAGAACCTCCATTGGTAACATTATCTTAGATTAACCGAATCCAAACACCAAATGCTTTTTTATAATCTTTTCAATGTTTTTCTTGTTTGAGGAGTCACAGGAGAGGTAATACGTTTTGTTATCGGTTTTACAGGTGGCGTTCTTAAAGGATTTGGCTATGGCGTTTATGATATCCTCTGGAAGACCGATGTATGAAGCACTTAATGTCACTACAGCTGGTAAAGTTTAGTCGTTGTCATCCTCATTATCATCTTGCATGTCTTCTACGCCAATTTATGAGATTTGAATCATCTTCCCAAAGCCTTCATCATCAGGCATGTCCATCCATTTGATGCCGCTAAAACCACTCTCAGTATACTTGGCAGTCTCATCTCCAATGGTAAGCGTATTATTATCTCCAAGGTAAACACTGACAGTCTTCTTGGTAGACTTGACATAACTGAATATTTAATTAAGGAAAGAGTTTTCGGAAGTCTCGTCAAATCTCATAGAAATAGCACCATCACTAAGGCCATTGAGATTGGAACTGATGGATATAGCATTGATAAAATTGGTTGAATCCAAACCCATAGTGTCCTTTTCTCCATAGATAAATAGGCCCAGCAATATCAATTCAAAGAAGTTATTCAATCTGCTGGAGTCTTTTGTAACAAAAGTTATATTTTTGGACTGTTAGAACTCTCCTCTGATAGTTTCAGAGGATCCCTCGATTATCGCGTTTTAAATTTCACTATCACTACCTTTCTTGTGAATTTTGTTCATTATTTTTTTTTTGATTTCTTTGACTTTGTCAGTGACTGTTTCGATAAGTCGTTTGCATTTCGTGTTGGTTCCTTCGATCTTGCAGTCTGGTCCCTTGATCCAGCTGATAGGCGCTGTAAAATCAGCAGACATTCCGTATTGTTGACCATCTTTAATGAAAGGAATAACATAACTGATGTCTTTCTCATAGCAGATCTCCTTGTACTCTGCATCCTGATTTATACTTGACTCGTTCTTGCAAGTTACGGGCTCAAATTTGAATGGTTGACTTTTATGGGGCAATCTGAGGAGTTTAAACTCCAGATAACTGCCTAGTGCTAGCGTTAGCAACAGACTAAGCAACAATGGTTTGGATTTGCTCCACATAATGAGTTATAATTGAATCTTTCAAATAATTTTACATTAGCCATATCACCGTTCCCCCACAAATTAGCAGAAGTAATATTCATCAACCAGCAGTGAGCTTTAAATCGCATAATAAAGCCCAATATTAGAATCTTGAGATCTAAATATTATCTCATTAGTTAAGAGCTATGAATGGGAGAGGATCAGATGTAGGGATAATATAGCCTACGAATTCTAGAAGCTTCGAACTCAGCTTCAATACGAGATCGACGCAAAGCGTTTTCAGTTAACACTTCCGCTTCTATCCTTGATCGTCGCACTGCAGATTCAGCAGCCACACGTTAGGCAGCCAACTCTGCTTCTACTCTCGACCTACGAAGAGCATTTTCAGTGACAATTCGATCAGATTCTATCTCAGCAGCCACCCTTGATCTCCTTAGTGCGGCTTCAGTTTCAATTCTGGATGCTACTAGCTCTGCGGTTAGTCTTGATCTTCTAAGTGCATTTTCAGTAGCTATTCTATCAGCTGCGACTTCTGCTTCAATTCTGGACCTTCTCAAAGCGGCGTCTGTTGCGATCTCCGCTTCGATTCTGGATCTTCTAAGTGCTGATTCAGTGGCTGCCCTAGATACAGCCAGTTCTGCCTCGACTCTCGAGCGTCTAAGTGCATTTTCTGCTGCAACTGTAGCGACATAGCTGAATGAAATGGTATTTACCTGGAATAGTAGGGGTAGTAATAGGACATGATTTCTTCTCCCAAATAAAATTTATTATTCGAAAACATCCATTATTAAAATTGTATCAATATTGAGTCATTCCTGTAGATTGTACTGAACCACACAAATCATAAAAAATATTCAGGAATGGCCTTCTTGGCAGGAATTACTCGGCTCTCGTGAGTGGCCGCCTAAAATTTGATGAATTTTTGGTTCAGTTTGTCGTCCAATACCAGAATCGAAGCAATGTTGTTGCAGCGGTAGCAGTAATTTGGAGCTGACCACACTGTCACCAACTGCTTTCCAAACATTTATTTATATCCTTCCATAATTAACTGGTGGGCACGGACGATCTCAGTTATGTTGTTGGCGTGATTGAAAGATTAGACCACATTTCCACCGAACAGATACCCAGCTCCTCGAGGACTCAACACCCATCCGGAAATATCTAAATTCAACCATAAATACCATCTGGGTCTGACCACATCAGGTCACACATTGAACCATCGTGAGGAATCTATTGTTTACGGTCAATTGATCTGATCTGCATCATGGTAAAAATACTTCATCAATTGAGTCATTGATACTAGGACTAAGGCCGCCGTGAACACAGAAGATTGTATCGTCGACAATAGCTGCCAAAGAAAGGTAGTCAAAGACGTCAGTGCAGTACCGCCAGACATTGAGTGAACCGTATTTGCGAAGGCATTAATCGTAGAACCCGTAAACTTGAGTAATTTGACGGCATTCGTGGTTACCTCTGATGAGAGTAACCAAATCTGGGTAGCGTACCTTGTAGGCCAGCAGAAGCAAAAATGTCTATACACTATTAAAGCCACGGTCCACGAAATCACCAAGAAAGAGATAACATACTCCTGGAATATCACCACCATTCTTGAAAAGTTCGAGTAGATCATAAAACTGTCCATGTATATCTCCACAGATGGTGACGGGAGAATCAACACGCTGGACATTGCCCTCCTCAACCAGAATTTCTCTTGCTTTAGCGCAAAGATGTTTGACTTCCTGCTCGCTGATGATTTCCCCTTTCCTGAGCTGCTCAATTTGTTTATCGATCTGGCTCATCAATTTAATTATCTATTTATAAGGAAGTGACAAAAGCATCGAGTAAATGCTATTTAAGCTGAATACAATAGGGCTTTGAAATTAGATTGGCAAGACAGTTATTTGCTTCTATCTTGTATGATATTATAAAAGGGCGGGCAATGATGGAATTAGCTATTAAAACACAGGTCTTTTATACAATGATTAACTGCATCGATTATATCATTATTGACTAATTTAAAATGAATAAATCTAAGGAAGTAGCGGGCTACTTAGTTATACTTGCGCCACCGGAACTAGTCTCGAGAGTTCCCTTCTACATGGGCGAAAATATTATAGGACGTTCAGAGTCAAAGGCCACCGTTGTTGTCAAGGACTTCTCAATCTCTCAGAAACATGCCCGACTTATTGTGACTCCCCAAACCATGACACTCAGTGATATTGGCAGTAAAAACGGAGTTAAAATCAATAGTGAGGGCAATTAGCTAGTAAAATTCACTGAAGTTACTATAGATGAGTCAATGATCATTTTTTTGGCAGAAGCCAAGTGCAAATTTGTACGGGAAAAAAGCAATGAACTACTCAATTGCAAGAGTTTAACCGAACCCAATGGTGCAAAAGAGAAAAAAACAACTTAGATAGTCAATTTATTTTTGGAAGATGATGAGGCTAAAAAACAGTAGAATTAAACAAAAAACAAAAAGTAATTTCACAATGATGCAACTCTAAATGATGAATTCAATATCGACAAAGCATTTTAAAAGCAGCCAAAAAAATAGGAAAAATCAAAAATTGTGAACATTTCAAAGAAATCAATCGAAACTGTTTTTATTGATAAGTCTGGTAAAGAGGAGGGAAAGGGAGTTCGAGAGGAAAAGTAAAAAAAAGTGAAAAATGAAAAACCAATTATAATTGATCAAAATGATAGCAAGCCTGTTAGCAAGAAAGAAGCTAAAAATTCATTGAAGCCTTTAAACTAAAAAAGATAGGAGAAATAGTCCCCAAAAGAAGTTAAAAAGGAGGAGAGGAGGGAGGAAGAGAATAAATAGGAATCTAACAATCCCAAATTAGGAAATAAATAAGCCAAGGATAATAAATTGGAGAAAAAATAGATTCAAACAGAAAAACAGAAATAGCTATCAGTCGATAAAGAAGACAAAAATTAGAAAAAAGCTAAGAGAAAAACAAAGGAAAACAAAACAAAAAACATTTCTTAAAATGGATAAGGCAATAGTAAGTCTTAGAATTAAGTTATACCACTCAAGATCAAGACAGTTACTGATAAAAGTAAGTCCGCTCTCGCTTCAAGGGACCAATCTGAAAATTAATCTGATCTAACAGGCATTTAAAAACCTTTACCATTCTCGACGAAGAGACGAGTTCAGAATAGAAAGCGCTTGCCAACGGAATCAATATTGAAATAGGCAGGATTGGTTCCTCAAAGGAGAAGTTTTCTTAACAAAAGAGTATTAGTTTCAGGGTTCACACCTCAACTAAACAAGAAATACTTTCAAATAATGGAGACTATTGAGGATGAGTTTGATTTTTTAGTGATGAAGGAATACAAGAGGACATTTAAAGCTTTATTCTGTATCTGCAAAGGAATACCAATTGTTAAATATGACTGGTTAAGGGAAAGCGAAATGTTCGAAAAAACTCTCAAATATGACAATTACTACTTCAAGGAGCACCCTTATATATACGAATCAATCGAAAAAGCAAAAGTTGGAAACAGAGTCCTCAATGGATATATATTTTATTTGGGATCCGATTAATTCCACCTCAAAATAGAGGATATCTAAATTTTGATTGTGGCTGCAGGCGGGGAGGTCATGAAGAAAGTCGGTAAGCTGACTGAGAAGGAGAGAAAGAATCATAGTATTTTTGCAGTTATTCGAAATCTTTAAGATAAAAAGAAAGAAGAGTTTGAAGCGGACTTAAAGAAAGCAAAGAAGTTTGGTTTCGAAAGAATTTACACCATCTAAATGATTTTGGATTCCATCGAGACACAGGAAATTGATTGGTAAAAAAATAGAGTCCAAGCGACAGGAAATTGATTTGGTTGTTTTTTGTATAAGGAATTGAGATAGTTTCTATAAAATAAATTGATAAGTTGGAGTTTAAATGATTGAGGTAATCTAGAATGAAAAGAGTTTAGATGATAAAAGAATATGCTAAATATTGTAATGATAAAGTGAATTAAAGATGTTAAAATGCAAGATAGTTTAAATATTGTATGATTGTATTGATGATCAATTTCTTATACTTAAACCAATACCAAATTAATAATTTTTGTAATTAGTGGAAGATTGAATATTTGCAAAAGAAACTTAAAACTGCCATCATACGGATGAATACGCATAAAATGATTCTTTTTTGTTAATATTATTTTTGTTATACTGTCAATATATAAATATTTTCCAGAAGGTTCTGGAAAAGTCTATATTATATCGAGAGTGTTCTCGAAAAAATCTAGTCGTTAAATACTTCATGAATCGCTTGCTCCTATAATCAAAACAAAACAAGTAAAATGACTGCTAAACCCATCTCAAAGAAAGCAATTGGAATCGATCTGGGCACTACCTACTCTTGTGTGGGGGTGTGGCAAAATGACAGAGTGGAAATCATTGCCAATGATCAGGGATATAGAACCACTCCATCCTATGTGGCCTTTAATGAGACTGAAAGACTCATTGGAGACTCTGCCAAGAATCAAGTGGCAAAAAATCCCTACAACAGTGTGTTTGATGCAAAGAGACTGATAGGACGAAAGTTTAACGATCCAGTGGTCCAGAAGGACATGACACACTGGCCCTTCAAAGTAGAGGCTGGAATTGACAACAAGCCAGTGATTGTGGTCAAGTTTAAAGGTGAAGTTAAAAAATTCTATCCAGAGGAAATCTCATCAATGGTCCTAACCAAGATGAAAGAAACAGCAGAAACCTATCTCGGGGAGACTATCAAGAATGCAGTTATCACTGTTCCTGCTTACTTCAATGACAGTCAAAGACAGGCTACCAAAGATGCTGGAGCAATTGCAGGACTGAATGTGATGAGAATTATAAATTAGCCCACCGCTGCTGCTATAGCATATGGATTAGACAAAAAAGGTAAAGGTGAGAATAATGTGCTTATTTTCGATTTAGGAGGAGGAACCTTCGATGTTTCTCTTCTTTCTATCGACGATGGAGTATTTTAAGTCAAAGCAACGGCTGGAGATACTCATCTGGGAGGAGAAGATTTTGATAATCGGTTGGTGGACTATTGTGCAGCTGAATTTTACAAAAAACATAAAATTGATATCAAATCCAATGCCAGAGCTATGAGAAGACTGAGAACTCAATGTGAAAAAGCCAAAAGAATCCTTTCATGTTCAACCCAGACTACGGTCGAAGTGGATACTCTTGCAGAATCTTAAGATTTTTCACTGACTTTGACTAGAGCCAAATTCTAATAGCTCTGCCTTTCTCTCTTTAAAGAAACTATCCCTCCAGTTGAAAAGGTTCTAAAAGACTCTGGAATGTCAAAGAATCAAATCCAAGAAGTCGTGCTAGTTGGTGGATCAACTAGAATTCCCAAAGTGATTGAACTTTTAAAAGAATACTTTAATGGGAAAGAACCTAATAGATCAATAAATCCTGATGAAGCAGTGGCTTATGGAGCTGCAGTCCAGGCTGCAATTCTCAATGGAGATTAATCCAAACAGATTGGAGCATGTGTCCTTTTGGATATTACTCCTCTTTCTTTGGGTATCGAAACTGCTGGAGGAGTGATGACTGTCCTAATTCCTCGAAATACAGCTATTCCGACTCAAAAATCACAGATTTTCACTACATATGCTGATAATCAGCCGGGTGTACTCATCCAAGTCTTTTAAGGAGAAAGACAAATGACAAGAGACAACAATATTCTCGGAAAATTCAATTTGGATGGAATTCCTCCTGCTCCTCGTGGAATGCCTCAAATCGAGGTCGGGTTCTAAATTGATGCAAATGGCATAATGAATGTGACTGCCACTGATAAAGGAACATCTCGAAATGCCAAAATCACAATCACAAACAATAAAGGAAGGCTTTCAAAAGACGAAATTGAAAGATTAATAAAGGATGCCTAAAAATACAAGGAGCAAGATTAAAAACTGAGAAAAAAGATAGAAGCCAAGAACTCTTTGGAAGGATACTGTGGCAACATCAAACATACATTAAATGACAGTAAAGTTGAAGGCAAAATTAATGCGACTGAAAAATCATCTGTGCTTTCTAAGGTCACTGAGGTTTAGAATTGGATTGCTTCCAATGAAAATGCTACTCTTGAAGAGTTTGAAAGAAAACAAAAAGACCTGGAAGCAATTTTCAATCCTTTAGTATCAAGGATATATCAAAATGGCGAGCCAAGTTCAAACTGTCGAAGCAACTCCAATGAAAGCAGCCAAAATAACGCTGGGCCTACTGTCGACGAGGTCGATTGATGATCTTCTCATCTTCTATTTAGTTAATTTATGAATTTTATCAATTCTCACAACAAAGTATATGATATGATGACATAGCACAGTAAGATAATTTACAAAATAATAAATAATTTTCTTTTAATAAACATGACTCGCTTTAATTTATGGTGACTTTATAAATTTTAAAAGATAGTTTATAGATTTTCCTTTTTATGTATAGAGTTAAACTAAAAAAGCACAAGCTTTATTAAAGACGAAATATAAAGAATAATTTAAGAACAAATCATATCTTTTGTTTTAGATTTAAACAAAGCCTCAAATTGATGTCTATGGGTGCTATTAACATTAACAATCCTTCCACTAGCACAGTATCCACTTTAAAGAATCTATTGATGCTTGCATAATTTGAATGGTTATATATGCGCCCTAGTATGCAACTATGTAAGAAAAAACTGATAACTGTCACCAGTTCTCTGTTTTCAATAATTATCATGTTTGAACTTTGAATTATGGATGTTTATCTTGTTAGCCCATAGAAAACTAAAAACTAAAGAAAGTCCTATTGATTTAGAAATAGA
>Ga0302274_10000635_pt1 | contig 35445 bp, 34 predicted proteins | sample III_Bog_N2_1_FD_198755 | JGI IMG/M metagenome (GOLD analysis project Ga0302274, IMG submission 198755) | Peat permafrost microbial communities from Stordalen Mire near Abisko, Sweden - III_Bog_N2_1 | ecosystem: Environmental > Terrestrial > Soil > Wetlands > Peat | place: Sweden: Abisko...
TCCAAAGGCTCCGGCAAGCGCCTTGCGTGCGGCAACGCCGTCAGGGGAATTCGGATCGGACTGGTAGGCGGCACCCGAATGACCGGTGATCACTTCCAGAAGGACGCCGGGAGGAGTCTGATTCCGAAGATACTCCTCGGCGGCATTCAAAATCATGGAGGGGATCTGGTCGGCAACCAGCCGGAAGGTCAGCTTGGCAAACGCTTCTTTGGGCAGGACGGTTTTTGTTCCCTTTCCCTGATATCCGCCGCCGATGCCGTTCACCTCTGCGGTGGGACGGGCCCCGATCCGCTCAAGCGTGCTGAATCCACGTTCCCCGAAGAGTTCGTCAACACCCGCCAGCTCCTTGATTGCCGTATCGCCTCCAGTGGCCTCTTCAAGTGCGGCCGCCGCATCGCGCTCCCACGGCGCCAGCGGCCTGACGGCGTCGTAGAATCCGGGAATGAGCACATGGCCGTTTTCATCATGCAGTGTGGCCAGAAGTCTCGCCACGACAGTGGCGGGATTGGCCACGGCGCCACCAAAGAGTCCGCTGTGAAGATCCCGTGCCGGGCCGCGCACGATCAGCTCCAACGAGGCAATGCCCCGCAGCGCGTAGGTGAGAGCGGGCCGATTGCCTGAAGCCATCGCGGTGTCCGAGATGGCGGCCAGATCACACGCCAGCTCATCGCGATGGGCAAGCAGGAATTCCGCCAGATTCGGGCTCCCGATCTCCTCCTCCCCCTCAATCAGGAAGATGACATTGACCGGCAGCGAGCCTTTTTCACGGAGTGTCTCCGCAACGCCAAGAATATGGGCTAGGATCTGTCCCTTGTTGTCGGCTGCACCACGGGCGTAGATGCGACCATGTTCGATGCGGGGCTCGAAGGGAGGTGTCGTCCACCCCTCCAGCGGATCCGGTGGCTGCACGTCGTAGTGTCCATAGATCAGGATGGTGCGCTTGGCTGGATCATGCGGAGTGCGGGCGACGACCACGGGCGAACCGGAAGTTGAATGAACCGTGGCAGCCAACCCAAACCCGGAAAGCTTTTCACGGAGCCATTCCGCACAGTCACGGAGATCCGGGGCGTGTTCGGACTGCGTGGAGATACTTGGGAAACGAAGAAATTCGGCCAGGAGATCGGTGGGAGTGCTCATGTCAGGGAAACGCTGATTTAATCGCATAGAGACTGTTGCGGTAAGCCGTAACGGATGCGAAGCAACGGCCGGGCAAGCCATGGGCCGCAGGCAAGGCGGCTTCGCGTGAGCATCCCCTTGCGGGCTGTAATCGCGAAGCCAACGCCGCCTCCGGCCCTGTTATCGCCGCAACCCCTTTGGGCTGTGGTCAAAAGCTTAATTTTGTGCGTTGTTCGCTTGGACAAGACCGCAGGGGTATTGCCACTGCGATTCACGCCTTGAATCAAATCCCTGGGAGGGGATGCGAAGAAGCATGCCGAAGGCATGATCCCGAAGGGACGGCACTGCCTTGCGGGAGCAAGGTGCCGTTCAAAATTATGCTTTTGTCCTACAGCAGTCATCATGGAATTAAATCAGCGGTTCCCAAGGATAATATCACCCTTCACCCAGGTTGCGATCTTCAGCCTGGGAATCTAGAGCTTTGAGGAGGGAAAAATTTCCGGCCACAAGGGTCAGCAGAAAGAGGGAGGTGATGAGTGGTTTGAACCAGATTCGCGTGAGCGGAAAGATCGGGTAGCCGTAGGCATCCACGGCCAGCAAAAGGCAGAAAACCGCGAGCCATTTGCCTCGGAATTGGCCATGGGAACTCCCGGCAACAAGATCGCGTGCAGCCAAAAGAGCCGTGAAGGCCGCCAGCATCACAAAGGAATTTTCCTCCGTGCGGGGATTGAAAAGCATCAGGTAGAGTGCCGAGAGAAGAAGCACGCCAAACGCCTCCAGAACGGAATCGCTCCGGAATCGCCTCGTCACATGGATGGCCAGAACGAGAGCCAGGAGAGCCGCCACAGCTCGTGCAGCGGTGATGATCACAGGTACGGGATGGATACCCCAGTGCCAGAGCATCCCGAAGAAATCGCTGAAATTATCCTTTACCAAGGGATGCCCCGCGAGAAGGAACTTGGCCCAGAAATGATGATACTCCGCAGTGACATAGGCTGCGCTTGGATGCAGGTAGGCCGCTGCCAGACAGATCAGAAATCCCAGGAAAAGGGGGATGCGCAACGAACCGAAGCAGACGAAGGCAAGCAATGCAGGAGCAAGCGCGATAGGTTTAAGCATGACTGCGAAGAGCAGCCAGACTGCTGCCTGGTTCCAGCGGGATCTGGCCACCTCGGCAACAGAGAGGAGCATCAGGCCGGCAAGAGGGAGATTCACCTGACCATCCTGGGCACTCGCGCAGGCGGCGGGAATGACCAGAAGGGTTGCTACGAGAAAAAGTCGCTCTTGTTTTGCCGGACTGAGAAGCCCCGCCACGCGCCAGAGCCCCATGGCGAGTAAAGCCAGCCCTGTCCACCGCCAGAGGGGTTCCCCGATGCGCTTGGGCAAGACCTGATAGGGCGTGTATAGGATCGCCTCCTGCGGCAGGTACAGGTAGCCGACCTGAGAGCCATCATAGAGGCTCTCCCGGCCACCCCACCATGTCAACGAAGCCTGACGGTATTCCGGCGTCACCGTGTGCTTGTCCGGCCTGCTGGCAACGACAATCCCGATGATCAGAGCAAAGAGAATCCAGACAACCACCGCAATGCGTACCGCCCTACGGGAATCGAGATCGCGCAGGAACCGGAAGATACGCAAGAAGCAGAACGGCTAGAGCTTCAGATCAACTCCCTGATCGCCGATCTTGCCAAGATTCAGTCCGGCGAGGGCGGGAGTCGCGGCAGCCATCTGCTTGAAGAGATCCTCGATGGAAGTGGCGCTTTCGGTGCCGAGGGTGTGCAGCAGCACGCTCAGGATTTCCCAGTCATCTCGGGCCTCTCCGGGTGCCTTCAGCGCACGATTCAGGCGCTGGAGACGGCCATTCACATTGACCATCGAACCACGCTTTTCAGCAGCGGCACTTCCGGGAAGGATCACCGAGGCAAATTTGGTCGCCGTGTTGGGAAGAATGTCGATTGCCACGAGAGAAGCAAGCTTCTCAAGATCGGCTTCACTAAGTCCGCAGTGAAGCGGGTTCTCACCGATCACCAGCAGGGACTTGATGCGACCCGCGGAGATTCCGTCAGCGATTTCGACAAGCTTGGAGCCGGGAATCGTTGAAGCCACACCGAGGAGCCGGGCGCCCCGGGTATTCGGATTGCCGTCGTCGGAGACAAGGAATCCATCTCCTTGCTGCGGGCGTGGACGGATGTCTATCAATTCGGTATCGAGCGCCTTGGCAAGCCGGGAGGTCAGGAAAAGCTCCTCATTGGTCTGGCGGCCCGAGGCGATGATCGCAGTGCCGGAACCGGCATGGGCCTTGAGGGACTCGGCAGCAGCCGCGACGGCTTCTTTCCAGCGAACGGAGGAACCCTTGACGACGGGTGCCTTCAAACGATCCTCGCGGTGGATATAGGTGTAATTCAGACGGTGCGAATCGGGCATCCAATAAGAATTCACAGCGGTGTTTTCCCGCGGATTGATCCGGTGGATCAGATTCTCACGGCTGCTAATGATGATGTTGGTTCCGGTGCCGCAACTGGTGTCAATGGTCTTGGTCTCCTTGAGGAACCAGACGCGCATCTTGAAACGGAAGTCCTTTGAAGTGAGGGCTCCCACCGGGCAGATATCGACGGTGTTCAGCGAATAGTTGCTGTCAAGCCGCTTCCCGGGATAAACGGTCAGGGTCGTGTGACTGCCGCGATCCACAAAACCGAGAACATCGTCCTTGGCCACTTCCTTCATGAAGCGGATGCAGCGTGAGCAAAGAATGCACCGTTCATCGTCGAGCACGATGTGTTTGCCGATATCGACCTGCTTCGGCTTCTTGACCTTGTTGTCCTCGAAACGGGAAGCATCGTTCCCGTATTCAACGGAAAATTCCTGAAGACGACATTCCCCAGCCTTGTCGCAGATCGGACAGTCGAGCGGGTGATTAATGAGGAGGAACTCCATCACGCCCTTGCGGCACTCCTCCACGAGCGGCGATTTTGTGCGGACGGCCAATCCCTCGGAAATATCGATGGCGCAGGAAATCGCGGGTCGGGGACTCCAGGCGATGACCGGGTGGCCATCAGGTCCGATCTCTGGCTTGCGATCGGGCCCCAACTTAGGGGTTCCCATCTCGATGAGACACATGCGGCAGTTGCCCGGCGAACTGAGGGCGGGATGGTAACAGTAATGTGGAACAAAGCTCCCGCTCTGCATGCAGGCCTCGATCAGGCGGGTACCCTTGGGAAATTGCTTCCACTCCCCATCGACCTGAACATTGATCAACGGGATGGCCGTTTCGGTTTTCGGTTCGACAGTAGTGGCGGAAGCGCTCATCGGTGGAGTATATAAAGTTGGATCGCCCAAATTGGAAATGAGGTAACTTTATGGACAGAGTGCCGCTTGGGAGCAAGGAAGAAGGGAACGGAATCGAGCGGGAATGAAAAAAATCGCTTTTTTACCGCGCTCACGACTTGCAGAAGCACGCTTTCACTCATACGCTCCACAACCCAAGCAATCCAGGATGGGTGGCAGAGTGGTCGATCGCGCACGCTTGGAAAGCGTGTTTACCTTTATCGGTAACGAGGGTTCGAATCCCTCCCCATCCGGGTTACTCTAAGAAGTTCAAGAGGGACTCACATCAAACCCCTGATTGATTGTCGAAAACAATTGATAAAATCCTGAGAGGACAACCAACTCGATGAACCCTTCCATACCATAAGCGGCGATTGCCTCACTTTGGATCCCTTCGGGAATACTTTTCCAGGGCAGAGTGAGTGCAAGGATCTCGGCCGCAAGTCGGTACGGAGGAGGAAAAGCATTGCCCGGCGCTCCTTGGATTTTCAAGGTTTCGATTACTCCCTCGGGCACACCGGCTGCCCGGGCATGCCCTACATGGTCGGCCCACTCGAATTCGGCACCAGTTTGACGCGCTACGGAGAGCACCACAAATTGATACACAGCGCGTGGAAGGTGTCCCTCGAACTTGAGGTAAAATCCCAGTTCCTCAATGCGCTTGCAGAGTTGAGGGTGGTTCATTAGTGCGGCATAGGGGCCGTCAAAGGGAGCACCGCGGGTCTTGCGTCTGGCGACCATACCATCATAGAGCCTCCTGTCGTCAGCATTAAGCTGGGCCGGATCAAAAGGCAGGAAGGCCATGAAGATTACTCGTGATAGGACCACGCAGCACAGGCTGCCGCAAAGTCCGCAACCGGAGTCTTGTAGTTCTTGCCCGCCTTCACATCAATTACGGTGGGGCCGGCGTTCTTGAGAGCTCTGGCAAAAGCCCCGACCAATTCATTGGGATCGCGGACAGTTTCGCCGCGGCAACCCAGGCTTTCGCCAAAAGCCGCCCAATCGAGGTCCGGCAGGCTCGTGAGTTCGGCTGGCACGGGACCCTCGGTATGAGCCCGGAGCCAGACATTACCGAGCGCGGAATTGTTGATGACCACGAAAATGATCGGAAACTGGTAGCGGGCGGCCGTGGCAACCTCAATGCCGTGCATATGCATGCAACCGTCTCCGGTGATGACGGCAACCCTGCGTCCAGGCACGGCACACTGCACGCCGACGGCGGCGGGTACGGCCCATCCCATCGGACCGAGATTTGTGGCTGAAATGTAGGTACGCGGTTCGTAACTGCTCCAGTAATGACCCGCGAAGGCTCGGTGTGCGCCGGAATCCACAAGCAGGATGCCATCCCGCGGAAAAATGCTTCGCAGATCGTTGATGACACGGGCCGGATGAATCGGAACGGCTGTGCTCGCTGTGTTTTCCAGATCCTGAAGCCGGGGCTTCGCGAGGATTCCCCTGACCCATGCTGCTCTCACCTCCCGAGTTGATCCGAGGAAGGGGATCAGACGGGATTCCTGTCCGAGTAACCAGGCAAGATATGCGGCACAGTCAGAGACAATCCCAAAGCCGGTGGTATTTTGCCCGATGACTCCGGGAGAAATATTCACCATCAGGGTGTTGGAGGGATTCACATCCAGCGACCAGTGCATCGTATCCCGCTCGTTGAGACCGGAGCCGAGTATGAGAAGTAGATCCGGCGGCTGGTCAGTCAAAGCCATCCTGGAATGGTGCGTTCCGGCATAGCCAAAAACCCCAAGTGAGAGCGGATGATCCTCAGGGAAAAGACCCTTGGCCCTCAGGGTCGTTGCCACCGGGATGTCCCACGCTTCGGCAAATCTGCGAAGAAGGGCCGCCCCATCGGCGTGCTCCACGCCCGCTCCCGCAAGAATCACGACCTTCGCAGGAGGGCTTCCTCCAACCTCACCCGAGAAATGACGGAGGGATTCCTGAGCCGCAGAAATTGCGAGCAGGGAGGGATGCACAATGGAACTGTCGATCTTGCGATGTGTTGCGCCGATGGCGGCAGTCTGGGTGTCCCGCGGCAGGGAGAGATGCACTGGACGCTGGGGGGAGTGTTTCATCTCGAGCAGGGCATGCCGGAAAAGATGGCCGAGATTCTGCGGATTATCCACCGAGCTGGAATAACGAGTAATTGGCTTCATCACCTGCACATCATCCAGCGTCTGACTGCTGGCATCCTGAAACAATCCGATCCCCTCGGCCGCCGTGGCCACTTCCCCGCTCATAAGCAGCACAGGAGAGCCATCGGTTGCGGCTGCCGCGATAGGTGTGACCGTATTGCCGAGACCGGGGCCACCGATGCAAAGCGCAGCTCCGAATTTTCCGCTCGCCCTGGCATAGCCGTCAGCCATGTACGCGGCACCCCCTTCTTGAGCAGCCACGATGGGGCGAATCGAAGAATTTCTTCCCAAGGCTGGCAGAAACGGATCGACCAGTCCGCCGGGAACCATGAAAAGATGATCAATCCCCTCCGTGACCAATGCGTCGAGGATATAATCAGTGCCAAGCATGACTTCAGGGCTAGACCATCCCCTCGGCATCGTCAATGTTCTCCTCCAGCCCTAAAGATCCTGATCCTTGACTGGGTCAAGAACACTGGAGTCAGGAATTATAAATTCCTTAAAAAGTCGTTTTCGATACGGGCGTTACAGGACATCGTTATTAGGCGTTTCGGTTCAATTAATTCTCCATTTGCATGGAAATACCCTCTCTTACTGCCTTGAATTTACTGGGGAAAACCGCCTCCGAATCCGCCTTGCAGCCACTGCGCCCTGCGGGCAGCCATTTCCTGCTCGCGCCGTTGAACCTCGGCGTCCCATTTCGTTTGCTGATCGGGCGTCAGCAAAGCGCGGATCTGACTGTTCTCATTATCCCTTAGCTCCCTGACTTTTGCCATCCGTTGATCCCTGGGTATTGATTGATCGCCCCGAAGCGACTGAATGGCGGTATGTTGCTGGTCGAGGATGGTCTGCACTTTCTGCGCCTGATCCTCCGTAAGCGTGAGCGCCGTTTTCATTCTCTCGAAGCGTTCCTGAGCGCGCTGGGCATAATTAACCGAGTCACCCCGTTCCCGACCCGCTCCATTTTCTTGCGCCTGCGCTTCAGGAGGCTGTGAGTTGCTTGCGGCAACGACGGATTGGGTGGAAGCGGTCTCCGGTGTCGTTGATAGCTGATGGCTCCTCGGTTTGCAGGAAAGCTGGATCAGGAGCAAAGCCGCGAAAAGCAGCAGCAACAGGGAACGGGCAATCGCCTTCATGATGGTACTCCATAAACAACCCGAAGAAAATTTAGTTGCATCAAATCTTTGTGCTAGCTTCAGCGAATCACCAACACCATCCCGGGATCAGAAAGGTCGCCGGGGGTGGCCGCGCTCAAGCCCACCTTGTCGATCAGCGCACCGGGCAGTGTCAGAGTATTGTCTTTGATAATGACCTGGCTGGTGATGTCGGTGGCATTGCCGCCGGCCAGATCCTGGGCAAGGATGCGCACGGTGCCCACAGGCAGAAGAAAACGCAGGGTCAGGCTACGATAGTGACCGAAGATCCCGAAGGGGCCCCTGGAGGTCCCGACATCCAGGCTCACATCAGCCGGTGGGAAGATCCAGTTCTTGCCTTGGAAAGTCCTGCCCTGTGTGGCCACGGCCACCGCGCTGTTGGGAAATCGCCCGGCGATGACAAACGGGGAATCGTGGTCGCTGGTGACTTCCGGAAGTGGCAGGCCTCTGCTTACACGGGCCGGTGCGCCCTGGGTGACGGTTTTTCCGATGGCATCCGCTTCCGAGATTTCGCCAGTCTGGAAGGTCCATACGTCATAAAGGGTTTTTTCGTCAGTTTGTGTGGCATCCTCGGGATGAGGGTCGTAGGTGAAGCGTACGAAAGGGTGGCCTATGCGCTGCCATCGCAAGGCGCGAACCACCTCGTCCAAGCGATGATTGCATTGGCGGGGAGAGTTCAAAGCGTCATCGGAGCCAGTCGCCGACGGTAGATTGGTCAGCGGATGGCGCCGGATCCCCATGGTGCAACCCAAAGTGGCCGCCAGATAAACCTCGTCTTCGCAATTGATCAATGAGTGCAGTGTATGTTCATTGCCATATTTCAGGGCCGCCGTGATCCGGTCGAGGGTTGTCGGCAGCGATAACACGGAGCTTGCGTCGCCGGTCCGAAAGACATCGGCATGCTCCAGACATTGAGCCTCAAGGGAGCCGGGTTCGACCCGGCCGTACCTGCTATTCTCATTGAAGAGACCGCCACCCTGGATGTGTTCAAGCTTTAATGAGGGATCCAGACTTTTGGCGATGCCGACCAACGCCAAGTTGTCGTCACCTCCGTCGATTTTCCAATAATCGATGCCCGCATGCCTGCTCCACAGGACAAAATTCCTGGCAACCTCACCATTCGTTTCCGGAGCGCGGCACCAGAGCGCAGCACCCCGCCAGCCAGCGTCACGTGTCCGGTCGTTGAGTTTGCTCATCCGTTCATCGGCATCGAGTCCGGCCACAAACGGAAATTTCTTCTCATCGATCTGAAAAGAGCCTGTGCCGTCACGAAACAAGCCGTCATCATAGGCCACATAAAGATCGCTCCGGATGGTCGGGAAAAAGGTTGTCACCCACCCGTCCGGCCCGAAGACATTGGTCTCGGTCATCGCCGTGCGCGCCTGCTGGGAGCCATCGCTTCCTTCCATCTTTTTTGCATCCCCGCTCTTGCTGCCGATGCCGGCCAGAGAGTTCTGAACGGCCCATGTGGACCAGTAGTTGGGGGCTGTTCCCGGTTTGGTGGGTACCAAATCTTCCGCGTTACCCGAAGAACCGTTCGCCAGTGACAAAGCGAAGATGCCGAGAAGGATAAAAAAACGGCATCCGAACACAGGGTGGGGATTCTGACTCGGGGATGAATTCAACTTCGGTCTCATAAAAAAACAGTGCCAGTATCCACTTAAGAAACCGCTGATTCAATCGCATAGCTGCCATTGCTTCAAGAAAACCCAGGAGTCCTCCAGAAAGCCTGTGGACGATGGGACGACCCGCCTTTCAAAGTGATAGGAAGCGTGCGCGATGGCAGGTTCGAACTGCCGACCCCTACAGTGTCAGTGTAGTGCTCTACCGCTGAGCTAACCGCGCTTGTGCTTAAAGAATTGTGCTAATTGCACCTTCTTTTGCTCTCCCCCTTGCTGGTTTGAGGGCTGCATAGGAAACCACATCGTGATTCGAGAAGAAAGAAAAAACCGCTGCATTAATGAGGGGTGTCTTCTGGATGGCTCTCTTAAGAGATCGTAATTGCCAACCGCCATTATCAATCAGATCGAGCCACCGCAAGCTTCCATGGACGCCTCCGGGACGAATGTCTTAACCGTGAACAGTTCTGGACACTCACCGAAGCCCGTGTGGTGATCGAGGATTACCGCAACGAGTACAACACCTTCAGGCCGCACAGCAGCTGGGCTACCTAAACCCTGCCACCTTCGCAGCAAGGAAGACCACCTCATCCCCGTCTCCGGTCGGCCTACGGCCTCCCTACGCCGGGGATGGACAACACCAACCCACTACAATCATAATCAACCCCATGAGACTAACTCTCCAGTGGTCCAACTTCCCGAGTCCCGTCAAAAATCTTGGGAATCCAAATGAAGACCTTTAAGAGTCTAGCTCTCATTTGCTGTTTTGGTTGCGGTTTGATCCATGCGGAGGATACAAATTCTTCAGTTCTGACACAAAAAAGCAGACTAGGATTGGAGCTTCGGGAAAAGGTAAAATTGGTTCTCAATAAAAAGGATGTATCTCAGAAAGACTTCAACCAAGCCCTAATGCTTTTTAAGGACTCTCTCGCTCTTCTTCCTCAGAAGATGGATTCCTCAGAAGACGAAAGGGAAATATTCATTTGTTTTAATGTCAACACAGACACATTTCGCAATCTTCTCATGTCTCTAACTCGTGCATACAATCTTCGGACAAATGAAAATATCATTTCAGTAATAGATTTATCTGAACTCTTTGCGAGACAGTTAGGCGCAATGAAGATAGCGGCGATGAAGATGTCTGATTTTGCTTTGAAAGTACCTGAGATGGCGGTCAGTGCTGAATATTTGTTTAGTAATAACAATGTTGACTCCCTTAATATAATGGCTGGATCTTACAGACATATTTTTATATAAAAAGCTATATCAGACTGAAATTCAAAGAACTCAGTGGTTCCTTCATCGAGATTTTGAAATGACACTACATGGCCTTAAAGATCAAGAGTGGGTCATGAAAGACCACGAGTTTTACTTGCATATGGTTAAGATTATCTCTACTCACCCTGCTTTAATGGAACTTGGAATTTTAAATCCCACGACAAGAAACCATTAAATTTTACCATACACCTCTATTACTGGAGCCACAATCTTGGAGCATCCCAATGAGTACCCTTAAAAATTATTGACTGGAATCCATTCCTCTTAATACCATCCCACTATGCCTAAACAACTCGACATTCTTAAACAATTCGCAAAGCTCCAAAAACAGGCCGAAAAACATGTTCTCTCTGCCAAGAAAGATATTGAAAAGAAAATCGCCGCTGAAGTCGCAGCTGTTCAAAAAAAGTACGCCAAGGAACTTCAAAAGCTCGATGGTGTTCTTTCTGGTTTCGGCGCTGGTGTAAAAGCTCCCAAAGCGGTGAAGGTTGTTTCAACTGGCAAGAGAACCCGCAGAAGCTTCCCCAAGGTTACTGACGACCAGATCAAGGCGGCCATTTCAGAAATCGCCGCTGGGGGAAAGAAGGTTACTTCTGCCGAGATTTTTGCCGCTGCGCAGATTACGCGCATCCGCTTTACTGCGTTTCTGAAAGCCAATAGCGGCTTTCTGACAATCGAGGGTAATAAACGCAGTACGACTTACTCCTTAAACGGATAGTTGGGGTAATGCTGTTAGAAGGGTAACCGCGTTTTTCCGGCGCAAAATCCCGAGCAACGCGGCACTCATTATAAAAAGATGTGGCCGTTTATTTGTGAGCGCCAAAGAGTGGTGGTCAAGGAGCCAGCGAGCGGCTGTAGTCAATGAGCTGCTTCCCGAGCAAAGCGACAACGCACAACATCCTGTGACACCGAAAAGAATGGCTATAGAATTACTTAAAGCGCTCTAATACCAATCACCATCAGAAATGACACTATCTGGCTGGTTCTTTTGGCGCGTGGCAGCGTTGTCATCCCTCTGGTTATCAGAGATAGCCATCGGTCTTCCTCCTTCCCACACCTCAAAACTCCTTCGCCGCTAAAGTACCATTTCTTCCTGTGATTGGTATAACTGCCGCTCGGTGTATTTGGCGAGCATGTCATATTCCAGATTCACCCGATCCCCCGGCCTCAGATCACCAAGATTGGTCTCCTGAAGCGTGTGGGGAATGATCCAAAGGGTGAAGGAATCCTCGGAAAGAGTAGCCACAGTCAGACTGACTCCATTGATCGCCACGGATCCCTTCTCAATGAAATAACGGGCTCCACCGGGAGGTATCGCGATCACGAGATTCAGATCTTCAGCCCTTCGTTCAGCCATGACGACCTCCGAGGTGGTGTCGATGTGTCCCTGGACAAAATGCCCCCCAAATCGTCCGTCAGCCCGGAGTGCCCGCTCCAGATTCACGAGCGATCCCTGGGCAAGCCGGCCGAGGTTCGTCCGCGCCAGGGTTTCATGGAGCAGGTCGAAAACAACCCGGTTGTCAACGGCCGAGGTCACTGTCAGGCAGCAGCCATTAACAGCAAGGCTTTCTCCGAGTCGAAGCTCGGAAGCAAGCGGCGCCTCCAGGGTCAGTCGGGCACCCTCCCCCCTCGTTTCCAACGCCTGAACACGACCCACAGATTCAACAAGTCCGGTGAACATGCTTTCAGGTTAGTGGAGAAAGAGCCAGCCAGCCAGCATGAGGATCGGAAATAAAATCGGCAGGGAATAGCGGCGAAGGTAGTCAAAAAATCCGGGGGTTTTCACCCCGCTGGCCGAGACGATGCTCTTGACCATGAAATTTGGGCCGTTGCCGATGTAGGTCATGGCACCGAAGAGAACGGCTCCGAGAGAGATCGCGATCAGATGGGCTGGCGATTCGGTGGCCACACGCAGGACATCTTCCGGTTTGTTCACAGAACCTCCCTGCAATCCCAGCTCCACCGAGAGAAACGACAGGTAGGTCGGGGCATTATCGAGCAGGGAGGAGAGAATCCCGGTGAAGTAGTAGAAATGGGCCGATCCCATGCCGAGATCACGGGCAATCCCGGTGGCATGGTGCTCGAGATAATCCAAGGCCGGCATCATGGTGGCGAAGATTCCGAGAAAGAGCCACGCGACTTCCTGAATCGGTGCGAAGCTGAATTCATTTTGCCGGTGAATGCGCTGCGGTGTCAGACGCCATGAGAGAAGCGCGGCGAGACCCATCACAAGTTCGCGCCAGGGAGAATCCAGAAAGATCGCCGTCAGGATCACCGCCAGGGGAACGAGGTTTCCGAGCCCGTCGATCGTCCAGGCCCCTGTGGAGGAATCGGCGGCATGCTCCACCTTGTCGAGAGCGGCCCGATGGCTCCGCCGATCAAGCAGGTAAAATATCCCCGACAGGAGAGCGATGGTAAACAGCCCTGGTTTCCAGAGATTCTCGAGTGTCCACCAGAACGGCACTCCCTTGAGAAATCCGAGGAAAAGAGGCGGGTCGCCGATCGGTGTGAGACATCCACCAACGTTGGAAATGAGAAAGATAAAAAAAACCGTGTGAAATCCTGCGATCCGCATTCTGTTCATCCGGACCCATGGACGGATCAACAGCATCGAGGCTCCGGTCGTGCCGATTATGTTGGCCAGAAATGCGCCTCCGATCAGAAAGAGGACATTGATACCGGGGGTCGTTCCCTGTTCCACGCCGATGTGGATGCCTCCCGCGACAATGAAGAGCGCGGTCATCAGCACAATGAAGCCGATATATTCATGGAGCGACTCCATGGGACGATGCGTATCGCGCATCACAAGGAGGTAATAAGCGAGCGTGATGCCTGCAAGAAGGGCTGAGACCTTTGCATAATGCCGCTCCCACCAGTGCGGATGAAGAAAGGGAAGAAGGGCAATCGCCAGAAGCTGCAACACAAAGGGCAGCAGCAACAATGGCCCTGGAAGCGTCCGGATTGCATCAGCTATTATCATCGGCATGCCGCTCTTTTTCATGGACATCGCCTCCACGGCGAGCAAATTCAACGCGCATTGAATCAGTTTTTTCCCGTGAACCGCATTTTTCCAGTCACTCTCTCATGCATTCTGATCATTTTCCCGGGATGCGCCTCTGTCAGTGTCGGGAACATCCATCACAAGGGAACACCTCCCGGCAAGCTCCCTGAAAAGATCGTCGTTCAGGAATTCATCGCGCCCTATGACAACTTCCGCGTTGATCGGGAAGGCAAGGAACTCGACACCTTCATCCACAGTGAACAACACGCCCTCGGCCTTGCCCTGGTGGAGCAGCTTACCAAATACATCGCACCCGCCTCGTTGCTTCCCGGAGGGAAATCCCTGCCCAAGAAAAGCGGGGAAAACATCTGGCGGGTTCGGGGAACCTTTGAAGAGGTGAATCAGGGAAGCCGCCTCCTTCGTGCAGGGGTTGGTTTCGGTGCAGGAAAAACCAAGATGGAGACCCGCGCCGAAGTGGACGATCTCTCAAGCGGAAAGCCCGTGGAAATTCTCTCCATGGTAACCACCGGCGGCTCGGGCCTTACTCCGGGTGCCTGGGCCGCCTTCACGCCCGCCATGGCTTTTTACTGGCCTGGCGCCATTGCCAATGCAGGGGGCGGAGTCATCAGCGGACTCTCGGCGGATCGAAACCGCACGGCACGGGAAATCACCGCGGCCCTTTCAGAATACTGCTTCCAACACGGCCTCATTCCGGAAAGCCGCACTCGTCGTCCGAAGCACCTGGGCTCCCTTCCTTCCCTCCAGCGCCCTGATTTTCTGGTTCCAAAAACAGGGTTGTAACTCTTTCTTATGACTATTCTTTTCAAGGTCTTCAGACTCTGATTGGATCGGGCACTGCTGGATTCCCTGTTCCGTCGAACGAAAGACAGCGAGTCAATTTACCATCCATTTCCATGACAACGACCCTGCGAAAAACCAAAATCATCTGTACCCTCGGCCCCGCCTCCGAATCTCCTGAACGCCTTCGCGAGATGATTCTCGCCGGAACCAACGTTTTCCGACTCAACATGAGCCATGCCCAGCATGACTGGGTTCGTAAAATCGTGCCAACCATCCGAGCAATTGCAACCGATCTGGATCTGCCGGTCGGCATCCTGCTCGATACCCAAGGTCCGGCCGTACGCACCGGGGATCTCGGCACAAAACTCGACCTGAAGATTGGCGACATCATGGAATTCACGGTTCGCGGCGCGCGCAGCGAGGAACTCTACTCCGTGAACGTCAACTACGACGGTCTGATTGATGATATTTCCGAAGGGGATGTCGTCCTGGTGGACAACGGCGTCATCCACCTGAAGGTTCTGTCCAAACTCAACAATCGCATCCGCTGTGAAGTTCTGACTCCGGGAGCCCTCGGTTCCCGCCGTCACATCAACCTGCCCGGCGTCAAGGTGAACCTCCCCCCTCTCACGGAAAAGGATCTTGCCGATATCGCCGTCGGCACCGAAGTCGGCGTCGATTTTGTCGCCTTGAGTTTCTGTCGTGAACCCTCGGATATCGCGGAACTTCGCAGCGTGCTTGCCAAGCACGGCAGCAATGCCCGCGTCATTGCCAAAATTGAGGATCAGAGCGCCGTCAAACTGATCTCCGAGATCATCCAGGCCACGGATGCCGTGATGATTGCCCGCGGCGATCTTGGCATTGAGTGTCCGATGGAGGAGCTGCCCATCATCCAGCGGCATATCCTCAAGACAGCCCTCAAGATCGGCAAACAGGTCATCGTCGCCACGCACATGCTGGAATCGATGATTGAGAACCCGGTGCCAACCCGCGCCGAAGTCACCGATGTTGCCAACGCAGTCTTTGAACAGGCCGATGCCATCATGCTGAGCGGCGAAACCACGGTTGGAAAATATCCCGTCGAGTGCGTCAGGGTTCTTGATCGCATCGCGCGCAGGATTGAACGAAGCGGCGGCGCCCACTACGCCGATCAGACCGCGCTCATCAACCCCCGCCAAAAAACGGCCCACTCGGGTGTCGTCCTAGCCAACTCCTTTGTTAATGCCCACCTCGCGATTTTGACGCACCGGGGCATCATGGCCGATTATACAAGCCACATCCGTCCGGAGCATGCCCCGATCTATGCAATCACGCCGAGTGAGGTTACGGCGCGCTACCTGACACTCAACTGGGGAGTTGTGCCCATTGTGATGCCATTCAGCGAAACTTCTGGGGAAACCGTCAAAAATGCCGAGCAGCTCCTTCTCTCGCGCGACCTGCTTAAGACGGGTGACCAGCTCATCGTCATGAGCGACATCGTCGAAGGGGATGAAAAATTCGACTTCATCCAGCTCAGGAAGATCTGAAGCATTGCGTGTGAAAGCGAAAAGATAGGAAAGTAAACTGCCTGAAGGAAGAAATCTCCCCGAACGTTTACCCATTCATAGCTTCCCACGTTTGCAGCCTTGGCTGCTACCGCCTTCTACTTGGCGGAATTCACCCAGTCGAGAAATCCCTGAGGCCCGCCGGGAATGTAGCCACTGTTCTGCTTGATAACTTTTCCCTGAGGCGTCAGCAAAACGAGTGTGGGAAATCCCTCCACCTGATACTGCTGCTGGAGAGCATCATTCTGTTTCTTTACCTCTGGGGACAGCGACTTTCCCTGGGGAAAATCGACCTCAACGAGCACCAGATTCTTGTCGGCGTAATCTGTAAACTGCTGCTTGTCAAATGTCTCCTTTTTTAGCCGGATGCACCAGACACACCAGTCGCTCCCGGTAAAATCGAGCAGCACATTTTTATTTTCCTTGGCAGCGGTCTCCAATGCCTGTTTGTAATTATCACCCCATCCTGCGGCAAAAACCGAAAAACTGGATATAAAAAGGATGGCGATCGAGAGGGGTAGGAAACGAGGGATTCTCATGGATCTTCTTTCGCCCACAACCGCTCCAAGAGCAACAAGAAAGTCGTTTTCGTTGAAATGGGGTCCCCGGAGTTACTTACAGCAGCTTTGGATTCCATTCCTGCTTTGATATTGAGAAATTCTTTCATTTTCTGAAGCAAAAATAAATTCCAATTCTCTTTGGGAAGAGTTCCGTATTGCAAAAATTCTTCCGGAGCCTTATCGCCAGAGGGTTTATGCTGCGATTTATCATTTCTTTGCTCCTGATCCTCTTGCCGACAGCCGCTACGCTGCAACAGCTTCATGCCGAAAGCTTCATTATTGCCGACAACCAAACGGGAAGGATTCTCGCCGGACACCATGCCAATGACAAGGTGCCCATCGCCAGCCTGACCAAGCTTGCCCTGGCCATGGTGGCGCTCGATTGGTCCGGGCTGAGGGGCGGTAGTCTGGAAGAAACAGCCACCGTGCCCGAGGTAGCGATCTCCTCGACCGGAGGGATCAATCCGCTCGGTCTCCAGGCGGGTGATGTCGTGAGTGTCCATGATCTGCTCTATGCCTGTCTTCTGGCTTCGGATAATGTGGCCGCCTACACTCTTGCCGATCATCTCGGACGCCAGCTTCCCAATGCAACCGGGCTGGATCCCGCGGGCAACACGGTATCGCATATGAATGCACTCGCCCGGCAGCTTGGCATGAGGCACACGCTTTTCCTGACCCCCCACGGACTCGACGCGCCGGAGGGAACAGCCGAGCCTTACTCCTCGGCAGCCGATCTTGCGCGCCTGACCCGTTATGCCTATTCCAAGCCCGGACTCGCATTCTACGTGGCGCAGAAGGATCGCGAAATCCATGTGCAGCGGGGCGCAGCCAATCTTAGCGTGACGCTTCAGAACACGAATTCCCTGCTCGGCACCGATGAGATCGACGGAGTGAAGACGGGCCGCACGGCCCGTGCCGGGGAATGCATCATCCTGACCTCCGAACACAAGCCCGAAGTGGTGCGCCAGGGAGACACCGTTTTTACAACGCCACGACGGATCATCGTCGTCCTTCTCGGAGCAGAGAATCGTGAACAGGAAGGACGTGCCCTTGTCCAGCAAGGGTGGGCTCTTTATGAGCAGTGGGCGGCCGCAGGGCGACCTTCCTCCAATTCCCTGTAAGAATCCGCTACTATTACTGTATGTCTCACAAAAGAATCGGTGTTCTGACCAGCGGCGGCGACTGCCCTGGTCTCAATGCCGTGTTGCGCGGAGTCTTCTGTGCCGCTGAGCAGCTTGGATGGGAGGTGCTCGGTTTTCACGATGGTTTTGAGGGAATGCTCCCCGACGGAGGCGATTTCATGCCTCTCACCAGGGCCAATACAGCGGGCATCATGAAGATCGGCGGCACCATCCTGGGCACCACCAACAAGGGACACTTCACCTCCAAAGTGGCAGGTGGGGATAAAATGGAAATTTCAGAAGAGGTGATCTCAAGGGCTTCCAAAACCTGCCGTGAGCTCGATCTTTCGGCCATCATTGCCATCGGGGGGGATGGCTCGATGAGCACGGCCCTCCAGCTCTACCGGGCCGGTTTTCCGATCATCGGGGTGCCGAAAACCATCGACAACGATCTGGAGGCCACCGACATGACCTTCGGATTCGATTCCGCCGTGGCCTGCGTCACCGATGCCCTTGACCGCCTTCATACTACGGCGGCAAGCCACAAGCGCCTCATCATTGTCCAGGTCATGGGCCGACACGCCGGATGGATAGCCCTCTGGGGGGGCATGGCCGGCGCGGCCGATCTGATCCTGATTCCGGAAATCCCCTTTTCCTTTGATAAAATCACGGAGGTCGTGCAACGCCGCGACGCCGAGGGTTTCAAAAGCACGATGATTGTCGTTGCCGAGGGAGCGCGCACGCAGCACGGACAGCAGTTTCGCAAGCAATCTTCGAGCGGTGAATGGCGGCTTGGCGGAATAGCCGAAATGCTCGGCCAGGAGATTGAAGCCCGAACCGGCAAGGAAACCCGCACGTGCGTCCTGGGACATCTTCAGCGCGGAGGTGATCCCACCACGCTGGATCGCATTCTTGGCGTGCAATTCGGGGTCAAGGCCGTGCAACTCGCGAGCGAAGAAAAATTCGGGATGATGGTGAGCTATCAAAACTACGAAGTGCATGAAGTACCCATCGCCGAGGCCGTTCACCGGTTGAAAAAAGTTCCCCCTTCGAGTCAGTTTGTGGAAATGGCGCGGGCTGTTGGAATCAGTTTCGGGAATTGATACTGCTTTTTAACTGATGTCCGCGAGCGATCTCAAGAGAGCCATCCGATCAATTCCTGACTTCCCGAAGCCGGGCATTCTCTTCCGCGACATCTCCCCCCTGCTGGAGGATGGTGCGCTCTTTCGAAAGACCATCCAACTGCTTGCAGGAGAATGCGGCGATGTTGCTCCCTCCAAGATCGTGGGGCTTGATGCCCGGGGATTCATTTTCGGGGCGGCACTGGCCTACAAACTGGGTGTCGGTTTTGTCCCCGTCCGCAAAAAAGGAAAGCTTCCCTCCGCAACAATCTCGCATGCGTACAATCTCGAATACGGTTCGGCTGAGTTTGAAATCCATTGCGACAGCATCCGGCGAGGTGAATCGGTCATTGTGGTTGACGATCTGCTTGCCACAGGTGGCACCGCCTCCGCAGCCCTGCATCTCCTGGAGCAACTTGGCGCCCGCGTGACACGCGTACTCTTTGTCATCGAGTTGGAATTTCTGGGGGGCCGCTCCCGGCTCGCTTCGTCCGAGATCCGCTCACTGGTTTCCTATGACGATTAATGCCGATTAGAAATCCGACCTCACGACACCATCGATCCTGCCCCGTCGTCCCAGAAATTCCCAGACGAGCCAGGCAATTGCCAGAGAGATAATGGCTGCGGTGACGACATCCGAGGGATGATGTGCCCCCAGCAGAATACGTGAGATGGCAATGGCCAAAGCCGCGATCATCGCAGGAATCCCCCATCCCGGAGCGGCAAAAAGAAGCACGCCTGCAAACCCGACGGCTGTTGCGGTGTGACCCGAGGGGAAACTGTTGAAATCAGCCTGTCCGATCAGCCACTTCCCGTCATGATACGGCCCATACCACCCCTGCTCCGCCATGGCCCGGGGACGGGTTCTGCCCGTGGTCAGGCGCGAGGCATTCACCGCCATGCCGGAGAGTGTCGAGGCGATCATCGCTGAGAGGAGAATCCGCTGCCAGCGCACACTCCCGAAGCGCCTCGCCACGAAAACGCCAAGGCCTCCCGCAATCATCAGCTCCGGCCAGTCACCATACTTGCTGGATGCGGCTGCTGCCGGATCATGACTCCAGTGTCCCTGGTTCGTCTGCAAGACCATGCGTTGCACCGGTGCGTCGAGCGCGAAGGAAGCTCCTATGATCGCAATGGCGGCGAACAAAAGAACAAGAAGGCCGGCAATCCGTTGGAAGAACATCGTTCCCCAGTTCGATCGTTCCAAGCTTCCCGGTCAAGCCTGGAAGATCCTGTCTGAACTGCTGCACAGAAATTCGCGGACGATTTTGCCTTGTCGTTGTGAATTCTGACGATAGCAATTACCCAATCCGAATGTCAAAAATTGCGCTGCTTGCCTCATCGATTCTTCTGCTTCTGCTGACAGGCTGCGCGACCGATCAGTTCACCAAACCCGCCATTCCCGCAGAAAGCGTCACGGAGGTCGCCCCACGCACAACACGCGCACCCGCAGGAGCGCCGCCCATCAAGGCTGTCTCCGCGATCCTGATTGATGCGCACACGGGTCAAACTCTCTACGAGAAGAATGCCGACGAGCCGCGCCAGGTTGCCAGCACTCAGAAACTTGTGACCGCCCTCATCGTTGCGGAAAACGATCCGCTGGACGCACCCGTCCTCATCGAGCGGGAAGACACCCAGGTCGAACCCACCAAGGTCGGCATTCGGGCCGGCGAGATCTATCCCCGCCGTCAACTTCTCCGCGCCATGCTCGTCCATAGTGCGAACGATTGTGCCCGCGCGCTGGCTCGCTCCCATGCGGGAAGCGTGGCTGAATTCGCCATGGAAATGAACCGACTCGCCGGGCGATGCGGTGCCGAGGATTCGCATTTTGTAAATCCGAACGGGTTGCCTGCCAATCAGCATTCCACCGCCCGGGACATGGCCCGGATTGCCTTCCGCGCCTACCGTAATCCCGATCTCCGCGAAGCCATGGCGATGCGCATCTACTGCTTCCGCTATCCCAGCGGGCGGGTGGCTTTCCTGGAACCGACCGACAAACTTCTGTTCCGCTCACCCTTTTTCAACGGCATGAAAACAGGTTTCACCGAAGCCGCGGGCAAATGCCTCATCACCAGTTATAGCCGGGGGGGCAGGGATCTCATCCTCGTCCAGCTTGGCAGCCATGCGCGCTATATCTTTGACGATGCCCAGAAAATGATCCAATGGGCCATCGGGAGTTAGAGCAGTTTAATACCAATCACCATCAGAAATGATACTCTCCGGCTGGTTCTTTTGGCGTCACAGGGCGTTCATTTGTGTCGCATCGCCGGGGAGGTAGCACCGCGACTAAATGGTGCGTTAGCGGCGAAATTCCGCACTTGGCGGGCAGGGAGGCGTTTCCGGCCCCACCCTCCACCGGGGCTCGATTTCCCGGACCAGGGTGCTGGATTCGCCTGCTGTCAGGTGATGGATGGCAGCGAAGGCCATCATGGCCGCATTATCGGTGGAGAGTTCGGGCGAGGGTAGGTGGAGTCTCCATCCCTTGCCCTGGCAGAGTTCGGTGAGGCCGGAGCGGAGGGCCCTGTTTGCGGCAACTCCCCCGGAGATGGCAATATCGTTGAGTCCCGCAGCCTCGCAGGATCGTGCCGTCTTCTGGATCAGCACTTCGACGATGGCATGGCGGACGGAAGCACAGAGATCGGCCATGCCTTGCGGGGATTTTGAAAGCTCGGGATTCCTCTCCAGAAAATAGCGGACGGAGGTTTTGAGTCCGCTGAAGCTGAAGTCGAGGGTTTCCCTCTCTCCCCTCTCCATCATGGCTTTTGGAAAAGCGTATTTCGCCGGATCACCGGATTCCGCCAACCGGTCGATCTCCACCCCACCCGGATAGCCGAGACCAAGGAGTTTGGCCACTTTGTCAAAGGCCTCGCCGGCAGCATCATCGAGCGTTCTTCCGAGCACGGTGTAATTTCCCGGTCCCCTGACTTCGGTAATCTGGGTGTGGCCCCCGCTGACCAGCAGGGCAATGTGGTGCGGGATGGATTCGCGGCCGAGAAAGGGCGAAAGGAGATGGCCCTCGAGATGGTTGAGCGCGAGGTAGGGAATGCCAAGCGCCAGGGCAAATCCCTTGGCGTAGGAGACCCCCACAAGGAGAGCAGGTGCAAGGCCGGGGCCGGACGTGGCGGCAATGGCTCCGAGATCTCGGGGAGTAATACCTGCCTCGGCAAGGGCACGCCGGACAAGGGGGTCAATGGCTAGGAGATGATTGCGCGACGCAACCTCCGGAACGACACCACCAAACCGGGCGTGCTCCCCCGCCTGGGAGGCAATCAAGCTGGAAAGGATCAAGCCGGGGGGAAGCAGGATCGCCGCCGCTGTCTCATCACAGGAGGATTCAATCGCCAGAATCGGCTGCTTACCGGTGTAGGGTCTCATGCCGGGTTCAAGAGTAAGAGGCTGTCCAAAAAGTCCGCACCTGGCGAGCAGAGAGGAGTTGGGGGTGTGAGCACGAAGAGAGCGAGGAGCCTATCCATGCGATACGCGACGAGCGAACGACAAAGCTCACGACCCCAAGACCCTCTGCCCTCCTTGTCCTTTTTAGGGTTGCGGCTCTTCCGGCCTGATGCGGTGTCGATGACTCGGTCGAGTATGATCTTCATACACTCCCTCCCCATCTTCTTGCCTCAGTTCCGGAATCCCCGGCAACTCGCCTCGCGGGGACTTTTGGGACAACCTCTAAGGCCCTCCACTGCGAGAGCAAGGCCGTCGGATTCTGCCGCATGAGTTGCTCGCTGACGCCGAGTCTCTTGAGAAGAACTGCTGCAACCTCATTTCTGTTCCAGAATTTTTTTGAAGCCATTCTCAGCGACGTGGCGTGATGTTGAAGTTCCGGCGGAAAATCTTCGGCCTCTTGATTCACATTCAGACCAATGCCGACGACAGCAAACGGATTTTTCCCGGGGCGGGTCTCGACCAGAATACCCGCGATTTTCCTGCCCGAAAGATAGAGATCATTCGGGGCCTTGATCCGGGCTTCAGGAAAGCCGGATTCATGGAGTGTTTCCGCAAGGGCCACGGCAGCAAAGGAGGAAAGCAAAGGGATCGTTGCATCGCTGATTTCCATTCTGAGAAGGAGGGAAAACCAAAGGCCCTGCGGTTTGCCCGAGAACCAGGGTCGCTGAAATTGCCCGCGCCCCGCCGTCTGTCTCTCGGCAAAGAGGAGCGTTCCATGGGATGCTCCTGCTTCGCCAAGTCGGAGAACCACGTCATTGCTTGAAGTGGTCTCCTCGAGAACCTGCACGGGAACGTTCCAGAAGGATGCCCTGGTCAGCAGCGCGACATCCAGCGGATCCGAATCAGCTGACATCTTCCAACTCCAGCGAGAGATCGGCATTCGGCGCCGAATGAGTCAGCGCTCCCACCGAGATTCGATCCACCCCGGTGGTCGCAAGGGTCGGGAGAGCTTCCAGCGTGATGCCGCCGCTTGCTTCGAGCAGTATCTGCGAGGCCAGCGCTCCGCGCATTGCAACAGCCTGCTCCAACTGGTCGCGAGACATGTTGTCGAGAAGAATGACATCGATGCCCAGGATGGAAAGGAGCTGTTTCACCTGGGGCAGGGTGTCGGCTTCGATCTCGACGGAGAGTCCGGGATATTCTTCGCGCAGCCGCGCGATCACTGGCGGCAGGAGTGAGAGATTACCCAGGGCGGCAAGATGGTTGTCCTTTACGAGCACGGCATCATACAGACCCATGCGATGATTTACGCAGCCTCCGGCCTTTACCGCCTGTTTTTCAAGGAATCTCCAGCCTGGTGTGGTCTTGCGGGTGTCGAGAATCTTCACCCCGGTTCCTGCCACGGCTTCGGCATAGCGGCGGGAAAGGGTGGCGATGCCGCAGAGCCGTCCGAGAAAATTCAGAGCCGTCCGTTCTGCCGAGAGGATGGAGTGCGTGGAGCCGGTGATCTCCATCAACACGGCGTCCTTGGAAAGGAGAGCTCCTTCATCCCTGGTACTGAAAATTTTGAGCGATGGATCAATCCGATGAAAAACCTCCCTCGCCGTTTCGATCCCCGAGACGACGCAGGGCATGCGGGTAATAATCCGCGCGCGGGATTGGGATCCCCGAGGGATAAAGGCTCTGGATGTGACATCGCCTTCGGCCAGGTTACTTCCCAAATCCTCAGTCAGAGCGAGGGTAATGATGTCGGAGGGTTCCTGAAAACTGCTCATCCGACGAAAAGTTATGCCGCCGCGATTTCGACAATTGGCTCCACGGCTTCGGGAAGAGGCGGGAGTCCGAGCAGTCCCCGTTGCCAGGGCAGAAGGACGGCTGCCGCAGGATCCGCGGCGACGGCCTCCAGAGCGGCTTTGGGCGCCAGAATCGAGGGATCCAACTGCAGGTCGCGGGCGATCCGGTCGCGATGATCCCGGAGTTTGTTGAAACGGTCGATCTGTTCCTTGCTGGCTCTGACCCGTACTCCGCGAATGATTTTTGGCCATTCCGATTCGGGAAGGGCGAGCGCCTCTTCCAGTGCCTCCTCCATCCGCCCGGCACGCGGCTGAGGCAACCGTGGACGCGAAAACTTCCCCCCCTTCGCGGCTTCGCCCGCGAGATGAAGGAGGTTCTCATTGGAGAGAACATGGAACGAGGGACGATCCCAAAGCCGCGCCTCGCTGTCGCGCCAATACCAGAGGGAACGGAGCACCGCCCAACCTCGCGGCGGGAGAAGGGCGTAGCCGGTGATGCGCCAGAGATTTTCCTCGTCGCGTTGACGGATTTCACGGGTGCCTTTCACCATGCGATCCCGGGATTGGCAATACCACTCGAGGCGGTTGAGTTCCTCCAACCGTGCATTCAGGATGTCGGCAAGCTGCGGCATGAAGCGCACATCGTTCAGGGCATACTCGACCATCTGGCTTGAAAGCGGTCGCTGGGCCCAGTTGGCCTTTCGGGATGCCTTTGAGAGCGTGATGCCGAAATATTTTTCGACCAGTGCGGCGAGTCCCAACTGTGGCTCCCCGGTGAGCCGTGCCGCAATCATCGTGTCGAAGATGTCATCGTCGGGAAATTCCCCCGAGCGCCTGAGAAGTCTCAAATCGTAATCGGCATCGTGAAAGAGAATCGTCTTTCCACGGAGCGTCTCAAAGAATTCCAGGAGTGGAAGCTCCGCCAGCGGGTCGATCAGTTCAAGATCCTCGGCCCAACCACTCTGGGGCTCCTGTCCCCAGCCACTCTGGATCAGACACAGCTTCTCAAAATAGCAATGAAGGCTGTCGGCCTCCGTGTCGAGGGCTACACGCGTCTGACCCGCAAGGCGCGAAAGATACTCGCGGAAGGCTGATTCATCGGCGATCAAGGTTCAGCAATGAAGGTGGCCGCCGTGGCAAGATCGCCGGCATGACGCGCGCGGGGTTCGCGCACTTCGGTATTGCCATCGGTGGGAATGGTGACGAAGGGACCGCCGGCAAGCGGGGCGACTTCCGTGAAGGCCACATCAGGGACATCGCTGGGGATTCCCTCCAGCGGGAAATCCTTCCGAAGCGGATGGTAGGGATATCCCTCCCACATCAGGATGCGTCGAAGATCGGGATGATTCCGGAAACGGATACCCATGAGATCCCAGACTTCACGTTCGTGCCAGTCGGCTGTGGGCCAGATATCGCTCACGGTGGGGACTTCAGCCTCATCCTCGGGGGTCGTGATCTTGAACCGCAGGTGGGATTTTTTTTCGATGGAGTAAAGTTCATAGACCACTTCAAAACGGGGGTCGCTCCCGAAGTGATCGACGGCACTGATATCGAGAAGCAGGTCGTAGCCAAGTTGGTCGCGGGAATGGAAACAGAAATCGCGCAGGCGTGCCGCATCAAAGGAAAGAGTCGTTTCGCCACGAAATTCTTTCCGAACGAAAGTGTCCGAGGAAAAACTCGCCTCGATGTTGCTGGCATCTTCGGCGGCACTCATCGGATCGAATCCAACAGGGCTCTCTTCTGCTCAAGGAAGGAGTGTTCGGTCATCAGCTTTTCCTGAAGCTTCATCAGCCCATCCAGCAGGGCCTCGGGGCGGGGAGGACAGCCTGAGATATAGACATCGACCGGTATGATCTGATCGACGCCCTGAAGCGTCGAATAGCTGCGATACATCCCGCCGGATGAGGCGCAGGCCCCCATGGCAATCACCCATTTCGGTTCCGGCATCTGCTCGTAGATACGCTTGACCGAGAGAGCCATCTTGTAAGTCACTGTCCCGGCGACGATCATGACATCAGCCTGCCGGGGGGAGAATCTCATCACCTCTGCGCCGAAGCGTGAGATGTCATAACGGGAAGAGGAGGCGGCCATCAGCTCAATCGCACAACACGCCAGACCCATCGGCATCGGCCAAAGGGCGTTCTTGCGCACCCAATTAATCGCCGCGTCAAGTTGTGTAATAATGACGTTACCCTCGATCTTGGAATCGTAGGCCATCGGAGCCGTGACCGGCGTGGCATGGGGATGTTGTGGTCGCAGAAGTGCCGTCGACATGGATGCACACTAGAACAGAGGCCGCACGGGACAAGTGGAAAATTGGCTTCCTGGTTCGGAAAACGGCCCTCAGAGAGCAGCGCTTGGTCGGCTGGCAGCGATGGAGCAGCGTATTTTTATCCATAAGACTCTTTTTACCAAGATAATGCGTGTTTTTATTACCAAATGAGGCGGGATCGTTTCCATGATCTCGCTTTCGGCTTTCAAGTTTCCCCTTTCAGCGTTCAAGTCTTACCCCATGCCCCGTATCACCCATCTCTGGTCCCGCATTTCCTCGATCAAATGGGAGGATGTATGGATCGACCGCCTCCGCTTCGCCGGAGAACAATCGCTGGTGATCCGCAAGTTTCCCGCGTCGCGCTCCATTCGTCTCGACGTCTACACGAATGCGACAACTGCCCGGAAACTCAGCCGGACATTCGGCGGCACGGTGCGTCCTTTTGATGCTGCGGGATGGCAGCCGCCTGTCTCAAAGATCAGGGATCCGTTGCGCATTGCCGGAGAGCTTCGCATCTATCGGGACAAGAAACTCTTCAACAAAGACCGGCTCACCGGCAGGGGGAAGCCCCTTCTCATTCCCTGCGGCATGGCCTTCGGCACCGGGGATCACGCCACCACGGCCCGATGCCTGCAATTGCTAGTCGAGGCATCCTCACCTCTCCGAGCCGCCGGGGCGAAATGGTCGCTCCTCGATCTCGGGTGCGGCTCGGGCATTCTCGCGCTTGCCGCGGAGACTCTGGGATCAAGGAAACTTCTGGGCGTCGATTTCGATGACCAGTGCATCCGCGTCGCGAAAGAAAATGCCGCGCTGAACGGTCTTCGCCTCTCGCAATTCCGCAAAGCCGATGTCCTCCGCTGGAAACCTCCCGGCAAAGAAGGCGCGTGGGACATCGTGACGGCGAATCTCTATTCCACGATTCTCTCCGCCGCATCATCGATGATCGTGACCACAGTCAAACCCGGAGGCACCTTGATCCTCTCGGGTCTCCTCTGCGTTGAGGAGACGTCCATCGTCGGCATCTTTTCCTCGCTCGGCATGTCCCATGTGAAAACGCTTCAACGCGGGAAGTGGGCCGCAGTCATGATGGTGCGCTCATGTTGTGATTGCCCCCCAGAGGCGGGCGGTATAATCATTTCCTGATGAACGCCAAAAGATCCAGGCACATCCTCTTTGCAGTCCTTTTGCTGACCGGAGTGGTCTCCCTCCCCCTGTCGGCGCAGCAGACCAATTCTCCGGATGCTGGCTTCGTGGCTCCCACCGTGCCCAAGGTACCCGAACCCACCGAGAGTGTTCCGATTGAAAAACCCTCCCCCTACGACGTCACGGGAATCGTGGCCCAGGCTTTTAAGATGAAAAAGCCGCTACGCTTGCTCAGTCCCCTGGCACCCGCCAAGGAGGGTGACGGGAAAGACAATGTCTCGTGGGATCCGGAAAAGCCGGAAAAGCCCAAGGGGATCATCCTCTTCGGCCTCCAGTGGTGACGGAATGTCTCCCTTCGTGATTCCCTCTGGAATTCCGGATTTCTCTGGCGGCAATCGGAGGGTTCGATGAGAGCTTTTGTCATCAATCTTGAGAGCGCTCCGGAACGCTGGGCTCATATGCAAGATGTCTTTGAGGGAACCCCATTCAGGGTGGAACGCGTGGCGGCTGTTTCCGGAAAGGAGCTTGAGCTTCCGATTCCGGAATTCGATGAGAAAAAATTCCGCAACTTTCATGGACGCGGCGTGAATATCTTCGAGGTTGCCTGCTACCTGAGCCATCTCAAGGCGATGCGGGCTTTTTTGGAAACACAGGATGCTCATGCGATGATCTGTGAGGACGACCTCCATCCCAAGGCGGATGCCGGCATTCTTCTGGAGCATCTGATGAAGACTTCTTCGGGTTGGAATATCGCCAGACTCAGCGGTCTCTCTCCGGGAACTCCGTGGAAAGTCGCCGACCTTGCCGCGGGATACTCCCTCAATGTCCAGATGGGTCGCCTCAAGGGGTGCGGTGCCTACATTATCGACCGCAAGGCGGCACAAGCGTGTCTGACCGGGTTGCTCCCCATGTGGCTCCCTTGGGATCATGCAGCAGACCGCGAATGGCCCCTGGGGCTGAAGGCCGTCTCCGTGTCCCCCTTTCCGATCTCGCAGACCGAGGAGGTTTTTACCAGTGCGATCCAGGGGAATTCACAGCCCCGCCTCCCTTCGAAGGAACGCTGGCGCACCACCTATCCTTATCAGATCAGGAATGAATGCGCCCGCTGGTTTCACCGCGGATTACAGGCGCTGGGCTTGAAGCTGCGTTATTTGGGGAAAAATTAGCGGCTCTCCCATGGAACCGGCAGAAATTTTCCTCCATCGCCGGGGCTGCTGGATTCTGACAGCTTTTGCCCTGCTCTACTACGGATTCTATTACCGGGCGGGTTTGTATCCCGCCGCAGAGGGAGGACTCGAGGGAATGGTCGCTCTGCGGCTGCTGGCCGGTCAGCGGCCGATGATTGACACCTTTCTCGGATACAATCTTCTTTGGTTCTATCCGATAGTCGCGATTTTCAAGATTTTCGGGCCGAGCTACACCGCGTTGCGGCTTTTTTTCTTTGTACTTTCAGTAATCACCGGACTGCTCTCCTTTCGCCTGATACTCAAAGTCACCGGCTCTGCAATCGTCGCCCTGCTCGGAGGCCTTTTGGTGCTCGTGATCCCGGGTCAGATGTTTCGGAATTACATGGCCTTCATGGTGGTTCTGAACATGACCACTTTTCTCTCTGCGTTCATCTTGCCCGCCCGCACAACCGTAGTTCGCCTGCTCTGGATGGCTGCCAGTGGTGCCTCCCTTGGCATTGCGTGGTTGATCCGGGTGGATGTCGGATTTTTTCTCACCTGCATCTGGCTGGGTTTGATCGTCATCTTTCCCGCGAGATCCGGATCATCGATGAAGATCCTTCCCCGCCTCGGCGTGAGTGTTGCGGCGTTGCTGCTTGGGGGAATCATGCTGCTGGTCACGCATCTTCCTTTTTATCTGGACGCCTCCCGCCGCGGTTTTGCTCCCGAATTTCTGGGTCAGTACACGCAGTGGCCGGCCATGATCGCTTATCAGGGCGGACGACTGATGGGGGTCGTCGTCAAATCAACGAAAGCGGCACTCGTTCATCCTGAGAACCCCGTGGTTCACCCGGAAGCTGCGGCATCCGGACCCCCTGCGGCGATTCCTCAGGCTTCAGCAAAAACCGTCCTGCTGGTTGCCACTCCGGCGGCGGCGGCGGTGAATGCCGTCTCCAAGGAGACGCAGATCTCGGCAAAAACACAGCCCCGGCGCTCCCTCACGGCCGCTACTCCCCGGGACCGCATGTTGGCGATCAATCTCTACCTGCCCATCCTGATTTCGGCTCTTCTTGCCGCCGGAGCCACCGGCGGATGGCTTGTGGCCTTGTTCCGTCGCGATGAGAAAACCCAGCAGACGATGCTTCTGCTGCTGACCTGCCTCGGATGCTCACTCGCACTCTTCCCACAGTATTTTTTCTGGAGGCCGGACATGGTGCATTTGAGTGAATTCATGGTGCCGATGACGCTGACGCTTCTCATTTCCTGCTTTGCGGCTGTGAGATCGTGGGTGACGGCAGGCCTCCTGCTCCGCATCGGGTTGGGAATCTATGCGTTGATAGCCGCCCTGACCCTCCTTCTCTATTACATTAATGCCTGCCAGTCACAATCCAGCGGTGGCATTGCGGCGAGCGTCAGGAAAAGCGTGGAATTTCACGGGGCGAACGGGGTCTCCGTAAAGCTCACTCCCGAGGAATTCCAGGATACCTCCGCGATGTATCGGATTATCACGGCCGTCTCCGCACCTGGAGAATATCTCATCTGCTATCCCTACAATCCGGAGATCAATTTCATGACCGGGCGACCCTCCTACGAATACAACTTCTATGTCGATAATGCGATGGTTTCGCCCGAACAGTTCCACAAAGAGACGCTGGAAAAAATCGGGAAATATCATCCCGTGGTTTTTGTGATCAGCAACTGGGAGATCAACAATACCGAGGAATCCCAATTCAAGAACTGGGCCTCCCGGACCTACGATTACATTGCCTCCAACTACACTCTCGCCTACCGGCGCGGCATCACGGAGGTCTTCGTCCGCAAGGATCGGGAGTCGGCAATCCCGCTAATCAAGTCAGAGAAGTGAGAGCTCCTTCACTTCGCCGATTTCCCATCATCCCTCTCCACCAGCCAGTCCCAGTGGAAAAGATGTGGGGAGATATTGCCACTGAGGATATCGCGGGTCTCGGAGGCGCTGAAGCGGTCGATCATATTCAGGCGTTTTGCGAGAAGGATCCCCTCGGGTGCCGGTTGATCCAACGGCTGGCTGACCACCACAAATCCCGTGATCGGCGGCTTTCTCCAATGGTCGTAGGGTTTCATGACCGCATCCGGCAGGAGAAACCCATAACTCTCTTCCCGGGCATTAAAGTTGGCCGGAACGGCCACCTCGCAATCCGTGATGGCCTCCAGTCCTTCACCTCGAAAAAGGCCCGGGCCATGATCCAGCGGGATCAGGAACAGCGTGTAGCCGAGATAGACACAGAGGATTGCTGGAGGAAGTAGCGGGCGGGTCAATTCCCGGAAGAGCAGCCCGCACGCAACGACGCCAAGGCCCGCGATGAGTGGAAGCAGCACCCAGAGGGGATAAAGATGGGTAATTCCCGTCCTCTGCTGTAGTAGCAGGCCGAGACCGGTGAGTCCAAGGAGGATGATGCCAGAGCCTGCGATGGTGATTGAGGAAATCCACCGGGGGAAATGTCCCAGTCGCAGCGCGATAAGCAGCGCGAGCGCGGGCATCGCGGGGAGGAGATAGCGTTCGTCCCGTTGATTCGGAAGGATGAAGAAGGCCGCGAGCACCAGCACCCAGATCCAGAGCAGCACCTCAAAGGCGTAGAGATGATGGCGGCGTTTCCATGTATCGTAAAAGAGAGCCAGCACAGCCGGAGCTAGCAGACCGGCATTCAGCGGATAGGAAACAACGATGCGCCAGAGGCTCGATTGCCCCCAGATCAGGTTGAGAAAGTAGTTTTCTCCCCCGGTGTCGAATTTCCCTGCGTTTTCCTTGAAGACAAAATCCTTGAGAACTTTCAAGGGTTCGGGATCGAGCCAGAACCAAAGGCCAAAAAGAATCAGCGCCCCCGCCACCGTCATGACGATACGCCAGGCATCCCGGGCAAGGAATTCCTTCAGATTCCAACGGTGCGCCCGCAGTTGCCAGAGCGCAAGCGCGACGGCCACCGGAATAATGAGTGCGAACGATTTGTAAAGGAGAGCGATCCCGATCATGCCTCCCCAAAGCCAGGGCCAGAAAACCCCTTCAGGAAAACGGGGCTCGCGATGGAGCAGGAGCAGGGAGAGGGGCAGAAAGAGCCAAAAGGTCTCCGGCGCACTGGTCAGAAAAACCCTCCCATAGCGGTAGGTGCTGAAGAAGCAGAGAAAGAGCAGGGCCGCAGTAATTCCTAGAGCAGGGTTCTTCATGCGCCTCCATCCAACGGCTATCAGGAGTCCTGCGGTCAACAGGGTATAGAGGACATTCGGAGCGCGAAGCCGGTCCAGCGACCAGTGATGCCCCCAGCCCGTTGAGGCGATTCCCTGCCAGAACAGGAGGGGGGGCTTCGTATTGCGGGACTTCTCATCAAGGGACTGGAGCGGCAACAGCCTTCCGTTCTCCGCGGTCAGCCGGGTGATCTGAGCGTAGAGAAGCTCATCCCCGTTGGTGGCAAGATGGTCGCTCCGAAGCCCGGTGCAATAAACAATGAGCGCGAGAAATAGCGAAGCCCAACCGATGATCAGGGATCGCTGGTGATTAACGGGGTGCGAGGACATGGGGAAGGACGGTGAGAGGAATAGAAAGAAGGAGAGTCAGCAGTCTCGCGCCAGATAACAATTCTTCTTTCAGGTTTCAAGTTTCAGCTTTCCTAGCCCGGCCATTGCTTTGCGTCCGTTACGGCATCCTTCTCTTCTACGAGCTTGCACTCGAATAGTGCCTGAGGGCGGCATTCCAGAGAAGTCGGGTCGTGAGGAGCATGAAGAGGGTGGCCGCAGCGAGCTGGATCATCATCGGCCAGGGATTCTCGGCGACATGGATCAGAAGGCGGGAAGGGATGTTGGCGACGATGATGACTGGAATCAGCCAACTGAAGACCAGCTTGAACATGCCCCGGTAGATCGAGTCGGGGTAGCGTCCGATATTGAAGAGACTGTAATACCCGTAGATGAGTCCCTGCGAGCGAACGGTCCAGAAGCTTGCGACGCAAAAGAAGAGCATGATGCAGTAATGAATCAGCACGCCGCAAAAGACAGCCATGGCATAGAACAGCAGCTGGGCGGGCGTTGGCAGAATCGCAAGTTTCCAGAGTGCAAAGGAGACGAATCCCGCACCGACAAGGGCATTGACGATATTGTCCATCCCGAACTGTTTCAGCGAAACAAGGAACTGTGTGTCGATTGGCAGCAGAAGCATGAAATCCATTTTTCCGGTTCGGACCAGCTCGGGCAGGTTGGCCAGATTCATGTAAAAAAAGGCCTGAAAGAGTTGGCCAATGATCTGGTGCGTGCCGATCAGAAGGACAACCTCCCACTTCGACCACCCGCCGATCCCTCCCACATAGGAGAAAACGACCTCAATAAAGACAATCTGCCCCGCAAACCAGAGAACCTCTACCAGCATCCAGAGGATAAAGTTCAGCTTGAAATTCATCTCCCGGATCAGGGAGTTGCGGAACATCATCCCATAGATCTCCCAAAGCTGACTGATTCTTTTGGCGCGTTGCTGCGTTGTCATTCTAAAAGGCAAGGAGATAGCTCACCCACTTCCCTCTTGCCCAGCATCAAAAATCCCCTCGCCCTGCTCCCTCTCAACAATGGAGGGGCTTACAACGGCGGTTGGCTGGCAGTGGCTTGGGAAACGACCTCGGCTACGGTGGTAGCCACGGCGGCAGCGGCAGCACTTCCTTCCAGAATCACTCCGGGCAAAACGTCGCGCTCTTCAAAGACATCGACTTCGATACGACGCTTCGCAAGTCGCTCGGGAGCGATGCGAACAACATTCCTGAGCAGTCCGGCTTTTTCCAGACCCCCGATGACATAGGCTGAAGGGTCAATCTGCCACCAGTGCATTCCATGGTTGGCGGAGCGGGGGAAGGCGTGATGGTTGTTATGCCATCCTTCTCCCATGGCCAGGAGGCCGATCAGGAAATTATTCCGGCTGGCATCCGTCGTCATAAATTCACGCCCACCGTAAGTGTGGCAGACGGAATTCACGGCCCAGGTCACATGGTGATTCAGGAACATCCGGACGGCCCCAGCCCAGAGAAGAGCATACCCCGCACCCCCCAAGCCACCATAGCAGTAACCGATCAGGAAGGGAATGAGGAGGCTGAGTCCCGCCCAGAGCAGGAAGGTTTTGCTGATAAAAACCACCAGTTTGTCCTTGAGCAGGGGCCCGGCGTAGCGGGGGACATCAGGGCGGAAATCATCCAAAATCCAGCCGACATGGCCATGAAAGAAGCTCTTCACCGGACTATGCGGATCCATATCCTCGTCGGAGTTGGCGTGATGCTGGATGTGTGTGGCCGCCCAATTCAGGGCAGAGCCCTGAAAGGCCATGGAGCCGCAGATGAGAAAGAAGGCTCGGATCCAGTCGGGGGCTTCAAACCCCTTGTGCGTCAGCATCCTGTGATAGCCGATGGTGATGCCGAGGGCGCACAAGATGTAGCCTGCTATCAGCAGCGTGAGATCAAGACCGGTGATCATTCGGCCCCACAGGGTCACGATTGCATAAACGGTGGACAACAGCGGCACCCAGACCAGAAGCTGGAGAATGACCTTGGAAGTGATGGAGACGGGTTTCGTTGACAAGCCCCGACTGTAACTCATCGCGCTCAGAATGCAAGAAAAGGCGCTTGCTCCCGATCCTTTTCATGGCGTCTCATTTTTCCCGAAACACCTCGTCCAAAGCTCGTTCGACCGTCGGGAAGCGGTAGGAGAATCCGTTCTCCAGGCATCTTTCGGGAATCACCCGCTGGCTGTCGAGCAGCAGCTGGGAGAGATCTCCCAACAGGAGGCGGAGGGCAAGTGCGGGAACAGGGATGATGGCAGGCCGATGTGCGGCCGTCCCCGTCAGATAGGTGAAGACCTCATTGGTCACCGGCTCGGGGGTCACCGCATTCACGGCACCGGAAAAAGATTCGTTATGGAGAGCTGCCATCACCAGGGCCGCAAGATCGTGGATCTCGATGCAGGACATCCATTGATTTCCGGAACCAAGCGGGCCGCCCAATCCCAGACGAAAAACCGGCGCGATCAGCTTCATCGCCCCTCCGCTCCGCCCGAGGACAAATCCGATCCGCAACCGCACCACCCGGACGCCATAAGCTTCGGCTTTCACGGCTTCGGCTTCCCAGGCTTGGGTGACTTCCGCAAGGAATCCACTCCCTGGCGGAGAGGCCTCATCGACGATTTCATCACCCGTATCGCCATAGTATCCAATGGCCGAGGCACTCACCAGCACCCGGGGTTTTACCCCTGCGGCAGCGATCCCCTCCACGAGCCGCCGGGTTCCCTCGACACGGCTTTCCAGAATGCGCCGCCGTTTCTCCTGAGTCCAGAGCCCGACAATCGACTCGCCGGCCAGATGCACCAATGCCCCGCATCCCGAGACATCAAGCGGTCTGGTAAAGGAAAACAGTCTTCGGCCCTCGCCTTCCCGACGGCTGAAAAGAACGGTCTCATCCCCTTGTGCCACGGCGGCTTCCCGCACGGCCTGGCCGATGAAACCCGTGCCGCCTGTGATGCCGATGATCATCTCTTATTATATCCTTTTTATGTTTAGTGAACCGATATTTTTGAAAAAAGGTTCAGCACGATGGTTCCTGAGACAATCAGGCCGATTCCTAGTACGACTGGAAGATCGAGATGTTGTTTGAAATACAACCATCCCACAACGGCAACCAGCGCTGTTCCGATTCCCGACCATATTGCATAAGCCACTCCGAGAGGAATGGTCTTCAGCGTCAGGGAGAGACAGGTAAAGGCGATCCCATAACCCGCCACAACAATCAAGGAGGGGACGAGTCGGGTGAATCCCTCGGAGGCCTTGAGGGCGGAGGTGGCCACAACCTCGGCGACAATCGCCAGAAAAAGAATCAGAAAGGTTTTCACACTCAAGAGCTATCCT
>Ga0302274_10000639_pt1 | contig 35256 bp, 30 predicted proteins | sample III_Bog_N2_1_FD_198755 | JGI IMG/M metagenome (GOLD analysis project Ga0302274, IMG submission 198755) | Peat permafrost microbial communities from Stordalen Mire near Abisko, Sweden - III_Bog_N2_1 | ecosystem: Environmental > Terrestrial > Soil > Wetlands > Peat | place: Sweden: Abisko...
ACCGCGCCGCAATGAACAACTCGAATCGCATCTATCTCTAGCGTACTATTGCTGCATGGCCGAGAAGGTCATCGCCGAAATTCGCCAGCTTCTCCAGGACATCGTAGCGCCCGATCTGAAGGCGCTGGTCGTTCGCATGGATGGCGGCCAGAAGTACACGGAGCTGTCGATCAAGGCATTAGAAGCGAAGATTGAAGCTGGACAAGCCGAAATCGCCGCCTTCCGCGCAGAGTTCTCCGCTTTTCGTGCCGAAATGGGTGCCTTCCGGGCTAAAATGCGTTCCGAATTTCAAGCCCAACGTAACCTTCTTCAGAACGAAGTTCTGCGCGAGACAGGTCCCATCCGCGAGCGCCTGGCTACTCTCGAAGCTCGAAGCGCACATAGCTAGACCTATCGCACCACAGCCTTCGCCGCGACCACATTCTCGTACCGGTCATACACCCGCACGGCGATTACGTGCTCGCGGGCATCGGTTACCTGCTCGGTCGCGCCCGCCGGAGGCACCGCCGCCGTAAAGTCGTACCGCTCTTCGAGCGAATCCGACACCCGCCCTATCGGCTCCAGGTACTGCCACGGCCCTGCATCCACGCTGTACTCCGCATGCGCAATCGGCGATAGCGCATCCTTCGCGGAGAACGTCGCATGGATTTTGCCCGCCGCCATCGTCGCCGTCAGCGCGCCCGGCACCGGTGGCGTCGAGTCCACCACAAATACCTCGCTAACCTGCTCCCCGGTCAGTGCCGCGGATTCGGTGTGGCTGGGCGCGTCGCTCGCCACCACCTTCACCTCGTAGCGCCCGTCCGGCAGCAGCGACGCATCGAAGCTCAGATACCGCTCCGTGATCTTGTCCTTCAGCAGTCGCCAGTTCCGCTCGCCCACGCCGCGATACCACACCGCAAACAGCAGCTCGTCGCCGTTGTCGTCATGCGCCGCCCAACGCACCGTCACCGCACTGCGGTCCTTCTGCGCCATCAGCGGCTGCGCGTTCAGGTCCGGTGTAAAGCTCATGCCCTGCGCGCCGTTCGCCGCGGCAGGGAAGTTCACCTGCACCGTCGTGTTCTGCGACTGCGCGGCGTTGGCCGCCACCCGCGCATCCGGCTGCACCACCACCTCGTCCACCACCGGCGCCAGGTTCGCTTCAAGATAGTTCAGCCCAACCGACGCAATATTCCCGTCGCCGTGCACCACCGCTTTCCACTGCGCAAATCGTCCGCCGGGCACGGTCGTTTCGCCCAGCTTGCCCACGGGCGCCCAATCGCTCCATCCCATCAGCGGGCTCTCCACGTTGCCGCTGCGGACAAACAAATCAAAGCCCGCGCCACCCTCCGGCATGGTCTCCACGCGTCCCCACTGCGAGAAGATATGCGCGTCATAGACCTCGCTGGTGTAGGTCGCATCCGTCGCCGGCTTATCCTCCACGCGGTACAGCCGCCCGCTATTGCTGGTCGCCACCCACAACCCGCCCGAGCCCTCTGCGAACGCCATTCCCTGCGCGGCTTCCAGGTGGGTCTCATCCGCAAACGGTCCCGCCGCGGCCGTATCCACACGGTAGATGCGCCCACGATTGCCTGTGGCCGCCAGCAGGCTGCCGTGGTGTACCGTCAGCGCGTAGACCACGTCGTCCCTCAGCGCCAGCAGTCTCTCCGGGCTGCCATCGGAAGCAATGCGGTAGATCTCCGACCCCTCCGGAATCAGCGTGTTCGCATTGGCTGCATTCGCCGACCCCGGCTGCGAAAATGTGATCGTCACGCCCACCGCGCCCGTCACCGGCAACGGCGGAAGTCCCGGAGCGTTGGTCCCCGCCGCCGGCCGCGTCCCCACACCCGCCGCGTACACGTTGCCCGCCGCATCCATCGCCAGCGCGGTAATCTCGCGCTTGGCGGCCGAGTACGCCGCAAACGGCTTGCCCACCGGGCCCGTCGCCGTCGTCTTCAGCCGGTAGATCACCCCGCTGCCGTCGCTGCCCGCCCACAGCGTCCCGTCCGCCGCCATCAGCAGGCAGCGAATGTGTTGGTCGGCGGTCTTGAACGCCACCTCCGGCTTGCCTCCGCCGGCGGGCACACGATACACCACGGCCGGCGCCCCTGCCGCCACGTACAGATCGTGCGAGCCGGCCGCCTGCACCACATCCCACAGATACTTCGGCTTCTCCGCCGTCTGCGCCGGGTCGAAGACCACCACCGCATCCGCCGGCGTCGCGCCCAACCGGTACAGCTTGCCATCTGGAGACGTGGCCGCATACATCGCTCCGTCGGCGCCCAGCCGCAGCGCCTGCACCGCAAGCTCCCTGCCCGCAAACACCTTGGCCGCCTTGCCGTCCGGCGCAACCTTCATCACCACGGCTCCGGACGCAGCAGTCCCGCCCATGCCGAGGTATGCATTCCCCGCCGCATCCGCCGCCAATGACCACACATAGTTTCCGCCGGTTTCGTAGAGCAGGGAAGTCGCCGGCCCGGCCTCGATCCGCCCGTCGCTCCGGATCGCCACGCCGCTCGCCGTCCCGCGTTCCATCTCGTCGTAGCGCGACACGGTCCACTGCTTGGTCCCCTGTGCAGCAGCCATGCAGGATAGCAATCCACCCAGAACAACCGCCGCCGTCGCACCCAACCCCAAACCGTTCCGCAGCTTCATATTCGCAGTCTACTTCCTCTCCAATAAAAAGAGACGGAGCCAAAGCCCCGCCCCGTTTTTCACTAACAACTAGCAACTGCTCAATTCTCCAGCACCGCGCGGTAGCGTACCTTGCCCTTCTTTACTTTGGCGATGGCATCGTTGGCCTTGGCCATGGCAAAGCGCTCGGTCACTGCCTTCACGTTGTGCCGCGCGGCAACATCCAGCATCTCGTGCAGGTCCCTCGGGCTGCCGATCGGGCTGCCTGCAACCGACCGCTGCCCCGAGATCAGCGGAAAAGCCTGCAACGTGATCGGCGACGGCGGCACGCCCACGATGCAAAGCGTCCCCTTCGGACGCAGGCTGTTCACCAGCGCCTGCCAGTCCTGGTCCGCACTCACCGTCGACAGCACCAAATCGAACGATCCCGCCACCTTCTTCAACTCCGCGGTGTCGCGCGTATTCACAAAGCCGGTCGCGCCCAATTCCCGTGCCTCAGCTTCCTTGTCCTTCGAGGTGGAAAGCGCAGTCACCTCCGCCCCGAACGCCTTTGCAAACTGCAACCCCAGATGCCCCAGTCCGCCAATCCCCACTACACCCACCCGCGAAAATGGCCCCACTCCGTGCTTCCGCAGCGGCGAGTAAACCGTAATTCCAGCGCACAGCAGCGGCGCGACATTCTCGCTGTCCAATCCATCGGGCACCGGAATCGCAAACCGCGAATTCACCCGCACGGCGTCCGCATAGCCGCCGTTCCGCCCCAGGCAGACCCCCTGGCAGTTGGCGCACAGATGCTCGTCCCCCTGTCTGCACCACTCGCAAATCCCGCAGCTGTCCGACTGCCAGCCGATCCCCACCCGCTCACCCACCATGCGGTCCTTAACCCCCGTGCCCACCGCAGACACGGTCCCCACAATCTCGTGCCCGGGCACGAAAGGGTACTTGCTGTTCCCCCAGTCGTTATCGATCAGGTGAATGTCGGAGTGGCAGACTCCGCAATGTGAAATCTTAACCTCAACCTCATGCGCCGCCAGCTCACCCGGCTCATAGCGATAGGGCACCAATTGCGCACCGGCTGCGTGCGCCGCCAGCCCGTGTATCTCCACTGCATCCATTTGCGTCTTCGTCTCTCTCATATGGGGAAGGATGGTTGTGCTGACGCACATATCGATGCTACATCAAGGGATCGGCCGACCCCTGTGGAATGGTTGCAGCTCGCAACGGGGGTCGATCGAAGCCTCGGCCGTGCAGGGGCGCCTTCTCAACAAAAAACCACCGGACGTGAGCCAAAATGGAAGCGTCATTCTGACCCGATTTTGGGTCAGAATCTCGGTCGTTGGATGGCCCCCAAAGTAACGTCGGGACTTATTCAGACCTTCCCTAACGAATCTCCAGCGTCAGTACCTGCGATCCGGTCACGTCGTAGTCGGTCTCCGTCGACCCGGCCTCCACCGCACTCTCGCCGGTCAACTGCAGCTTCTGCGCCGCCTTCAGTGGTTCCAGCACATTGGCCATGGAGATCGGCACCCCAGGCAGCGCCTGCGTGTCCAGCGCTGCCTGGGGCGTATGGTCCAGCAGCGTCACATAGATGCGGTCGTTCGCATGCATCCGGTTCATCTGCGCCACCGTGTCGGCCAGCGCCATGGGATGTTGCGCCCCGAATCCCAACCCTGACCCGGGCGGCGCCATCAACCGGTCCAGCGTAGCTCCATCGCTCACCACCAGCCGCAGTTGGCCCGGCGCCAGGTTGTCCGGCAGCTTCACCTTCAGGCGAACCACGCGCTCCTCGACCTGGTAGGGGCGCAGGGTCGCCTCCACGTCCAGCATGTCGCCCGCGCGCATCTCGGTCTGTCCCAGGCGCGCACCATCCAGAACGGCCGTCCGCCGCTCGCCGATGGCCTCCATGCGCAGGTGCAGCCCCGTTACCTCGGGCTGCTCCTCTGCGTTGCTGTACAGCCGGTTGAAGCGATCATTCACATACAGAGCCGCCGCAACGGCGCCGGTGTTCATGTCTCCAGGAGACATCATCCCCGCCAGGTGTACCGGCGGCAGACCCTTCAGCGTCACTTCGCCGTCCATGCGGTAGCTGATGTCGTTCCCCGACTGATTCGTGCCGGACAAGCTCTGGTACACCGAGGCAAGAATGGCGGAAGGGGTCAGCTCCCGGTTATCCAGAACCTCAAAGTGCATGCCGCCGTTCAATCCCGGAATGCTCGGCTTCACCGGACTCGGCAGGCCAGGATTCGGCCCGCCAATCTGCGCCGCAACCTGCCTCATGCCAGCCGTGTGCGCCGCCGCCGGCTCAGGAACCACATCCACGGACACCGGGATCATGCGGGCTTCCACGCCGAACCTCCCCAGCACCGCGGACGCGCGATCCTGCGTAAACGACCCCACCGTCTCGGTCGTATTGATGATCTTAAAGGCATTCAGCGGCGAGGCCAGCGTGGCCACCACCTCCGCCTTGGTCATCGGCATGGAGACTGACCCAAACTGCGTAATCGGGTGCCCGCACGCCAGCAACTGGGTCGGGTCGACATACGTGACCGTACACGTCCCCGCAATGGAAAGGTCGCCGCGCACCAGCACCGCGCTCACCGCGGAGCCCGGAACCAGCGGCTCTGGCTGCCTGGTGCCCGCCGCCGCCGCGCCTCCCAGTCCCGCCACCGGGGTCATGCCCAGCGCGCGAAACGACTCGCCAAAGCGCTCGACGGTCTCTCGGGAGAACCCACCAAAGACCAGCGCCGTCTCAATCGGCTGCACCTCGCCGCCACCCGCCGACACCGTCTGCGCGCTGCCTGCCCCAAGCTTGTCATTCTGAGCGGAGCGAAGAATCCCCGCATTTTGCCTTTGCCCTTGCCATTGCTCGTCCCCGCCCGCCTGCGCCAGCCTCTCCCCGCCCCGCGCCTGCACATCCCGAACCTCCAGCATCTGCTCAATCGGCGTAATCCCGCAGATCGGCTCCTTGGAGAACTGCCCAATGCGGTAGCTCAGCGCGCCTACCAGGCGCCCATCCACGTACACCGGACTGCCGCTCATCCCCGCCACCACGCCCGTGTACTCCGGCTTCTCGCCGCTCAGCCGGCCCAGAATCATGTCCTGCCCCGGACCGATCGCGTCCTTCAGCACGCCCAGGATCTCCACCGCCATCGGCTCCGGCGTTACCCCTTCAAACACGGTGTACGCCACGCCATGCAGGCCGCGATGCACCTCGCTCAGCGGGAAGATCTTGGCCCCAGTCGGCGCCACAGCGGGCATCGCCACCGCAGTCGTCTGCGCTCGCGCACCCCCGCTCAGGGCCGCGCAGAGAAGCGCAATCAGCCCCAGCCAGCCGCACCCGCCAAGCCTCTGCATTGGAGATCTCACTCTTCCTTAGACTATATCCACCCCGACTTGGCCTCATCCACCCGCAAGAAATCAGCACGGGTCAATTTGAATCGAATGACCCATACTTACCGAAAAGGTGACTTTTTGAATGCAAACGGGCAGAAATGATACAATGTAGATACTGAGGTGAGGTATGGAGGCATCGGTGTTGAAGTGGGGAAACAGCCTTGCAGTGCGTTTGCCAAAACAGGTCGCTGCCGAGGCGCGGTTCCAACAAGGAGACCGTATTCGTCTTGAAGTGGATGAGGCGGGCACAGTGCGGATCAAACGCGCTTTTCCCACACTGGATGAATTAGTCTCGCAGATTACGCCCGAGAACCGTTATACCGAGAACGAAATAGGCGTAGTCGGAATAGCTGGAAAGGAAGCTGTTGAATGGTGAAGACTCCGTACGTTCCAGACGTGGGGGACGTCATCTATCTCGACTTCGATCCGCAAGTAGGCCGCGAACAGGCAAAACGGCGGCCTGCTCTTGTACTCACCGGCCGGAAATACAATAACGCAGCAGGTCTGGCAGTGGTATGCCCTTTAACGTCTGTGATCAAACCCTATCCCTTTGCGCTGCGTATTCATATCAAGGGGCGGGATGGCTGTGTGCTCACCGACCATGTCAAAAGCATGGACTGGCAGGTTCGCCGAGCTGAGTTTTATGACAGAGCGCCAGACGCAGTTTTGGAACAGGCACAAAATCTGCTAGGCGTCCTGCTGGGCATTCACTAATTCCCTTCGATTTTAGCGTTTCGTTCGGGGAATGACATTCGTCTCTTCTCCCGGGACAGCGTGTCCTGGCCGGGTGCCGGGTGCCCCATGTCTCGCTTTTGAGACATGGGTTTTCACCATTGCACGATGCCCAGAGGATTTACGTACCGAAGTGGAACACGATCCCGGTGTCGGCATAGACTGCGCCACTGGAACCGCTCGCCTCGGATCCTATATCGAGAGCGCGGATATCGAAGGAGTGGGTGACGGGGATATCGAGGCCAAACGCAATGATGGCAGATCCGCTGGTGTAGGTTCCCGAGCGAACTTGGTCGTTGACCAACTCGGTGTTGGTGGAGGTGCTGATCACACCTGCGCCGATTTCGAAGTAGGGCCTGAGTGGAATGTGATGGGGTACAAAGCCAACGCGAAAGGCGGTCGCGCTGGCAGTTCCGCCCTTGGTACCGGGATTCTCGGCCAACCGAAGGTCAAGACCCACTGTGACCCTGCTCGCGATGGGAAAGTTGTAAAAGCCTCCTATAACAAAACCAGGCGCACCTGATTTGAAGGAGAGGGTGGAGGAGTTAACCGGCTTGAGGCCGTACTCAGCGATCGCGCCAGTACCGTAAACGGAGAACTGGGCAGCGGCGGTCGGCGAGGGGCTAAGAATGGAGAGCAGGCAGAGAGGGAGCCATAGCGATAGCAGGCGCGACATAAGGGGCCTCAAATACTTAGGATGTGTTGGAGGATACCAGCTTCGTCTTCTCGGCTTTTGTCTAAATCAGAGTGGACGGCCGCGCAGAGAAACCGTACCCACCCCTAAACCCATGTCTCAAAAGCGAGACATGGGCATCCGGCTAGTGGATCGTTACGCGGGGTTGATCGGTCCTGTTGAAGAAGTCAAGCGTCAAATCGACGATGTCGGCAGACTTATCTTGGACAGGACTGAAGGTGAAGTCGTAGCCACTCAGCGTTGAATCGGCGCGGGCCTTGCTGTAAAGGGAATTGATGGCCAGCACATCGTACGGGTCTCCGGGCGCGAGGCCAAGCAGTCTGCGGACCTTGCTCTCCTGGCCCGCATCCAGATGATTGATGGTGATGCTGCGCAGGTGGTAGAGGGGGCCTGGGGTGATGCTGAGGTGATAGGAGACAAGGGCATGCTCGCGATCGAGTACGGGAGGGCCTTCGACGACGGCGTCGGCATAGCCGTAGTGCTCGTATAGGACCAGTAGTTGTCCCGCGAGTTCCCCCAGCGGGCTTGATGTTGCAGTATCTCCGGGCTTGACCTTGAAGAGCGTCGAGAGGTCACGGCCCTTCAGGAGCGGACCGCCCTCACCGGTGATTTCCCCGATGTGGTACTGCGGGCCGAGGACGACGGAGATAACAAGATTAACTCGATATTGTTCGGCGTCGAGGCGAGGTGGATCGTGATTTACGTCCACCCGCGCGTCGAAATAGCCGCTCTGTTGCAATTGATCTTCGGCTTGCTCACGGACGTACCAGTCGTCCCGGTTGGAGTATTCGCGCCCTATTCGGCCTCTGAGCGATTGATTGAGGGCTTCAGACACGACATCGGGTACTCCGGCGAAGTTGACCTGATCCACAAGGACCTGCGGGTTCAGGATGCTGAAGACGATGGCAGGCTTGGGCGCTTCCGGAACAGTTTCTGCCGTGAGGGACCAAGGGGAGGGTTCCTCGCTCATCACGTCGGCAACGATTCCCTTTTGCCGCAGGAGGGCTTTGAGTGCATCGCGAACTTTGGATTCCGAAGCCTGCGTGGGAGCGATCTCGTCGCCAAGTTCGGGGATTCTCTTCTTCAACTCCACGCGAAGATCCGCGTCGGTCCACCAGACGAAGTTGCTGAATGCGTAGGGGAGGTGCGCTGGGTAAGGCGAGGGCTTGGACGACTGGGCGAGACAGGCGGTGGCGAATGTAAACGCCAGGGCAATCACGCAGGTAGACAGCAGAGGGGATGGAAGATTACAGCGCGATTCGATTCCGGCGGCCAGCTGATATCGAATGGGGTCTCTCGGCATGGCGGAATGGTACACCTGCCCGGTACCGGGGCAGGAGACTCACCTTCGCCAGACGTCCGCTGAACTCCGCTGTGTCGCCCGAACCGAGTCGATGTGCCCGCTAAACGTATTGACACGCCCGATATAATCGAAACAAGGAGACAAATCGCAGAGCGGGGTCCAGTATGTACCAACTAGTTATTAGCTCGAAAGTGACTCCCCATCCGCAAGTCCTGTGTCTACTAGATTTTGACCGTTAGATAGGGGGGGAGGGGGTATGCCATCCAGTCGCCGAAACCCGCCGGCCCGAAGGCTGTGTACGCCTCTTGCTCCGCTGCCGCGTCCTGCTCGCAGCGTGCAGCAAGAATAATTCGATGAGCCTGATTCCTCCATTCCGCGCCGCCCGCCGCATCCTGCATCTCCGCCGGAAGCAAGATCGTGCCAGCCTGCTCCTCATTGCCTTCCTCAGCGCGCTTGCCATCAGTTTCCCGTCAGCTCCCGCCCAGACTCCCGCAACGCCTCCCACTCAGACGCCCGACCAAACCTCCGATCAGAGCGGTCCCAACGTCGACAGCGGTCCCATCGTCATTCCCAAAAAGAAAGAGTCCGACGAACCGCCCCCGCCGCCGGCGCCGGAGCAGCCCAAGGTCAAGAATCCCAACGGCGAGACTTACTCCCTGCGCATCGACGTCCCGGTCGTCAACCTCGACGTCAGCGTCATTCTCGACAAGAACCACCAGTTCGTTCCCGGCCTGACCAAGGACAAGTTCCTGGTGCTGGAAGATGGCGTCGAGCAGCGGGTGGACACCGTCCGCATTGCGCAGACCCCCATCACCGCCGTCATGCTGCTGGAGTTCGCCGCCAACTCCTGGTACGTCATCAACGACATGCAGAACGCCGCCGTCAGCTTCTTCCACTCGCTCAAGCCGGACGACTACATCGCGGTGATGACCTACGATCTGCAGACCCACATCCTGTCGGACTTCACCAATAACCAGCAGGTGGTGGCCCAGAGCCTGCGCTCGCTGACCATCCCCACCTTCTCCGACACCGACATGTTCGATGCCCTCTACGAGACGCTGGACCGCACCAGCCGGATCGAAGGCCGCAAGTACATCATCCTGATCGGGACCGGCCGCGACACGTTCTCCAAGATCACCCTGGACAAGATTCTCGCCAAGATCAAGGCCACGCCCAACGTGACCATCTTCACCATCGGCACGGGTGCGCTGGTGAACGAGATGGGCTCGGGCGGCGGCATCCGCGAGCTGAATTACCTGCAGGCCCAGAACCAGCTTAAAACCTTCGCCGCCATGACCGGAGGCCTCAGCTTCTCGCCCCTCTTCCAGGGCGAGCTGGCCGACGACTTTGGCCAGATCAACAACTCCATCCGCAACCAGTATGTGCTGACCTACCGGCCCACCAACATGAAGAACGACGGCAGCTACCGCAAGATCAAGGTCGTCCTGGTGGACAACGAAGGCCATCCCCTTGAGATGCAGGACGAAAAGGGCAAGCCCCTGAAGTACTCCGTGATCGCCCGCGACGGCTACAACGCCAAGCTGCCAGTGCAGTAGCCATGGTGTGCGAACCTAACCAGCCATCTGCTCATGCACGTAGCACCACAGCCACTTTTCATGCGGCTGCGCCGAGCAAATGACGGGATGGCTCGTGGTGTTGAAGTGTTTGGTCGCGTGCCTGTTCTTGGAGGAGTCGCAGCAGCCCACATGCCCGCAGGCGATGCAGGTTCGCAGATGAACCCAGGAATCTCCCAGCGCGACGCATTCTTCGCAGACATGCGTTTTGGGGGCAATGTAACGGCTGTGGACCAGATGTTCGCAGAGTGCCAACAGATCCTCCTGCTTTCGGCGATAGTAACCCGGATGCTATCAAATCGGATGCTGGCAAGATAGATGCCGCTCCGCCGATCCATCCCGTCACGCTCTCCTGCACGCCGATAATCAAGAGATGCGGGCAAGCATGCAGAAGGTGCGTGGGGAATTGGTTGGCAATGCCAGGATGGTGCGGGAATATCTCGCCTACCTGCGCGTCGAAAAGGGCGTGCGCCCGGCAACCTGCGAGGCCTACGCCCGCGATCTGGACCAGTTCGCCGAGCACCTGGAGCAGCGCGACGGTCTGCTGCTGACAGCCGCTGAGGCAGACATCGGCAGCTTTATGGCGGGCCAGCGCGCCAACCACGTCGAAGGCCGCTCTATCGCGCGCAAACTGAGCTGTCTGCGCGGGTTCTATCGCTGGCTGCTGCTGGACAGGCGAATCGCCCACGATCCCACGGTGACCATCGAGACGCCGGCGAGCTGGAAGGTGCTGCCCAAGTCGATCGCCGAGGCCGAAGTTGCCGCCGTGCTCGATCGGCGAGCGGACACTGCGCGCAATCCCGATCTCGCCGAGCGCTCACGCACTGCGCCCGCGCTTGCACTGCGCGACAGCGCCATCCTGGAATTGCTGTACGCCGGAGGGTTGCGCGTTGCGGAGATCGTCGCGCTGGGCGAAGAGGACCTGCACCTGGATCAGGCGCGCGCGCAGGTGCGAGGCAAGGGCGACAAAGAACGCATCGTGCCGCTGGGGCGTCGAGCCGTGCAGGCGCTGGAGGAGTATGTAAAGCGTGGTCGTCCTGCGCTGGCACGCGCGGGGATGCAGCGGGCGCTGTTCCTGAGCGTGCGCGGCCATGCACTCACGCGCCAGTGGGTGTGGGAGATGGTGCGCGCTTCCTTCCGCAGCGCGGATGGCAGCGGTCAGAAGGCCAGCCCGCATATGCTACGCCATAGTTGCGCCACGCACATGGTGGAGCATGGAGCGGACCTGCGCAGTGTGCAAACCCTGCTGGGCCATGCCGATATCGCCACCACTCAGGTTTATACACACGTCGCAATGGAGCACCTGAAGCGCGTGCACCGTGAGCACCATCCGCGGGGCAAGATGCGACAGGGAGCAGCGCGAAGAGACCAGGGAACAGGAAGCGATGTGCTGCATGAGACGGTCGCGGTGGTGGCGGAATGAAGGACTCCAAGGAATTGGAAGTGCTCGCCGAGCAATTTCTCGCCATGCTCCAGAATGAGCGCAACGGCTCCGCGCACACGGTTCGCGCGTATCGCCGGGAGGTGCTCAGCTTCGCGGCTTTTCTGGACGAGGCACTCGGGGAGGGGGCGAATATCGCCGCGGTCGACCATCTGCACATCCGTGCGTACATGGGCCTGTTATACGAGCGCGGCCTGACCAAAGCCAGCGTGGCGCGCGCACTGGCTGCGATTCGCTCCTGGTTTCGCTGGCTGGCCAAGGAGCATAAGCTGGCGCAGAATCCGGCTGTGCTGGTGAGCACGCCCAAGCTGCCACAGCATCTTCCGCGTGTCCCCAGCATGGAAGAGGTGAATGGCCTGATGAACTCCATGGACACGAGCAGCGGAACGGCTGCAAAGGATGAGGCTGCCGCGTGGCCGGAGCGCGACCGCATGATCTTTGAACTGCTGTACGGCTGCGGAATCCGGAACTCGGAGCTGGTCGGGATCGATATGCTGGATATTCAGTGGAAGAACGAGGCCATCCTGGTCAAAGGAAAGGGCCGGAAGCAGCGTTATGTGCCACTTGGCGATGAGGCAGCAGTGGCTGTGCGAGCTTTTCTGCCTCTGCGCGAGGCGCGGCTTCGTTCCGCCGGCAAGGCCGTTCTCATCTCCGAAGGGCCGCTGGTGACCAATCTGCGCATGCTCGGCTGCGTCCGGCTGACTACCCGAAGCGTCGGCAGGATCGTCAAGCGGATCGCGCTCTCCCATGGGCTGGCAGCCGATGTGCATCCACACACACTGCGCCACGCGTTCGGCACGCACATGCTGGAGGAGGGAGCAGACCTTCGCGCCATCCAGGAGATGCTTGGCCACGAGCGGCTCTCCACCACGCAGCGCTATACGCAGCTCACCGCCGGACAGGTGCAGCGCGTCTACGACGAAACCCACCCGCGTGCTCGCTGATCCGAACCGTCAAAGCAGGACAACTGTGACCTAATTCGGTAGCATAATAGGAAGAGTGGAAGCGGGAATCGGCCTGCTGGAAAAGAATCTCTATTAGCGCAGGTTTTTTTCTTCTATACTTGTAGGAATCATTGGATCAGTTCTGTCCCTGACGCTGCGTGGTCTGCAACAGCAGACGTGTCGATTAAGCCCCGGAGCAATTTTCGGACGCAGAAATCGCAACAATCGTTGTGTCTTCCTGGCCAAGAAACGTAGTCCTTCAACGGAAGGTTGCCATGAAAACATCAGATAGCAGTCGACGCATCCCCGACCAGCAAGGGCTGTATCATCCACAGAATGAGCACGATGCCTGCGGTATGGGATTGGTGGCGAGCATTCGTGGAGAGAAGACCCACGACATCATCCGCAAGGGGCTCGAGGTCCTGATCAATCTGACGCACCGCGGTGCGTCCGGGTGCGACCCGGAGACCGGCGACGGCGCGGGAATCTTGATCCAGATTCCGCATGCCTTTTTCGAGCTCGAATGCGGCAAGTTGGGGATGAAGTTGGGCGAGTCTGGCACCTATGGCGTCGCGATGGTCTTTCTGCCGGTCGATCGGCATGCTCGCCTGATGTGCGAGGGAGTGTTGGAGCGCATGGCCCAGGCCGAGGGGCTGAGTGTGATGGGGTGGCGCGATACGCCTGTGAACGGCGACGCGATTGGCCGAGAAGCACGCGCCTCGCAGCCCTACATCGAACAACTGTTTGTGGCCCGGCCGGAGGGGATGGACGAAGGTACGTTCGAACGCCAGATGTATATCGCCCGGCGCCGTGCGGAGAACGAGATTGCTGAGTCGGAGATTGAAGACAAAGGCGACTTCTACATTCCTTCGTTCTCCTGTCGCACCATCATCTACAAGGGGCTGATGCTGGCTCCGCAGATTGAGAAGTTCTATATCGAGTTGGCCAACCCGCTGGTTGCCAGCGCGCTGGCTCTGGTGCATCAGCGCTTCTCCACCAACACCTTTCCCAGTTGGAAGCTCGCGCATCCCTACCGTTATGTGGCGCACAACGGCGAGATCAACACCGTCCGCGGCAACGTGAGCTGGATGAATGCGCGCCAGTCGGTACTCGCCAGCCCTGTGTATGGCAAGGACATCGAGAAACTTTACCCCGTGTGCATTCCCGGCGGCAGCGACTCCGCTGCGCTGGACAATGCGGCAGAGTTCCTGTTCCAGTCCGGCCGGTCGATTGCGCATGTGATGGCCATGCTCATCCCGGAAGCCTGGTCGGGCAATCCCGACATGGACGAAGAGAAGCGTGCGTTTTACGAGTATCACGCTTCCCTGATGGAGCCATGGGACGGCCCCGCGGCGGTCGCCTTCACTGACGGCCGCTTTGTTGGAGCTACGCTGGACCGCAACGGTCTGCGGCCCGGGCGCTACATTGTCACCAAGGACGATCTGGTGGTACTGGCCTCGGAAGCGGGCGTGATTGAAGTGCCTGCCGAGGATGTCCGCAAGAAGGGCCGCCTGCAACCGGGCCGCATGTTCCTGGTGGACACGGTCGAGCATCGCATTATCTCCGACGCGGAGATTAAGAAGACGCTTGCCGGGCGCCAACCCTATGCCGAGTGGCTGAAGGAGCAGCAGGTGCTGCTCGATCATCTGCCCGAGCCGTGGCGTGTGATCTCGTCGGACCCGGAGACGTTGCTTCGCCGCCAGCGTGCCTACGGCTACAGCGAGGAAGACCTGCGGGTGTTGCTTGGCCCTATGGGATCCAAGGGCGAGGAGCCGCTTGGCTCCATGGGGACGGATGTCCCACTGGCGTGTCTCTCGGACCGGCCTCAGCAGTTGTTCAACTATTTCAAGCAGCTCTTTGCGCAGGTCACGAATCCGCCAATCGACCCGATCCGCGAAGAGTTGGTGATGTCGCTGACCAGTTATATCGGGACCGAGCGCAACATTCTGGACGAGGCGCCGGAGAATTGTCACACCCTCAAACTTCCGCATCCGATCCTGACTAACCGCGACCTGGAGAAGCTGCGCCGCATCTCCTCCGGCGATCTGCTGGCGACCACGCTGCCCACGCTGTTCCGCGCGGAGGACGGCGAGATCGGCCTGAAGCATGCGCTGGACGACCTGAGCACACGCGCTGCGCACGCCGTAAACTCCGGCTACTCGCTGCTGATCCTGTCGGATCGTGGTGTCAGCGCCACGCTGGCGCCCATCCCCAGCCTGCTGGCGATGGCCGCGGTCCACAACCGCCTGGTGCGCGATAAGACGCGGACCCAGGTTGCCTTGATTATTGAGAGCGGTGAGCCGCGCGAGGTGATGCATTTTGCGCTGCTCATCGGCTATGGCGCCAGCGCGATCAACCCCTACCTGGCGTTTGAGACGCTGCACGACCTGAAGCGTCGCGGCCTGCTGGCCGGCGATGTGACGGCCGAGTACGCGGAGAAGAACTTCATCAAGGCAATCAACAAGGGCTTGCTCAAGACCTTCTCCAAGATGGGCATCAGTACACTACAAAGCTATCGCGGGGCGCAGGTCTTTGAAGCGATCGGTTTGAACGAGGCCCTGATCGACAATTACTTCCCCCGGACAGCGTCTCGCATCGAGGGGGTTGGGCTGGACGTGCTGGCGCGCGAGGCGCTGATGAAGCACGCCTATGCCTTCCAGCCGCTTACCGATTCGGAGACGGAGCTTGTGGTCGGCGGCCAATACCAGTATCGCGAAGGCGGCGAATACCACCTGCTGAATCCGGCGACGATCAGCAAATTGCAGATGGCTGTCCGCCAGAACAACCCCGCCACCTTCCAGGAGTACACCGACCTGGTCGACGAGCAGAGCAAGCACCTGTGTACGCTTCGCGGGTTGATGCAGTTCAAGTACGCCGCCGAACCGATCCCGCTGGACGAAGTGGAGCCGGCCAAGGAGATTGTCAAGCGGTTCACCACCGGGGCCATGAGTTTTGGCTCTATCAGCAAGGAGGCGCACGAGACACTGGCCATCGCCATGAACCGCATCGGCGGGATGTCGAACACTGGCGAGGGTGGCGAGGACGAAGCGCGCTTCAAGCGCGACGCCAACGGCGACCTGCGGCGCAGTGCAGTGAAGCAGGTGGCCAGCGGACGCTTCGGTGTGACGGCAAACTACCTGGTGAACGCCGATGAACTGCAGATCAAGATGGCGCAGGGCGCAAAGCCCGGCGAGGGCGGTCAACTGCCCGGGCACAAGGTGGACGACTTTATCGCGAAGCTGCGGTACTCGATCCCCGGCGTAGGTCTCATCTCGCCGCCGCCGCACCACGACATCTACTCGATTGAGGATCTGGCGCAACTCATCTACGACCTGAAGAACGTCAATCCCAAGGCGCGCATCGCAGTGAAGCTGGTGGCCGAGGCTGGAGTTGGAACGGTCGCTGCGGGCGTCTCCAAGGCGCACGCCGATGTGGTGCTCATCTCCGGCGACAACGGCGGCACGGGCGCATCGCCGCTCAGCTCCATCAAGCACGCCGGCATCCCGTGGGAGCTTGGCCTGGCGGAGACGCAGCAGGTGCTGCTGCTGAACGATCTGCGCAGCCGCATCAAGGTGCAGACGGACGGCAAGCTGCAGACCGGCCGCGATGTAGTGATTGCCGCGCTGCTGGGTGCGGAAGAGTATGGCTTTGCCACCACGCCACTCATCACGATGGGATGCATCATGATGCGCAAGTGCCATCTGAATACCTGTGCTGTTGGCATTGCCACACAGGACCCCATTCTCCGCTCGCGGTTCACCGGTCAGCCGGAGCACGTCATCAACTTCTTCTTTTTCATTGCAGAGCAGGTGCGCCAGTACATGGCGAAGCTTGGGTTCCGCACCATGAATGAGATGGTGGGCCATGTGGAGCGCATCGATGCTTCCATTGCCGACTCGCATTGGAAGGCCAAAGGCATAGACCTTTCCTCTATCCTGTTCGCGCCGACGCTGCCGTCGCATGTGAAGCGTCGCTGCACGCAGCCGCAGGATCATGGCCTGGACCAGGCACTCGATCATGTACTCATCCGGCAGGCCATGCCGGCGCTGGAGTCGAAGCAGCCGGTTACCGGAGACTTTGTGATCCGCAACGTGCATCGCACTGTCGGCGCCATGCTGGGTGGAGAGATCGCTCGTCGCTATGGCACGGCCGGATTGCCCGAGGGCACCATCCACTTCCGCTTCCAGGGTTCTGCCGGGCAGAGCTTCGGCGCGTTTGTGCCCGCGGGCGTGACGCTTGAACTCGAGGGCGATTCCAACGACTACGTGGGCAAAGGGCTCTCCGGCGGACGCATCATCGTCTATCCGCCCAAGACCTCAAGCTTCCTGCCGGAGGAGAGCATTCTGGTGGGCAACGTCGTCCTCTATGGTGCTACGGGGGGCGAAGCGTTCTTCAGTGGTATCGCGGGCGAACGTTTTGCCGTGCGCAACTCCGGGGCCATCGCCGTCGTCGAGGGTGTGGGTGACCACGGTTGCGAGTACATGACCAACGGTACGGTCCTTGTGCTGGGCGCCACGGGCCGCAACTTTGCCGCGGGCATGAGCGGAGGCCGCGCGTACGTCTACGACGATCAGGGCGACTTCTCCACCCGCCGGTGCAACCGCGCCGCGGTGGACCTGGAGCCGCTCGCATCGGACGAGGACGTGGAACTGGTGCGCGGGCTCATGCAGCGCCATATCGAACTCACGGGCAGCCCACATGCGGCCTGGATACTGGAACACTGGAGCACAACGCAGGCGCGGTTCATCAAGGTCTTCCCGCATGAGCACAAGCGGGTGCTCGGCGTTCCGCGCATTGAGGCGGTCTATATCTCTCCCTCCAACTCGTCGCCAATGGTGACAACAGGGCAGGTACACCATGGGTAAGGTCACTGGTTTTCTCGAGATTCAACGTGAGCAGCCGACCCGGCGCAATGTGGCAGAGCGCCTGGAGGATTGGCAGGAGATCTACGAGCCGTTTGGCGAAGAGAAACAGCGCGAGCAGGGCGCCCGCTGCATGGACTGCGGGGTGCCCTTCTGCCACAGCGGTTGCCCGGTCAACAATCTGATCCCTGACTGGAATGACCTGGTGTATACCGGTCGCTGGGAGAGCGCGATCAAGCGCCTGCACGCGACCAACAACTTTCCCGAGTTCACCGGTCGCATCTGCCCCGCGCCGTGCGAAGCCGCATGCGTGCTGGGCATCAATCAGCCGGCCGTCTCGATCAAGTTGATCGAGCGCAGCGTTGTGGAGCGTGCGTGGGATGAGGGCTGGATCCATCCCGAACCCCCGCAGGAGAAGACCGGGCAGCGCGTTGCCGTTGTTGGCAGCGGCCCCGCGGGCCTGGCCGCAGCGCAGCAGTTGCGCCGCTCCGGCCACTCGGTCACCGTGTATGAGAAGAGCGACCGCATCGGCGGCCTGCTGCGGTACGGCATTCCGAACTTCAAGCTGGAGAAGCAGGTCGTCGATCGCCGGCTGGACCAGATGCGTGCCGAGGGCGTCAATTTTGTCACCAACGCTCACGTTGGCGTGAATGTTCCGGTCGAAGACCTGGTGGAAGAGTACGACGCCGTGTTGCTGGCAGGCGGCTCTGAGCGTCCACGCGATCTGCCGATTCCAGGCCGCGAACTCAAGGGCATCCACTTTGCCATGGAGTTCCTGCCGCAGCAGAATCGCCGCTGCGAGGGCGACCTGGTTGATCCCGCGATTGCGATCCTTGCAGAGGGCAAGCGCGTCGTGATCCTTGGCGGCGGCGACACCGGCGCAGACTGTCTGGGCACGAGCCTGCGTCAGAAGGCGAAGAGCGTCCACCAGTTCGAGATCATGCCCAAGCCACCCGACACGCGCGCAGCCTCCACTCCATGGCCGATGTGGCCCATGCAGTTGCGCACGGAGAGCAGCCATGAAGAAGGCGGCATCCGCGACTGGAGCATCGGCAGCGTCAGCTTCAGCGGAGACGAGCAGGGCCGTGTCAAGCAGTTGCACGCCGTGCGCGTTGGCCCGCCGCCCACGTTCACCCCGGTACCCGGCTCGGAGTTCACGCTCGACTGCGAACTGGTGCTGCTGGCCCTTGGCTTCCTCGGGCCGGTGAAGTCCGGCATGATTGAGAAGCTTGGGTTGGAACTGGATGCGCGCGGCAATGTCGCGACCAAGAAGGACTACATGACTTCGGTCGACGGGGTATTTGCCGCGGGAGACATGCGCAGAGGCCAGTCTTTGGTGGTCTGGGCCATCTCGGAAGGCCGCAAGGCTGCCGAAGCCATGGATCACTACCTGTTCCAGAAAGCCGCGGCACAGTCCCTGACACGGCGCGTGCTCGTATAGGGCGCTTACTGCGCGCTCTGGGCAGCCTGGTTTGGAGTCTGACGCAGGCCTGAATCACGCCAGGGAACTGGCCGCGCTACCGGCGTCGGTTACACTTGGGACAGGCGGACAGGCTGTGCGCGCGTATTCGGGTGTTGTGTGCGTGCATTCCGCTGCGGGCGAGTAGCTCAATTGGATAGAGCACCGGCCTTCTAAGCCGGTGGTTGTGGGTTCGATCCCCGCCTCGCCCACCATAGATAACAAAAGGGTTGCCAGTTTCTGCAACCCTTCTTCAGTTGGTATTGTGGGGGATTTTGGGGGACCCTAACGGGGTCTCCGCCGTGGAAGCTTCTGTACCGCCTCGCGCTTTGCCTCGTTGCGGATGTGGGTATAGCGTTCCAACATCTTGGCTGACATCCAGCCGGCAAGTGCCTTCATCGTCGACTTGGCCGCGGCTTCTGCGAAACAGGCCCTATTGGGTTGAGTTGTGTTAAGAGTTGTTGCCGGAACCCGCCCACCGCGCTGATCTGCGGTGGATCGGACTAGCCGGACGCGTCTGCCTGCGGATGGAAGTGGTGACAACTGTTGGCCACTAAGCCGCCCGCAACCATCTATTCGTCTTCACGGTCATCATCGCCGTCATGATCGCGATCCGCCGGGATCGTGCCATCGTCGATCAGTTCGTCGATCGACTCTGCAGTGATGCGGACAGACCTATTGCAGGCGCTTGCCCACCAGTCTGGGCAACTGACCAACTTCACTCAAATCGGGGGACAGATCGGGATGGACGACAAGACAACGAGAAAATATGTCGGCATCCTCGAACAGCTCTTTCTCGTGCAGCGGGTCTCCCCGTGGTTCCGCAACGAACTGAAGCGATTGATTAAGACCCCCAAACTCCATTTACGTCTGTATCAGAATCTGCTCTCTTTCAGAGATAGATCGCTTCCATGCCGCGCAAGATGCTGAACCGCTTGACCCGGGGCTTCGGCCTATTGAGCTCCCGGCGGAGCTCGTTGAGTGACTCCACATCTCTGCCTTCGATGCGGAAGATCAGGTCCCCTTTGCGGAATCCGGTCTCTTCGGCCCAACTGCCGGACTCAACCGCGTGCACGAGAATACCCGGCATGTCCGGCAGTCCGACCGCCCTGCGCTTCATAAGCGACGTCCGAGGGTGAAGAAGAACCATTCCCAGGTGCAGCAATGGACCTTCCGCGGCATTTGCTTCCAACGCGATCAGCCACTTACGCAAGAGACCGGTGAGTTGCTCCTTCTCCAAAGGCGTAAACATTGCGAGCAGCGCAGCTTCGTTCGCCAAATGTTCCGGAACAATCTTTTGCAGCAGCTCGGACCCCTTCGACGTGAGGGTCACAAAGACTGACCTGCGGTCGTCCTGGTCCTGTTGCCGGGTGACGAGTTCCTCGCGTTCCAGGGTATCGATCCTGAGGCTCATGCTGCCGGACGTGCGCAGCAAGCTGCGCATCAGATCGCGCTGGGTGAGTCGGAAAGGCGGTCCGTTTCGTTGCAGCGCCGCCAGGACGTCGAAGGTGGCGCGGGAGATCCCGAACTCCTCGAACTTTGCCTCGAGGGCGCGGTCGACGTACTCCATTATGCGACCGGCTCGTCCGATGATACCGACGGGGCCGAGATCGAATTCCAGCCCCTGCCCTCTCCACTGAGCCACGACCCTGTCGATGTGATCTTCAAGTTCCATGTTCGGACTATCGAGGTGTGCCATTTGCTACGTCAATGCTTGCTTTGCCTGCATTTGCTTGAATTCAAGCTATCATGCTACTTTATCCGCAGCGGCGCTCACTGCGCCGGAAGATCGAGAGGTGCTTCCATGCGAGTCATAGCGTACGACCGATTTCGTCCGGGTGTAACGATGGAACAGATCACGCCCTATCTGCCAGAGGAAGTCTCGAATGTTTGGCGGCTCTGGAAGGCTGGAATTGTGCGGGAAAACTACGCCCGCGCCGACGAGCCAGGCGTGGTGATCTACTTCGAGGTTCCGGACGTTGCGACCGCCAAAGCTTATACCGACGATTTTCCGCTGAGCAAAGCCGGACTTTTGGAATGGATGTTTATCGCACTCCAAATCCCGCTGCCGATAGAGACGCTCTTCCGCGAGAGCGTGGACCTAAACCCTCCATTCGACCGAACGGTGGAGCCGGCAGGGGCAGCGAAATGAAACAGGCTTTTGGTATATCCATTCCGCAGGCGCTGAACGAGATCTGTTCTCCGCAACGCTGCGCCCTTGTCATCTATGACATGCAGGCCGGCATCGTTCCGCAGATCGCGGATGGACAGCGTATCGTGACTGGCTGCCAGACTTTGCTGGAGGCCGCGCGTAATGCTGGCATGCGCGTGTTCTTTACGCGACATTTTTTCTGCCGAGCCGAAGCAGCGGCGTCGGCCAGTTGCGGCGCGCAATGATCTGGCAGCACAAGACGGAACCGGCAGAGGTCGGCCCGATGATCGCCCAGGGCTCGCCTGCCTGGGAGATTGTGCCCAAACTCAAACCCCGTCAGGACGAGGTGGTCCTCGACAAAATCACGATGTCCGCGTTTGAGAGTACGTTCCTCAACCTCGCGCTGCGGGACGCAAAGCTGGAATCGTTCCTCATCGCGGGCATCGCACTGGAGGTCGGTATCGAACCCACGGTGCGCCACGGGGCGGATCTCAACCTCATTCCGGTTGTCGCGGCGGACGCCTGCGGTTCGAAGACCCAAGAAGCCTATGAACGGTCGCTTGCGACGATGAAAGAGACCGGTGAGGTGATTGTTTGCCCAGTCGCTGAAATCGTCTCGTCCCTAAGCGCACGCTGACCGAAATGGATGAGGAAACAATGGCCGAAGAATCTCGCCCATCGACGCTCAACTCGGAGATACGCGTCGAGCGCAACGGGCCTTATATGGTCTCCGAGGTGGAGCACTTCACCAACTGGTTGGGTGAGGAGCTTCCGCTCCAGCCGCGCACGGCATTGTGCTGCTGCGGAGCGTCGCGCACCAAGCCCTTCTGCGATGGCAGCCACACGGCGTCGAACTTCTCCGGAGAGAAGGACCCAAACCGGGTTCCCGACCGGCGAGATGCCTATGACGGTCAGGAGATTGAGATCTTCGACAATCGTGGCATCTGCGCCCATTCGGGTTTCTGCACCGACCGGCTGGCCTCGGTCTTTCATGCCGGCCAGGAGCCGTTCATTGCTCCGAGCGGCGGTAGGCTCGATGAGGTCATTAAGGCAGTGCGCGCCTGCCCCTCCGGCGCCCTCAGTTACGGGATGGACGGAGTCGAAGCCCGCGCCCAGGTGGACCAGCACCGAACTCCCGCGATTGAAGTTTCCAAGGATGGGCCGTACCGGGTCACGGGCGGTGTCCGGCTTGTCGATGAATCCGGCAACGGCCTGCCCAGAGCCGAAGGCTCATCGCGCGAGCACTTCAGTCTCTGCCGCTGCGGGCATTCCCAAAACAAGCCGTTCTGCAGCGGCATGCACTGGTATGTGAAGTTCTCAGACCCCCTGCCATCTCCAGATCGCGAACCCACCCTGTTTGAGTGGGCAGGCGGCTTTCCCGCGCTGCTGCGCATGATGCGCATCTTCTATTCCAAGTACGTGCCCGAAGACCCTCTCGTCGGTCCGTTGTTCGCTAGAATGTCCCCAGACCACCCTGAGCGCGTGGCCGCATGGCTCAGCGAAGTCTTTGGCGGCCCGGACTTCTACTCGCGACAGTACGGAGGCTACTCGCGGATGATCTCGGAGCACGTCGGCAAGTGCATTACCGAGGAGCAGCGCGCGCGCTGGGTAAAGATGCTGTGTCAGAGCGCCGATGATGCGAGACTGCCTGACGATCCCGAATTTCGCGCCGCGTTCGTCGCTTACCTCGAGTGGGGGTCACGTATCGGCAAGGAAAACTCGCAACAGAATGCGGCGCCTCCACCCAACATGCCCGTTCCGCGCTGGTGGTGGGTCTGCAATGCAAAGCCGGGTTCGCGTATCTCGGGGTTGGCTCAACCGGATGGAACCGCTGTCCCGGTAACGATACCTGGTCCCGATGAACCCGTGGGTTTCGACCGGCACATCAAACCACTGTTCAGGAAGATGGATCGGGAGTCAATGAGCTTCGTCTTCGATCTCTGGTCAGTGGCTGATGTTCGCACCCACGCGACAGAGATTCTCCGGCGGCTCGATAACGGAACGATGCCCTGTGACGGTGCGTGGCCACAAGAGAGAATCGCCCTCTTTCGTCGATGGGTCGACTCAGAAATGGCTGATTGAGAAAGATCCGCAGGGGTCACGCATCGCTAACGAAAGTCGGCATATCTCTACCTGTCCACATTTCATTTGGTGATAACGGGCCAACGCAATGATCGAGCTAGACCCGACACCGGATAGCATCGGCCTTGATCGGCTGCTTCTTGGGGTTTTGGATGGGGCATACATGACAATGCGGATGTAAATCCTGTTCATTGTCGAAGGCCAAGGAGAAGTGATCTTCGGCCTTCGAAAAGAGGTCGCCAAGAAGCATGACGCGATCCTAGTCACTGCGGGACGACTACACAATCTAAGAAACATTGGCCATGGCGCCTTGAAGCTCTTTGCTGTCTTCTCTCCTCCGTCCTCCGGCGCGAGTACCGCTGTTCACAGAGCCGGCGCCGAGGCTGCCGAAGAGCAATTAAGGTATGAGTGGGAGCAGTAGCGAGTCTACAGAGTGTCATGCCGCATTGAAGAGGGAATAGAGACGCCGGGAGAATTAGTCTTTATTAAGATGCAAGCTGCGATAAGGCCCAAGGGTACTCCACCGTCTGATTCGAGCGCCGGCGTCGTAGAAACCCCAAGGGTGCTCGTCGAGCCGCGTGTCCTTTGCTGCGATAGAGATAGTCGACATATCGACTCCAGCCGTTTGGAACTCGCGAATGGCAATCTCTGCCTGCTCACGTGTGTCGAAAATCGCAACGAGCGACCCTGGCTTGCCTATCTGTGATCTTCCAGTGCTGTTTGGGAAAACAACGATGGGCTCTTGCCCTCAGATGAGAAGGGCGGTTCTACTTGATGAGATCATTCTTCGAATCAGACACCTGGCTGGAGTCTCTGTCTGAGCAAATCGAGACATGACAAGTTGACTGTTCATGAAAAATGGTCGGCTACTTCATCCCCAGATCACCCAGCAGCTTGGGGCTCTTCTCATCCGATACCAGCAGATTGTGGCAAACCGTGCAGTCATTGGTGATGGTCGCGCCGCCGCTCGCTGTATGACTGCCGTCGTGGCATCGGAAACAGCCTGGGGAGTTGTTGTGTCCGATGTTGTCGGGATGCGTTCCCCACCGAACATTCATCGATGGAAAGACATTGCTGCCGTAGATTGCCACCAGCGCCTTAGCAGCGACCTCAATCTGAGGTTGCTGACCGTTCCATACCGCTGGATATTGCGAGCGATAGAAGCTGATCAAACTCTCTGTGATTTGTGTTTTCGCGATCTCGCCCGATGGGTACGCCGCCTTGATCAGCTTGAGCCCTTCCTTGTGAATGAACGGAAGCGAAACGCTGGGACTCCCCTGCGCCATGTCTTTATTCAGCGCATCTTCCGCCGTGTCAAAGGAATGTGCTGCCCGATTGTGGCAGTCCACACAGTCCATCAGACGCTTCTTGCCGGCGGTCGGACTCTTCGCTCCTGCAGCGACAAACTGAGTAATCGAACCGTTCTCGTTGGTCTTTCCGACCCACGGGATGGTCCCGTTCGTGTCATCAGTGGCAACATATTCGATCTTTCCCATGTGGGCTCCATGGATCCCACTGAGATGGCTGAATGAGTCGAGGCCGCCTACGTGTACGAGCGTAAGCGATGAGGTCTGCGAGTTCATCTCGTCATTTGCAAAGGACGTGTCCACCTTCAGCTTGTCGCCGATCAATCGCTTTGCGTCGTGGCAGTTCAAGCAGGTTGAGCTTGCCGCGGGCACCTTATCCTCCGCCATGATCGGTTTGGGATAATCGTGAAACAGCGTCATAAGCATCTGCTTGGTACCGTTCAGCTTCACATGGGCGTACCCCACCGCGCCCGGTACCACATGGCATTCGGTGCAGGGTACGCCGGAGTGAGGAGAGCCATGATATGCGCTGAATTCAGGCTTCATTACGTGGCAGGTCGCCCCGCAGAATGAAACGGTATCCATATAGGCGATGCCCCGATAACACGCTGCCCCAACGATGGCGAAGTTAATGATTGTGGCCACCGTTACGAAATCCAGGCCTTGGCGAAACATCGGATCTTTGAGGCTGACCTCGGGAAAGAAAGACGGCACCTGCTTGGTTGCATCAAGAAAACTTCGCCTGACCACGATCCCGACAAGGATCAGACAAAGACCGGCGACAAAGATGCCTGGCAAGATCAGGTCGAAGACAATGTCGAGATAAGGATTAGAGGAGCCGCTGTGGCCAAACACGCTGACGACCCAGAAGCCGATTAGAACCATCGCGGATGCGGTTGTAATCGCTCCGCCCAGCAGACTTACGCGATTGTTTCCAAAGAAGAAGAATGGGCGAAGCCAATCCTCGCGAAACTTGCTCGGCTTCAGCATCCCATTCCTCGCTGGTTTAATCTGTTCATCTCGGATCCGGAGCAACCCCCTGTGCGGCTGCTCTCAGCGCGGAGGTTCTAGGCGGCGAGTTCGGCCATCCTATTCGGCAACAAGATGTGAATCGTGCATCCATGGATTGCGATGCTCTTGTTTCTCTGGAACTTGGCCAGCGTACGACTGACAGTCTCGCGTGAGGTTCCTGCGAACTCTGCGAGCTGACCATGTGACATCGCCATGTTGAAGCGCATACCGGTCTTGTCGCACGAGGCGGCTCGGCCCCAGTCGAGAAGAATGCCCGCAATCCTGCCAGACGCAGATGCTGAAAGGGCAAATCTACGAGCACCATGCAGCGCAAGGCGGTAGTCCTCGGAAAGCCTCTGCGCGGCGTGGAGACTTGCCTCCGCATTGCGCTTGAGGAATGCGAGAAACACATCCCTTGAGACCGCCTTGAGCGCCGTCGTGTTGATGGCCTCGGCTGTAGCCTCGTATCTGGCTCCAGAGAGAACCGCGCTCAATCCGAGCACATCTCCTGCAATGGCGATCTTAAGGTTGAGAGTCTTTCCGGATCTTGACTCGCAGTACAGTTTCACCCGGCCGGAGCACATCACAAGAACCCGATCCCCAGCGCGGTCCTCTCGAAGCAAGATGGAACCGGGGGGATAGGTGTGGAGGGAGCCGATGCGATTGTAGTCGGCAAGCGTCGATGGAGACATATTACAGAAGAGGCTGGAGAGACGGCTCCTGCAACTCAGACAGTCATGGGCCGGGAGGATCGTGGGAAGGTATACCATCCGCTATCACCTTATTTACCGAAGCCTGTTAAAGAAGAGAGTGACTGAGCCTAACGAGTACGTGAATCATAGCCAGAAGATTGGCAGAAATCTGACCACAATTGCACAGAATTGCGAGCTTCACCAGAAAAGAAGCGATGACCGGCTGACGACTCTCTGCGAGGGTGAGCAAGATTGAACAGTGCTAAGCCGTCAAGTTAGATAGGCTGAACACGTCTTCGGTCAGTCGGAACGCTCGCGCAACATGAATTCGCGCGGCGGCATCATTTCCTGCTCTGTGTTTGCTTGCTTCAGAACACGCTCACATCTGACGGGAGCTGAGAGGCAACCGTCCCAAGTCAATTTACTCAGGCGGCAGGATGTTCAGCTCCTTTATCACTACCGCGACTACACTTGAGACGATAGACGAACGCTTGCTGCGTTGCGGCATCAGTCGCCGCTCCTTCCTTGTGTTCTGCTCCAGCTTGATGATCGCCGCCCCCTATGGTCTTGCAATCACAGACAAGAAAACCCCGGAGGAAGTCGCCGGAAATCTCGGGAAAGTGATCCGGCCGCCTGTGATCTGGCTTCACTTTCAGGATTGCACCGGATGCACTGAATCCCTGCTTCAGACATCGCATCCCGACTTCGGCGACCTTATTCTGAACATCATCTCGCTCGAGTATCACGAAACGTTGATGGCGGGTTCGGGAGCGCAGGCAAGGCAGGCACTCGACGAAGCCGTGAAGAAGTACTCCGGCAAATTCATCCTCGTCGTCGAGGGCTCGATCCCGACCAAGGATAACGGCATTTACATGAAGCTGGCTGGGCGCCCTGCGTTAGAAGTCCTCGCCGACATCGGCGGACAGGCTGCCGCCATCGTCGCGATCGGTTCCTGTGCCTCCTGGGGCGGTATCCCTTCCGCGGACCCCGACCCCACCGGCGCCGTCGGGGTGGCCGATCTTCTGCCCAATAAGTCGATTGTCAATATCCCTGGCTGCCCACCGAATCCCTACACTCTGCTAGGCGTGCTCCTGCAATATGCTGCTGACGGGACTCTACCGGAGGCCGATGAGCAACGGCGCCCTAAATTTGCCTTCGACCGGGAGATCCACGATCATTGCGCACGCCGGGCGCACTTCGATGCAGGCAACTTCGTCAAGCAGTATGGAGACAAAGGGCATCGAGAGGGTTGGTGCTTGTACGAGATGGGGTGCAAGGGGCCTGAGACGCACGCCGGATGTTCGACTCGGCACTTCAACGAAATAACCGATGTCTGGCCGATCGGCATTGGTGCACCGTGCATCGGCTGTACCGAGAAGGCCATAGCTTTTCGTGTGCCGATGTTCCAGGTAGTGCAGTTGCACACCATCGCTGCACCGCCTACCAGTTATGCAGCCATCGGTTCGACCCATGGGATCATCAGCCCGTTGGCAACGGGTCTAGTCGGCATCGGCATCGGTGCCCTCGCCGGTGCGGGATATGTGGCCTCGCGCAAATTTTCGATCATACAGAACGATGAGAGTGCACCCGGCTCCAAGCCTAAGGACTCAGATAAGGGTCCCGGAGCACCGGTATGAGCGTCAATCTCAATCGCCGTCAGGCTTTCAAGGTGATGCTTGGCCTCGGCGGCACAGCCGTCAGCGCGATGCTTCCCAAGCCCACGCAAGCGGCTGAAGAGCATCCCGCACATCCCATCGCGCCGCCTGACGCCATCGCCATGCTGTACGACAGCACCGTTTGTACGGGATGCAAGGCGTGTATGCCTGCATGCAACGAGGCCAACGGCCTTCCTGCGGACACACTCCTTTCGGGTGGCATTTGGGACATGCCGACCGGTCTGAACGCCCAAACCAAAAACATCATCGAGTTGTACAAAGATCCCAAGTCGGATGAATTCGCATACGTGAAGAAGCAGTGCATGCATTGCCTCGACCCCGCCTGCGTCACGGGTTGTCCCTTCGGTTCGCTCAAGAAGAGTGATTGGGGCGTGGTGACCTGGAATAGCTCACTTTGTATCGGCTGCCGCTACTGCGAGGTCGCGTGTCCGTTCGAGGTTCCAAAGTTTGAGTGGAACAGCTGGAATCCGAAGATCGTCAAGTGTGAGTTCTGTTACGACCAGCGCCTTAAGCAGGGAATGGAACCGGCTTGCACGGCAGCATGTCCGACACAGGCCGTGATCTTCGGCAAGCGCGACGATCTGCTTGCGAAGGCCAAGGGTCGCATTGCCGAAGCGCCAGACAAGTACTTCGAAAATCGAGTGTATGGCGAGCACGAGGCAGGAGGTACGCAAGTCCTTTATCTTTCGAGCGTCGCCTTCGACAAGATCGGCCTTCCCAAACTCGGCACAACCTCGCTAGGTCACTACGCTACCAAGGTCACTTCCGTCATCTACGAATGGCTCTCGGGCCCCATCCTTATGGCTGGAGTTCTGGGTGTTGCAATCAGACACAATTGGAACCGCCACGAATTGGAGCGACTGGAGCACGAAAAGAAGACAGGGTTCCCCGACCAGCTATGAATAGCCTCCCATCTGCCGCGGACACAAGGGGCTCAACCCTCATTAATCATTGGCAGTCTGGCGTCCCTGTGAATCGGGGACGAGTTCTGACCCCATTCCTCCTGTTCCTCATCGGCCTCGCAGCGCTAGGTCTGGTACTCGCCACCGTACGCTTCTTCTCGCCGCTTGGCCCCTTCTCTGGCATGAACGATGCTTATGCCTGGGGCGTGTGGAAGACCTTCAATGTCATGACGCTGACTGCCCTTGGCTCAGGCCCGTTGGCGCTCGGTATGGCGGCGTGGGTCTTCAATCGCCAGAAGCTACACGTAGTCATGCGCACTGCTCTTGTATCGGGATTTCTCTTTTACGCAACGGGCCTGTTGGCGCTTGGCTTCGACGTCGGCCGCCCCTGGAACTTCTATAGCGCCGTACTTCCCTGGAGATGGAACAGCGAATCGGCCATGCTCGAGATCTCAATCTGCATGCCGCTCTACTGCGCAGTGTTTCTTTCCTTCGAAATTCTCCCGTTGTTCCTCGAACGCCTCTATTACACAGGTAATGATCGCGCCCGCGACATCCTGCGTCTCATCGCGCCCACCATCCGCAAGGTCTACCCATTCGTGATTGTCGGAGCCTACGTGATTCCGCTGATGCACCAATCGTCGCTTGGAGGTTTACTCCTACTGGCCGGGACCAAGATCCATCCCCTCTGGCAATCGCCCGTCATGCCACTGCTTTACCTGATCGCGGCAGTATTGTGCGGCTTTGCATTTACGATCTTCCTCCTGCTCATCGTCTGTCTTCGGTATTCACGCGATCTCGATGTTGGCGTGTTGAATGAGTTAGCCGATCTATTGTCCGGAGTTTGCTTCGTTTTTCTCGCTATTCGACTCGCAGACCTGATTTGGCGGAAGCAACTTCATGCCGTCTTCGCCCTCGACAGCATGAGTCTGTTGCTGATGATCGAGACGGGACTCATTCTGGTGCCCGCAATTGCGCTTCGCATTCCCCGGGTTCGCGAGACGCCCCGCGCGCTGCTGAACATGTCTGCCCTCGCATGTCTCGGTGGTATGTTCTATCGGTTCATTCCGACATCCATCGCGTACATGCCGGCGTACAGCACCAGCTACTTTCCGTCTGTCCCCGAGTTAGTTATGGCGGTTGGCTACATTGCTCTCGGAAGCGTGGCATTTGTGCTCGCGATCAACTACTTTGCTGTGTTGCCCGGAGAAGCTTCGTCCTGGGACCACACCTTTCGTCCCTTCGGCTGGCGACGTCACTCGGTAATCATCGCTACCCCGGTCCCCTCGGTCCCTGCAGCCGCGCTTGAAAGAGGAGTTTGATGGCCCGCATCTCGATAGACCCAGTCACTCGCATCGAAGGCCACCTGCGCATCGATGTTGAGGTTGATGACGGCAAGGTCAACAAGGCATGGGCGAGTTGCACCATGTGGCGAGGACTCGAAAAGATCCTGTGTGGACGCGACGCTCGCGAAGGCTGGATCTTCGCGCAACGCTTCTGCGGAGTCTGCACCACAGTTCATGCCGTGGCCTCTGTTCGTGCTGTGGAGGATGCGCTCTCGCTGGACATTCCGCCCAACGCACAGTACATCCGTAATCTGATCCTGATCTGCCACGCACTGCACGATCACATCGTTCACTTCTACCACCTGTCCGCGCTCGATTGGGTCGACATAACGGCGATTCCTAAAGCCGACCCGACGCGGGCAGCCTCCATTGCCGAAGGCTCCAGCACCTGGCAGGGCAACTCGCGGCGCGAACTCCAGGCGGTTCAGGACAAGGTCAAGGGTATCCTCGCTAGCGGCCAGCTCGGTATCTTTTCGCACGGCTACTGGGGCCATCCGGCGATGCGGCTCAGTCCCGAGTTGAATCTCATCCTGTTCTCTCACTACCTGCAGGCACTGGAGTTTCAGCGGAAGTCATGCCAGGTTGTTGCTATCCTCGGCGGGAAGACGCCCCACATCCAGAACCTTGCTGTCGGCGGGGTCATGAACGCCATCAACCTAGACAGCCTCGCGACGATGAACATGGATCGCCTCGGCATGCTCAAGTCCCTCCTCGAAGACCTGATTCCGTTCGTGCAGCAAGTCTTTCTCGTCGACGCCTGCCTACTTGCCGCCTCCTATCCCGAATGGTTCCAATATGGACGCGGCGTCGCTAACTATCTTGCCCTTCCCGACCTCCCACTCGATGCGCAGGCAACCAAGTTTGATCTTCCCGGCGGCGTCATCATGAACGGGAGCCTAGCCTCTGTGCGCCCCATAGCTAACTGGAAGGATGAGCCATTCCGCAAGGCTGTGACGGAGGATTCTACCCACGCTTGGTATCAAGGCGGTGGCCCACTGCAACCGTACAAAGGCGAGAGCGTTCCCGACTACACCGACTTCCAAGAGGGGAAAAAGTACACCTGGGTCAAAGCTCCACGCTACGACGGTAGCCCAATGCAGGTTGGCCCAGTCGCCAATGTCCTCGTCGGCTACGCATCAGGCCATCCCCTCACGCGTAAATGGACGGACACAGCCTTCAAGGGCATCTCATCTGTCCACGGTCTGACGGTCACGCCGGACAATATGCAGTCCACCATGGGGCGCTACCTCGCCCGAGCCATCCGCTCAGCCATGTTGTCCGATCTTGCGCTGGAACACTTGCAACTGCTGACCACTAACATCTTGAACGGCGACTACACCACATACAACGCGCCCCAGTTCCCAACTGGTGAAATTATGGGTATGGGCATGCACGAGGCCCCAAGAGGCGCGCTCTCCCATTGGGTCGTTATCGACAAGGGGGCGTTTACCAACTATCAGGCGGTTGTTCCAACAACATGGAACGCGAGCCCGCGCGACGAGAAGGGAGTGCCAGGCCCTTATGAAACATCCCTGATCGGCAATCCCGTCATCGACCCCGACAAACCGCTGGAGGTTCTCCGTACCGTGCACTCCTTCGACCCATGCATGGCCTGCTCTTGCCACGCCCTTCAGGCAAAAGCGAGCAAGACCTCGGAGTCAACGCCCCAGTGAATTCGCCTGCGTCTAGCCTCGGTCCTCCACCACGTGTCTCCGTCATTGGGCTGGGCAACGTATTCCTCGGTGACGACGGATTCGGACCCCTCGCCGTGGAGACCTTCCGTTGCGAGTACGAGTGCTGCCCTGACGTCGAGATTATCGACCTCGGCACGCCTGGCATGGACCTCGCACCTTATATCTACGAAAGAGAGCTGATCGTCATCGTGGATGCGGTCCATTCCGATGCATTTCAGGGGGCGCTCTCCGTTTTCTGCGAAGACGACTTTATCTCCGACCGTGCCAGACTTCGGATCTCCGGCCACGATCCCGGCCTTTGGGATGCGCTCACTCACCTGAGGCTGGCTGGCCACGCGCCGTCCGAACTCATCGTCGTCGGAGTTACTCCCGCCTCCTGTATCTTCGCCGATGGGATAAGTCCATCTATATTGCGAATCGCCTCCGACGCATCCGCGACTATCGCCCAATTACTCCTTGATCGGGACGTTGCATGTAAACTCCGCAGAACATACGCGAAGCCAAATCTCTGGTGGCTACCCTTATCCCAAGTCGAATGTGCCGCGTCGGGATGAGCCAGTGATGAAGAATGCAGATGCCACGGCCAGCGTGCGTGCGAGACGCTTTTCACTATTGTTGAACAGTTGGTCAATAAGGTCTTCCCTGGTCCTAACCCCCCGGAGTAGGACGAACTTCAGAAAGATGTCGGAAAACTCGTGCTTCTTATGCAGCAGCGACATCATCTCTTTCCGGCTTAGTTTGAGGGCCTTGCAAGGAGTTAGAGCTGTCGCGGTCGCATTGTGTACCTCAGCGCCACCGGAAAACTGATCAAGATGAGCGGGTGGAAACGCTCTCTCTGCGGGACGGTGGCACCATCAAACGTCGTGAATAGCGTCGCGCCGTGACCTTCGATCCCCGCCTCGCCCACCATTATTGCGCAGCCAGACAAGAGCCCGCGCATCCGGTTGCTCTTCCACCCAATATCCTCTAGAATCGAAGAGTTGCAGCCGTCACGGTTTCGACGTGCATCATGTGCGCCCGTAGCTCAGCTGGATAGAGCAACTGGCTACGAACCAGTAGGTCGGGCGTTCGAATCGCTCCGGGCGCACCATTCCCAACCATTCAAAATCGATAGCATGTGGGCTGGGTGCCTGGGGCATCTTAGCCTTCCCGTGTTCCGTGGCTCTGGGTGTTATATCCTAGGGGGGTATACTATCAACGGCGGGGCATGAGTGCCGCCGCAACCCATATCCAGGACGGCATTTGTTATGCATGTTTGCACGCCATTCATACGACGCGAAGAAGATGGCAAGTGGATGCCACTTTTTTACGTTCTGGGTTTCAAGCTGTTGGCAGCGTTCCGGTTGCCGGCGCTGGCGGCTTTGTGGGCGTGCCTTCTGGTAGTAGGCGCGGCTGCGCAGCGACTGGAGGCGCCAGACGATGCAACTGGCGCGAAGCCCGCGCCTGCGGCGGAGGCCGACAAACCCAGTACCCTGACGATGTTTCCCCATCCGGATTCTGGCCGGTTTCTGATCGAGGGGCAGGCCAACATTATTTTCCAGGCGCATGGGCCGTTCCACTCGCCGTACGAGGGGACCAACAGCCTGCTGGACCGGGGCGAGTACAAGACGTCCCTGGTGGGAACGCTGTTCCTGGGGGCGGAGCTGGTGCGTAACCCGGCGCGGCACCTGGAGGCGATCTACGACGAAGAGTCGGCTGGAGGCCGAGGAATCAGCGAGGCGCTGGGACTGGCGGGATTTACGAATCTGGATGTAGTTCGGAATCCGACGCTTGGGCCTGTGCCATATCTGGCGAGGGTGCAACTGCACCAGACGATTGGGCTGAGCAGCAAGAGGGTGGAGGCCGAGCGCGGACCGTTCTCGCTGGCGACGAAGGTGCCGGAGCGGCGGCTGGAGCTGCGCGCCGGCAAGATCGGACTGCCGGATACATTCGATTTGAACAGTGTGGGAACGGACAGCCATCAGCAGTTCCTGAACTGGACGGTGGACAATAACGGCGCGTACGACTATGCCGCCGACACGCGCGGGTATACCTGGGGTGCGATTGCGGAGTATGACGACAAGGACTGGTCCGTCCGCTACGGCGGGGCGCTGATGCCGACCGTGGCCAACGGCATCGATATGGACTGGAACATCGCGCGGGCGAGCGGGCAGAACATGGAGTTCGAGTGGCGGCATGGACTGCTGGCAGGGTTGGTGAACCCCGACCGCAAGGGTGTGGTGAGGGCGCTGAGCTATGTGAACCATGCGCATATGGGGCTGTATCGCGATGCGGTGAAGGCGTATCTGGCGGGCAAGGATGCGACGCCGGACATTACCAGGCACGAGACGGATGGCGCGGTGAAGTACGGCTTCGGGCTGAACGCCGAGCAGGAGTTGACGGACAACCTGCGGTTGTTTGGGCGCTTCGGCTGGAACGAGGGGCAGCACGAGTCGTTTGCGTATACCGAGGTAGACCAGACGGTTGAGTTGGGCGGAGATCTTGCGGGGAAGCGATGGCACCGCGCCGACGACAAGGTTGGGCTGGCGTTTGTGACCAATGCGATCAAACGGGACCACCAGGAGTACCTGAAGCTGGGTGGACTGGGTTTTCTGCTGGGTGATGGGAATCTCCGCTATGCTCGGGAGGACATTGTGGAGGGTTACTACACCCTGCACACGAGGCGCGGGGTGTTCTACGCGCTGGATGCGGAGTACGTGACGCATCCGGGATACAACCAGGACCGCGGGCCGGTGCTGGTGGAGTCTGTGCGCATGCATGTGGACTTCTGATAGGTGTCTGTGCCTGGGATTGGGTAGATCGCGCCTTCAGCGCGATAATGCAGGACTGCCTTTGGGCTAACTGCCGAGAAAAGGCAAACGCAACGGCAACGGCAAAGGCAACTACGGAGATTCTGAGCGAAGCTCAGAATGACGAGCAAATGCAAATGCGGGGATTCTTCGCTGTGCTCAGAATGACAAGCGAAGATTTGAGAGTGGGCGAAATGATCTGAGGGGCGAACGTATACTTTGGGCGTGGGCGTGGCGATTTGGTTTGAGGTGACGGGGTTTGGGGTGGGGCTGCTGTTGGGCAGCTTTTTGAACGTGTGCATCTCGCGGCTGCCGGCGCATGAGTCGGTGGTGCGGCCGGGGTCGCGTTGCATGAAGTGTGGGCATGCGGTGCGGTGGTACGACAATGTGCCGGTGGTGAGTTGGGTGGTGCTGCGGGGGCGGTGCCGGGATTGTAAGGAGAGGATTTCCTGGCGGTATCCGGCGGTGGAGTTGATCACCGCGTTGTGGATTTGGCGGGCCGCAGATATCGGGATCAGGATGTGGTTCTTCGATTGCGATTTTTGTGTTCGCTCGACGTTCAGAGCAGGGACGACGCTGGACGCCTTTTCGGT